>Ga0310884_10000293_pt1 | contig 12500 bp, 9 predicted proteins | sample T60D1metaG_FD_203446 | JGI IMG/M metagenome (GOLD analysis project Ga0310884, IMG submission 203446) | Lab incubated soil microbial communities from West Virginia University Organic Research Farm, Morgantown, WV, United States - T60D1 | ecosystem: Environmental > Terrestrial > Soil >...
GCATCTGGAATGACGTTGCGGCGGCCACCGGCCTGTCGACGGCGCTCCCGCCGTGGCAGATCGTGCGCGAGCGGCGGGCAACCTTCGAGTCGACGCCGGAGCAGAATGCGCGCCGCCCCGGACTGCAAACGCGCTGGAGCAACCTGCTGCTGGCCGGCGACTGGACGGCAACAGGGCTGCCCGCAACGATCGAGAGTGCGATCCGCTCCGGTTATCGCGCCGCCACGCTTGTCGGCGGCCGGATGGAGGCCGCGGCATGACCCTGGCACTCACCCAGAAGGCGCAGACGTCGTTACGGCGGTCGGAGCTGCAGAAATCGAACACCGCGGCCACGCAGGCGCTGCTGCAATGCCAGCAGCGCGACGGGCATTGGGTGTTCGAGCTCGAGGCGGATGCGACGATTCCTGCGGAATACGTGCTGCTTCGCCACTTTCGTGGCGAGCCGATCGACAAGGAGCTTGAGCGGAAAATCGCCAGCTATCTCCGGCGTATCCAGGGCCCGCACGGCGGCTGGGCTCTTTTTCACGAGGGCGCTTTCGACATGAGCGCCAGCGTGAAGGCCTATTTCGGGCTGAAAATGACCGGCGAAAGCCCGGATGCGCCGCACATGCGGCGGGCACGCGAGGCGATTCTTTCGCGCGGGGGCGCCGTCCATTCCAACGTCTTCACGCGCGCTCTTCTTTCCCTATACGGCATCCTCGACTGGCGCAGCGTTCCGGAAATGCCGGTTGAGATCGTGTTGCTGCCGAGCTGGTTTCCTTTCCATTTGTCCAAAGTGTCCTATTGGGCGCGGACCGTTCTGGTGCCGCTGCTGGTGCTGCAGGCGCTGCGCCCGCGCGCGAAAAATCCACTCGGCGTCCGCATCGACGAGCTTTTTGTCGAGCCCCCGGCAACGATCGGGCCGGTGCCGAAAGCACCGCATCAGCGCTGGAGCTGGTTCCTGTTCTTTCGCGGCATCGATGCCGTTCTCCGGCCTGCCGTAAAGCTCTTTCCCAAAAGCCTGCGCCAACGTGCCATCAATAAAGCGGTTGAGTTCGTCACCGAGCGTCTCAACGGCCAAGACGGTCTTGGAGCGATCTTCCCTGCAATGGCGAATGCGACGCTGATGTACGACGTGCTCGGCGACAAGGCTAACGCCGCGACCGCGCGCGACTCGATCGACGGGTTGCTGGTCATTCACGATCACGAGGCCTACTGCCAGCCGTGCGTGTCGCCGGTCTGGGACACTGCACTCACCTGTCATGCGCTGCTCGAGATGGGCGGTGACGATGCGCGGGCAAGCGCCTTGCGCGGGCTCGATTGGCTGGTGCCAAAGCAGGTTCTCGATGTCGTCGGGGACTGGGCGGCGCGCCGCCCGCATGTCCGGCCGGGCGGCTGGGCGTTTCAGTACGCCAACCCGCATTATCCCGATCTCGACGATACCGCCGTCGTCGTCATGGCGATGGACCGCGCCCGCCGGTCGGGTGCCGGCGACCACTACGATCAGGCGATCGCGCGCGCCGTCGAGTGGGTGAGGGGCCTGCAGAGCACCAATGGCGGCTGGGCGGCCTTCGACGTCGACAACGTTTACGACTATCTCAACAACATCCCATTCGCCGATCACGGCGCGCTGATCGACCCGCCGACGGAAGACGTGACGGCGCGTTGCCTGTCGATGTTCGCGCAGCTCGGCGAGACGCCCGGGACAAGCGAATCCGTGGCGCGCGGCGTCCAATATCTGCTCCGCACACAGCTGCCGGAAGGCAGTTGGTACGGGCGCTGGGGCCTCAATTACATTTACGGCACATGGTCTTCGCTCTGCGCGCTCAACGCCTGCGGCATCGATCATGGCTCCCCCGAAATCCGCAAGGCTGTCAATTGGTTACTGTCGATTCAGAACCCGGACGGGGGCTGGGGCGAAGACGGCACGAGCTACAGGCTTGACTACCGCGGCCATGACCCGGCGACGAGCACCTCGTCGCAGACAGCCTGGGCTGTTCTCGGCCTGATGGCCTGCGGCGAGGTCCGCAATTCGGCAGTTGCGCGCGGCGTGCAATATCTGGCGCAGACGCAAACCGATTCCGGCTTCTGGGATGAAGAGCGATTTACGGCAACCGGATTTCCGCGGGTCTTCTACCTGCGCTATCACGGATACCGGAAATTCTTTCCGCTCTGGGCGTTGGCGCGCTATCGCAATTTGACCGAGAGCAACAGCGCGAACGTGCCGTTCGGCATGTGATTATCAGCGGCCGGTTGCTTCGAACCGCGCCTTTTGCTGCTGCGACAGCCTGCCGTAAAAATCGTCCAACGCGATTTGTACATTGCTTGCCGCATAATTTATTGCCGTGATCTGGTCGCTTGCGGAGTCCAGGCGCGCCAGCGGATCGGCGGGAATCGGCTGCGCGCACGACGCGATCAGGAGCTTGGCCATGTCGGAGGAGACCTTGTGCAGGTTCCCGAGGCTGGCAGCCTGCGTCTTGTCGGGCCGGACCTTCATTTCTATTTCTTTGACCAGCCGCTCCGCGCCGCCGATATTTTGCGCGGCGCAGGCCTGATATTGCTTGTTCTCGCCGCCTTGCGTTTTGTCGTCGGGCGGTGGCGCATTCTGCGGCTGCTGGAAGGCAAAGCTGTTCTTCTGCGCGCTCGTCAGGCTTTCATAGAAGTTTTTGACCGGGGCCCGCATGGCGATGCCGCCATCGCGCACGATCCATAGCGCCTGCACCAGCGCCCTCAGCCGGTCGGGCGGCGAAAGGTCGCCCAGCTGGTGGCAATTCGATTTAATCGTCTTGACCGCATCGTTAGCCGCGAGCTGCACCTTCTCGAGCGTGGCGTGCTGGGCGTCGGACAATTGCAACAGTTGCTCGATCCTGCTGGCCGGCCATTTGTCGCCGGCGCTCGCGGCATCGTTGCATTGGTCGGACGAGACGCCGCTGCCGCCGTCGCTCCTGGCCGCTCCGGTGGTCGCCACCCGCGTCGATTCCCGCATCCGGTCAAAACGCCCGGTGATCGTGTCTGCAATCACATCAAACCCGCGGCTGCGGAATTGCGCGCCGTAATCATCGGGCCAGAACGCAAAGCCGAGCACGTCCTCGTAAGCCGTGACCCACGCCGCGGGCCCGGCGTGGCCTAGGCGGGATTTGACTGTACTTTGGGCGGCGTCACGGTCGGGTACCGGCGCAGCGGCTCGCGCCCCACCCGACGAGCGGTGCCGATGACTTCGCGGGTAATGGCCGAAATTTCCGAGCATCTGGCGCAAGGGCCGTGTCACGCCGCCGACAATTCCCTGCGGCGAAAACTGCGCCTGCGCGGGGCTGTCCAGCGGGACCGCTGCAGCCAGCAAACCTGCGACGATGGCGGCGCGCGCGCGCATGGCCGTGCTCCAGGGCCATTTTCACCTGAACGGTGCCGAAACTGTTCGTCTTACACAACAGGCAGATCCGCCCGGAAGTTCCATCCGGGACGGATTGAAAGCGCGGTTATCCCGTCTTTTATCTTGCCAACTATCCCGCCAATTACCCGGCCTTGGCGAGCTCCGGCCGGCTTTTCGCCTCCCGGATTTCTTCCATTTTGCGCTCGACGTGCTTCGAGAACACGTATTCCGCCGGCCGCTGGCGATCGAGCGAGATCTCGGGCGTCATTTCGCCGTCGGTGCGCGGTCCGCGCAGGCTGACCGCCAATGCCTTGAGCGGATGGGCAACGGCATCGTTGACGGCCGATGCCTCATAACCCGAATGCACCATGCAGTCCGCGCACTTTTCGTAATTGCCGGTGCCGTAGGCGTCCCAGTCGGTGCCGTCCATCAGCTCGTTGAAGGTCTTCGCGTAACCTTCGCCCAGCAGATAGCACGGTTTCTGCCAGCCGAAGATGGTGCGCGTCGGATTGCCCCACGGCGTGCAGTGATAGCTTTGATTGCCCGCAAGGAAGTCGAGGAACATGCTGGACTGGCTGAACGACCATTTCTTGTTCTTCGGTCCGCGCTTGAAGACGTCGCGGAACAACTGTTTGGTCTTGCCGCGGTTTAGGAAGTGCTGCTGGTCGGGCGCGCGCTCGTAGGCGTAGCCGGGAGAGACGGTGATGCCGTCGACGCCGAGCTCCGTCACGGTGTCGAAAAATTCCGCGACGCGATCAGGCTGCGCCGTGTTGAACAAGGTGCAGTTGATGTTGACGCGGAAGCCGCGCTCTTTCGCTGCCTTGATCGCGGCAACCGCGCGGTCGTAAACGCCCTGCTGGCATACGGAGATGTCGTGCATCTCCTTGTCGCCGTCGAGATGCACCGACCAGGTAAAGAAGGTGCTGGGCTCGTACTGCGACAGCTTCTTTTCCATCAGCAGCGCATTGGTGCAGAGATAGACGAATTTCTTCCGCGCGACGATGCCGCGCACGATTTCCGGCAACTGTTTGTGCAGCAGCGGCTCGCCGCCGGCGATCGAGACGACGGGCGCGCCGCATTCGTCAACGGCGTGCAGCGCGTCTTCGACCGACATGTTCTGGTGCAGAATAGGGTCGGGATAGTCAATCTTGCCGCAGCCCGCGCAAGCGAGGTTGCACCGGAACAACGGCTCAAGCATCAGCACCAGCGGATAACGCTTCCGGCCGGTCAGGCGCTGACGGACGACGTAACTACCGACGAATAGCTTCTGAAGAAGAGGGATGCCCAAGATTGATGTCCTTGCTTATTGATTTGCCACCGGTCACATCGAGAAGGTCGACCGGAACGCGGAATTCAATGTGCTCGTCCTGACCGGGTAGGGTGAACACCTCGACGGGGGTTATACGGCGCAGAGCGTGGATGACGTCCCGAACCATCACTTCAGGCGCCGATGCGCCCGCTGTAATACCGACCACTTCCACGTCATGCAACCACTCCGGCCTTATTTCCGAACCGCTTGCGATCAGATGGGTGGGAATGCCTGCTTCTACGCCGATTTCGCACAAACGGTTCGAATTGGAACTGTTCTTGGCTCCCACCACGAAGATAACGTCCACCAGCTTGGTGAGTTCGAGCAAGGCGGTTTGGCGATTCTGTGTCGCATAGCAGATATCCTGGGTGCCGGGGCCCACGACGTCCTTGAACCGCCGGAACAGCGCCGCAATGATCCCGCGCGTATCGTCGACGCTCAGCGTGGTCTGCGTCACGTAGGCGATCGGCGTGTCCTCGGGGAGGGTGAGGGCCTCTACATCTTCCTCCGTCTGCACAAGCAGGACCGGTCCGGGAACCTGCCCCACCGTGCCCTCCACCTCGGGGTGGCCGGCATGGCCGATCAGGATCACCGTGCGTCCCTGACGCAAATAGTGGCGGCCTTGCGCATGGACCTTCGAGACCAACGGGCATGTCGCGTTCAGCACGCGCAGGCCACGCTCGGCTGCTTCCGCCTCGACCTTTTTTGAAACGCCATGTGCGCTGAAGATCGTGATGGCGTTCGGCGGCACTTCCGAAAGCTCTTCCACGAAACGGGCGCCCCGCGCCTTCAGCGCATCGACGACCCATTTGTTGTGCACGATTTCGTGCCGCACGTAGACCGGCGGTCCATATTTGTCGAGCGCGCGCTCGACAATCTCACTCGCACGTACGACGCCGGCGCAGAAGCCGCGCGGCTTCGCCAGTATAACTTTCATCACGCCCCCCCGTTCGTCCGGCTATTGGCCGCTTGCCGCCGGCGCCGGGCGCGATCCTGCAGGATCGCGATCTCGGATGGCTGCAATTCCGGAGCGTGCTTCGCTCCGAAGACGTCGAATACTTTTGCGACGATTCCATTCGCGTCAAGGCCCGCCTTTGCGTACATGGCGGGCGGTGAATCGTGGTCGATGAACACATCGGGCAGGATCATGCTCCGCACTTTGAAATTCGTGCGGTCCAGCGCGCCGGACTCGGCCAGGAATTGCATGACGTGCGCTCCGAAGCCGCCGATCGCCCCCTCTTCGACGGTCACAAGCAGCTCGTGCTCGCGTGCAAGACGAAGAACGAGATCGATGTCCAGCGGTTTGGCGAAACGTGCGTCGGCGACAGTGGTCGATATGCCATGAGCTGCGAGAATTTCTGCAGCCTTCGTGCATTCGGCAAGGCGGGTCCCGAGCGACAGCAGCGCAACGGTCGTGCCCTCCGTGATGATGCGGCCGCGTCCGATCTCGAGCGGCACGCCCACCGTGGGCATCTCGACGCCGACGCCGTCGCCGCGCGGATAGCGCAAGGCGGACGGACGGTCGTCGATGGTCGCGGCGGTCGCGACCATGTGCACGAGCTCGGCTTCGTCGGCCGCCGCCATGATGACGAACTGCGGCAGGCAGCCCAGATAAGCGAGGTCGAACGAGCCTGCGTGCGTCGGCCCGTCGGCGCCCACGAGGCCGGCGCGGTCCAGTACGAAGCGTACCGGCAGCTGCTGAATGGCGACGTCGTGCACGACCTGGTCGTAGGCGCGCTGCAGGAAGGTCGAATAGATCGCGACAAACGGCTTGTAGCCCTGTGTCGCCAGACCCGCGGCAAACGTGACGGCGTGCTGCTCGGCGATGCCGACATCGAACGTGCGGTCCGAAAACGCCTTGCCGAAAATATCGACGCCGGTGCCGCCCGGCATCGCGGCCGTGATGGCGACGATGCGGTCGTCCTTCCCGGCTTCCTTCACCAGGCTCTCGCCGAACACCTTCGTGTAGGAGGGCGCGTTCGATGCGGCCTTGTGCTGCTTGCCGGTCGGGACGTCGAATTTGACGACGCCGTGATACTTGTCCTTGGACGCCTCGGCAGGAGCGTAGCCTTTTCCCTTCTCCGTGCGCACGTGCACCAGGAATGGGCCGTTGTCGGCGTCGCGGACATTTTCCAGCACCGGCAACAGCTGTTCGAGATCGTGACCGTCGACGATGCCGATGTAATAGAACCCGAGCTCCTCGAACAAAGTGCCGCCGGTGACAAAACCACGCGCGAGTTCTTCCGCAAGCGAGGCCTTCTCCTTGAAGAATTGCGGCAGGTGATCGGCAAACTGCTTCCCGAGGCCGCGCAGCGACATGTACATCGGGCTCGACAGCAGCCGCGTTAGATAGTTCGACATTGCGCCGACGGGCGGGGCGATCGACATCTCGTTGTCGTTCAGGATGACGATGAGGCGCCGGTTCATCGCGCCGGCGTTGTTCAGGGCCTCGTACGCCATGCCGGCCGACATTGCGCCGTCGCCGATCACGCAGATCACATTATGTTTCTGGCCTGAAAGATCGCGCGCCACCGCCATGCCCAATCCGGCGGATATCGAAGTCGATGAATGTGCTGCGCCGAAGGCGTCGTATTCGCTCTCGGAGCGCTTCGTGAATCCGGACAAGCCGCCGCCGGTGCGCAAAGTGCGAATGCGGTCACGCCGGCCGGTCAAAATTTTGTGCGGATAAGCCTGGTGGCCGACGTCCCAGATCAACTTGTCATTGGGCGTATCAAAAATGTAGTGAAGGGCCACCGTGAGTTCGATGACACCGAGGCTCGCGCCGAGGTGACCGCCGGTGACGGCGACCGCGTTGATCGTTTCAGCGCGCAACTCATCGGCAACCTGCTGCAGGTGCCGTGCATTGATACGGCGTAGATCAGCAGGACTCTTGATGGAGTCGAGGATGGATGGAGTCGTTTGTTTCAAGGGGTCGTCATTGGGCGCCGTCATGCTTTACTTACCCTTCCCCGATGAACGGAGGCGCTGAGGCCTTGGCAGATCCCACGGAATTAAATTCTGTCGCCCAATTCGCGCTTTGCCGATCTGCCATGAAGTTTCTAGTCAGCGTCAATCAATGACAAGAGCAAAAGTTCCGAATTGGAGGTATTGGATAAATGACCCAATTGACCGGGTATAGGGGCTTCATTGTGTCTGGAAGGCCGCAGCGCGCATGTTAGCGTCATGGGTTACCGCCATCGTTCGCCTCTGTATCCGATTTCCTTGGCCGATCATAGCCTTAGGGATAGCAGTCAGCGTTGTTAGTTCCGTTTATTCCGTGCGTCATTTCGCCATTACGACCGATATCAACAAGCTGATTTCGCCGGATCTCGATTGGCGCAAGCGCGAGGCCGAATTCGAGAAAGCCTTTCCCGGCCATTTCGGGTCGACGCTGGTCGTCGTCAATGCCCCCACCGCTGAATTTGCCGCCCGGGCCAGCGCGGATCTCATCACCCGCCTGAAGGCCGAACCGCGGCTCTTTCAGTCGGTCGACGATATCGAGGGTAGCGAATTTTTTGCGCGCAACGGCCTGTTGTTTAGGCACACGGACGATGTGGCGAATATGGCCAAAGGGCTGGGGCAGGCGGCACCGCTGATCGGCACGCTTGCCAGCGATCCCAGCCTGCGCGGAATGACGCGCGCTCTCTCCCTCGGCCTCATCGGCGTGCAGAACAAGATGGTGACGCTCGATGCTCTTGCCCGGCCACTGTCGATGGCCTCGACGACCGTGGAGGATGTGCTGGCCAATCGCCCCGCGTCGTTCTCGTGGCTGTCGATGCTCAACGGCACGGATCCGAAACCGGATGACTTGCGTCGCCTGGTCGAAGTGCATCCTGTTCTGGACTTTTCCGCGCTTCAGCCCGGCAAAGCCTCAAGCGACGAAATCCGCCTGATCGCGAACGAGCTTCAGCTCAAGGACAAATATCAGGCGCGCGTGCGTCTGACCGGTTCGGTGCCGATGGCGGACGAGGAGTTCGGAAGCGTCCAGGACGGCGCTCTCGAGAATGCGATCGGCACCATCATTGTCGTTCTTACAATCCTGTGGCTGGCGCTGAAGTCGCGCCGCATCATTCTCGCGGTCATCATCAACCTGTTCGTCGGCCTGAGCCTCACGGCCGCACTCGGCCTTGCCATGGTCGGCGCGCTCAACATGATATCGGTTGCGTTCGCCGTCCTGTTCGTCGGACTTGGCGTCGATTTCGGCATTCAATTCGCGGTGCGATATCGTGCGGAACGCCATGACGTGCCGAAGCTTCCCTCTGCACTGACTCAGGCCGCCGAAAAAATCGGCGTTCCGCTGACGCTCGCAGCGGCGGCCGTCGCAGCTGGATTTATGTCATTCCTGCCCACCGACTACCGCGGGGTTTCCGAACTGGGGCAGATTGCCGGCGTGGGGATGCTCATTGCCTATGCGACCAGCATCACGCTTTTGCCGGCCCTGATCACGCTGCTCAATCCCGAAGGCGAACCGGAAGAAATCGGATACCGCGTGCTGGCACCGGTCGATCGTTTCCTGGAGACGCATCGTATCCCCGTTATTGTCGGAACGCTCGCCGTCGCGCTTCTGGGATCGCCCTTGCTCTATTACCTCACGTTCGATTTCGACCCCATCCACTTGCGCAGCACGAAGACGGAATCGATTTCGACTTTGCTCGAGCTTGGCGGTGACCCCCGTGCCGGCGTCAATTCAGTCAACATTATCTTGCCGTCCGTGGACGATGCGGTCGCTGCCGCGGAAAAACTGCAGAAATTGCCGGAAGTCTCGCAGGTTTCCACGCTGCTGAACTTTGTGCCGCAGGATCAGGACAAGAAACTGGCGATCATCCAGGATCTGGGCCGGCGCCTGGGGCAGTCGCTGCAACCGTCGGCATCGGGCAAGCCGCCGACCGATGCAGAAAATGTCGCCGCGCTGAATGGCATGGCCGATCAGCTCAACAAGATCGCCGGCAATGCTGCAGGGCCCGGCGCGGATGCGGCCAGGCGACTTGCCGCGAACGCGGTGAGATTGGCGCAGGCCGATGAGGCGGCGCGGGCGCGCGCACAGAATGCCTTCATCGTGCCGCTGCAGACCAGTCTTGGACAGCTGCGCGGATTCCTCACCGCCCAGCGCATCAGCAAAGAGAATCTGCCGCAGTCGCTCAAGCGGCTTTGGGTGACACCCGACGGCCGCGCGCGCGTCGAAGCGTCGCCCAAGGGTAATACCGATGACACGGAAGTTTTGAGAACGTTCGCGCGCGCGATTCTCGCCGTCTATCCCAACGGCACAGGAGGTCCGATTTCCATTCTCGAGTCGAGTCACACGGTGGTCAGGGCATTCTTCGAAGCGGGTTTCTACGCGCTGGTCTCGATCGCGATATTGCTCTGGATCGTGCTAGGCCGCTTCGGCGACATGCTGCTGACGCTCGTGCCCCTGCTGCTCGCCGGCGTCGTGACGCTGGAAATCTGTGTCCTGATCGGCATGCCGCTCAATTTCGCGAATATCATCGCGCTGCCGCTGCTGCTCGGCGTCGGCGTGGCATTCAAGATCTACTACATCATGGCCTGGCGGTCGGGACGGAGAAACCTGCTGCAGTCGAGTCTCACCCGTGCCGTCATCTGGAGCGCGCTCACAACCGCGACGGCATTTGGAAGCCTTTGGCTTTCGAAGCATCCCGGCACGTCGAGCATGGGCAAGCTGCTCGCGCTGTCGCTGGTGTGTACGTTGGCCGCCGCGGTGCTATTTCAACCCGCGCTCATGGGGAAGCCCCGCGGCCCCAACGACTCGTGAGCACACGTTGTCAGCCGGCGAAGGCTGCGGCGTCGCCGTCTTGCGACCGCCCGGCGCCGGTTTCGATGGAGTTTGCGCGGGTGCCCGGCCGACGGTGTCGCTTGTCTCGACGCGGGTCCAGCTTTCGCCCCCGCACAGAAAGCCCAATACGCAGCCCTGAATGCGCAGCGTGTTCGGATCGGAAAGAGTGATGCTGGCTGAATAAATTTTACCGTTCTCCGAGTTGTAGACATTGCCCTCCCACTTGTTCGGGTTCGTGGGAGCCATGTCCATCAGTATGGGCATGCCGAGGGTCGGGCGGTTTCGGAGCTTGGGGTCGGGATTGTTCTTGTCGGTGCCGCCAGGCCGCAACTCCCATGACACCACCCCCCAAAGGCGGCCGCCACAGTCGACGATGTTGATCTTTGCGGCGCGGTTGGCGACCAGCCACTCGCCGGTCGGGGCCGGTGTGGGAGGGGTCGCAGGCTGCGAATGCGCGGCGCTGCCGATGGACAGCCAAAACAAGGTAGCCGCGAGGATTGGCCACGATTTTCCGGTCGCTGGATTTGCTCGGTTTGTCACGTGCGATGACACCTGATTTGCGAAGTTGGGTTTTCCTTACACCTGAAAAATAGCTGAAATGGCGGCTTGTTCCGGTGTTCCAAATCGAAGATGTGGGTATTGGAACTCGGCCGCAAGCCCAATTGTTCTATGACGCTGGCAATTTTGTGTATTGCGGCGGGTTGGAGTTCATTGTGCTCGAATTTTTTGCGGAGTTTTGTCCGCCAGCGCCGGTACCGCTGGCCGAAGCGCCCGGTCCGATGGATGGCTCTCCTGCGCGTGCTGGCCAAAAATCCGCTGAAGCCCGGACTGCTGCTCATTTTGAGCAGGCCGTGGTGGTCTCGGGCCTTTTCATCGGACGCGTTGCGGTTGTGAGCGACCCTGCTGTAATTCGTCGCGTGCTATTCGAGAATTGCGACATCCTTGAGAACGATTCAACCGGTGTCATCGGTTGCCCGTTGACGGTCGCGGGCCGCAATTGGGGCACGCCTCATTCAAAGACTGTTTGATTGCTATTGGGCCAACGGAATGATTGCAAAATCGAACGGATTTAACGGCGACCGGTCTGCCATCGACAAAGCGATGATGGAGCGCTGTATCGGCCTTTCGGCAAAAGGAATCGAGCAGGGAGAGATGCCTTTTGCCAGTCTGATCTGCCGCGACACGGAGATTCTGGTGGAGGCAACCAATCAGGTCTCCCGAGCCGACGACATAACGCGTCATGCCGAGATGGTTGCGATCTCGAAAGCGCAGCATGGTTTTGGCCACAAGGATTTGTCCGATTGCACGCTCTATTCGACCGTCGAGCCTTGCGCGATGTGTGCATTCGCTGCGCGAGAGACGCGAATCGGACGCATCGTTTTCGCAATCAAGTCGCCGATGATGGGCGGCGTGTCCAAGTGGAACGTCCTGCGGGACACCGAGCTATCGAATGCAATGCCGGAAGTGTTCGGCCCGGTCCCTGAGGTGGTCGCCGGGCTGATGCAGGAGGAGGCCGAGCGGGTCTGGCATAGTTGGAATCCGCTTATTTGGGCCGTCATCAAGCATCGCGGCTATCTCGGCGGCCATGGTGCCCACGCCGGCTTCACGACCCTTCACGCCATCCCGGAACGGCACGGTTTCTTACGCCGGCTGTTCGCCTTCCATAACCATGCCCCGGACTTTTTTCGGAGATTGCGGTTCTAGCTACTGGCCGTGATCTTCGAGCACCTTCAGGCAGACCTTCCGGATCTTTTGTCGGTTCTCCTGCAGGCAGGCGAGAACACGGAAAGTATCGGGAATCGCGTCGGGTGCGCAGGCGGCCTCCTCTTCGGGCGTACCCCTGAAGGGGTTCAAAGGCTGTGGTCCCGGCAGGTTTTTCTCGTCGGCCGCGAACGCTGCGGCGCCAAAAACTTGTATCAAGACAATTGCTGCGCAGATTTTAGCGTACATTGTGTCAGGCTCGATTTTCGTGCATGGTTTTACGTCAACCGCGGCAGTGCCTTCACGTTCCTAAGAGGAATCCGGGTATGCTTGGTCGTTGTTGCGTCGATTTT
>Ga0310884_10000315_pt1 | contig 12265 bp, 8 predicted proteins | sample T60D1metaG_FD_203446 | JGI IMG/M metagenome (GOLD analysis project Ga0310884, IMG submission 203446) | Lab incubated soil microbial communities from West Virginia University Organic Research Farm, Morgantown, WV, United States - T60D1 | ecosystem: Environmental > Terrestrial > Soil >...
CGATCCGTCCGCCCGAAACTTGAGCGCGCCCGCGCCGCCGTTGCGGCCGTTGAGCTCGGAATTCGAGACGTAAACCCAGCCGCCGCCCGCCGGATCTGCGAAGCAGGAACCACCGTCCGGCTGGCCGTGCCAGGGATACGTCGTTCCTGCGACCGTCTGGCCGGTAGTGGCAAGCAGCCGCGCACTGAACCCCGCCGGCAACGCGACGCCGTTTGCATCCGGGGATCCGAGCGGCCCATACGGCGACGGGCCGACGACCGCATTGGCTGAAAAGGCCCTGCGCCAGCCGGCAATACCGAGGCCTGCAGCCAGCGTCGAGACGGTACCGAGCTTGATGAACAGACGACGGTCGACAAAACCCGAACACATGGCGCGGCACCTCTTCTTATTTGCACCAAGAGTACACGCTGCGCGTGTGTCAAGGCGATGTCAGGTTGCGCCACCCGACGGGTTGCAGCAAGGCTCCCGGGCGTCTGCAACGCCCAGTCGCGCGAGGCCTCGCGCGGGTCAGCCGCCGGGTTGGCTCGACAGCTCCGGGCCGGATACGACCGCCTGCGCGGCGGTCTTCATCTCCGGTGCGTCCGGAGGGCCCACGACCTCGACATCGACGAGCGGCAGCGTGCGCGTCTGGTAGACGAAGAGCCCGCTGCGCACCGAGCCGAGCCGGAGCAGCATCAGGCTCATCTCCGACTTCGATGTCTCCGCCTCGCGGGCGAGCGTTTGCAGCGTCGCGAGCGAATCGACCGGGCGGCCATTGGCCGTCAGCACGAGGTCGTATTCCTGCAGATCCTGCGCCTGGGCCGCGGAGCCGTCCTGTACGTAATGGATCATCAGCGAGGGGCTCCCCTGTACCTGGCCACGAATCATGGGCTCGGACTCCGCGATCAGCGCGCCCGAGATCCAGAGCCCCTGCCGCTCGATCACGCGCGATGCCGCCGGCCAGTTCCCGTGCACCGTGACCTCGGCGCCGTCGCGTCGCACCGAGAGCGTGACGTCGTCGAGCTTGCCGCGCAGCGCGTGCATCAGGTCGGACTGATTCTTGAGTGCACGGTCGGGTGAGCGCAGCGCGAGCAGCTCGTCGCCGGCGCGCAGGTCGATTGCGCCGGCCGGCAGCCGCGAGCGAGCGACAACCAGCGTGGGCTCCTCGTTCTCGTCGATCGCGAAATCGACCAGCCCCGCCGGCGGCGAGGGATCCTCGCCCTTCCTCAGCAGGTCGACGATCGCGCAGGCATACGGCATCGGTACGGCAAAGCTGATGCCTTCGGTCCGATCCTTGGCCATCGACGCCGTGTTGATCCCGACCACGCGCCCGGTCACCAGGCTGATCAGCGGGCCGCCGGAGTTGCCCGAGTTGATCGGGGCATCGGTCTGCAGCATCTGCGGACCGAGACGGGAGGTGATCGCGGAGGTGATGCCGCGTGTGCCCGTGAAGCGGAATCCCCACGGATGCCCGAACGCGCCCACCGGATGTCCGATCGGCGGTGAGGCATCGCAATCGAGCTGGGGCTCCTTTGGCGTGCGCCCGGCGGCGGACGGATCGTAGGCGATCACGGCCAGGTCGAGGTGGGGGTCGACATAGAGGCGCTGCGCGGGCAGCGGCGCGCCGCCGTGGAACGTCACGGTGAGGCTGGAATATGAGCTGCTCGCGACGTGCTTGTTGGTCAGCACCCAGCCGCGGCGGGCGTCGACCACCATGCCGGCGCCCTGGAAGGAGCCCGTCTGGTCCTGGGTGAACGGCCGGCTGACCGACGTGCGAATCTGGACCGTCCAGTTCTTGGCGTCCTCGAAGGCATCCTCGCCGGCCTTCTCGGCGTCGGCGGCGGTAGTCGTGGCCGCGAGGACCGGCCCGACCAGCAGGAGAGACAATGACAGGGACAGGGGGAGGAGCGATCGCATCGGGCGTTCCGGTTCGGGAAAGCCTGATTCTGCGGCGGGCGGGCGGGCGCGACTGTTCGGTGCGTCACGATCTGGGACGCGGCGATAGGCGCAAGGCGTATCACTGCACGTTCTGGGCGGCGAGAAAGGCCGAGCCGAGGCGGATGGGTGAATGTGCCAGCGACCCCCGTTCAGAGGGAATGCGGTCCCAGGTCGAGCAGGTGCAGCAGTTCGGCCTGCGAGTGGACGTCGCACTTCGCGAAGGTGCACTTGAGATGCGAGCGAACGGTGTTGACGGAGACGCCGAGCTTTTGTGCCGTCTGCTCGACCGAGTGTCCCTCGAAGAGGTAGGCGGTGACTGCGGCCTGGGCGGGGGTCAAACCGTAGAGGTCGCGCAGCAGTTGGTGCGAGATCACGTGTTTGGAGTGCGTGTCGAAGATGTTCACCAACACGGCGATGTCTGCGCGACTCGCTCGATGTGACACGGGGAAAACAAGTATTCGGCGCGGCCGGCTGCTATTCGGCGCGGGCAGCTGCGCGGCGAACCCGGTTGCTACGAAGGCACCCAAAGCCAGTGCGGATAGGAGGTGTGTCAGGCGGCGGTCGAGATGAGGATCGTGAAACTCGAGGCGTCCGGCGCGCACACACATGGAATCGCCGGCCTCGAGGATTCGCTGGGCATCGGCGTTCGCATCGATCACGACACCATCGAGGTCAAGCGCGATCACGCCGCGATCGAGCGTGTCGAGGATCAGTTGTCCGAGCTTGGAATACCGGGCCCCGTCGCTGGTGGAACCTGGGAAAGCAAGTTCCCGTCCCGCGAGGGTGCCCTTCCCGTCGGCACCGTTCCCAGTGTGGCTTCGTCGTGGGAGGTCGGGGCTCCCATGGCCGTTCCCCCCAAAGGCGACCCGCGAGGGGTCGTCTTTCTCCGTCATTTCGGGCTTTGGCGCTCTCAGTGTGGCGTCTTCGCGCCTTCTGTTCGTATCAGACCACAAGTTCCCTGGCTTTCACACACCTATAGCCAGAGATTCCTCCCAAATGGGACATGTTGGCCCGCAGAGCGAATAGGGTCGGTTCGGCGTGCCGGAGGAGCGGAACGTCGCGAGATAACCCATCTGGGTGACGCGAGCAAGCGGCAATCAGCGTATTAGCCCAATTGATACCTGCAGGTCGGTCCTCAGATGCGTCAAGGCACGATAACGTTGCTCGCGCTGGCGCTCGCCGGTTGTGCGACGAGTGGCCACTACGACCGCTTCGCAGGCTACGTCGACGCGAATGGCGTCCACACCTACTACGAGCGATGCGGAAGAGGCCGGCCGCTTGTTCTGCTTCATGGTGCAGCCATGGGGGCAGAGGGATGGCGTTCCCAGACGAGCGCGCTGAAGTCTCACTTTACGGTGTATGTGCCGGAACGTCGCGGGGTGCGTCGCAGTGCCGATGTCGTGGGCGAATGGTCGTATGCCGCCATGGCGGCGGATACCGCGGCCTTCATGGATGCCATCAAGATCAACGATGCGGTCGTGGTCGGTTTGGGCGATGGTGGCATCATTGCCTTACTCCTCGCCTACTCGCGCCCGGAGCTGGTCAGTCGGCTCGTGGTCAGTGGCGCAAACAACAACCCAGGAGGACTGGCTGCGATCGAAGACAAACTGGAGCGCATGACGCCGGAGGAATTCCTCGCAGAGGTGCCCGCTCAAGATGTTCCCTGGCTCGAGATGCACCGTCGCGTCTCTCCCGATCACGGACAGCAGATCCTCGGAGCATTCGCTGAAGTGAAGCGGTTGCGGCTGAATTGCGAGATTGCGCCATCGCAGCTCGCGCGCATTTCCGCGCCCACGCTGATCATGGTGGGCGACGATGACATGATTCCAGTGTCGCACGCGGTGGAAACGTGGGCATCGATCCCTGACGCGAAGCTCTGCGTCGTTCCGGACGCAGGGCACTTCTGGCTGCAGGAAAAACCGGAGCTGGCGAACCAAATCATCCTGGACTTTCTACTGAGCTCCGAGTAAATGCCAAATCGGTATTGGCTCGACAATGCGCATGCACGGCCGATTGACACCTCAATCCCGTAGCGCTAGATTCGAAGCATGTCTACACGCGTTCAAGTCGCAATGAACTGGACCCTGATCCGCTGCTACATCGGCGGGCCGTCGTGGTCGTGCGTCTTGTAGAGCCGAGACATACCGATTCCAAACGAGGGCCCCGCCGGCGACGGACGGGGCCCTTGGTTTTTCAGGGCGCCCCGCGTGTTTCGACCGCTGGGAGGGCGTCATGGGCAAAAAGCATCGTCGAGGGCGCGCAACGCGACTCGATGCGTTGCGCCCTGACGTCCACGGAACCGGCACGGGTGTCGTGCGCCAGGGTGATCCGGCGGCGCATCGCGCGAGCGCTCCTGCGAGTCGGAATCGGCCTGAGGTCCACACTCGTTTGGCCACCGCGCGTCTTTCGCGGAGCGCGGCTGCGCTTGCCTTTGGCTGGGAGGAGGTTGCACGCCGTAAGGTCGGTCAGTGGGGCGTGTTGTACGCGACGGGCGCATGGGGCTTTCTCCAAGGCCTAGGCTACCTTACCGAGTTGTTTGGTTGGCCGAACGAGCTGCCGCGCGTCGTAGCGCTCGCGCTGCTGGCCGGGCTGCCCGAGGTGTTCGTGGTCGCGTGGTTTCACGGCGATCGCGGTGACCAGCGGGTGACCGGGACCGAACTCGCGCTGATAACGCTGCTGTTCCTGCTCGGAGGTGGCCTCTTCTGGGCCTACCAGCACGCAGACAACTCCGTCGAAGGCGGTGCGGTGGAGCACACTCGACCGCGCCCACCAGGTGACAAGGATCCACGCCCCGTGGTCGCAGTGTTGCCGTTCGAAAACCGCAGCGACCAGGCCGCGGATGCGCACTTCGTGGACGGCGTTCACGATGACCTCCTTACGCAGCTGACGAAGGTGGGCTCATTGGGAGTCGTCGCGCGCACGTCCGTCGCGCCTTTTCGGGGTTCGAGACAGTCGACGCAGCAAATAGCGACGGCGCTTGGTGCGACGATGCTGGTCGAGGGCGGGGTGCAGCGATCGGGTGGCCGGGTCCGCGTCACGGTGCAACTGGTTGATGGCAGCACCGCGGTGCACCTCTGGGCCGAGCACTACGACCGGGAGCTGTCGGCAACGAACGCGCTCGACGTGCAGAGCGAGGTGGCTGCTGCCGTCAGCGACGCCCTGAAGGACGTGCTGACCAGCAGCCACGTGGATCGAAGAGTTGTGGTCTCGACGACGGCCGTCTCCAGCTTCAGTGAGGGACGCGTTGCAGAGAGTGTGCGGCTTCCATGACGAGATGCTGCGCTTTGTGCAGTAGAGCGTCTCGGCTAAGCTGGAACCCGCCCGACGTCCTAAGGAGCCATCCTATGGATCGCTCGCGCGTCTGAGTGGAGGATGGATCGTTGCAGGGCTGGTCGTTATGAGCGCCGCTGCCGCCGAACCGCGCGCCCGCGACCTCGGAGTCCCCTTCGAGGGCGAGCCGGGACCGCTCAACGCGATCACCGACGTGCAGGGCGTCGAGGTCGGTCACAGTACGATCGTCTCCGGGTCATCGGGCGGTAATGAGCCCGTGGTGCGTAGCGGTGTCACTGCGGTGCTGCCTCGCGGCAAGCGAAGTCCGATGGACGCCGTGTTCGCCGGCTGGTTCAGCCAGAACGGCAACGGCGAAATGACCGGCACCACATGGGTGAAGGAGTCCGGCCTGCTGTATGGCCCGGTCATGATCACCAACACGCACAGCGTCGGGGTGGTGCGCGATGCGGTGATCGGCTGGGCGGTGAAGCACTACGAGTTCGACAAGAGTGACTGGTGGTCGCTCCCAGTGGTCGCCGAGACCTGGGATGGTTGGCTGAACGACATAAACGGCTTTCACGTGAAACCCGGAAACGCCTACGCGGCGTTGGATGGCGCGCGCGGCGGGCCGGTTGCCGAGGGCAACGTCGGCGGCGGCACCGGCATGATCTGCTATGAGTTCAAGGGCGGCATTGGCTCGGCGTCGCGTTTGGTCAAAGACGAGGCGGGCAACTACACGGTTGGCGTGTTGGTGCAGGCCAACTTCGGCCGCCGGGGCGAGTTGCTGGTGGCTGGGGTACCGGTGGGTTCGGAAATTCCCGAGGAGCCCGCCTATGCCGCACTGCCGAGACCTACAGACCGCGATCTTGGCTCGATCATCGTGGTCGTGGCGACCGACGCCCCGTTGCTGCCGCACCAGTTGGAACGTATCGCGCGGCGCGCCACGATGGGTATCGCACGTACCGGCGCGGTGGCTGGCAATGGTTCGGGAGACATCTTTATCGCATTCTCGAACGCGAACCCGGGCGCGGCCGACTCAAAGGGCCTGCCGGCGCTCACCATGTTGCCGAACGATCGCATCACGCCGCTATTCTCGGCCACCGTGCAGGCGACAGAAGAGGCAATCGTCAATGCGCTGATCGCGGCGCGGACCACCGAGGGATTTGCGGGTCACCGTGCGATCGAACTCTCGCACGATCGCCTGCGCGCGGTGCTCGCGAAGTACAACCGCCTGCGACGGTGAGCGCGCGCCGTGCGGTTGGCCAGGCCCATCTGCGCGACATCGCAGCCCACCGACATCGGTGGTCTCATATGAAGCGGGCCGACCTTGCTTAGCGCACGACGGGGTCCTGAGGGACTCAACCAACGATCCACCGGAGCAACGAACAGGGGGCACTAGCGTGCTGCTAACTCGTCGAAACGTGCTTGAGGCCGGCCTGGCGGCCGCAGTAGGCAGCTTTTCGGTGGTCAACGACGCGACCGCTGCATCGGAGCCGGCCAGGTACCAGGATATGTTTCCCGAGCTCGATCGCTATGTCGAGCAGTACATGCGCGACATGAACAGCCCGGGGATGACGCTGGTGCTGGCGGATCGCGAGGGCGTTCAGCGAGTGGCCACGTACGGATTCAGCGATCTCGAGCGGCAACGCAAGCTGCGCGCCGATGAGTTGTTCCAGATCGGCTCGATCACGAAATCCTTTATTGCCATCGTCCTCCTGCAGTTGCGGGAGGAAGGCAAGCTCGATCTCGACAAGCCGATCCTCGACTATCTGCCCTGGTTGCGTATTCAATCTGCGTTTGCGCCGATTACTACCCATCATCTGCTGACCCACACCTCGGGTCTGTCGGCTGCGTGGGAAGTGTTTCTGTCCGATCCCTCACAGCGGCACATGGCGGCGTACGCGCCAGGCGAACAGTTCTATTACAACAACCTGGCGTATGCCGTACTCGGACACCTTGCGTGGACCCTGGACGGCCGCGAGCTGCCCGAGCTTTTTCGCGAGCGGATCTTCAAGCCGCTGGGTATGTCACACAGCGAACCCGTCATCGACTTCGACGTGCGGGAACGCATGGCAAGCAATTACGCACCATTCCTGAGTGATCGTCCCTACGCGCGGCGCGCCAGGCTGTGCGAGGCGCCCGCGATCGTGTTGACCACTGCAGCGGGCTGCATCGCCGCGCCCGCGCAGGACATGGGCGCCTACGTCCGGATGATTGCCAGTCGCGGACGCGGTCCGGCTGGCAACCTGATGTCGCCGGAAAGCTTCGAGCTGTTCGCGAAACCGCACATCAAGGCCAAGGACTTTGGGCCTACGGCGAGTTACGGCTACGGCATCGTTGTGGAGGAGCTCGAAGGCAACACGATGCTGCGGCACACCGGTGGGATGGTGTCCTTCATGTCATCGATGGCGATTGACATAGATGCCGGTGTCGGTGCCTTTGCGTCCATCAACGCACAGCAGGAGTATCGTCCTACGCCGGTCGTAAAGTACGCAGTGCAGCTCATGCGGTCCCGAATCGAGGGGCGACCGGCTCCTGCGGCTCCCGAGCCAGATGTGGCGACGATAGTTGCGAACGCGGCCGACTACGTCGGAGTCTTCGCCGGTCCCGGCGGGCGCCTGGAGTTTGTGCGTGAGGGAGCACAACTGTTCCTGCTGCACGAAGGCAGACGGCTGGCGCTCGAGAGACTGACGGAGGACGATCAGTTTTACGTCGCCGAGGCGCGGTTTGCGCGATTCGCCTTGGTGTTTGGCCGCAAGCCATCGAACGACGGCGAAGAGAGCGAAGGGGCAAAAGGTCCCGTGGTCGAGGTGAGCTGGGGTGACGCGTGGTACGTGGCCAGTACCTACGAGGGGCCGCGCGAATTTAACGTGCCCGACCAATGGCGAAGCTTTGTCGGCCACTACCGTAACGAGAACCCCTGGGTGGGCTCCGTCCGTGTCGTAATACTGAAGGGCACACTGATGTTGAGCGTGTCCTACGGTCTCATACCCCTTGAAGCAGATGGTGAGCTGTTCCGCTTGCGCGACGATCCCGCCAATACCGACTGGGTCCGCTTCGGTGAGATCGTCAACGGCAAATGCATGCGCCTCAAGTACTCCGGCGAAGATCTCTGGCGCGTTGCAAACCTCTGACTGTCTGTTGCCACTACGGCGTTCGTTGCTGAACGGCTGGAGTCAGTCGACGATGTCGGCCGCGCGCTCCTCGCGCACACGGACCATCACGGCCAGTCCCGCAAGCAACAGGATGATCAGCGAGACGAACCCGGCGCGCTGGCTGTCGAAGGCGCGCGTAAACGCCGCCACGAGCGCGTGGCCGAGGAAAGCAGTGGCCGTGCCTGACAAGGCGTACAGGCCAAAGAACTGGTTCATCATCGAGACGGGGGCGATGCGCGCCATCATCGTGCGGCTGGTGCAGAAAGCCGCCGTGATGGTGATCGCGAGCAGGGCGAACGTCAGCAGGTAGACGACTTCCGGCAGGGTCCGGAAGTAGGGGAACGACCAGAGCAGCCCCGTGGCCCCGGCGTCATACGGAAACACGAACAGGATCCGGTCGGGCGTCGTGGCCACGGCGCCCACCATGCCGATGCACGTCAGCCCGACGCTGATCTGGATCGCGCGCTTCGAGCCCAGCGTGTCGTCTAGCCAGCCGCCGATGAATCCGCCCGAGATCGAGAACGGCGCGAGCAGCACTGCGAACAGCAGCAGCTCCGCGAGCTCCCAGCCGAACACGCCCGCGGCGTAGATCCCCGCGTAGGCGAGAATCGCGACCTTCGCGTCGGTGTACAGCATGCGCGCGAGCAGGAAGAGCGCCACATTCGAGACGCGTCGCGCGCGCTTGATCGTGAGCGTGAGCTGGGCCAGTCCCTCGCGCACGGCGTGACGCAGCGAAATGCCCGTGGCCGGGCGGTCCGGCGTCCAAAGCAGGAGTGGCACGATGAAAATCAGGAACCAGACGCCGGCCACGGGTCCGGCGATACGGCTGTGCTCATGTCTGGCGGGATCGAGGCCGAACAAAGGCCTATCCGGCAGCAGCCCGCCAAGCGTCATCCCCGAGGCTGGCAACGCAACACCGAACAGCATCACGAGCATCGCTGTCAGCGTGCCCAGGTTACCGGTCGCGATGCCGAGCCCGGAAAGCCCCCCGACGCGTGCGGGCGTCGCGATCGAAGCCAGCATCGCGTTGTGGAACACCTCGGTGAACTGGAAGCAGGTGGCCAGGATCACGACCAGGAGCAGAATGACCTTGACCGGCAGGCCACCCTGCGCACCCGGCATCGCAAACCACAGCGCGATACAGGCCGCCGACATGATGAGCGCGATCGCGGCAAGCCAGGGCTTTCTCGGACCGGTGCGATCGGAGACGGCGCCGATCAGCGGCGCGAGGAGCGCTACGCAGATGCCCACGATGGTATTTGCGAGACTCCAGGCCTCCTGCCCGCGCACGGCGTCGCCGATCACGACGCTCGCGAAGTAGGGCGGAAACACGAACACATACACCAGGCTGATGTACGGAGAGCGCGCGAACTCGAATAGCGCCCAGGAGAGCTGACCCAGCAGACTCGCAGGTTTCTCGCCAGTCGCCGACAGCTCCGCGGGTGCGCCGGCGTGCGTGACGGCCGGCTCGGCGATCGCGGATGTCAAGGCTGGGGGCTCGGAGGCCGCCAGGGGATACCGTAGGGGGTCCGGTATCCCCGGCGGGAAGAGCTACTGTCCGAAGTTGTACTTCAACCGTAGCCCGTACTGGGCGGGCGGCGCAGCGTAGTAGAGCGACCCGTTGTTCTGGATGCCCGAGATGTAGTGCTCGTCAGTGATGTTGGTACCCCAGAGCACCGCCGACCAGGTGCCCGAGTCGGGGCCGAACGTCAGCTGCGCATTGATGAGATCGCGCTCTTCGAGCGTGACCTGCGGGTCCGGCCAGAGCGCCGCCTGGGTCTCGTCCTGGTGTGAGAAATCCACTCGGGGAGTGAGTGTGTAGTCGCCGAACTCGATGTCGTAGGCGAGGCCGATGTTCCCGGTGAACTCGGGCGAGAACGGGACCTTTGCGCCCGAGAGGTTGACGACATCATCGGGAACGCCGTTGCCGTCCGCGTCGTCGCTAAGACCGTCGCCAGGGGGGACGCCGGTGACGTTGTTGACGTTGTCGACGAACCGGAATGGGTCCCGGACGTCGCTGAATGTGCCGAGCTCGGTGTCCATATACGCCAGACCGAAGTCGAGGGCGAAGTTGCCGAACCTCGCCTGGCCGCTGAACTCAACTCCCCAGACCGTGCTCTCCGTCTCGGCGTTCCGATTGGTCGGATTGTTTATCCCCGGGACGGTGAACTCGGAAAAGTTCGCCTGGTAATCGTCGAAGGTTTCGTAGTAGACCGACAGCTGCGTGTGGAACTGATCGTCGACGAAGCGCGCCTTCCATCCGGCCTCGTAGTTGATGACCTCCATCGGGTCATAGATGAGAAATGGCGGGAAAATATTGATTCCGCCGCTCACGTGTCCGCTCGAGACGAGCCCATAGAGATAGTGCATGGCACTGACGTCCCAGTTGACCGCCGCCTGCCAGTCGACATCGTCCTCATCGAGGCTTTGCCGGTCGCCTCCGGGCGTGACGAAGGGAAACAACGGCGGCGACAAGCCGTCACCTACGGTGTAGTTTACAAACTGGTCCCGTTCGTATTCGCCGTAACGGACACCGGCTTCCAGTTCCACCTCGTCCGTAATTCGATATCGGCCGTGGGCAAAGATGGCGCGATCCTCTTCCTCGTTGTCCCAGGGAGTGGTGAACCACGGGTAGGCGAGGTTGGGGACGGGGCCGCCGATAAAGTTGAATCCACCCTTCTCCCACGTCGGCAGCACCGAATCCTGCTTCTGCCAGAAGAGACCGAGCGTCCAGGTGAAGGCCTGGTCTTCCGCCGACAGCAGATTGAACTCTTGGGAGTAGAAATCTGCATCGATCCGGCTGTTGAAGATATAGATCGGAGGGTTGATGGTCGCGTTCAGGTCGAGATTGTTGACCGACTTGATGTCCTGGTAGCCGGTCAGCGAGGTCAAGGTTATGCCGTTGCCGAATTTGTACGCGAGGTCGAGCACCGCGCGCGTCGACTCGTCGGTATACACAAAGTTGGCGTATTGCTCGACGACCCCCAGCGGTTCCTGGCCGAAAACGGTTGTCGGATTGCCGCCAAAGTCGAGGTCGTGATAATCAACCTTGAGCGTCGCCGAGAAACTGTCCGACGGTTGCCAGAGCAGGCCCACTCGGTAGCTGTTGTTGTCGACTTCGCCGGGATGGCCCGTGTAATCCCCGGTGATCGCGTCGTAGAAGTGATCGCGCTCGGCATGACGATACCCAAGCCGCAGCGCGGCAGTCTCGCCCATCGGGATGTTGACGATGCCGGTCGCCTCCAGAGACCCATAATCGCCCCCGCCGAGCTCTACGCTGCCATCGAGCTCATCGAGGTGCGGATCGTTGGTGTTGATGAACACGGCGCCGCCCGCGGCGTTCTTGCCGACAAACGTTCCCTGCGGCCCGCGATAGACTTCGATCGACTCCATGTCGAAGTACGGCTCGTTCTGGAAATAGCCCGCCAGGGTCGGCGTGCCGTCGCGATAGATCACCACGCCAGAGGGCACGTCGATGTCGACCTGGCTGCGCCCGAGACCACGGATGTTGAAGACGTTTGCAGATCCGTACTGCGTGACTGTGACGGCGGGCGCGGCGTACTGGAGAGCGTACAGGTCCACAACGCCCTTGTTCTCCAGGAGATCCTGGTTCAGCACCGTCGCAGACAGGCTGGCGGTTTGCAGGTCTTCGCTGCGCCGTTTGGCCGTCACGATGATTTCTTCGAGATCATCGTTTGCGGGGGCCTGCGCCTGCGCCCGGACATCGGCACCGAAAAGTGCAGCGGAGCAGGCCATCGCGAGCAGCGGAATGCGGTTCCGCGACGAAAAAGCATTTCTCATCTGAAGTCCCCCCGACGTTCCAAATCCCGCCGCCTCAGTGACCGTCCGCGGACGGTGCTGGTCGATGCTAACATGTTAGCTAAGTCGATTGAAAGGGTCACTCCTGCTGCAACTCGCGTCCC
>Ga0310884_10000319_pt1 | contig 12210 bp, 6 predicted proteins | sample T60D1metaG_FD_203446 | JGI IMG/M metagenome (GOLD analysis project Ga0310884, IMG submission 203446) | Lab incubated soil microbial communities from West Virginia University Organic Research Farm, Morgantown, WV, United States - T60D1 | ecosystem: Environmental > Terrestrial > Soil >...
CCCACACTTGCTCCGGGCCGGACGTATAGCGCAGCGACTTGAAGGGGAACTGCATCTCGATCGTCCAGCCGCCGTCAAAGCGGCCGGTCTTCACGTTCCACACCGGATTCCAGTCGGTGTTCGGCGCGCCCTCGTCGACGACCGAGTAATCCGAAAACCCGCCCAGCGGGTTCGCGTAGAACATGAAGCCGCTGCGGCGATCGTAGAAGGTGTCGAAGCCGACGCCGAAGTGATCGTTCTGCCGCATCTGGTTGGTGTCGCGGCGCAGCTCGTTGGCGATCCACTTCTCGGGCGGCGCGTTGTCCCAGAGCTTCGCGGCGACGTAGATGTTGTCGCCGTCGAACATCACCCAGATCTCGGTCTTCTCGGTGGACGGCTGGTTGTAGCGCGGCGATGCCTGCAGCATCCCGCCGAAGCCCGGGAACTCGCCATACACCTCGTCGTCCAGGCGGCCGTCGAACTTGAGCGGCGCGCGCAGCTTGATGGCGCGAATCGTCGACTTGAAGTTTGCGTCGCGCGCCATCACGTTCGGCTGCTCGGGCGCCGCAGGCCCGTCGATGACGAACTCGCCCGCTTTCGCGGCGGCTGCATCGGCCGCGGGCGCAGCCGCGCCCATCACGCTGTTTTGCTCAGCGGCGTGAAGGGCGGGCGGCGAAAAGAGCGTCGAAAGAAGAAGGAGTACAGCGACTAACAGGAAATGCACTTATGGTTATTCTTTGCTCCGAGCTTTTCGAGAAGGGCGATGGTCTCGGGAAACGGTTGAATGCGCTGCACGGGCCCGTTGGCCATGTCCACTGTCGTTCTCCCCTCACGATCGACAGCCTTGACGTTGGCGCCTTTCGACACCAAATAGAGAATCATTTCGTTGTCGCCGCGCGACGCGGCGTGATGAAGCGCGGTGTGGCCTTCGTGATCGGCGGCGTTGACGTCGGCGCCGAGCTCTTCGACGAGGTACTTCACGGCGGCCAGCATGCCGGTCGGCGCGAAGCGATGCGAGTTGGCGCCGAAGCCTTCGCCGTAGCCGGCGCCGGAAGCGGCCTGCAGCGCCGTGATGGACGGCCCGCCCACGGGCACGGGCGGCAAGCCTGACTGGTCGACGACTTCACGGGCCTCGAGCATGTCGCCGAAGCGCGCCCGTCCCGCCGGCTTCATGGTCGGGACGTTGGGATCGGCTCCGGCCGCGACCAGGAGCTTCATCGCCGCGACGTCGCTCGCGTACGCGGCGCGCCAGAACGGGCTCGCGCCGATCTCGTCGACGCCCGAGAGATCGAAGCTATAGCCTGAATACCAGACCTTCATCTTCAAGCGCGCATTCGGATCGGCGCCCTTGTCGATCAACAGCGTCATCAGATCGAGGTAGCCGGTCTTCTGCTGCATGTGCGCGCGGGGCTGCGGATAGAGCGCCTTCGGCGCCCACTCGACGTTGAGCGCGCCGTACAGCGGCGTCACGCCGTTGGTGCTCGCCCTCTTCACATCCGCGCCCTTCTCGATCAGCGACTTCGCGAGATCGAAATGCCCGTTGATCACCGCCATCAGGAGCGGCGTCGTGCCGTCGCCCGCGGACGGCTGATTGATGTCGGCGCCGGCCTTGAGGAGCGCGTCGCTCGATTCCTGGTAGCCCTGGCGCACCGCGTAGAGCAGCGGCGTGAGGCCGCCCTGCGCGATGATCAACTCGTTCAACTGATAGTTGCGATCGACGCCGGGCTGCGGCGCACGGCGAGCGGGCGGGGCTCCTGCGGCACCGGGTCCGCCCTGTCCGGGGGGGCCGCCGCCGGGGACGCCCGGATTGCCACCAAAGCCGGCGCCTTCGCGCGACAGGTTGGCGAGATCGGAGGTCTTGTTGGTCGCCTTCACATCCGCGCCCTTCGCGGCGAGGAGCTCGATCACCGCGGCGCGGTTCGACGCCGCGGCGTACATCAGCGGCGTCTGCGCGCGCACGCCGTCCTTGGCGTTCACGTCGGCGCCGGCATCGATCAGCGCGCGAACCGCATCGATCTCACCGGAAGCCGCGGCCACCATCAACGGCGTGGTGCCGTTCGGCGTGCCGGACTTGACGTCGGCGCCGGCCTTGACGAGCGCCTGGATCACATTCCCGTGGCCCTGCTGGCTGGCGAGATAGAGCGGCGTGTAGGTGCCGAGCCTCGTCGTCGCGCGCACGTTCGCGCCGGCGAAGATCAGCATCTGCGCCAGCTCGAGATCGCCGTTCATCGCGGCCCAGTGCAGCGCGGTCATGCCGTCGCCCTGCGCCGCATTCACATCCGCGGCCTGCTTGAGCAGCGACTTGACCGCTTCGCGATCGCCGCGCGCCGCTGCGTCAGCCACCGGCGATTCAGCCGCGCTGATACCAACCGACAACGCGATCACCAGCCCGAGAGTCATCAATCTACGCATCGTGAGTCCTTACGCTGTCTTTCACAGGAGAAGGAAAGAAAGGAAGGCTTCCTTTCTTCCTTTCTTCTGTTAGCTCTTGATTTTCACTCGGCCGCGACGGTCGTTGCTGGAACGGTGTTCAGGTCGAAGGCCGACGTGCTGTCGCCGAACGACTTGAAATCGTTCATGCCGAGCATCTGCGCGACCGAGAGCATCACGTTCGCCATCGGCGTGCCGTCGGCGGCGCGCAGGTGCAGGCCGCCCTTCAGCTGGCCGCCGGCGTGGCCGGCAAGGAACAGCGGGCAGCGCTTGTGGTTGTGCACGTTCGAGTTGCCCATCGGCGATCCGTAGACGAGCAGCGTGTTGTCGAGCAGCGTCGCATCCCCATCCGGCGTGTTCTTCAGCTTGTTGAGGAAGTACGGAATCATGCTGACGTGGTACTTGTTGATCTTGGCGAACTCGGTGACGCGATCGTCGCGGTCCTGGTGATGCGACGCCGAGTGGAACGCGGCCTTGTAGCCGCTCTCCGCGTAGACGCGGTTTGAGGCGTCGCGTCCGAGCTTGAACGCGAACACGCGCGTCGTATCCGACGCGAACGCCAGCGCCTGCAGATCGAACATCAGCTTGACGTGCTCCTCGAACGAGTCGGGCACGCCGACCGGGGCGCCCGGCAGCTCGCGCGGCTCGCCCGTGCTGTTGGCGGCCTCGACCTGCTGGATGCGGCGCTCGATCTCGCGCACGTCATCGAGGTAATCGGACAGGCGCGCGCGATCGGCGGCGCCGAGATTCTTGTTCAGGCGCGACACCGCGGTGCCGAGCCAGTCGAGGATGCTCTTGTCCTCGCTGCGGCGCTCCATGCGCTCGGCCGGCGTGGCGCCGACGCCGAACAACTGATCGAACACCGTGCGCGGGTCGCGGATCATCGGCAGCGGCTGATCGGGCGCCGCCCAGCTGATCGAGTCGGTGTAGGTGCACGAGTAACCGTACGAGCAGCCGCCCGCCTGGTCGACGTTCTCGATGCACAGCTGCATCGACGGAATCGCCGTGCCCTGGCCGTTGCGCTGCGCGTAGTACTGATCGATCGAGGTGCCGACCAGGACGTCCGAGCCCTGCGTCTGCTTCGGGTGCATCTGCGTCAGGAACACCGCGCTCGAGCGGAAGTGGTCGCCGCCGATTTCCGGCGCGGTGAACGCCTCGGCATTGCGCACGTCGGTGTTGCTGACGATCGTGATGTGGTCGCGGAAGGCCTCGAGCGGCTGCAGGCTGCTCGGCGACAGGTCGAAGTCGCGTCCCACCGAGGCCGGCGCCCACATGTTCTTCTTGATGCCGAACGCGGTGCTGCCGGCAGAGCCGTGGACCATCTCGATGGCCGCGAAGCGGACCTTGCCGCGGGCCGCCTGGGCCGACGCGCGCGCCGGGATCATCGCCTCGAGGAACGGCAACGCCATGGTGACGCCGACGCCCTTGAGGACGGTGCGGCGGGACAGCTGCTTCTGCGTCAAATACATCTCGGCTCCCTATCTTTGACCCGCGACATCCGCCGCGCGTCGTTCACCCTTGCCCGTATCGGTCACGCCCATCTTGAATGCGTTGCTGTTGACCACGCCCAGAATGAACGCCGAAAGCTTGTTGTCCTTCTTCGCGGCGTCGCGGACGATGGCGCGAATCATCGGCATGTCCGTGTATTCGACGCGGCGGCCGAGCGCATACGTCAGCAGGCTCTCGGTGAAGCCGGTCAGGAACATGTCCTGGTGCTTGATCAGCGCCGCGCGCAGGCCGGCCGGGCCTTCCATGCGCGTGCCGTCGTAGAGATCGCCGTTGACGTCCACCGGCACCTCGTTGTCCTTGATCCGATACGCGCCGGTGACGTCGAAGTTCTCGAGCGCGAGGCCGAGCGGATCGATCACGCGGTGGCACGAATTGCAGTTCGGGTTGGCGCGATGCTGTTCCATGCGCTCGCGCGTCGACAGCATCTTGCCGCCGTCGTTCGCCTTCACCGAGTCATCGAGCGCCGGCACGTTGGGCGGCGGCGGGGGCGGCGGCGACGCCAGCAGCACCTCCATCACCCACTTGCCGCGCTGCACCGGCGACGTGCGATCCGCGACCGAGGTCAGCGTCAGGATGCTGCCCTGGCCGAGCAGGCCGCGGCGATAGGGCGGCAGCGCGACGCGCTGGAACGCGTTGCCGGTGATATTCGGGATGTTGTAGTGAATCGCCAGCCGCTCGTTCACGAACGAGTAATCGGCGGTCAGCAGATCGAGCAGGCTGTGATCCTCGCGCACGATCGAATCGAAAAAGAGCTCGGTCTCCTTCTTCATCGCCTGCGCGAGCGTATCGTCGTACTGCGGATACAGCAGGTAGTCCGGGAAGATCTTGTCGAGGTCCTGCAACCGCAGCCACTGCGACGCAAAGCGCGACGACAACGCTTCCGAGCGCTTGTCGGCCAGCATGCGGCGGACCTGTTTCTCGATGCCCGCCGGTGTGCGCAGCGAACCGAGGCCGGCCGCGCGAATCAGCTCCGCATCCGGCACCGTGCCCCACAGGAAGAACGACAGGCGCGAGGCGATGTCTTCATCCGCCAGGCGGAAGTTCGCGTTGCGGATGGCGCCGTTGCTCAATGACGTCGGCTGCTGCTCGAGGCGGAACAGGAACCGCGGGCTCATCAGGATCGACTGGACCGCGAAGCGGATGCCCGATTCGAAACCGCCCGCCTCCGCTCGCTCGCCACCTGCCGAGCTACGGCGCGGCGAGCCCCCGTTGCGGCCCTGTTCGTAGAACTTCATCGCATCCTGTAGATCGGCCGCTGACGGCGCGCCGCGGAACGCCTGCGTCGACAGCTTCTTCACGATCTCGGTCGCGCACGCTTCTTCCTCGGCTTTCGCCGTCGGCCGGCACGAGAAGATCTTCAGCCGGCTCGGCGTATCCGACACGCCCGTGACGTCGAGCGGGCCCTGCACGATGAAGTCCCGCAGGTGCGGCAACATCGTCACGCCCCACGTGATGCTCACGTCGGCCAGCGTGTTCTCGAGCGGCATCAGCAGGTCGTCAACCGGGCCATCGAGCTTCTGTACGAACGCCGCGGTGATGCGCTGCGGGCCGGCCTTGATGTGGACCGGCGGCGTGGTCAGCACGAGGCTGTTCTTCGGATCGGTCTCGCTCATGCGCGTGTTGAGATCGACGATCGCGACGCGCTCGCCGTTGACCGAGAACTCGACCTGTTCCTTGAGGTCGTACGCGGTCATCGAATTCCGGCCGGCCAGGCCGCCAAGCGGCTCGTAATGCAGCGACGCCTTCAGGAGGTAGTGGCCGTCGGCCGGGAACGTGTGCACGACCGACGTGCCGCCGCGCGTGCCCATCGGCGCGCCATCGACGCGGCGCATCTGCGACGCGGCGCGCGGAATCTTGTAGGTCACCGACGAGGCCGAGGCATTGCGATCGCCAACGGCGAGGCGGCTGATCTGGCTCGCCGCGCGCAGGTAGCCGTCCATCAACGTCGGCGAGAAGCTCTGCGAATCGGCGACGTTGTCGAAGCCGTGGCTAATCGTGTCGGGCGGCAGGAAGGTCGTCACGTCGACGTCGACGTTCAACAGATCCCGCACCGCGTTCTGATACTCGGCGCGATTGAGGCGCTGGAACGGCCGCGATCCCGGGTTTGGATTGAGCGCCGCGAGCTTGTCCATCCGCGACTCGAACGACGTCACCATCGCCTGGATCACGGCCGGCTCGGGACGACGGGCGCCGGCGGGAGGCATCATGCCGGCGCGGAGCTTGCGGATCATTTTTTCCGTGAGCTCGCCGTGGTCCTCGATCTTCGCCGCATCGAACGCGGCGAACGAGATGCCGCCGGCCTTGCCGCGCTCGCTGTGACAAGTCGCACAGTATTGCTTGACGAGTGCGGTCTGCTCGACAGCGAGCATTGTCGTCGCCGAGGGCGCATGGGACGCTGCGGGCTTCACGGCGGCTGCTGCGGGCTTGGGGGATTGCTGGGCCGCGAGCGAAACGGTCAGGGCGAGGGCGCCTACGGCACCCAGGCTCAATCGACTCACTCGACTCACCCGATTCACTCGATTCACTCGATCTTTTAGCACGTGATGCACCGGTGATTGTTCTTCGCGCCAAGCCCTTCGAGCAGCTTGATGGTTTCGGGATACGGCTGCGTGCGCTGCACGGGGCCATTGGCCATGTCGACGGTGGTATTGCCCTCGCGATTGACGCGCATCACATCGGCGCCCTTCGCGACGAGATACTTGATGCACTCGTTGTCGCCGCGCGACGCGCACAAATGGAGCGGCGTGTTGCCTTCGTGGTCGGCGGCGTTGACATCCGCGCCGGTCTCCTCGACGAGATATTTGATCGCAGGCAGGAACCCGGTTGGCGCGTAGCGATGTGAATTCGCCGCAAAGCCTTCACCGTAACCGACGCCGGTCGCGGCGTGAATCGGCAGGATCGCAGGTCCGCCATAGGGAACCGGTGGCACCCCCGACGTGTCCTGAATCTGGCGCGTGCCCTCGCCGGTAAACGGCCGGCCCGCGGGCTTCATCGTGCCGAGATGCGAATCAGCGCCGGCAGCGACGAGCAGCTTCATGGCCGCGACGTCGCTGGCGTAGGCGGCTCGGAAAAACGGCGTCGCACCGACTTCGTCGAAGCCCGCGTAATCCGAGTTGTAGGCCTGATACCAGACCTTGCGGCCGACGCGCGCGTTCGGATCGGCGCCCGTCGCGATCAGCGCCTGCATCAACTCCAGATAGGTCGTCTTCTGCTGCTGATAGGCCTTCGGGCTCGGATAGAGCGACTTCGGCGCCCACTGCAGGTTCAAGACGGCAAACAACGGCGCCACGCCGTTGAACGCCGGGGCATTCGGGTTGGCGCCGCGCTCGAGCAGCATCAACGACAGATCGAAGTGGCCGTTGATGATCGACATCAGCAACGGGCTCGTCCGGTCGCCGGCGTTCAGCTGATTGACGTCGGCGCCGCCGTCGAGGAGCGCCTTCGCGGTGTCGGTGTAGCCCTGGCGAGCGGCGAACAGCAGCGCGCTCAGGCCGCCCTGTGTGCTGATCAATTCGTTGTAGCGATAGGCGCGCGTCGCGCCGGCGACGTCGGCCGGGCGATTCGCGGCGGGGCGTGCTCCCGGTGGGGCGTTACCGCCGGCCCCGCGCAGCATCGCTTCTTCTTCGGGCGCGGTCAGCGCGAACAGATCGACGACCTTGGTCGTGACCTTGTGATCGGCGCCGCGCGCGAGCAGCAGTTTCACCGCGTCGGTGCGGTTGAAGCCGGCCGCGAAGATCAGCGGCGTCTCGCCCTTCGCGCCATCCTTGGCATTGATGTCCGCGCCGTTCTCGATCAACGAGGTGATCGATCGCGTGTCGCCGGCCGCGGCGGCGATCATCAGCGGCGTGGTGCCGTTCGACGTCACGGCCTTCGCATCGGCGCCACCGGCCAGCAGCACGGCGACCACATCCGCGTAGCCGCCCTTCGCCGCGAGATAGAGCGGCGTATACGCGCCGATGCGCGTCGTCGCGCGCACGTTGGCGCCGGCGTAGATCAGCATGCGCGCCATTTCGGCGTCGCCCTTGATCGCCGCCCAATGCAGCGCCGTCGAGCCGTCGCCCTGCGCCTCGTTGACGTCGAGGCCCTTTTTCAGGAGCGTGCGCACCGCTTCGCGATCGCCGTTTTGCGCGGCGGTCGCAATCGGCGAAGGCGATTGCGCACTCAACACGACCGCGAAGCTGAGGGCAACGACCGAGCTGATTGAGATAAACATTCGCATCTGAGAGTCTCTCTTGAAAGTGTCTCTGTGCTATCTGTGCCTTCTGTGGCCCTGGACTATTCGGCGGCCGCGGTCGGGGTCTGCACCGCCGACAGGTCCATGGCGCTCGTGCTGTCGCCGAAGGCCGTCATATCGCTCACGCCGACGCCCTGCAGCGCCGCGAGCATCGCGTTCGCCATCGGCGTGCCCTCGGCGGCCTTGATATGGAGCCCGCCCTTCAGCGCGCCACCGGCCTTGCCGGCGAAGAACAGCGGGCAGCGCTTGTGGTTGTGGATGTTCGAGTCGCCCATCGGCGATCCGTACACGACCAGCGTGTTGTCGAGCAGGTTGCTCTCGCCGTCCGGCGTGTCCTTCAGCTTCTTCAGGAAGTACGGCAGCATGCCGACGTGGTAGCGGTTGATCTTCGCGAAGTCGAGGATGCGGTCTTCGCGATCGCCGTGATGCGACGCCGGGTGGAAGCCGGTGGTGACGCCGCTGTTCGGATAGACGCGGCTTGACGCATCGCGGCCCATCTTGAACGAGAACACCCGCGTCGTGTCCGACGCGAACGCCAGCGCCTGCAGGTCGAACATCAGCTTGACGTGCTCGTCGAACGAATCCGGCACGCCGACCGGCGCCATCGGAATCTCGCGCGGCTCGCCGCTCTTGTTGTAGGCCTCGACCTTCTGGATGCGGCGCTCGATCTCGCGCACCTCGTCGAGATAGTTGGCGATGCGCACGCGATCGGCGGCGCCGATTTCGCGATTCAAACGGTTCAACTGCGCGCTGATCAAGTCGAGGATGCTCTTGTCCTCGGCGCGGCGTTCGGCGCGCTCTTCGGGCGTCGCGCCGACGCCGAACAGCTGATCGAAGGCCAGGCGCGGGTCGCGAATCATCGGCAGCGGCTGATCCTTGTCGGCCCAGCTGATGGTGTCGGTGTAGACGCAGGAGTAGCCATACGAGCAACCGCCCGCCTGATCCACCGCCTCGATACACAGCTGCATCGACGGGATCGGCGTTTCCTGCCCGAACTTCTGCGCGTAGACCTGATCGAGCGAGACGCCGGCGCGAACGTCGGAGCCCTGCGTCTGCCGCGGATGCGACTGCGTCAGGAACACCGCGCTCGAGCGGAAGTGATCGCCGCCGATTTCCGGCAGCTCGAACGCCTCGGCGTTGCGCACGTCGGTGTTGCTGACGATGGTCAGGTAGTCGCGGAAGGGTTCGAGCGGCGACAGCGCCGTCACCGACAGGTCGAAGCCCTTGCCGACGGCGGCCGGCGACCACAGGTTCTTCTGCAGGCCGAACTTGGTCGCGCCCGCGGAGCCGTGCACCATTTCAATGGCGGCAAGTCTCACCTTGCCGGCCGCGGTCTTGGCGAACACGGTGCGCGCCGGCACCATCGCCTCGATCATCGGCAACGCCATCGTCACACCTATGCCGCGCAGCACCGTGCGGCGAGATATGTGCTTCCTGGTGATGAACATTGGGGTCTCCTACCGAGCTTCCGTTGTCGTTTCCACAGGAGCGACACGCCCCATGCGGAAGGCGGCGCTGTTGGCGACGCCTGAGATGAACGCTGAGAACCGGTAATTCTTCGCTTTCGCGTCGCGCACGATCTGCCGGACCGCGGGCATGTCGTACGACTCGACGCGGCGGCCGAGCGCATAGGTCATCAGGCTCTCGGTGAAGCTGAGCATGAAGACGTCCTGGTGTTTCAGCAGCGCATTGCGCAGCGCGATCGGGCCATCGAGCTTCGTGCCGTCATACAAATCGCCGACCGGATCGACGACGGCGCCGTTGTCCTTGATGCGCCACACGCCGGTGACGTCGTAATTCTCGAGCGCGAGGCCGAGCGGATCGATGACGCGGTGGCACGAGTTGCACGCGGGATTCTTGCGATGCATCTCCATGCGCTCCCGGGTCGAGAGCGTCTTGCCGTCTTCAACCGCCTTCGTCTCCTCGAGCAGCGGCACGTTGGGCGGCGGCGGCGGAGGCGGCGAGCCGAGCAGGACTTCCATCACCCACTTGCCGCGCAGCACCGGCGAGGTGCGATCGGCGATCGAGGTGAGCAGCAGCACGCTGCCCTGGCCGAGCACGCCGCGGCGGTTGACGTCCGCGATCGTGACGCGGCGGTACTGATCGCCGAGGATGTTCGGGATGCCGTAGTGCTTGGCGAGGCGCTCGTTGACGAAGGTGTGATCCGCGGTCAGCAGATCCGTGACCGGCCGATCCTCGCGAATCAGGCTGTCGACGAAGAGCTCGGTCTCGCGCACCATCGCCTGCGACAGGGTCGTGTCCCAGTACGAATAGAAATGATGGTCCGGGCGAACCTTCTCGACGTCCTGGAGGCGCAGCCACTGCGACGCAAAGCGCGTCGACAACGCCTCCGATCGCGAATCGGTGAGCAGCCGCTTCAACTGCTTCTCGAAGACCACCGGCGTGCGCAGCGTTCCCTGCGACGCGGTCTTCAGCAATTCCGCATCCGGCATCGATCCCCAGATGAAGAACGAGAGCCGCGAGGCCAGATCGGAATCGCCGATGCGATAGGTCTGTCCCGCCTTCAACGTCGACGGCAGCTGCTCGATGCGGAACAGGAAGCGCGGGCTGGCAAGAATCGCCTGCACGGCGTGGCGAATGCCGCTCTCGAAGTCTCCGCCCTTCCTGCCGCGCTCGTAGAACGACATCAAGTCCTTGAGGTCGTCCGCATGGACGGTGCCGCGATACGCCTGCGACGCCAGCTTGCGGACGATGTCGGCGGCGCAGGCCGACTCCTCGAGCGCAGTGGTGGGGCGGCAGGTAAAGATTTTGCGGCGGCTCTCGGTCTCGGACACGCCGGTCACGCTCAGCGGTCCGCTGACGGTGAAGTCGCGCAAGTGCGTCAGCGCGGTGGTGCCGAACACCTCGCCGATGTTGGTATCCGCGAGGGTGTGCTCGATCGGCATGATCAGGTCGTCGGCCGGTCCATCGAAATGCTGGACGAACACCGCCGAGATGCGATGCTGGCCGGCCTTGATGTTGACTTTCGGCGTCTGCATCGTCAGGCCGTTCGGATCCTGCTCGTTCATGCGCGGGTTGATGTCCATCAACGCGACGCGCTCGCCGTCGATCGAGACTTCGATCTGCTCGCCTCGGTAGGGGCCGCCGAACAGGTCGCCGGTCGGTCCCATGTGCAGCATGATCTTGAAGTGGTATTCGCCGTCGGCCGGGAACACGTGCAGCACCGACAGGCCGCCACGCGTGCCGAGCGGCGCGCCTTCGACGTGGCGCATCTGCGACGCGGTGCGCGGCACCTTCCAGGTCGTCGACGTCGGAGAGGCGTTGCGATCGCCGACGGCGAGGCGGCTGATCTGGCTGGCCGCGCGCAGGTAGCCTTCCATCAACGTCGAGGAAATCGTCTGCGAGTCGGCGATGTTGTCGAAGCCGTCGCTCAGCGTGTCGGCGGGGAGATAGGCGTTGACGTCGACGTCGACCGCGAGCAGATCCTTCACGGCGCGCTGGTACTCGGCGCGATTGAGCCGCTGCGACGGGCGCCAGCCTGGGTTGGGATTGAGGGCCGCGGCGCGATCGATGCGCGTCTCGAACGCCGTGACGAGCGACGCGATCGTCGCGGCGTCGGGGCGCTTCGCGCCGACCGGCGGCATCATGCCCGAGCGCAGGCGGCGGATCATCCGCTCGCCGACATCGGCGTGATCGGTAATCGCCGCCGCGTCGAACGACTGGAACGACAGGCCGCTCGTCCGATCCTTGTTGCGATCGTTGTGGCAGCCGACGCAGTAGGTCTTGACGAGCGCGTTTTGTTCAGCCGGCAACATCACGCCGGTCGAGTGGGACGCGACCGGCGTCACCGCCGGCTGTCCCGCCGAAGCCGCCCGTTGATCACCGGCGGCGACGGCGGACGTAATCGCCACAACGAAAAACGCAACTACGGGGAGAGCTCGACTCATTGTCTGTGTCTAATCTGCGTTTAGTCTGTGGCTCAACACGACACGCACTTGTGATTGTTCTTCGAGCCGAGCTTCTCGAGCAGCTTCAACGCCTCGGGCCACGGCTGCACGCGCTGCACCGGACCGTTCGCCATGTCGGCGACGGTGTTG
>Ga0310884_10000323_pt1 | contig 12186 bp, 11 predicted proteins | sample T60D1metaG_FD_203446 | JGI IMG/M metagenome (GOLD analysis project Ga0310884, IMG submission 203446) | Lab incubated soil microbial communities from West Virginia University Organic Research Farm, Morgantown, WV, United States - T60D1 | ecosystem: Environmental > Terrestrial > Soil >...
TTGACAGGGGGGCGCGGTATTCACATCCGTGAATCCGTCACGATCAACGCGTCTGCCGATCGCGTCTATCGCTTCTGGCGGCAGCTCGATCGCCTTCCTGAAGTGATGCCGCACCTCGCCAAGGTTGAGCAACTGGACACCAAACGATCACGGTGGACCGCGCGGGCTTTCGACCAGGTGCCCTTCACGTGGAACGCTGAAATCATCAACGAAGTGCCGTTCGAAACGATTGGCTGGAAGACGCTCCCCGGCGAAGCGATCCAGAGCGCCGGCTCGGTCACGTTCAAGCCGGTGCCTGGCAATGGCGGCACCGAAGTACGCGTGCACTTACAGTACGCCGCCCCAGGCGGGAAGGCCGCAAGCTGGCTCGCGAAATTGACCGGCGAGGATCCGGCAAGGCTGACAAGGGAAGGGCTTCTTGCGCTCAAGCGTCACCTTGAGGTCCAGACGCCGGCGTTCGGCCCACCGGCTCACTGAGCCGCGCGGAATAATTCCTGCAACCGATCGATCAAACAAGATCACGTCGACCAATCACAACAGATCACGTCGACGTGTGCCGTCAAACGAAGGAGACAAGACATGCCAACCAATCTCCGCGAAGCCCTCGTGGAAGAAATCAAGGACATCTACAACGCTGAAAAGCAGATCGTCAAGGCGTTGCCGAAGATGGTGAAAGGCGCCACGAGCGATGAGCTCCGCGAAGCGTTCGAGTCACATCTCGACGAAACCGAAAATCAGGTGACGCGGCTCGAGCGCGTATTCGAGTTGCTCGATGAGAAGCCGCGCGGCAAGCACTGCGCCGGAATGGCCGGCATTCTCGAAGAAGGCAGCGACACTCTCCAGGAGGATGCCGAGGATTCGGTGATGGACGCCATGCTGATTGCCGGCGCCCAGCGGGTCGAGCATTACGAGATCACGGCGTACGGCACATGCATCGCGTGGGCCGAGGCGCTCGGTCTGACGGAAGTGGCCGAAGTGCTCGGCGAGTCGCTCGCCGAAGAAAAGGCCGCCGATGAAAAACTGTCGGCGCTGGCCGAGTCGGGCATCAACGACGCGGCGACGGCGGGCGAGTCGGAGGACGAGATGGAAGAAGACGAAGAAGCCGGCTCGCGTTCTACAGCAGACTCACAACAGGCCGGGGCCTCGGCACGTGCCGCGAGCGGCGCCAATCGTCCGGCAAATGGTTCGAAGAATCCGACGCGCCAGCGTGGGGGACGTCGATAGCGATTCGTGGGAAACGAGGGACGGCAACCGCCGTCCCTCGTCCAGAATGTGTGGGGACTTACACGGAGGAAGGAAGCCGATAGCGCTGGCCTTCACGGCGGACCAGGAAGCCGGACTGCACGAGTTCGCTCAGAAGTTGTTCAGCGCGCGCCGGGCTCAGCTGCCACAGCCGCGCCGCCTGTGCCGTCGTCAGGCACATCCCCGGCATCTCACGGAACTCCGCGCGGGCGCGAGTCGTGAGATCATCTTTCGTTTTCTCGGTCGGGTTGATCATCGGGACTGCTCCGGGCATGGATCGTTGCATTTCGGATGCCACGGATCGTTGACAAAACTCCTGCGATTTCATGACTAGTTGAAAACTCAGCGCGACGAACTGAGTGGAGAATTGACCAATGAGTGGTTATTTCTTACCGATCTTCGGAATGCCACGAACCGTCGTCTGCCTGATGCTTGCGCCTTCAACGTCGGGTTGGCCGCATGTTCAATTTCGCTATTGAGCTCGCCGCCGATGAGCAAGGCGAGCCCGGAAAAATACAGCCACAACAGTAGAATCGCCGCGCCAGCCAGCGCGCCGTACGTTGCGGCATAGTCGCCGACGCGCGTCACGTATAAGCGAAACGCCATAGAAAACAACACCCAGAGCATCGTGGTGAGGATCGATCCAGGAGTGATCCACACCCAATCCTGATCCGCGTCGGGCGCGTAGTAGAAGACGATCGCGATTCCCGTCGTTGCCAGTGCAAATGTGAGAGGCCAGCGGGAATAGACCCAGGCCGTGTCGAAGAAGTCCGACAACCCAAGCCAGTTCGCCAGCCAGTGACCCGCATTCGGTCCGGCCACGATCAGCATGAAGGCGAAGAGCACGAATAGCACGAGACCGATGGTCAATGCGATTGACACGAGGCGGACCTTCCACCATGGCCGCGACTCGGGAATGTCATAGGCGGTATTGAGGGCGGACACGATGGAAGTCATGGCGCCGGAGCTGCTCCACAGTGCGCCAAGGATGCCGATCGTGAGGAGGCTCGTCGCATCGCCGGAAACGATGCTTTCGAGCTGCTGGCGGATGATAGTGAGTACCTCTGGCGGCGCGATTGGGTCGAGCGCCGCAACCACGTCGTTCACAATGTTGTAGGGGAGGTAGCTTGCCAGAGCGACCAGAAACAGCAGTGCGGGAAATAGCGCGAGCGCAAAGTAGTAGGCGAGCTCGGCGGCGATACCCGTGCAGCCGTCCTCCACCACTTCCCTTGCGGTCCTCTTGATGAGCTCGGCCGGGTTTACCCCTAGGCGAAAACCGCTGAACATGAGGCCAGACACTGCATCGTGCGTACCGAATCGCCCTGTTTGCCTGAGCACGGCTGACTTGGCTAGCGGCTTGCTTTGTTCTCAAACCGGGAGAAAGTCATGTTTCAACGATGGGTGTGTGCGTTAACGGTGGCGTGGCTCGGAATCGGCGCGATCGCCTCGGCTCAGGACCGCGCGACGGTACTGATGCGTGACGGTTCGAGGTTTGAAGGGCGAATCGAGGAGCTCACGGCGAACGGTGAATTGTTCGTGCGGGTGTCCCAGCATGATCAGCGGCGTGTGCCCGTGGCGAGCGTCGCTTTGATCGACAAAGTCGGCGGCGCAAGCGGGCTCCCGGACACGGAGCTTCGCGAAGCGAGCGGCTCGCAACACTTGCTGTTATTGAGCAACGGTTCGAGCGTAAAAGGTCATCTCGTTGCCATTCGCGGCGGCGAGGGGTCGGCGAATGAGAACTTGCCGCGCACTTACGTGTTCCGGGCCGCCAGCGGCAACGAACAGAGTTATGCGCCCGAGCAGGTGTCGCGCGTGTATCTCGGAACGTTCCCCGTTGCGGCGACCACCGGCGCCGCCAACAACTCCGCGAGTGACCTGGCGGCCGGCGTGGATACGCCCGGAGCGCTTCGCATTGCCGCAGGCGGTGGTTGGGTCTCCACCGGGATGCGCGTTCGCAAGGGCGAGTGGATCTCATTCAGCACGAGCGGCGAGGTGCAGTTGTCGGACAACCGCAGCGATCGGGCTCGCGCGGCGGGGACGGCGCGGATGGCACCCGGTGCGCCGATGCCGACGGTGAATGCCGGCGCGCTCATCGGACGCGTTGGCAACGGTCAGCCGTTCGGAATTGGCGATCAGGCTGGGGTGCCGATGCCGTTGGACGGCATTCTCTATCTGGCAGTGAATGACGATGAGCGGTCGGACAACGCCGGCGAATTCATCGTTTCGATGCGACGCGGCCGCTAGGCGCTTCGCCTTTGATGGTCGGCCCCAGCTGCAGGCCGATCTTCGGTTGATCCTGGGTGCCGGCTACCGTGATGACCAAGCGGGTTCCGGCGCCATTCTTCTTGAACAGCGGATCGAACGGCTTGAGCAACAGGCTCCTGAACCCTGTTTGCGTTTGCGATACCGTGGCGTTCAGCAGCACGATTCCCGACAAATCAAGCGTCTTCGCGCGAAGCGAGTGCGTGCCGTCGAGTTGCACTGAGGCGCCCTGGACGTTGAACGACAGTCTCCGATAGGTGAAGACGCCGTCACGAAGAGCGAACTGGGTCGCCATTCGCGACGCGACGTCGTTGATCGACTCGTCGGTCGGGCGGCCTTGGGCTTTCCGGCTCAGCTCATCGATTTTGTTCTGCACCGAGTCGTTCGCGAACATGACGCGCTCGGCACGCACCGACCCTTCGAGCGCCAGGCGCCGAAGGACTTTGTCCTTGCCCTGCGGCAGATCCATGGCCGCATCGATGATCAACGTACCTTCGGCCGCAGGCTGGCCCTTGCTGACGAGGTGCAGAAGCTCGCCGAGGTTGGCGGAGCTGCTCTTGACATTGACGACAACGCGTTTGCCCTTCACGCCCTTTGTTCCCTCGACGACACCGCGCGCGTCGAAGCGAGACTTGCCGAGCGTGACATCGACGTGCTTCAGCTCGACGTCACCCTTTGTGCCGTCAACTACGGCGTCGTAGGCGGTTTGGAGCGGCAGGCTCGTGCCATCGAGTTCGGTCAACCGGAAGTCCGGCGTCTTTGTTTGACCCCGGGTTGAAATCTGTTCGATGGTGCCGCTCATCTGACCGATCGCGGCGAGTTTGCCGCCGAGACCGTCGATGGTGCCGAGATCCGCGTCGAACGTGTATTCACCGTTCAATGCGGTGGTGCCCGGCTCACCCGACTGCCATGGCCCGAAGTGTCCCGACGCCTCGATATTGCCGTAGGGGATCGGGTTGATCACCGATGCCGTGAACGTCGCCGGCTCGGCGGCCCGGAGATTCTTCATGTCGAGCTCATGAACGTCCCAAACCTTGGGATTCTTGTTCGAGTCCCGCGGGATCACCGCCAGCCGCGTATTGGTCGCAAGCAGTTGCCGAATGACGAAGCCCGAGCCCTCGTCACCGGTCTTCTTACCGTCCCCGGACGCGCTTGGCAAAGGCCGCTTGCCCGTCCCAGGATCTTTGGGCGGGATGCTGATTTCCAGTCCATCGACCCACACGCGATCTACCGTTGAGCTCCACAGTTCAGTCGGTTTGAGGTCCACCGTAAAGGAAGAAACTACGAGCATCGGGGGGATGTCCGTCCGGCCGTGGTGTCGCACCGTCAGATTCTTGGCGTGCAGCCGAAGTGGCATCCAGCTGAGGTGGACCTCACCGAGTTCGACTTTGCTATCGAGTGACTTGCTGAGGTTGGATGTCACCCAGTCATGCAGACGCGGTTCGAGGGACCGCAGGCTGACAGCCGTCCCAACACCCGCGATCGCGATCACTGCGACCAGGGTGCCGATGATGATGCGTGTGCGCTTTCTCACCGTGACAACGCGTCCTCTATCAAAAACACTTCCACCTTCGAGGGGGTCGAGGCGTTCGCAACGATCACGAGAGTATAGAACCGGCCGGCCTCGAGATGTGCAACGGTTGTGGCTTCAACCGGTGCGGAGGATCCGGCCCCGACGACTTCCAACTGCCCGTTCATCGGCGCCGCATCCTTGAAGTCGCTGACCGTCTGATAGTCGACATCCTCAAACAGGTTGCTCGACGACCCGGCGGCGCGCACGTCGATCTGGCCCGCGTCAGAGCCCGCATGTACGATGCGCAGGCGCGCCTTGTCCGCAGAGGGCGAGTCAAGATGATCGTTGACGACGCGAAGGAGCGGTCCGTGGCCGTCTCCAGGCATCGCGATCGCGGTGTAGAAATCTCCGTCCTTCAAGTCCTCGGTGTTCGACGATAGCGCCTTGGCTTGCGTCATGCCCGCGGGTCGGAGGGCAAACGCGTAGCGCTTGCCGTCGACTGCGCGATACGGCGTCACGGTCTTGAAGCCGAGCCCATCGAAGAGAAGCAGATCACCGGCAAACAAGTCGAGCATGGTGCCGGAAGGTACGACTTGCAGCACGCGCACGAGCGCGTTGTCGCGCTGCTCGGCAGCGGCCGATGACGGCACGGTGGACGAGCCCGCCGGCGATGACGTCGTGACACTGAGCGTGCGCGTTTCGGTGCGATCGCACGCTACCGCGACGACTGCCATCGCGAGAAAGGCCGCCGCCGTCTGTGCGCGTCTTGTCATGGTCATGTCACGCCCGGGGGCGTGGTGGCTCGGTGATGCCGGGTTTTTCCGACGGAGCCTGCACGGGCGGTTCGATCGGCGGCGGATCGATGCTCGGCTCGCGGTCGACGTCCTTTCGATGCGGATCATCGGGCGGCAGGATGGGCTGCTCCGGTGCCTTTGGCAGCCCGGGAACAGGGTGAGGTGTCTCCGGCTGTTGCGCCTGCACCTCACCCTCCGCGGTCGCTTTCTGCACTGCGTTCTCGTCCACGGGCTGGGTGGCGATCATCGTCAGGTCAGCAAGCATCGCGTCCTTCTAGCGATCAAGTCGCACGACGAGCGCGGCGCGACGGTTCAGCCTTCGCGTCTCTTCGCGTGAGTTGTCGTGCTTCGGCTTCTCTTCACCGTAGCTGACCGTCTGCAGTCGAGTGGCGGCGACGCCGTTCGACGTCAGATAGTCGCGGACTGCGTTGGCGCGGCGTTCACCGAGCGCCAGGTTGTACTCGGCCGTGCCGATGCTGCACGTGTTGCCTTCGATCGTCAGGCGCAGCGTCGCGTCTTCCTTCATCGCGGAGACCGCCTGTTCGAGCACGCGCAGCGCTTCCGGCCGCAGCGTGTATCGGTCGAAGTCGAAGTGCACGTCTTCGAACGTGTAAACCTTGGCGGCGCGCTGAATCACCTGCAGCGTCACCGTGTCGGAAGCTGTGCCGCCCTTGCCGTCGTTGACGGTAACGGTCGCGGGCACCGAACCGACGGTCATGGGCGCGGTCCAGACCGGCTTCACGATGGCCGCGTTGTCGAGCGTGCCGGCCGGCGTCTGCCAGCGATACGTGAGCTGGTCGCCATCAGGATCGGTGGCATCGGCGCTCAGCTGCGACTTCTCGCCAACATAGACGGTGCAGGGATCGCACATCGCCTTGACGGTGGGCGGACGATTCGCTGGCGGTGCCGCGACCGGCGCGGGGGTCACCGGCGGCGGTGGCGGAGGAGGCGGCAGCTTTCGCGGCGCCCAACCGATGCGGACGTGATAATCGAGATAATCGGAGCGCGAATCCTCCGACGCGTTGATGCGCTCCGGCATCGGCGTATCGAGACGGATTTCGGCACCGATGAAGAAACCGTTCTTGGCAAACCAGGTGACGCCGCCAGTGAACGACGTTTGATGATCGACGAAGCTGACGGGCGGGCTGATGCTGCCGTCTTCCGCGACCAGCTGATTGTCGAGCGCCGCATTGTCACGAACCGGGTTATCGCCAAGAATCTCGCCGTGAATCAACCACGATGGGGACGGGTTGATGCCGACGCCCGCGCCCCAGTGGAAGTTGTTCGGCACGTGCACGACCACCGGCTCAGTCGGGTTCTTGCGGAAGTTATATCCTGCCGTGCCGCTGAGCACGACCTTGTTTGTCACCCACCGGCTGATGACTCCGGACAAATCCGCGGCGATGGAGCCCTGGCCCGCGCCGGCGTCAGCGTCACCCGTCGGCAGGTTGAACGTTCCGCGTCCGGCGAGGCTGAACGGACTGCCTTGAGCTTCGCTCAGGAACGCGTACTTCACGCCGACTCGAAGGTCGCCGACCTTGTTGCCGGTCCAACGCTCGCGCGCGTAGGGCACCTGAGTGTCGATGCCGCCGCGCTCCTGGTCGGCTGGGACATAGAGAACCTGGTTGTCGCGATCGACGCGCGTGATGAAGTCCCATCCCGCATAGAGGTCGAGTCGATCGGTGAAGCCGTAGGAAACGTTGGCCGTGAACGTGGCGACGTTCATCTGCCCCTGCGGCGTGTTGCGCGAGTTCCGTTCGACGGACCCCCGCGTCATCTTCTTGCCGTTGGTGTCGGCGACCGGAAGCCACCACAAACCGGCATCGCCGTCGATGGTGGTTGCTACGCGCCCACGAGGCTCATCCTGTGTGTTCGATTGCTGAGCTGCGGCAGGCATCGCAACCGAAATTGCGAGCAAGCTCGCGATCAACCAGTGTCTGGCACTCATCGCTAGTCCGTTCCTCCCGTGCGCCATGGCGCGCAACGCTGCTGGCTACTACAAACGACGTGCCACTGACGGGTTGCGCATTTCGCCTAGCTGATCGGTTGGCCTTTGCCGGAAATGGGTGACGGCGTGCCGAACTGCAGAACGCTTTCAAGAAGAGCCAGCTCAACCGGTTTGACGAGGTGATCGTCGAACCCGACCTCGATCGAGCGCCGGCGATGCTCGGCCTGCCCCCAGCCCGTCAATGCAATGAGCCGCATCGGCCGGCCCCACGCCTCCCGGCGAATGGCGCGGGCCACGTCGTAGCCGGACACTTCGGGCATGCCGATATCCAGTAACACCGCATCCGGGCGATGCTGTTCGGCGAGTTGGATGGCCGTCCGGCCCTCATATGCGGTAAAGACCTCGTGCCCGGCGGCCTTCAGGAGGAACGCGAGACTGTCGGCGCCGTCCTGGCTGTCATCGGCGACGAGGATCCGGAGCATCGCGCGCGAGGCCGGTTCGGCGCGGTCGCGATCGGCTTCGCCGTCGACGGTCACCGCCAGTGGGAGAGTGATCGTGAATTCGCTGCCGTGGCCGGTTCCAGCGCTCCAGACCGCGACCACGCCGCCGTGCATCTCGGTCATCTGCTTGACGAGCGTCAGTCCGATACCGAGCCCGGTCTGGGATCGCCTCATGTCGCGATTCAACTGGACGAACATCCCGAACACCTTTTCCTGGTCCTCGGGGGCGATGCCGACGCCCGTGTCCTTCACCTTCACCGAGACGCGGTCCGTCTGAGGCTGGACAATCACCGACACGTGTCCGCCAGACGGCGTGAACTTCGCGGCGTTGGTCAGCAGATTGAGGACGACTTGCGAGATGCGCGTCGAATCCGCATCGAGCATCAACGGCACTTCCGGGATTTCGAGTGTCAGCGTGACGCCAGCCGACGTGAGCTGCGGCTGCGCGGTTTCGACGGCGCTCTCGATGATCGATCGCAGGTCGACGCGTTCCTTGCGGAGCGTCAACTGGCCGCGGGTAATGCGGCTTACGTCCATCAGGTCGTCGATCAGCCGTACCAGCTGCGAGATCTGGCGCTCCATGACCCCGGTTGCATGGCGTCCAGTTCCCGACAGTTGTTCCATGCGGAGGATGGCCGCCACATTGCGCAAGGGCGCCAGCGGATTGCGAAGCTCGTGGGCAAGAGTGGCGAGGAATTCATCCTTCAATTGCGCTTCGTAATGCAGCCGATGTTCGCGATCCTTGACCGCGGCACGCGCCTCTTCCGCTTCATCGGCGCGCCGCTCTGCTTCTTCCTTTGCCTGCCGCAGCTGCGCTTCGATTTCCTGGCGCTTGGCAATGTCGACGAGCAACCGCTGGCGCTCGTTGGTGAGCGCCGCTTCCTGCTGCTTCTGGAACGTGATGTCTCGAAACGCGCCGAGAACACCGGCGATGGCGCCGTCAGGCGCCATCTCCGAGTGCGCGCGGTAGGCGACGTGAACCAGACGGCCGTCCTTGGCGATGACGCGGGTCTCGCCGTCGACCTCTGCGCCGGCGCCGGCGCGGCTCAGCGCATCCTGGATATCGGTCCGATCATCGGGGTGAATCAACGCGAGGCCGGGACGGGCGTGCAAATCATCGAGCGTGTAACCGAGTAAAACTTGCAGGCCGCTTGTCGCGGAATCAATCACGATCTTTGCGTCCGACTCGATCCGCGCATGAAAGGCGAAATCGGAGGCCAGCTCCCCAATCAACCGGTGAAAGTTCTCGCTTTCGCGTAGGCGTGACTGCTCGATCAGTAACCGCTCACGCGATCGGTAGAGATTGCCGCACAGCCACGAAACGACCAGAGAGATGATGGCGATCGACACGAGCCGCACCGGCATGTTGATGAGAGCCGCATTGGCGTCGAGCGCATTGACAAGAGGGCCCAGGGCCGCAGTGCTGACGATCGTGCTGACCAGCGCGGGCCGAAAACCGCTGTGCCAGGCGAGGATCGCCGTGGCGAGGATGAAGAGCGCCCCGGTGACGTAGTGATACCAGAGGCCGATTCCAACGACGACCGCAGCGGCCATGGCGGCGACTGCGACACCAACCCCGACGTCTTCCAACAGGCTGGCTCTACGCTCGTACGCGGCTTCGTGTCGCATGACGTTTTGGGCCTGAATGGACAAACCGGTACCTATCTTGGGCAATCGGCTTCAGTGAAACTACTCGGTCGGGATCCTCAAAGCAAGCTGGATGCCGAAGCTGGACTGTTCAGCCGTCGCCGTTTCCGCCTCTCGTCACCTGCCCGACTCGCGCCCGGCGCGACACAGGGTGGGTGAACCCTTCCCTAGTTAGGGTTCGTCGCTGCACTCGCGACCCCTCCGCTCGCTGAAACCAGCGCGTTTTCCGGGCCACGGGACCGTCGCATCGTGGCAGGAAGCTTGCTTTCGTGCTTAGCGAATCACACATTCCAACTGTCGCGCACGCTGAGGTGCAGGCAGTGGAGGCGATCGATGGCGGACTACAAACGAGGGCACGACGAAAGCGCGATGCGTCACGAGCGCGAGTGGCCTGATAGGGCAGGTGACGAAGATCGCTACACGCGGTACGAGTCATCAGATCGAGGCTCGCGGTGGGAAGGTCCATCGGATGATCGCGCCTACGGTACCTATCGCACCGACGATCGCGATTTCCACTACCGGCGCTCGACCGCGCATAACCCCGAGGATTGGGGACCGCAGCACCTCCCGCGCGACGGCGGGCTGCCGGCGTGGGGACGGCGTGAACGTGGCGGCTACTGGCGACAGTACGAGGCCGCGCGCCCACAGTACGCGGGTCGGGGCCCGAAGGGTTACAAGCGGCCCGACGATCGCATCCGCGAGGACATTTGCGACTGCATGACCGACGATCCCGCGCTCGATGCGTCGCAGATCGTGGTTGAAGTAATTGACGGCGAAGTGACGCTCTCGGGCTCCGTCATGAGCCGCGATCAGAAGCGCCGCGCCGAAGACGTCGCTGAGCGAACCAGCGGCGTGCGGGATGTGACCAACCAGCTGCGCGTCACGCGCGATGGTAATGGTCACGACTGGGCCGCCGACTCGTCACGAGCCGCCGGCACTGGCAATACCTCGTCACAACCTGTGAGCGAGGCCGTAGGCAAGCGAACTTCAAGCAAGACAGCCTCACGAACTTCCGCGTAAGACCCATACCCACCTTGAAGCCTTCGGGCGAGGAGTCGGCACCGGCCGAGTCCCCGCCCGGACGGATCTCAATAGATTTCGGATCTCAGATTTCGGATCTCAGATTGATTGCGGGAGTGCAGGCGCGCGGAGGAAGCGCGATGGCAGCGGATGATCGAGCTGTGGCTCGATGGCACGCGATGCGGCAGCAACGCGATCGATCGAGACGCCGGTCTCGATGCCGAGGCCGTCCAGCATGAACAGCAGGTCTTCGGTGGCGAGATTGCCCGCGGCGCCTGGCGCGAAAGGGCAGCCGCCGAGCCCGCCCGCCGAGCTGTCGAACGTCGTGACGCCGCAGTCGAGTCCTGCAAGCACGTTGGCGAGGGCGGTGCCGCGAGTGTCGTGGAAGTGCAGCGCGATTTGAGCGAGCGGCACGCGGGAAGCCGCCCGCTCGAGCACTGTGCGCACCTGGCCGGGATGCGCGGCGCCAATCGTGTCGCTAATCGCCACTTCGTAAACACCGATGTCGAGCAGCCGTCCGGCCATGTCGGCGACTCGCGAGGGATCGACCGGGCCTTCGAACGGACAAACAAAGCAGGTCGACAAGTATCCGCGAACACGCAAGCCGGCCGCTCCCGCAGCCGAGCAAACCGCCGCATAGTTCGTCAGTGACTCGTCGATCGACTGATTGATGTTCCGGCGGCTGAAAGTCTCTGACGCGGCGGCAAAGATTGCCACTTCGGAAACGGCCGCGGCCATCGCCCGCTCGAGCCCCTGCTGATTGGGCACGAGTGCCGTATAGCGTGTGCCAGGACGCCGAGTGATGCCGGCAAAGACCTGGGCGGCGTCCGCCATCTGCGGCACCCATTTCGGTGACACGAACGCCGAAACCTCGATTACCTGGTGCCCGGCGCCCGAGAGCCGATCGACGAAGGCGATCTTGTCGTCCGTCGTCAAGATGGCGCGCTCGTTCTGCAATCCGTCTCGCGGGCCGACTTCGACGATGGTGACTGCCGGAGGAAGACGCATCATTCGAGCTCGATCAAGTTGACGCCAGGCTGGACCAATTCGCCCTTCGCGCAACGCACGGCCTTCACGATCCCGCTGCGCGGCGACTTGATCGGCAGCTCCATCTTCATCGCTTCAAGAACGATTAGTGTGTCGCCTTCGTTGACGGAGTGGCCGGCGGTGGTGTTGATCGCGACGACCGTTGCGGGCATCGGCGCCATGACGCCTGCATCGCCGCGGCCCTTCACGCGCCCGCGAGTCGAGGCAGCTTCG
>Ga0310884_10000339_pt1 | contig 12001 bp, 9 predicted proteins | sample T60D1metaG_FD_203446 | JGI IMG/M metagenome (GOLD analysis project Ga0310884, IMG submission 203446) | Lab incubated soil microbial communities from West Virginia University Organic Research Farm, Morgantown, WV, United States - T60D1 | ecosystem: Environmental > Terrestrial > Soil >...
ACGATGAGAGGGGAGCGGCTCGACTGGTTTGTACTGCGCACAGCATTCCCGTTCCGATGGCGGAGCGCTCGCGGTACCGGCAGCAGCTCGAGGACACTGCGCGCCTCGTCGCACGGGAAACGGGCATGCCCGACTGGGCGGTGGTGTTTCAGAGCCGGAGCGGCCGGCCACAGGACCCGTGGCTCGAGCCTGATGTCTGCGACTACCTCCGAGAGGAACGCCAGAAGGGATTGCGAGCGGCGGTTGTGGCACCGATCGGCTTCGTCTGCGATCACATCGAGGTCCTGTACGACCTGGACACGGAGGCTGCTCAGGTGTGCCGCGACATCGGGTTGCCGATGGCACGCGCCGAGGCGGTCAACGACGATCCGTTGTTTCTCGACATGATGGCGGACGTGGTGTTGAAGACGATGCGGCGTTATGAACGGGGCAGGCCGTTGCCGATTGCCAGGTCCGGCTGATGCCGGCACCCATAAATGGGTGCCCTACGGATAAGTGGCTGCCCTACGGACGCAGATCCCACGCGCGGAGGACTTTGCAGCACGTGCAGAAACGTCCAAGGTGGCAGGCCGCGATCGTCGTGGCGTCGAAGGCCACTGGCTCGATTGATGGCATGTCGGCACCGTGACCGAGCGTGATGTGCGGCGTGAACGCGCTGCCGCTCGATTTCAGCCGGAACCCGGTTACCCACCTCACGTCGCCCACGCGTCCTTCTTCGAAGAACGCGTGCGGACCGCCTCCCTGACGTTCCACTCCGCGGAGCGCTTCCATCAGCCGCTCGTGCAGATCGACCAGCTCCGGTGTCCGCTCCACTGACATCCAGAGCGTGCGATGACTCCGGCCGCCGCCGGTGATCGCGACGCGCACGGGCGGCTGATCAGCAAGCACCGCGTTTACATGGGTGAACGCAAGGTCGAGCTCATCGGCTCGGATGAAATGCTGTGTGAGCGTGACGTGCGGCAGATGCCCATCGTCCAGACGCAGGCCCCCAGGCTCGCTGTGCGCGCTCAGGGCCGCGCTGTGCTCGATGGCTTGCGCCATCACGTCCGGCGGCGGCAGGATCGCGACGTCTACAGCCACGAGCCTCATCGTTCGCATGCTAGCATCCGCCAATGGCACGCCAGTACGACCGGGCCTGGATGCAGCGGCGGCGCGGCCTCAGCGTGGCGCTGGCAACGCTGCTGGCGGCGTGGATCTCGGCCTCGCCGCGGGCGCAGGCAGGTATTTCCTACCGCCTGTCATTCGGCGATCGCGCTCAGCATCAGATGGTGGTGGACGCGCAGTTCACCGACGTACCGGCCGGCCCTCTGCAGCTGAGGATGAGCCGGAGCTCGCCAGGCCGCTACGCGATTCACGAGTTCGCGAAGAACGTCACGGACGTGCGTGCGACTGATGCGGAGGGACGGCCGCTGGCGATCACGCATCCGAGCGTGGACCAGTGGGACGTGACCGGCCACTCCGGTGAGGTTCGCGTCTCGTACCGCGTGTCCGGTAATCGCGTGGACGGCACTTACCTGGCCATCGACGGCTCGCATGCGCATATCAACATGCCGGCCGCGATCATGTGGGCACGGGGATTCGACGAGCGCCCAATCAGCGTCCGGTTCGAAGTGCCGCCAGGCACATCGTGGCGTGTGGCGACGCAGCTCTTCCCGGGGCGCGACTTCCTCACGTTCACCGCACCCAACCTGCAGTACCTGATGGACAGTCCGACCGAGTTGAGCGCGTTCTCGGTGCGGACGTTCACGGTGACGGACAACGGCCGCACGCCGGTCTTCAGGTTCGTGGCACATCATCGCGGCACCGATATGGAACTCGACGCGCTGTTGCGTGACGTCGAGGCGATCGTGCGCGAGTCGCGATACGTCTTCGGCGAGTTCCCGGCCTTCGAGGGCAACACCTATACGTTCATTGCCGACTACCTGCCCGGCAACGGCTACGACGCGATGGAGCATCGCAACAGCACGTTTCTCGTATCGGCGGCGCCGCTGTCTGGCGGCCGGGCGCCGCACCTCGCGTCGATCTCGCACGAGTTCTGTCATGCCTGGAACGTGGAGCGGATTCGCCCCGCGTCGCTCGAGCCGTTCAACTTCGAAGCCGCGAACAGCTCGGGCGAGTTGTGGCTGGCCGAGGGCTTCTGCAACTACTACGGGTCGCTGGTGCTTCGTCGCGGCGGCCTGATGAACGATCGCGACTATGCGCGCGACATCACGGATGCGGTATCGACGGTCCTGACGGCGCCGGGCAGGAAGGTTCGCTCGGTGGTCGAGATGAGCCGTCTCGCGCCGAGTGTGGACGGAGCCAAATCCGATCCACCCTTCCCGAGCGACTCGTACATCTCGTACTACACCTGGGGCGAGGCGCTCGGCATCGGGCTGGATCTCACGCTTCGCGACCGCAGCGACGGCCGCATCACGCTCGACGACTACATGCGCGCGCTCTGGACCATGTTCGGGCGCTCGGCGTCGCAACGGCCCGGCTACGTCGCCTCGCCATACACGTCTGCCGATCTGCAGCGGACGCTCGCGGAGGTCTCGGGCGACTCTGCCTTTGCGAAGCAGTTCTTTACCGACTACATCGAAGGCCATGACGTCCCGGACTACGCGCGCCTGCTCGCCCGGGCTGGCTTCATCCTTCGCCCGCGGGCCAGCTCTGGCGGAAGCGACCCCAGGTACGAAGTCGTCCTCGCGGAAGATGCAGGCCAGCCTCTCACGGATGCGCAACGCCGGTTCCGCGACGCATGGTTGAGCTCCGGCGCGCGGAACATCTTTTGAACAGGCGCCAGGTGTGAACTTCTCGGGTCTCCTGAAAGCATTCGATACGCTGGTCGGTTTCCGCGAGGCCGCGCGCCGCTTCAAGGCGCCCGGTGACACCCCGCCCCGGCAGGTCGGCGAGTCGCTGACGCCCTCATCTTCCAGCGCGCCGCTCGAAGCGCGATTGACGGGCGTGATGGTTGCCGCCCTGAAGGAGGCGTTCGCGCGGGATCACGCACGTCTCGAGCTCGAACGCGCGCAGCTCGAGGAGCAGCGCACGCGGGCCGAGAACGCCCTGCGCGCGGAGCTTCGGCGTCAGGCCGCCGATCGCGAGGTCGGGAGACTTCGGCTCGTTGGGGGCACGGCGCTTGTCGGCTGGATCGCAGCGGTCGCGATCTTTGTCGTCCGTCTGGACGTGGCGTCGGCGCTGTCTCGCGGCATCAGCGCGGCCGGATGGCTCCTGCTTCTTGCGGCGATGGGCACGGCCTTCATGGCGCAGGAACGCGTCAGCGCGTCAGTGTCTTCGACCGCGCCGGTCGCGGCCGGACGCGCCGGCGTCGCATCGCTGTGGTCGTTGATCGCCGGGTTGGCGTGCGCCGCGATGGCGTTGCTGCTGTAGGCGGATTTGCTCCGCACGCGGAAGCCCGCGTGCGGAGTGCGATGGTTGACCGCGCGATGTTACTTGCGGCGGCTTGACCTGGCCGTACGACGCTTCGCGCCCGATCTCGCCTTTGTGCCGGTGTCATCATCAGCCGCACGCTTGCGCGCTGACGTGTGACCGTTCCCGCGCACCTCAGTGTCTGCGGAGCGAAGTGTCAGCTGCCGTGCGGCTTCGAGCTGCCGCTGCAGCGAACCGATCATTCGCCCGAGGGATTCCGCCGATCGCAAGAACAACGACGAATCGGCCGCAGTCTTCCGGCGCGCGGGAAGTGCTTTTCGCTGCTTGGCCATTCCAAGCTCCTCCTCGCGGGCTCTTGCCCTCGGCCGGATACTTCAGCAAGCCACGGGCCAATGCGTGCCCAAGGCAGGCGACGCGCAGAATCAGCCTCGTCCTTTGCGTTTCGATAGAATGCGCCAAATGCCTGTGAAACATGTTCTTTCGGCGCTGCTCGTCGTGGTGGCGCTGTCGCCCTCGCCAACGGCGCAGACGGCAGCTGGGTCTCCCCGCACGCCGGACGCGATCCGCTACACGGTCAGTTTCCCCGCGCCGCAGACCCACTACATGGAAGTCACCGCCACCGTGCCGACCGGCGGGCGCCGCGACGTCGAACTGATGATGCCGGTATGGACTCCCGGCTCGTACCTGGTCCGGGAGTACCAGCGGAACGTGGAAAGGGTGACGGCGACTGCGTCAGGGCGATCGCTGTTGATCGAGAAATCGGCAAAGAACCGCTGGCGTGTGACGACCGGCGGAGCCTCCGCGGTCACCGTGTCGTACCGCGTGTTCGCCCACGAGATGTCGGTGCGCACGAACTGGGTGGATGAGAACTTCGCGCTGATCAACGGCGCGCCGACATTCATGACGCTGACCGACGGCACCGTGCGCCCGCACGAAGTCGTGCTGAACCTGCCCGCCACATGGAGCACGTCGAACACCGGACTGCGTGCGATGCCTGGTGGCGCACACCGATATGTCGCGGCGGATTTCGACACGCTCGTGGATTCGCCGATTGTCGCGGGCAACGCAGCCGTCCACGAGTTCGCTGTCGATGGCACGCCGCACTATCTGGTCAATCAGGGCGAGGGAGGCGTGTTCGACGGCGCCCGTGCGGCCAAGGACGTCGAAGCGCTGATTCGTGAGCAGCGTCGCTTCTGGGGCCACCTGCCGTACGACAAGTACCTGGTGCTGAACGTAATCGGCCAGACGCGCGGCGGCGGCCTCGAGCACAAGAATTCGACCGTCGTGATCTCCGGCCGGAACACCACGAGCGCACGGAACGCGTACAGTGCATTTCTCACGCTCGTCTCCCACGAGCTGTTTCACACCTGGAACGGCAAGCGTCTGCGGCCGGTCGAACTGGGGCCGTTCGATTATGAGAGCGAGGCGCTGACCAGGAATCTCTGGGTTGTCGAAGGGATCACCGACTATTACGGCGATCTCCTTGCCCATCGCGCCGGACTGATCACGCGCGACGAGTATTTCGGCAACATGTCGGCGGTCATCGACGAATTGCAGACGACGCCGGGTCGTCAGGTCCAGTCGGTGGAGCTGGCGTCGTACGACGCGTGGATCCGCTACTACCGTCCGGACGAGAACTCGCCGAACGTCAGCATCTCCTACTACGCGAAGGGCCAGGTCCTGGCGTTTCTCCTCGACGCGCGCATTCGCCGGATGACCAGCGGCGCGAAGAGCCTCGACGACGTGATGCGAGCGGCGTACGCACGGTACTCGGGCGCCCGCGGCTACACCGCGGATCAGTTTCGACAGATTGCCGAACAGGTTGCCGGTGCGCCGTTGACCGATTTCTGGAATGCCGCCGTCCGGGGCACCGAGGAGCTCGATTACTCTGAAGCGCTGGCGACGTTCGGCTTGCGGTTCACGCAACGCGCGAGCACAGGCCGCGCGGCGCTTGACGTGTCCACGCGCAACGATTCGGGGCGGCTCGTGGTCACGGGGGTTGGCCTGGACACATCCGCCGCCGCGGCGGGGCTGCGGCAGGACGACGAGATCCTGGCCATTGACGAGGTTCGCGTGCGGGCGGATCAGCTGGGTCGGCGGCTGGAACAGTTTGCGCCAGGCGCGAAGGTCACGCTCCTCATCGCACGGCGTGATCAGCTGATGCGACTGATGCTGCCACTTGGCACCGAACCGGGCAGCAAGTGGGATCTGGACGTTGACCCCGCAGCAACAGAAGCGCAACATGCCCGTCTCGTCGCATGGCTTCGACCTCCGTCCTGAGGGACTGGGCAAGGCCAACCGTGCACCTCTGAGGTGCGTCTGAGCGTATAACCTAGGCAGCCTGACCGGGCACCGTGCGCATGAAACCTCTTCGTCGTGTCCTCGGCGTCCTGCTCCTCTCGTCTGTGCCGGCGTACGCCCAGTCGCTCGAGCCGGCTGTAAACGTCGCGGAGCGCACCGCGCGCGCCCATGTCGTCTCCGGCACAGCGTCGGAAGGCGACTGGCGACAAGCCGATCTCGTCACGTCCTTCGTGCAGCGGGAGCCGAGCGAGGGCTCGCCCGCCAGCTATCGCACGGAATTCAGGGTCGTCGCGGATGATTCGGCGCTGCACATCATCGTCCACGCCAAGGATCCCGATCCCGGGAAGATTGTCGGCTACCTGACCCGGCGCGACGTGGATTCGCCGTCCGACTGGATCCACGTCTTCATCGACTCGTATCACGACCGCCGCACCGGCTATCAGTTCGCCGTGAACCCGGCGGGAGTGAAGATGGATGCCTACTGGTACAACGACGACAACAACGACAACAGTTGGGATGCGGTCTGGGAGGCGACGGCGCGCCGCGAGGCCGACGGGTGGACAGCGGAGTTCCGGATTCCGTACTCGCAGCTGCGATTCAGCTCGGGATCCGACGGCCGCCTCGGATTTGCGGTGGTCCGCAACATCGCCCGCCTGAACGAGACCTCGTCCTGGCCGCTGCTCGCGCGCAGCAAGAACGGCCTGGTCTCGCAGTTTGGCGATCTGCAGGGGGTGTCGCGCTCAGGCCTGACCAAGCGGCTCGAGCTGTCCCCCTATACGGTTGCCGCCGCCGTGACCGAGCCTGAACAGCGTGACAATCCGCTTCACAAGACCTTCAATCCGAACGTTTCTGCAGGTCTCGATCTGAAGTACGCCATCACGCCGGCGTTGTCGCTGACCGCCACGGTCAATCCGGACTTCGGACAGGTGGAGGCGGACCCCGCGGTCGTGAATCTCGGGGCGTTCGAGACATTCTTCGACGAGCGGCGTCCGTTCTTCATAGAAGGCTCCGGCACGTACCGCTGGAACTGCAACGACGATTGCATCCTGTTCTATTCGCGCCGCATCGGCCGCCAGCCGCGCGGATCCCCGGCACTGGGCGATGGCGAGTACTCGATCCAGCCTGGCCAGACGACGATCATCGGCGCGGGCAAACTGACCGGACGGATCGGGCAGTTTTCGGTCGGTGCGCTTGCTGCCGCCACGCAGGAGGAGTTCGCCAACGTCGCGTTCGGCAGCGGACGGCGCAATGAGGTCGTGGAGCCGGGGTCGTTCTTTTCCGTGTCGCGCGCGCGGCGCGAGTTTGCCGACCAGTCGTCCCTCGGGCTGATTCTGACCACGACGAACCGCCGTCTCACGGAGTCGGTGTCATTCCTTCCCGACAGGGCCGTGACTGGTGGAGTCGACTACGACTGGCGGATCGGGCAGCGGTTCAGCGTGAACGGCTTCTGGGCCGGCAGTTCCGTCCATGGGAGCCCCGAGGCGATTGCCCGGCTACAGCTCAACAACGTGCATTCCTATCAGCGGCCAGACGCCGGCCACATCGAGTTCGATTCGGCCGCGGAGGCGCTGAACGGGCATGCCGGCTCCATCAACTTCAACAAGATCAGCGGCGAGCGCACGCGATTCAACTTCTACGGGAGCTACAAGTCGCCGGGATTCGACGTCAACGACGTCGGCTTCCTGCAGCGTGCCGATGTCATCGGCTCGGGCGCATGGGTGCAGATGCGATGGGAGAAGCCGGGCCGCTTCGTCCGCACGAAGAACGTGAACTTCAACCACTGGATGTCACACAACTTCGACGGCGACCGCATCAGCCTGGGCTGGAATATCAACTCTCACTGGTCGTTCCAGAACAACTGGAATACCGGCTTCGGCATCAACTTCAATCCGCGTAACTTCGACGATCGCCGCACGCGCGGCGGACCCGGCGGCTACGGCAACAACGCCGCGTCAGCCTGGCAGTATTTCAACACCGACGGGCGGAAGCCGGTGCAGTTGGGTCTCGAGTGGTCCTACGGTTCGGACGGCCATGGGGAAGGGTGGAGCGTCGGCCCCAACATCACCGTCAAGCCGACCGCGGCTCTGTCCGCCCAGTTCGGGGTGTCGTTGAACCGGAACATCGAGGGCGATCAGTGGATTGAGAACATTCAGCAGGACGGTCGAGCGCGATACATCTTCGGCCGCCTGTATCAGACGACCACGTCGATGACGACGCGGGTGAACTACACGCTGACGCCGAACCTGTCGCTGCAGGTGTATGCGCAGCCGTTCATCTCGGCCGGCGACTACGAAAACTTCCGTGAGCTGATAGACGGTCGCGCCGCACACAACGACAACCGCTATTCGGCGTTCGACTATCAGGGCAATCCGGACTTCAGGTTCCTGTCCTTCCGCACCACGAACGTCATGCGCTGGGAGTTCAAGCCAGGTTCGACGTTGTTCGTCGTGTGGCAGCAGGGCCGTGAGAACGTGCTGCCCAACGGCACATTCCGTTTCGGCCGCGACTACGGCGACATCTTTTCTGCGCCCTCCACCAACACGGTTCTCGTGAAGTTTTCGTACTGGATGAATCCCTAGTCTGTAGTTGACTACCCGCTATACTCCATCGATGCGGTTCGATCCGGAGTACGTGTCGCACGTCCTCAACGAGAACTTCGAGGACGCCAAGGCACTGTTTCTCGGGCCGCTGATGGCCATTCACTACGCGCACGTCGTGATGCTCGCGGACCGCGGCATCATCAGCGCCGACGCTGCCCGTGCGCTGCGAGAGGCGCTCGATCGTGTGTCACCGGTCGAGATCCGGCGCACACCCTACGACGGCACCTGCGAGGATCTGTTTTTCTTCGTCGATCGCCTCCTGGTGGACGCCTGCGGCGACGAGACTGCAGGCCGCCTTCACACCGCACGCAGCCGGAACGACGTGGACATGACGATGTACCGGATGCGGCTGCGGGAGCACCTCCTCGGGGTCTGCGAAGCGGTCATCGAACTGCGAGAGGCGTTGTGCGACATCGCGGACCGTCATCGCGAAACGCTGATCGCCGCCCACACGCACACTCAGCCGGCGCAGCCGACGACGATCGCGCATTACCTGCTCGCCGTCATCGAGCAGCTGGAGCGCGACTCCCGGCGGTTGCAGGCCGCGTACGCCACGACCAACCGTTCTCCGCTCGGCTCGTGTGCGATCACCGGCAGCGGATTCCCGATCGATCGCACGCTGACGAGCACGCTGCTCGGTTTCGATGGGCCGACTGGCAACACCTACGGCAGCATTGCGACCGTCGACTACGTCCTCGAGAGCGTGGCGGCGATCAACGTGATGCTCGTCGGCCTTGGCCGCTTCGTGCAGGACCTGCTTCTCTGGTGCACCGTCGAGTTCGGCTACCTGCGGCTGGCCGACGGGTTCGTCCAGGCGAGCAGCATCATGCCGCAGAAGCGGAATCCGGTCGCGCTCGAACACGCCCGCGCCATCGCCAGCAAAGCTGTGGGCCAGGCCGGCGCAATCGCGATCGTCGTCCACAACACGCCGTTCGGAGACATCGTTGACACTGAAGACGATCTTCAGCCGCTCGTGGCGTCCGCATTCAGGGATGCCGTGCGGGCAGTGACGCTTGTTGCCGCTTCGCTGCGTGGAGCGGAGCTCGATGTCGCGCGGCTCGAAGCGCGCGCCGCGGAAGGGGGGACAACGTTGACGGAGCTGGCGGATCACCTGGCGCGTACCCACCAGGTTCCGTTCAAGACCGCTCATGCGACTGCCGCGCGGCTCATGCAGGCCACGCGCGAGCGGCCAGGCGCGCCACTGGGTGCGATCCTGTCCACCGTGTCCGGTGATCTCCTCGGCGTCCCCCTTCAGTACACGGACGCCGAATTGGCAGCAATCATGAGCCCGCGTCACTTTGTCGACGTCCGCGCAACCGCTGGAGGACCCGCTCCCGCCGAGACCGCGCGCGCGCTTCAGGAATCGCGCGCGTTGTTGAAGGCCGATCAGGCGTGGCTGGATGGCAGGCGTGAGGCCCTGACACGCGCCGGCGCGATGCTGAAGTCGCGGAGCGCCGCACTGTGAGAGCCAGCTACGTCAAGGTGCTGCTCGTGCAGGCAGTTGTCCTGGCCGCCCTGTGGTGGCTGCAGCACGCGTTCGTCTGACGATGCACACCATCGACTGGGTCGTCGTCATCGCGTTCATCGCCTGGATCCTGTACGACGGGATCAGGCGGACGCGCGACAGCCAGCATCTCGAAGGCTACTTCCTGGCGAGCCGCTCGATTCCCTGGTGGGCCGCCGGCCTGTCGGTGATGGCCACGCAGCTCAGCGCCATCACCATGATCGGGACGACGGGACAGGGCTACATGGACGGGATGCGGTTCATCCAGTTCTACTTTGCCCTGCCGCTCGCGATGATCGTCCTGTCGCTGACGCTCGTGCCGTTCTTCTACAAATCGGGCGTCTACACGGCGTACGAATATCTCGAAAAGCGCTTTGACGCGAAGACGCGCAGCCTCACCAGCCTGCTGTTCCTCATCTCCCGCGGGATGGCTGTCGGGGCGGCGGTATCGGCTCCGGCGGTCGTGCTGTCGCTCGTGCTCGGTTGGGATCTCACCGCCACGTCGCTCGCGATTACGGCGCCAGCAGTGGTCTACACGATGATCGGCGGCGTTCAGGCGGTGACCTGGACCGACGTCAAGATCATGGTCCTGGTCGTCTTCGGACTGTTTGCCGTCATCGCCGCCGCGATCCTCGGCCTTCCCGACAGCGTCAGCGTGACCGACGGGCTGAGCGTGGCGGCCGCGGCGGGCCGCCTGCGCAGCTTTGATTTCTCGTTCGATCTCAGCAACACCTATACGTTCTGGTCCGGGACGATCGCCGCCTTCTTTCTCTTCTGCTCCTACTTCGGTACCGACCAGAGCCAGGTGCAGCGATACCTGACTGCGCGCTCCGTAGACGAGGCACGTTCGTCCCTGTTGATGAGCGGCTACTGGAAGATCCCGCTGCAGGTGGTGGTACTGCTGCTGGGCGTGTCCGTCTACGCGTTCTACGTCTTCAATCCGTCGCCGCTGCTGTTCAACCGGACCCACGAGGACCTGATGAAAGGCAGCAAACAAGCCCCGGAGTACGCGGCCCTCGAGCGCCGGTTCGAGGAGGTCTCGGCCTCGCGCGCGGCGGCAGCGGCCGGCATGGTGCGCGCCGAGAACGCCGGCGACCAGGCGTTTCAGGAGCTGGCACGCCGTGAGTTCACGGCGCGTGAGACCCAGCTACGCGAGATTCATGACGATGCGCTGGGGCTCGTGCGCGAGGCGACTGGCGACCCTGTCTACAACGACGTGAACTACGTCATTCCCACCTTCATCCTGACCCAACTGCCGGTTGGCCTCGTCGGCCTGCTGATCGTGGCGATCATCCTGGCCGCGACCGACACCATTGCGGGCGAGCTCAACTCGTTGTCCACCGCAACGGTGATCGATTTCTACAGGCGCTGGTTCCGCAAGGAGGGAACCGACGCGCACTACCTGCGCGTCTCGAAGCTCGTCACGGGGCTGTGGGGGATCTTCGCCTGCGTGGTCGCGGTGTGGGCCGCGCAGCTCGGCTCGCTGATCGAAGTGGTGAACCGGTTCGGGTCGTACTTCTACGGGTCGATCCTCGGCGTGTTCATCCTGGCGATTGCGTTCCCGATGGCGACGCCGACGGGCGCGTTCGTCGGCTTGATCGCCGGCATGACGTGCGTCGGGCTCGCGGCCAACTTCACGGACGTCGCGTTCCTCTGGCACAACGTGACCGGCGCCGTGGCGGTCGTGGTCATCGGCCTGCTGGTCAGCCTGTTCACGCAGCCGCGACGCTCTGACGCCGGGGTGCGGACGGCCTGATGGGCCGCGCGATCGTCATCCTCGTGCTGCTGATGGTGGTGGCCTGGCTGGTCGGTGATCTGCTGCGCAGCGGGAGGAAACGGGGGCGATGATTCGCATCTTCGTCACCGGCGGAACGTTCGACAAGACCTACGACGAGATCCGTGGCGGGCTCTCGTTCGGCGATACGCACCTGCCCGAGATGCTGCGCCTCGGCCGCTCGCGCGTGGAGGTGACGGTGCGGACGCTGATGATGATCGACAGCCTGGACATGACGGACGCGGATCGCGAGCTCGTCGTCCGCAACTGCGTGCAGTGCCCGGAGTCGCAGATCGTGATCACCCATGGCACCGACACGATGGTCGAGACGGCGCAGGCGATCGCGGTCGGCGTGAAGGGCAAGACCGTCGTCCTGACCGGCGCGATGATTCCCTATGCCTTTGGCAGCTCGGACGGGCTGTTCAATCTCGGCAGCGCGCTGTCGTTCGC
>Ga0310884_10000341_pt1 | contig 11969 bp, 8 predicted proteins | sample T60D1metaG_FD_203446 | JGI IMG/M metagenome (GOLD analysis project Ga0310884, IMG submission 203446) | Lab incubated soil microbial communities from West Virginia University Organic Research Farm, Morgantown, WV, United States - T60D1 | ecosystem: Environmental > Terrestrial > Soil >...
GGCGAGCCCGCTCATGAGCTCGGACTTCTCGCGCGTGCAAGGCGCCGACGTCATCTTGCTGTTTCTCGAATCGTACGGTGCCGTGACGTTCGATCGCCCGGAGTTCGCGAAGGGCCTCGAGCCGGCGAGACGCACGCTCGACGAGGCGGTCCGCGCGACCGACCGGTCGAGCGTGTCGGCGTTCGTCGAGTCGCCGACCTTCGGCGGAGAATCGTGGCTCGCGCACATCACGTTGATGTCCGGCGTCGAGGTGCGCGACCCGCACACAAATGCCGTATTGATGACGCAGCACCGCGAGACGATCGCGAATGCATTTTCGCGGCACGGCTACCGGACGCTCGCCAACATGCCGGGGTTGTGGTGGGATTGGCCGGAAGGGTCGTTCTACGGCTTCGACGATATCTACGGCGCGCTTCGCCTCGACTACCGCGGCCCGCAGTTCGGCTGGTTCACGCTGACCGATCAATTCGCGCTGGCGCGGATCGATGCCTTCGAGATCGCGAAGCAGCTGCGACCGCCGCTGTTCATCTTCTTCCCGACCGTCAGCACGCACGCACCGTTCACGCCGACGCCACCTTATCAGCCCGACTGGGGACGGATGCTCGATCAGCGGCCTTACGATCGCGCCGACCTCGATGCCAGCTACAACGATGTCGCCAATTGGATGGATCTCGGCCCCGGTTACGTCAAGGCCGTCGACTACGCGCTGCGCACCGTGGCCGGCTACCTGCGTCTGCGCGCCGGTCGCGATCTCGTGCTGATCGTCATCGGCGATCACCAGCCTGCCGCCGCCGTCTCCGGCGAGCGCGCGCCCTGGGACGTCCCCGTTCATGTGATCGCGAGCCGTCCCGAGCTGCTCGCCCACCTGCGCAGCAGCGGCTTCGCCGACGGCTTGACGCCACGGCGGCCGATCCTCGGAAAGATGCACGAGCTCCTTCCAGTTCTGTTAACGGCCTTTGGAGAACCCGAATGATCGTCGTTCGCCGTTCGCACGTTCGCCGAGCGTGCCCGAACGTCGAACACCCGCTTACCGTCCGGCGATGAGTGAGCTGCGCGAACGCCGAACGGCACTATTCCGGACGGCCGTCGGCCGGGGCTGGCGAAAGCGGTGTCCGCACTGCGGCGTCGGGCCGCTGTTCTCCGGGCGATGGCGGCATGTCGAGCGCTGCTCGCAGTGCGGGCTGGTATTCGAGCGCAATCCCGGCGACACGTGGGCCTTCACCGTGATTGGCGACCGGCTGCCGATTGCGGCAATCATCGCGGTGATCTACTTCGGCCTCGTGCGCCAGCACGTCGTGATCGGGCTGGCCGTCATCGCCCTGCTCGGCATTCTCGTCGTCTGGACCGCGCCGAACCGCTGGGGTGTCGGCATCGCGCTGCATTACATCTCCCGTGTGATCTGGCCGGACCCGGAGGATCCCGTCCCGGCCAAGCGGGCCTAAAGGCCCGCACTACGGCCGAAGTGGCACAATTCCTCGGGTTTTCGCACTTCCGAGCCACGAATCCCGAGCTCCGCGTCCCGATTTTTCGTTTAATATTTTGTCGTGATGGGTCGCTCTGCCGCCCTCGGCCTCGTGGTGTGGGTGTGTGCGCTGGCATCGGGCGCCGTTGGTGCCGCGGGGCAGGCGCCGGGTGCGCCGCAGGCAGAGCGCGCTGCAACGGCGTCGCAGCGCGCCTTGCTCGACCGCTATTGCGTGACGTGCCACAACGCACGCCTGAAGACCGGCAACCTGGCGCTCGACGGGCTCGATCTTTCCCAGGTCGGCGAGCATCCCGAGGTCTGGGAGAAAGTCGTCCGCAAGCTGCGCGGCGGGCTGATGCCGCCCGCCGGACGGCCGCGTCCCGATCAGGCCACGCAGGACGGCCTCGTCGCCTGGCTCTCGCACGAGCTCGACGCGGCGGCGGCCGCACACCCCAATCCCGGCCGCACCGAAACCTTCCATCGCCTGAATCGCGCGGAGTACCGCAACGCGGTTCGCGACATCCTGGCGGTCGACCTCGACGTCGCGGAGCTGCTGCCTGGCGACAGCGCGAGCTTCGGCTTCGACAACATGGCCGGCGCGTTGAAGCTGTCCGAATCGCTGATGGAGCGTTATCTGTCAGCGGCGCGCAAGATCAGCCGCGCCGCGATTGGATCGACGCCCTCGGGACCTGCCGCCCAGACCTATAACGTCTCGCCGGCCCTGCGGCAGGACGAACAGGTCGAGGGGCTGCCGTTCGGCACACGCGGCGGCACGCTGATCACGCATCTCTTTCCGGTCGACGCCGAGTACGTCTTCAACTTCGGCCTCGCCAACACGACCGGCGGCGCGGATCTCGACGTCCTGCTGGACGGCGAACGCCTCAAGCTGTTCAACGTCCAGCGCGGCGCGCGCGCGGTCGATGCCGACGGCAACGAGATGGTCGACAAGCTCGAAATCCGGGTCCCGGTCAAAGCCGGGCCACATCAACTAGGCGTCGCCTTCGTGAAGGCGCCGACGGTGCTCGCCGAGGCGAATCGGCGCCCGTTCCTGAATCCGACCGTGAGTCGGACCGCCGTCGCCTATCTGCGTACGGTGACGATCACCGGCCCGTTCAACAGCAAGGGCGTGAGCGAGACACCAAGCCGCCAACGGATCTTCGCGTGCCGTCCGCCAGCCGCTTCCGCCGAAATCGCGTGTGCGAAAACCATCCTCTCGAAGATGGCCCGGCGCGCCTACCGGCGGCCGGTCGACGATGAGGACCTGAAGATCCTGATGACGGCTTATACGCAGGGCCGCACCGATGGCACGTTCGAGGGCGGCATCGAGCGCGGCCTGCAGCAGCTGCTGATCAGCCCCGAGTTCCTGTTCCGAGTCGAGATCGAGCCGGCGGCGGCAAAGGGCGGCACGTCGTATCGCATCAGCGATCTCGAGCTGGCCTCGCGCCTGTCGTTCTTCCTGTGGAGCAGCGTGCCGGACGAGGACCTGATCGATCTCGCCGCGCGCGGCCGGCTCCGGCAGCCTGGCGTGCTCGACCAGCAGGTCCGCCGCATGCTGGCCGATCCGCGCTCGGCGGCGCTGACCGCGAACTTCGCCGGCCAGTGGCTGCAGCTGCGCAATCTCGCCGCGATCACGCCGTCGGAAGTACTCTTCCCCGATTTCGATGACACGCTGCGGCAAGGCTTCCGCCGCGAGACCGAGCTGTTCTTCGACAGCGTCATTCGCGAAGACCGCGGCCTGATGACGCTGCTCGACGCCGACTTCACGTACCTCAATGATCGCCTCGCGCGGCACTACGGCATCCCGGGGATTCAGGGCAGCCACTTCCGCCGTGTCACGCTCACGGACGAAAACCGGCGTGGCCTGCTCGGGCAGGGCAGCATCCTGACGATCACGTCGCACCCGGTCCGGACCTCGCCGGTGTTCCGCGGCAAGTGGATCCTCGACAACCTGCTGGGTACGCCGCCGCCGGATCCGCCGCCGAACGTGCCGCCGCTGCCGGAAAAGAGCGGCGCCTACGCGACGCGCATGCCGTCGATGCGCGAGCGGATGGCGCAGCACCGCGAGAACGCCGTCTGCGCGACCTGCCACGCGATGATCGATCCGCTCGGGTTCGGGCTCGAGCGCTACGATCCGGTCGGCCGGTGGCGCGACGTCGACGAGAATTTCACGCCGATCGACGCCTCGGGCGTGCTGCCCGACGGGACGACGTTCAACGGCGTCAAAGAGCTGCGCGCGGCGCTCGCCAGGCGCCCGGATCGGTTTGTGTCGGCCTTCACCGAGAAGCTGACGACCTACGCGCTCGGCCGCGGCCTCGCGCCCTACGACATGCCGGCGATCCGCAAGATCGTGCACGACAGCGCCGCCGCCGACTACAAGACCTCGTCGCTCATCCTGGGAATCGTCAAGAGTCTGCCGTTTCAGAACAGGAACGCATCATGATCATCACCAAGATGGCGCTGCCCCGTCGGACCTTCCTGAGAGGAATGGGTGCTGCGCTCGCGTTGCCGATGCTCGACGCCATGGTGCCGGCACTCGCCGCGCAGTCGGCGAAGCCGAAGGCGGTGCCGCGGCTGGGGTTCTATTACGTGCCGAACGGCACCTACCTGCCGAACTTCCATCCGGTCGGCGTCGGCACGAACTTCGAGTTCACGCCGGTGCTCAAGCCGCTCGAGCCGCTGCGGAACAACATCGTCGTCCTCAGCGGCCTCGCCAACAAGGGTGCCGAAAACCTGAGTGAGGGCGGCGGTGTCCATACGCGCGTCGGCGCGGCCTGGCTGAGCGGAGTCCGGCCGAAGAAGACCGAGGGCGCCGACATCGAGGCCGGGACGTCCATCGATCAGATGGCCGCCGCGGTCATCGGCCAGGACACGGCGCTCAACTCGTTGCAGATGGCGCTCGATTACGACTTCGTCGTCGGCAGCTGCGAGAACGGTTACAGCTGCGTTTACCAGCGGACGTTCTCGTGGAAGACGCCGACCACGCCAATGCCGATGGAGAGCAACCCGCGGGCGGTGTTCGAGCGGATGTTCGGCGAGGGTGGCACGGCGGCCGAGCGGTTCGCGCGGATGCGGCAGGACCGCAGCATCCTCGACCTCGCCGTCGAGGACATGGCGCGGCTGCGCCGGCGGCTCGGCGGCGACGATCGGTCGACGGTGGACGAATACCTCACCGCCGTGCGCGACGTCGAGCAACGAATCCAGCGTGCCGAGCGGCAGACGCAGACTTCCGCGCTGCCCGCGGTCGAGGAGCCGGTCGGGATCCCGGATCAGTTCGACGAGCACGCGCGGCTGATGCTCGACTTGAACCTGCTCGCGTTCCAGGCGGACGTCACGCGGGTCGTCGCGTTCCAGTTCTCGCGCGAGCTGAGCGGACGGCCGTACCCGTGGATCGGCGTGCCGGATGGGCACCACTCGGTATCGCACCATCAGCTCGATCCCGAGAAGATCGGGAAGGCGACGAAGATTAACGCCTATCACGTGTCGCTGTTCGGGTATCTCCTCGAGAAGATGAAGAACACGCGTGACGGCGACGGCACCCTGCTCGACACCGCGATCATGATGTACGGCGCGGGAATGGGCGACAGCGACCATCACACGCCGGTGAACATCCCGACCATCGTCGCCGGCGGCGGCCGCGGCGAGCTGAAGGGCGGCCGGCATCTCGTCTATCCGGAGAACACGCCGATGACCAACCTCGGCCTGACGATCCTCGACAAGGTCGGCGTGCACAAGGACAGCATCGCGGACAGCACGGGAAGGTTGGGGGATCTATGAAATTTACAATTGAAAATTGTAAATTTACAATCGCCGCCATCGCGGCGTTCGCATTGGTCACGAGCGCCGAGGCAGCTGGGCCCGCTCCGCTCGTCGACGCCGCCAAGGCCGGCGACATCGTGGCGGTCCGCGCTGCGATCCAGAAGAAAGCCGATGTCAACGCCACGGCATCCGACGGATCGACGGCGCTGCACTGGGCGGTCCATCGCGACGCGCTGGAGGTTGTCGATCTCCTGCTGGGCGCGGGGGCGAACCCGCTCGCGGCCACGAACGGCAACGCGCGGATCGTCGAGCGTCTGCTTCGCGGCGGGGCCGATCCGAACACGGCGCTGCCCGGCGGCGAGACCGTGCTGATGACCGCCGCACGAACCGGCGACGTGGCGGTCCTCAAGGCGCTGATCGAAGCCAACGCCAACGTGAACGCTCGCGAAAGCTCACGCGGTCAGACCGCGTTGATGTGGGCCGCAGCCGAAAACAACGTCGCGGCGATCAAGGTGCTCGTCGAGGCCGGTGCCGACGTCAAGGCCCGGACAACCAGCGAAGGCGCTGCGCCCGCCACCGGCGCGCGATCTTCGACCGGCGGCGGCGTCTTTTCGGGCGCCACCGGCGCAGCCGCTCCAACCGGCGCGCGTGGTCCGTCGTTCAGTGCGCTGCTGTTCGCGGTCCAGCTCGGGCAGCTCGAGGCCGGCGCCAGCGTCAACGATGCGTTGCCTGACGGCACCAGCGCGCTCGCGCTCGCGGCGCAAAACGGGCACTTCGAACTCGGCGCGTTCCTGATCGACCAGGGCGCCGACGTCAATGCCGACAAGCAGGGATTCACGGCGCTCCACCAGGTGATTCGCAACCGCCGCACCAATATCGGCTTCCTGCCGGCTCCGATCGGCAAGGGCACGATGAGCTCTATGGATCTGGTCAAGAAACTGCTGGCGAGCGGTGCCAACGTCAATGGCGTGATGACCAAAGACTTCCGTGATGGCTACCGGAACCGCCTCAATCGCGTCGGCGCCACGCCGTTTCTCCTCGCCTCCAAGAACGTCGACACCGAGCTCATGAAGCTCCTGCTCGCGGCAGGTGCCAACCCGCTCACCGCGAACGCCGACAACACCACGCCGCTGATGGTCGCGGCCGGCGTCGACGTGTGGAACCCGGGAGAGGACGGCGGCAGCACCACCGACGCCGAGCCGGAAGCCCTCGAAGCGGTGAAGATGCTCGTCGAGCTCGGTAACGACGTCAACGCCGCCAACGATCGCGGCGAAACCGCGCTGCACGGCGCCGCCTACCGCGGCGCGAACAGCATCGTGCAGTACCTGGTCGACAAGGGCGCCAAGCTCGACGCCCGCAGCAAGCAGGGCTGGACCCCCTGGACGGTCGCCAACGGCGTGTTCTACTCGCTCTTCTTCAAGGAGCAGAAAGACACCGCCAATTACCTCGCCAAGCTGATGGCCGCGCGTGGCATCTCGACCGAGGGCATGGCCGACGACGGCCGGACCTGCTTCGACTGCGGCCGCAACAATCGCGTGTCCCGCGACGCCGAAGGGCGTCGCGTCGTCCAGCCGGCGCCGGACGCCGTTCCGCGCACGGACCTCGAGAAGCCTAAACAGTAAACCCGCATCCCTAAAGAGGCGGCATCGTGTAGAGCACGGCCGCCTCGCCGCTCTTCTCGATTTTGTCCTCGAACAGCTTGACGATGCGATCGCGCCGCGTCAGCAGCGCCTCGACCTCCGGTTGAAGGAGGTTTTCGCCAATCGCCGCGGCGATCGCTTCGCGCGTCAGCGCCCGCATGCCGGCAAACATTGAACGTTCGCAGCGTTTGAGGATCTGAGGATTGCGAAGCGCTGGATCGGTGCGGAAGGCGCGCGTGTGATCGATCATCCACATGGTCCAGTCTTTGGTCCACAGCAGGTTGCCTTCGTTGCGATCGCGATTCTGAATGAGCTCGTCGAACACCTTCAGAATGTCGAGATAGGCCGCCGTTCGCGCAGGGTTCGGGCCGAGGCGAGCGCGCGCCGACAGCTTCCGTCGCGCACCCTCGTCCATGGCTACGTCGTCAATCCACCACGTCATCGCTGACTGCCTGGCGTCGACCATCCGTGGGACTGACATCGGGACATTCTCCAACCCGATCAGCCGTGCAAGTCGATAGGCGGCGATGTTGTAGCGATAGGTGTCGTGGAAATTGAACTCGGTGTGCTTGGGATCGACCACGAAGCTGGTCCTGAAGATGTCGACGTTCTGCACCTGGGCGTCGTGGGATCGCTGTCCGTCGGAAAGCGTCACCCTGTACGCGTCGGTCACGCCTTTCGAGCCCCCCTTGCGCTCCGCGATCCGGCCCTTCAGCAGCAGGCTTTCCATTTCGTCGAAGGTGAAATGGGGCCGGTCCTGGGCGACCGACGGTCGGACGGCGACGGCGGAGATCAGAAGGGCGACGATGACCAGGGACCGCATGACCTCGCTCCTTTCCCGCGATGAGACACGCACCCTTGAAGGCCGGAAGCTCAGCTGGACGGCGAAGCATACCGTACGACAGGTCAGTCAGCGCGCCGGAACCTGAACGTCTCGCCCTTTTGGCCGCCGTCGCCGACGCGGGCTTCCAGCGTGCCATCGGGCTGCTTCGTGTAGGCAATCACTTTGGGAAAGTCGTGCGCCTTGTTTTCGAAGATCGCGCTGTCTGCGGTGATCGTCGACAGCCTGAATTCGGTTGGCGGACGTCCACCCGGCTGGGCGATGTAAATCAGGGTGCCGTCCCGCTCGACGATGCGCAGGAATTCGAAGGCAACCATCCGATCGCCCTTGATAGTGCGCGAGACGGCGAGCATCGCGCCGCCCGCGGCAGCCGTCCACCGCTCTTCGAAGCTGACCGGTCCACTGCCGCTGGCCCATGCGCCTGCCAGCCAGGATATCTGCGAAATCGAGGCGCGGACCGGCACGGATTGAGTCGTCGCGTCAGCAGACAGCGCGAGTATGACGAGGGAAACGACCACCGCTTTCATCGAGGAGCACACCTTCTTCGCCAGGCGCGGCTGAGCGGATTCTTCACTCGTAGTGCGGACCTTGAGGTGCCGCCCTACGGCCGGTATTCCATGAAAACGGTTTTCAGGGCGTCGAGATCCGCCGGCAGTTCGGCGTTGCCCGGAGGCATGTTGTTGCTCTTCAACAGGAAGCTGACGATGTCGATGACGATCTGAGGGGTCAGCGTGTCCGGCTTGTTCTGCGGCATCGTCGTGCCGATCGTGACGAACATGTCGGCGATCGGCTGATCCCGCCACCGGATCGTGAAGATCGGGCCCTTCAGCGCGGGCGCGCCGGCCTCGCTGCCGCCGCCGATCAAATCGTCGCGATGGCAGTAGCCGCAGTGCGTCTTGTAAAGTGCCTGGCCGCGCGCCGCCTGCTCGGCGGTGTAGACACCATCCCAGACAGTCTTGCGGGGTGCCTGCGGCGCCGCCCGAACGCTCAGGCCGACGGCGATCATCGACAACGCGATGGCGGCCCGGCGTGCTGCCTGCTTCATCGCCGAAGTTTAACGTAGAATCGATAGCCACAGCGGGGCCTGAGGCCCGCACGACGTTTGTGCGAATAATCCTCCAAACCTTACCCATCGGCGAGCGTGTCGGCATTGCCTTTTCCGGCGGCCTCGACACGAGCGCTGCGCTCCATTGGATGCGCCACAAGGGCGCCATCCCGTTCGCCTACACGGCGAACCTCGGACAACCCGACGAACCCGACTACGAGGACATTCCGCGCCGCGCCCGCCAATACGGCGCGGAACGCGCGCGGCTGATCGACTGCCGGGCGAGCCTGGTTGCCGAAGGCATCGCAGCGCTTCAGTGCGGCGCGTTCCACATCTCGACCGCGGGCGTGCCCTACTTCAACACGACGCCGATCGGCCGCGCCGTCACCGGCACGATGCTGGTGCTCGCGATGAAGGAGGACGACGTCCATATCTGGGGCGACGGCAGTACGTTCAAGGGCAACGACATCGAACGGTTCTACCGCTACGGTCTGCTTGCCAACCCGAACCTCCGCATCTACAAGCCGTGGCTCGATCAGACATTCATCGACGAGCTGGGCGGCCGCCGCGAGATGTCGGAGTACATGCGCACCGCGGGACTGCCCTATCGGATGAGCACCGAGAAGGCGTATTCGACCGACTCGAACATGCTTGGCGCGACACACGAGGCCAAGGATCTCGAACGCCTCGACACGGGAATCAAGATTGTCGACCCGATCATGGGCCGCGCGTTCTGGCGCGACGACGTGCCGATTCCAGCGGAGACGGTGACGGTCGGGTTCGAGGACGGCCAGCCGGCGACGCTGAACAACCGCGGCTTCGGCGACCAGGTGTCGCTGCTGCAGGAAGCCAACGCCATCGGCGGCCGCCACGGGCTCGGCATGAGCGACCAGATCGAGAACCGGATTATCGAGGCGAAGAGCCGGGGCATCTATGAGGCGCCGGGACTGGCGCTTTTGTTCATTGCTTACGAGCGGCTGGTCACGGGAATCCACAACGAGGACACAATCGAGCAATACCGTGACATGGGACGCCGTCTCGGCCGGTTGTTGTACCAGGGCCGCTGGTTCGACCCGCAGGCGCTCATGTTGCGCGAGATGTCACAACGCTGGGTGGCGCGGGCGGTGACCGGCCGGGTGACGATCGAGCTGCGCCGCGGCAACGACTACTCGATCCTCGACACGGTCAGCCCGCATCTGACCTACAAGCCCGAGCGCCTGACCATGGAGAAAGGCGAGTCGGCCTTCACGCCTCAGGACCGCATCGGCCAACTGACCATGCGGAACCTTGATATCTCGGATACCCGTGAGAAGCTCCTTTCTTACATGAAGTCCGGGGTCCTCGAGCCCGCCGACGGCGCCGCGCTGCCACTGCTTCCGTCAGCCGAATCGGCCGAAAAGAAGACGTAGACCCCGACTGTCGACGCGGGGTCAGAGTTATGGCCCGGCGCCCTAAAACTACGTCAAATCAAGAAGATAGCGACCTCGACGCCGAGCAGACGCTCAGCCTCGACCACGTCCGGTGGGGCGGGTTCCGCGACGGCGTCGGCGAGCGCGAGAACGGCGTCGACGAGTATGGCTTTTCCATCGAACTGCTGCGGCTCCGCAAGGAGCTCAACTCCTGCGCGCTTCCGCTGACCGATCGCATTCTCCGGCTGATCGACTTCGACCGTCCGGGAGCGGCCCGCGCGCTGCGCGTGGACCAGGACGAAAACTCCCCGCGCTTGATTCTCGTATCCGAGCGCGCGCCCGGCTTCCGCCTGTCCGAATTGCTCGAGCGCGGTGCCGAGCGAGGCGTGATTCCTGACCTCGGCGCGGCGCTGTACATCATGCGCCGGCTGCTCGCGACCGCGGCCGCCATCCACCGGGCAACCGACATTGCGCACCTGGCCATCGCCCCCGAGCGCATCGTCATCACACCGCGCGGCGGCGTGGTGCTCGTCGAAGCGGCGATCGGCGGCGCGATCGAGGCGCTCGCAGACCGGATGCCGGCAGCCGTCCGCCGCGGGTTCCGCCTGGCGCGCGCGGACGCCGAAATCTCCGGCGCACATGTCGACATCGCCCGGATCGCACTCGCCGGCATGTCGATGATCGTCGGCCGGCCTCTCGATCCGTCCGAGGACATCGATCCGCTCAGCCCGGTCGTGCAGGAAGTGGTCGACGTGGCCGCCGTCCGCGCCGGCGATCAGTTTGCGGCAGCACTAACGCCGTGGCTCGACCACGCGATCTCCATCGATCCGTTGCTCGCGTTCGGCAACTTCAGCGACGCTCATTCCGATCTCATGGAAATCGTGCCGCCCGCGGAAGCACGGTGCCCGGTGTCGCGCGCCGCGCTGCGCAAGTTCCTGGACGACCTGGAAATCGGTGGCACCCACCTCGAAGCGCTCGAAGAAGACCGGGTCCGGGAGATACGCGCACGTCAGCTTCGTCGCGAACCGGCCGAAGCGATTGAGACGCCGGAGGACTCGGCAGCGGCCGCCGTCGCCGATCCGATCGCGGCCATCATGGACATGCCGGTCGCGGTGCAGGATCTCTCGTCGGAGATCTTGCAGCAGCCGGTGCTGATCGACGACAAGCCGTCGGCGATGGCCGCCGTCATGCGGCAGGCCGCGCCAGCCGACGACGACGCGACGACGATCGACTTCTTCAACGACGAGCGTGTCGTCCGGACGCCGCCCGAGGAACACCCCGCTGAAGTCGCGCCGCCGGTCGAGCTCGAACCAGAAGTGATCCCCGACGTACTGCTGGCCGACCCGGCACCGGAACTTGCAGACGTCGAGCCCATGATTGTGGACACGGAAACCGAGTTTGCGGAGAGCGACACGCTGGTCGCGGACGAGGGCATCGCGACAGAGGCGATTCTTGCGGATTTCGACTCGCTCACCGAAGACGCCGAACCGCCGGTGGCCGATCGGTCGCTGGACGATCTTGTCGACGAAATCCTGCGACGCGGCGTCGAGCCGGACTTGCCGGAGATTTCGGCATCCGACGAAGTCCTCGACGAGCTGCCGCCGATTGGGGAGCACTACGGGCTCGGTGAGACACCGCACTACGAATTCGACGAAACGCCCGCCGAACCCCCTGTCGATGAACCGCCGGCCTACGAACCGCCGGTCGACGAGCCCAGCACCGAGGAACCGCCGGCCGAAGAGCCGCCGCCCTACGAGCCCCCGGTCGAAGACCCGCCGGTCGAGGAGCCGCCGGCCGAAGAGGAGCGGCCGCCAAT
>Ga0310884_10000360_pt1 | contig 11801 bp, 12 predicted proteins | sample T60D1metaG_FD_203446 | JGI IMG/M metagenome (GOLD analysis project Ga0310884, IMG submission 203446) | Lab incubated soil microbial communities from West Virginia University Organic Research Farm, Morgantown, WV, United States - T60D1 | ecosystem: Environmental > Terrestrial > Soil >...
CACGGTCATCCCGAGCACGCCGGGTGCGTGCGGCGTGTTCCGCGAGAGCTTCTTCGCGCTCTCGAGCACGAGCGGCGCGGGCACCAGCGACAGCGCACCCGCCTGCTCCACCACCACGCCCGCGAGCAGTCCTTCGGTGCTGAAGAGGAAGGTGCCCGGAGAAAGGCCGACGCCTGGCGGAAGCCTCCAGATCGAACCATTCCAGTCGCGGCTCTCGACCGGGACGAGCGAGCCGACGAAGACAGGTCGCAGCGAGAGACTCCCTTCGACGATCTCGACCGCGACCAGATAGCGAGGGTAATCAAAGATCCGCGGCGTCCACGTGGCCAGAGACGCGACGTCGGCCTCGGGCAATGGCATGAGCTCGAGGTGCGAGGCAACGAGGCCGACGCCGACCTCTTCGGCGATGCGAAGTGCCGCCACACCTCGATCGGTCGCCGCGACGGTGGCGAAGACGCCGGGACGGAGTTCGGACATCGATCGCGCCAGATCGTCGTAGTTCGACTGCGCGCGCAACTGCGCGAGCACCGGCACGACCGGCGCCACCGTGACCGGACGATCCTGGAAGCGCAGGCGCGCGAGCAGCCACAGCGCGCCCACCGAGATCACGATCGTGATCAGGAGCAGACGCGTCTCTCGCGAAATCACCGGCTGGCCGTATTTCGTCATCCCGCCTGTCAGCTGTTATGCGTGTCGGCTGTTATGGTTGTCGGCGCGGCAAGCTCGCCAGACTATCACTCAGACGAACGGGCGGCGACTCCGGTCTGAAGGCACGCGTTGATTGTGGCGACGTAGGTAGAAAGCCGATCGAGCTGACGCCGAAGCGTGCCGAAGCCCGAGCGTGTGAACGTGATGGTGTATTTGCCGGGAGGCAGATCCTGCATGACATACAGCCCCCGCGCGTTGCTGACGGCGGCACGCCTGCCGATCGCTCCCAGACCGAGGGCCTCGATGGTGACACCGGGCAGCGCCCGACCGCGGTCATCGACAATCTGACCAGTAATCCACATACACAACTCCGCGAAATGTGCCGTGTACTATGCCTGGTTGGGACGGGCTCGGGCATCCCGCCTCAGGGGGAATTTCCTGGCCGGATGATGTTACTCAGAGGCAGCCCAAACCGCCAGACAGGAATCGCGGAAAAAATATTTTTTTCTTTGTACGGTGTATGTCTTAACTCTGGTCACTTGGTACGAACGTGCAACCTCTTTGATACAAACTTTCCAATTTATACAAACTTGCCAAGCAGGAGCACGCCCGCCACGACAATGAAATAGCCAACGACGTCGAGAATGAAGCCGTTGCGCACCATTGCACCGAGCGGAATGTAGCCGCTGCTGTAAACGATCGCGTTGGGCGGTGTGGAGATAGGCATCATGAAGCCGAGGCTGGCGCCAAGCGTCGCCCCGAGCGCCGGCTCGAGTGGCGACACGCCGGCGGCCCTTGAGACGGCAATCGCGGTGGGCACGATGATATTCGCGGCCGCCGTGTTCGATGCGGTCTCCGACATGATGACGGCAATCGCGGTGAAGACCATCGTGAGCGCTGTGACGCTGGCGCCCGGAAACTGCGCCGCGATGCCGTGACCCAGCGCCTCGGAGAGCCCGGTCGATTCCGACAGCCGTCCCATCGCGAGCCCGCCGCCGAACAACAGCACGATGCCCCAGTCGATGCGCGAGGCCTCATCCCACGAGAGCGTGAAGCGCCGCTCCTGCCAGCTGACGGGAATGACGAGCAGCAGGATGGCCCCGACGATCGCCGCCACCGATTCGGGAACCAGCGTCGCAAATCGGCGCGTCACCGCGTGTGTCTCACCGAATGTGAGGCTGAAGACACCCGGCAGTACCCACAGTGCAATCGTGACGGCAAACGCGATGACGACGTTCCGCTCTCCGCGCGACATCGTGCCCAGCTTGCGCAGTTCCTCGGCGACGGTGCGCACGGCCTCGGCGCCAAGTTGAATGTTGCGCGCGCGAGGCACCAGAAACCAGAGCACCAGCGACAGCATCGTCGCCGCCATGACGGGGACGCCGACGATCATCCACCCGGTGAAGCTGACGTTGATGTCCGCGGTCGTGCGAAGCAGTCCCACACCAATCAGGTTTGGAGGTGTCCCGACCGGCGTGCCCATCCCGCCGATCGTGGCGGCAAACGAGGTGACGAGCATCAACGCCATGGCGTAGTGCTGAAAATCGCGATCGCCCTTTCGTTCGCGCCCGAGCTCGGTCAATACCGCGAGGCCGAGCGGAAACATCATCGCCGTCGTCGCGGTATTGCTCATCCACATCGACAGAACGCAGGTGACGCCGGCGTACGCGACGACAAGGCGAAGACCGCTCGAGCCCACCCATGTCGACGCCAGTGCGGTAAACGCCATGCGGCGGTCGAGCCGGTGCACCACCATCCCCTCGGCAAGGATGAAACTGCCGATGAAGAGAAAGATCACCGGGTCGGCAAACGGCGCGAACGCCGCCTGCGCCGTGGCCACGCCGAGAATGATGCAGAGCGTTGGTCCCACAAGCGCCGTGACTGCGAGCGGCAGCGCCTCGGTCATCCACAACACGATCATGAGCACGAGCACAGCGGCAACGCGCTGCGCCGGCGGGGGCAATGCCGTTGGCATGAACAGAATTGCCATCGCCACCAGCGGCCCGGCGATGAGACCGAATGTCTGCCGGTGCCGATTGAATCGTTCTTCCGCGGGCGAATAGGTCTCGGTGATCACGGGCGCACATTATGGTGTAGGATGGATTTCAACCCAACAGTCAGGCGAAGGCGGACCAATCCCTCGAGGTGGCCCTCATGTGGTGGATGTACATCGGTCTGGGCGTCGTGGTCGCGTTTCTCGTGATTTTTGTGTTCGCAATGCTGGCCGCCAGCTCGACCAATATCGGCGATCCTTCTTCCCGCACAGACTCACATAAATAAAGCGGTTCTAGGGCGCGCGCTGGATGACACCAGCGCGGCAGTACGACTCGATGACCTCGAGGACGTGCGGCCACACGTCCGGCATGGCCGACTGAATCGGCGCCATGCGGCGCAGGATCTGTGTGTCGGCGAGCGTCTGTCCGCGCCAACTGCCGCCGCCGCAATGCTCGTTCTGCAGGAGCGGCTGCAGGCGATCGACCGCGTTCGCAAAGCACGCCTCCGGCGTCTCCTGCGCTTCGAACTCGTCCCACAACGCGCGAAAGCGTTCCCGCTGATCGCCGGGCAGGAGTCCGAAGACGCGATCCGCCGCGGCCTGCTCGCGCTGCAGCTTGCGTTCGAGCCCCTGCACGTCGTACGCGAAGACATCTCCCGCGTCAATCTCCACCAGATCGTGGACGGCGACCATCTCCATCACACGCATCCAGTCGATGCCCGCAGGGCCGTATTCGCGCAGCACCATCAGGAGCAGCACGAGATGCCACGAATGCTCGGCCGAGTTTTCGAGGCGTGAGTCGTCCACGAGCGGGGTGCGCCGGACGACGGACTTGAGTTTGTCCGCTTCGACGAGAAACGCGATCTGCTGGTTCAGGCGCGGATTCATGCGCCCATAGATTAGCGGGGGCCGGCGCGCCTGTCGAAATAGGGACCGTCTCCGACCACCGCACAGTAGGTCGACGAATCGAGCACCTGGCAATCCAGCATGCGTCCGTCTTGGAGCGTCAGGTGCAGGGTCTCGCCGTTCTTCGCACGCGGACGCGTGTCGAATTTTACGACGCTCGCCTGGCCGCCCGTGCTCATCTCAACCTCGTACGGTATGAGCCCCAGGTCGCGTTCACCGCATTTGAGGCAACCGGTTCCGTGCAAGGGGCCCATAGCAGAATGAGCTGCAACAGCTACGCCAGTATTCAAGACAACTCAGCGCTGGCCCGTAGGACGGCGTTCAATGAGATTCGACGAAGGGCTCTCGAGGGGCGCCGGGGTCGGCCCAGCGATCGTTCGGGACGAGCGGTGTCCAGCCCGGCCTGCCAGGGTCCTGATCGTACGGATAGGATCCAAGCTGGCGATAGAGATCCTCGTACTTGGCGAGCTTGTCGCGGTCCAGCCGCACGCCCAGCCCGGGGGCATCGGGCACGCGAATCGCGCCGTTCTCGTATGTCAGCTTTCCGCCTTCGATGACATCGTCTTCGAGGTGGTGATAGTGGGCATCGGCGGCGAACGACAGGTTCGGCACCACCGCCCCCAGATGCAGCATCGTCGCGAGCTGGATGCCGAGCTCGCCAGATGAGTGCACCGCCACGCCAAGCTGGAAGGTCTCGCACACGCCGGCCGCTTTGACGCACGGGCGAATGCCGCCCCAGAACGTGGTGTCGAGCAGGATCACGTCCACCGATCGGCGCAGTACGTTGGTGGCGAGCTGCTCGAAGTTCACGACGACCGTGTTGGTGGCCAGCGGCATCGACACCTTTTCGCGCACCGATCGCATACCGTCGAGTCCGAAGACGGGATCTTCGAGGTAATCGTTGTTCAGGTGCTCGATGGCGCGCCCGAATCGAACCGCCTGGTCTGTCGACCACACCGCGTTCGGATCGAACCGGCATCGATCGCCGGGAAACTCGGCAGCCAGCGCACGGTAGCACTCGAGCTCGTAGTCCGGGGGAAACACACCGCCCTTCATCTTGTGCGAGGTAAACCCGTGCGCGGACTTGAGCGCCCGCGCGTACGCCAGCACCTGATCGATCGTGCGGATCGTCCCGGTGCCGTTCCTGGCCGCGTACCTGAAGAACAGATACGACGCAAACGTCACGCGGTCGCGGACGCGGCCGCCGAGAATCTCGCTGACAGGCACGCCCCACGCCTGCCCGACGAGATCGAGGCACGCGAACTCGAGCGCCGCCGCCATCTGCGAGCGGTTGTTGTAGAGCGAAGCAGTTGGATTCGACAGGAGGAAGCGCATTTCCTCGAGCCGAGCCGGATCGCGACCGACGAGATACGTTTTCATCGCGCGAATGCCGGCGGCTGCTGATTCGCCGCCGCCACCCATTTCGCCGAGACCGACCAGCCCGTTGTCAGCTTCCACTTCCACGATCGTCCGCACAAAGCGGCCCCAGTGACAGCCGTTGGCGTGTCGAAGCGGCGCTTCGAGCGGAACGGACACGGTAGTGGCGCGCACGTCGCTGATCTTCATCGCTTGACGGTTCCTCCACGCAATCCAGCCCGCTCCATCGCGGCGTCGACAAGGCCGCCGTTGACGGCCTCAGCCACAAAGCCGCGCGCGTACGGCAGGCCAGCATCTCTGCCCTTCGGAATGCCCATCGCGAGCTGCTCGACACCATACCGGCCGGCGAGAACAATCGCGCCGGGCAGCGAGTCTGAGACCTCGAACAGGATGGATTTGTTGGTCGCGAACGCGTCGAGCGTACCCGCCGACAGTCCCTCGCGCACGCCGTCGATCGTCGGCACGCGTACGACCGACGCGTTCTTCAGCAGCGTCGGCAGCGCGACCGCCGACGTGCTGCCGTCCATCACGCCCACGCGAACGCCGGATGCATCGACATCCTCGAACTTCGCGATGCGCGACCCCTTCGGGACGAGAAAGCCGGCCTCGACCTCGATATACGGTTGCGTGAAATCGATTTCCTTCGCGCGCGCGGGCGTCGCGTTCGTGAACAGGACATCGAGGCTCCCGGACCGAATCCCTTCGAGCATCGCGCCGTTGTTCGGGTAGACGACCGGCTCGAACGGTACGCCAAGCCATCGGGCGAACTCGCGGCCGAGCTCGAACCCGACTCCCCTGGCCTGGTCGGTTGGTGGTTCCTTCACCAGAGAGCCGGGATTGCCCACGTACAGACCGACTCGCAGCGTGCCGGTCGGCGCCAGCACCGCGCGCGCTTCGGCTGTGGGCTTCAAATCCTGCGACACACCGCGACAAATAAGCAGCCCAAGAAATCCGACGGTTAGCCAATACTTAGCGCACATCTTTTGCTCAATTTAACAGAAGTGCAGAAGCAGCGGCTGGTTGTAAGATGCCTGCACCCAGGAGGCTCATCAATGAGAGGCACGAAACTTGTGTTGTCGGCGGGTGCTCTGGTAGCCGTAGTGACCGGCCTAGCCATTCCGCTGTCGCCCTCTTCAGAACTGATCGCCGCAAGACAGTCTGCGGCCCCGCTCAACTGCAACCTGACGCAGTACAAGGCCGGCGCCGGCCTGACGGCCGCGATCGAGAACGACGTGCTGAACGTGTCGTGGAACGGGCAGGCGACGTCTCAATTGCGCGCGCGGTTTGCGATCAATGGCGGCACGCCGACGATTCGCGATCTGTCGGTGCGGCGCGGCAGTGGCGAATGGGCGACGCTCGGACAGAACCTGACGCCTGAATATCAGGTGACGACAGGTGTGCGGCGCATGTCGAACGACCAGTCGAATGCGTTGTCCAGTCTGGGCACCGACATCACGCAGGACGTGATCGACAAGAACCGCTGGTACGCATTCTGGGACGCGCCGCTCAGCATTCCCGGATACAACATGCCGGGCGCGGGCAGAGGCGGCCGTGGTGCAGCAGAAGCCGCGGCAGACGCGCCGGCGACGGCGCCGCCGCCGGCCCCGACACTGGGACAGGGAGGCACGATCGCGGAACAGGTCGCCGCTCTCCAATCGGGCTCGCGCGGCAAGCCGGGCTACAACCCTAATCCCAATCCTCCTGGCGCGACCGGCGGGCGCGGCCTCGGCATTCCGAGAAAGCGGGAAGAAATCCGGCGCGGCGTGTCGGCGTTCTCCGCATCCTCGTGCGAGGTCAAGAGCGACGGCGGCAGCCTGGCGGTGACCTTTCCCGGGATGAAGCTCGGCATCTTCGACGGCAACCTCCGGTTCACCGTGTATCGCGGCACCAACCTCATCCAGATGGATGCCATCGCGCGCACGAACGAGCCGTGGGTGGCCTACAAGTACGACGCGGGTCTGAAGGGATTCTCGACGGCCGCCATGCCGATGGTGACCTGGCGCGACACGGGCGGGCATCCGCAGCACCATCAGTTCGGCGGGCCCAAGTCGAACGGGCTGGCCGGCGTCCGGGCAGCGAACCGGCTGCTCCTCGCTGAAGGATCGCGCGGCTCGATCGCGACGTTCCCGCCGCCGCACACCTTCTTCTTCACGCGCGAAGTAGACGTGAACCTTGGCTATGTGTTCTACCGCAATGACGGCGGCGGCACCTACAGCATCGGCGTCACGATGCCCGAAGCCGAGTCCGACACGTTCCCGCAATACGCGCAGAACTACGCGCTGTACAACGCCCCTCCCGGCACGTGGCAGAAGATGTCGATGTACTTCTACGCGAGTCCCGAGACGGGCGAAGCGACACGGCAGGCGGCGCTGGCGTTTACGCGTGGCGACGTCTTCAAGGCGATTCCCGGTTACAAGACGTTCGTGAATCACTTCCACCTGGACTTCACAGGCCGTCAGCGAGCCGCCGGCAACTTCGACACGCCGTTCCAGGATCTGATGGCCATGAAGGCGATCGGCCTGAACATCATCGGCCTGAGCGACTTCCACTTCGAGCTGTCCCCGGGCGACTGGGGGCCGCTGCGCTTCAGAGATCAGAAGGACTACTTCGAGGCCTCGCGCCGCGCGTCCGACAAGGACTTCCTGGTGGTGCCGTGGGAAGAACCGAGCGTGGCGTTCGGCGGCCACTACAACATCATGTGGCCGAAGAATTTCTACTGGTCGAAGACGAACGTGCCCGGCGGCGGACGCGGTCAGCCTCCGCCAACGACCACGCCGGCGCCGTTCACCGAGAACGATCCGACCTACGGCAAGGTGTATCACGCCGCAAACAACGCGGCGGACATGCAGAAGATCCTCGATGCCGAGGGCGGCTACTGGTATCACGCGCACCCCCGCACGAAGTCCACGGCGGGCTTCCCTGAAGCGACATGGAGCACGCCGTATCTGAAGAGCGACCGGTACCTCGGCGTCGCGTTCAAGCCGGGCATGGGTCAGGACAACTCGGAAGCGACGATGTGCGAGTGGCGGTGCTTCGATGGCGTCGACACGATGAACAACCTGAACGCGGGCACGGGCATCGGCCCGAAGTACGTCATCGCCGACATCGACACCTACCGGAAGAGCCCCGAGGACGACACGTACGCCAACTTCCCCGTCAACTACCTGAAGCTGGACACCACGCCGGGACCCGACGAGGATTGGAGCCCGGTACTGAAGGCCATGCGTGACGGCAATTTCTTCGTCACGACCGGCGAGATCCTGATCAAGAACTACGCGGTCGGCGGAAGTGGCAACCAGCGCACGATTACCGCCGACGCCGAATGGACCTACCCGATGGCGTTCATGGAAATCGTCAGCGGCGACGGAAAGACGGTCAGCAAGCAGCGGATCCCGGCGACCGACATGCAGGCGTTCGGCACGCGGAAGCTCTCTATTCCGTTCGATGCGACCGGCAAGAAGTGGGTGCGCTTCTCGATGTGGGACGTCGCGGGCAACGGTGCCTTCTCACAGCCGCAGTGGCTGACCGCCCCCCCGACGACAACGGGAGGCGGGAGATAAATAGGTGGTAGGTGGTAGGTGGTAGGTGGTAGCTAGTAGCTGGTAGCTGGTAGGTGGTAGGTGGTAGCTGGTAGCTGGTAGCTGGTAGTTGGTCGCTACTAGCTACCGGCTACTAGCTACTAGCTAGTGAGCGCATCCGGGCAACGCGGCCAGCCACGTCTGGGCCTCGGACACTGAACGAAACACCCCGACCATTCTGCGACCCTCAGCGACCGAGTACGCCTGGTACATCCGGCCCATGCCGAACGTCTCAGGATCGGTCGAGATGATGGCAATGGGCCCCATGGGCTCCTGACGCGACTCGCGCGCGGCATACATGGCGAGTTGCCTCATTTCGTCCCCCGAAGCGCTGATGGTTGCCGCCGAGACATCGAATAGAAACGCACAGCGCCGCAGCCCCCCACCTCTGCTCTCAACAATGATATCGAGCATCTCCCGGACTGATGTGTCGCCGGTGACGACGACGAGCACCTGATTGGGCGTGGGATGTTGTGGAATCCTGACAAGCATGCTGGCCTGGAACGCCGTTCATTCTATCAGCCTACGCGGCTCGACCACCTAAGGGACGGGCGCCGGGCGGCGGCAATACCTAAGGTGAGCAGGGCCATCGGCGCAAGGTGACCAACGAGGTGGTGCGCCGAGTCGTCTACAGGGCAGACGATCTGCGTGGCGGCCACACCGATCGAAGCTGCGGCAAGCGCGGCAAGCACGGCAGTCCAGGTGAGCGACAACGGCGCCGCGTGCCGGATCATCGCGAAGAGTCCCCACGCCGGTACGACGGCAAATCCCGCGATCTCGACGAGACACGCGGCGTGCACGGGAAGCGCAAGAAGCCGTGTCCATGCTGCGCCGCCCGCGTTGAGCATCGCGACGAGCGTGAGCACCCACACCGTGCCGACGAGAAGAGGAACGCCGCGTTGCGCCGGCGTCCGCTCCCCGCCTGGAATGCTCAAGACCAGCGCACTCGCCGCGGCGGCAATAGCGGTGACGAGCGCCATCAGGCCGAGCACGGCAAACGACGGTTGACGAATCGCCGTGGAGATATCGGCCCGCGGTCCGATCGCCAGCACGCCGAGCGCGGCCACCGACAAGGACACCATCGCCCAGCGAGCCAGGCGCACCAGGGGCGATCGCAGCCGCTCGACGGGCTCGAGCGATCGGGTCAGCTCGACGATGAGCTCGTCAGTCTTCACGCGCGGGTCCTTCAAGCAATCGTCTGAGCATCTTGTAGCCCCGATGCGCGGTCACCTTGACCGCCGATTCCGACATCTTCAGCCGTCCTGCGACGTCGCGGACACTCTGGTCCTTGAATTTCAACCCTTCAATCACTTCGCGCTGCCGGGCCGGCAGCGACCGGACAGCGGCGTGGATCGCTTCTATATCAATGGGACCGTCGATCGCCGTTGCGGCTGCGACCTCCGGCAGGGCGTCGCTTTGCAGTTCGCGCGTCGCGACGCGCTTTTCTCGCCGAAGCACGTCGATGAGCCGGCTCGACGCGATGGCGTAGAACCACGGCGCGAACGGACGCGCCGAATCGTACGTCTGTCGCGCACCATGGACGGCCAGCAGCGTTTCCTGCACGACGTCGTCGACCCACGACGCGCTGCCCACTCGCGCGCGTGCGAATTTCCGTGTCACTCCGGTCAGCAGCACGAGCAGTGATGCATAGGCGGGCTGATCGCCCGACTGTGCGAGCCGCATCAGGCCCGAGGCCCGCGCCTCTTCGTCGCGGGTCACCGGTGTACACCGAGCCTTGGACGTACTACGAAGCGAAGCAGCGGCCGGTTACATCCCTCACGCATGTAACCAGCCGTCCACCGGCTTCGTAATGCCCGGCTGAAAGGAGAGAGCACGATGCACATTCTACGTAACGTATTCCCCGCCGTCGCCGGTCTCACTCTGGCAGGACTGGTCTCCGTCTCGCTCATGGCGGGAGGCCAGACGCCCGCCAAGCCGGCGGACCCGCACAGGATGCCCATGCCGGCCCGCGGCATGACGATGGAGGCGTCGAAGATGACGCGCGAACAGAAGATCGCGAACGCGATGAGCGCGGCGCCCGCCGCGGTTTCAGCCAACGCGACCATTCTCGACTGGCCGGCAAAGGAAGGCGACGCACCTCCGGTGCTTCGCAAAGGCACGAACGGCTGGAGCTGTCTGGCCGACATGCCCGACACCGAAGGCAACGATCCCATGTGCCTCGACGGTCCGTGGATGAAATGGGTCGAGGCCTATTTGAGCAAGACCACGCCAATGGTTGGGAGCGTCGGTATCGGCTACATGATTGCGCCGGGCGGCGCCAAGGCCAGCAACAGCGATCCTTATGCCATGAAGGCGACTTCCGACAATCAATGGGCGCACCACCCGCCGCACATGATGATCGTCGTGCCCGATCTCAAGTCTCTCGACGGCATTTCCACCGATCCGGCCAACGGCGGTCCGTACGTGATGTTCAAGGGCACGCCGTACGCGCACATCATGGCGCCGACCGCGCCGGGGATGATGCACGGACACTAACCGAGGAGTGACAGCCATGATTCTTGTACGAGACGTCTTCAGACTGAAGTTCGGCGCCGCGAGGGAAGCCCAGGCAGCGTTCAAGGAGATCGGGGAAGTCGCGAAGCGATCGGGCTTCCGCACCGACGCCATTCGCATCCTCACCGACCTGGTCGGACCGTACTACACGCTGGTGCTGGAAACGACGCACCAGAACCTTGCGGACTACGAACAAATGGGGCGAAACACGATGACCGACGACTGGCGGAAGGCGTATCAGCAGTTCACGCCTCACGTGGAATCCGGGTATCGCGAGATCTTCACAATCGCTCAGTAGCGCGCGCCCTCCAAAAGGCTGTCGACCGGGGGCAGATGGCTGGGGTACCATCTGCCCTCAACGGAGGCAGTCTTATGAATGCTCGACGAGTTTTGGGTGCGCTTTTCGTTTGTGTGGGGATCGCCGCGATTCTGGGGACCTACCATCTGCGCGCGCAGCAGCCTGCCGGGCCGCGTCCGGCCTCGGAGCAAGTCGCCAAAGTGAGCCTCGGTGAAGTCGGGTTGCCGGCCGGCGCCGCATCGGCGACGCGTTTTCTCTATAAGCCGGGGTTGTCGATGGCGCCCCACCAGCATATCGGCCGCACCTCGATCATCACGATCGTCAAAGGGGAGCTTACCGAGCGGCGTGGCGACGTCGTGAAGGTTTACAAGGCCGGCGACGTCATCACGGTGGCCGAAGGCGCGAGCCACGCCAACGAAAACGCGGGGCCGGAAGACCTGGTCTACGTCGAGGTCAATATCACCGGCACCAAGCCCGGACCGCCGCC
>Ga0310884_10000369_pt1 | contig 11598 bp, 8 predicted proteins | sample T60D1metaG_FD_203446 | JGI IMG/M metagenome (GOLD analysis project Ga0310884, IMG submission 203446) | Lab incubated soil microbial communities from West Virginia University Organic Research Farm, Morgantown, WV, United States - T60D1 | ecosystem: Environmental > Terrestrial > Soil >...
AAGATATGGTTGCGTCCCTGCGGGTTATCTGCGCCCGGCCTGTCGGACATGAACACTATGCCGCCCGACAGACCGGTTGGGAAGGGACTGACGGCTCCTGGCAGGGTCGGCGGCTGAATGAAACCGCCGAGCAACAGAAGAGCCGCCAGTATTCTCATGCTGACATTTTAGACGTGCGCTTCGGTCGGAACGGTCTTGCGAACTGCCAAATTGGCGAATCCCCCGACGACGCCGAGAGCCAGCATCGTCCACACCACTTCGGGGCGCCACGACAGTCCCAGAGCCGCGTCCAGCGAATACGCCCCGTTGCCGATTAAGGCAATCGCCGCCGCGGCCGCGATGTAGAGCAGCGGCAGTTCGAAGCCGTTGTTCTGCGCAAACAGGCCGTGCGGCCAGTGCACCGTCGCGATCGCGACAATCATCACCGCGATGACCAGGGCCGGGCCGAGCGGGCCGAGCAGGCCGAGCGCGACCAGAAGGCCGCCAATCACTTCCGACGCGCCCGCCGCCATCGCGAAGAAGCGGCCGGGCCGGAAGCCCAGCTGTTCGAAGAACCCACCGGTGCCGGCGATACCGTAGCCGCCGAACCAGCCGAACAGCTTCTGCGAGCCGTGCGCGGCCATCACCAGTCCCACCACCAACCGGGCAATCAAGATTCCAGTATCCATGACGTGTCCTATCTCCTTCTCACGAGCTATCTGTTACTCGTTAACTATATAAAACATAGTGACTATAAGTCAACTAGTTACTGAGATGCCGTGCTATCCTGAAGGTGTCGCACCCTATGAAGACCGAAGCCAAACCCGTGCCGCAGCTGTGCACGCGCTTCCATTACGCCAGCGAGCTGATCGGCCGCCGGTGGAACGGCGCGATCATCTTCATGCTGCTGAAGCAAACCTGCCGCTTTGCGACGCTGCGCGACGGCATTCCCGGCATCACCGATCGCATGCTCAGCGAGCGCCTCCAGGAGCTCGAACAGGAAGGCGTCGTCGACCGCACGGTCGTGCCGGAAACGCCGGTGCGTGTCGAATACTCGCTGACAAAAAAGGGCAAGGCGCTTGCCGAGGCGATTGATTCGATCGCCAACTGGGCGGAGAAATACATTCCGCTGACGACGGAGAAGGCCAAACCCGGCAAGCTCGCGCAAACGCGGCGAACCGCATCGAGTCGCTAGTCGCCGCGTCGTTTGCTACTATCGATCCACATGAAATTCGCCGGGCTCCACCTGCTCTTCGCGACAGCTCTGCTGTGTGTTGCAGCGTCAGCCGTTGACGCGCAGCCCGCGCCAGCGTCGCCATTTCCGAGAGGGTTGTCGGGCACACTCGCATTTCAATCCGACGCGCGCTCCTCGTCGAACCCGAACGGCCGCGCGAAGATCTATACGATCGATCTGGCCAACGGTCGAATCACGGCGCTGACGCGCGACGGCGACTGGCAGGACGAGCAGCCGCGATGGTCGCCGGACGGACGCCGCATCGCATTCAAGTCAACGCGCGGCGGCAGCTACAACCTGTATCTGATGGACGCCGACGGCAGTAACGTGCGGCGCCTCACCAATCACGGCGGCAACGATCACGATCCCGCGTGGCTGCCCGACGGCGAGAGTTTCGTGTTCGCCTCGGATCGCGATCGCGGGGTTGGACGCTTCGATCTCTATCGCTACTGGATCGCCGACGGTGCGGTCGAGCGCTTGACGACATTCTTCACCGGGTATGCGTTCATGCCCAACGTCTCGCCCGACGGCAACTGGGTCGCGTTCGTCGCGACGACGTTCCCGTACGACGGCGGCTTTGCAAATCAGGTGCACGTCCTCGAACTGGCGACGAAACAGACCTGGCCCTTCGACAGCACGGGGCCGGGCTGCTGGCCGAACTGGTCTCCGGACGGACAGGCCATCGCGCACGTCTCGCTGCTGAATGAGGATCCGTCGACGATCCACACCATCAACTCGTTCGGCGAGTCGCCCGAGCCGATCCCCGGCGAGCCGGCGCGCTGGCATTACTATCCCGACTGGTCGCCCGACAATCGCCTGCTGGCGATTTCCGTCAGTCCCGAACATCACCAGGGCGAAAACTGGGATCTCGCGATTCTCGATCCGACCCGCACGACGCCGTTGCGACGCCTGACGACCGGAGCCGGCAACGATCGTCTTCCAGACTGGAAGCCTCGCTGATAGGGTGCCAGGCACCGTGACATAATTGCCTGTTGACGGTGCCTGGCACCGTCTTTCAGGAGACCTCAGTGAGCAAGATCAAGGTAAAGAATCCCGTCGTCGAGATGGACGGCGACGAGATGACGCGCATCATCTGGCACAAGATCCGCGAGCAGTTAATCCTTCCGTATCTCGACATCGACCTCAAATACTTCGACCTCGGCGTCGAATCGCGCGACAAGACCAACGATCAAATCACGATCGATTCGGCGAACGCGACCAAGCAGTACGGCGTCGCCGTCAAGTGCGCGACGATCACGCCGGACGAAGCGCGCGTCAAGGAATTCAATCTCAAGCAGATGTGGAAGTCCCCAAACGGGACCATCCGCAACATTCTCGACGGCACGATTTTCCGCGAGCCGATCATCTGCAAGAATGTGCCGCGCCTCGTGCCGCACTGGGACAAGCCCGTGGTTGTCGCACGCCACGGGTTCGGCGATCAGTATCGCGCGCAGGACTTCACGTTCCCCGGCGCCGGCACGATCACCATCAGCTGGACGCCCGACGGCGGCGGCCAGCCGATTTCGAAAGAGGTGATCAAGACCAAGGGCAGCGGCATCGCGATGGGCATGTTCAACCTCGATTCGTCGATCGAGGGTTTTGCGCGCGCCTGCTTCACGGATGCGCTCGGCCGCAACTATCCGGTCTACCTCTCGTCGAAGAACACCATCCTCAAGATCTACGACGGCACGTTCAAGAACACGTTCGAGCGCGTCTTCAACGCCGAATTCAAGGCGCAGTTCGACGCCAAGGGCCTGACCTACGAGCATCGTCTGATCGACGACATGGTCGCGTCGAACCTGAAGTGGAGCGGCGGCTACCTGTGGGCGTGCAAGAACTACGACGGCGACGTGCAGTCCGACACGGTCGCGCAGGGCTACGGCTCGCTCGGCCTGATGACGTCAGTGCTGATGTCGCCGGATGGCAAGTCCGTCGAGGCTGAAGCCGCGCACGGCACCGTGACACGTCACTATCGAATGCATCAGCAGGGCAAGCCGACGTCGACGAATCCGATCGCGTCGATCTACGCGTGGACGCGCGGCCTGCAGTATCGCGGCCGGTTCGACGGCACGCCGGATGTGATCGCGTTTGCGGAGAAGCTGGAAAAGGTCTGCGTCGATGTCGTGGAGTCGGGCCGCATGACCAAGGACCTCGCGATCCTGATCCGTGCCGACCATCCGTACCTGACCACCGAAGAATTCCTCGCCGCGATCGACTCGGAATTGAAGAAGCGAATGTAAGAAAGCGTGAGGGCGATGAACAGCGATTCCCGACGACGCGCCGCCCTGGCGGCGATCCTGGTGTCTGTCCTCCCCGCCATCATGGGCCAGGGACAACCACCAGCGGCTCCGGTTGCGCCGCTGGCCGATCTTGTCGTCCCTCCCGGATTCAAGATTTCCGTGTTCGCATCGGGACTCATTGGCGCGCGCCTCATGACCGTCAGTCCCGAAGGCGTCCTGCTGGTGGCGCGCCGCCGCACGCATGAAGTCGTCGCGCTGCCCGACAAGAACAAGGACGGCATCGCCGAACCGGAAGTGATCTTGACGGGCCAGACCAACGCCCACAGCCTGGCGTTTCGTGGCGGCTATCTCTACATCGCAACGACACCGGCGGTGATGCGGGTGCGATGGACCAACGGCGCTCCCGACGGCACGCCCTCGGTCTTTGTCGATCTTCCGACGTCGACACCGGCGGTCCATACGTCGCGAACCCTCAACTTCGGTCCCGACGGACGCCTGTATGTTTCGATCGGTTCGTCGTGCGATGTCTGCACGGAAGGCGACCCGCGACGCACCACGATTCAGGTCTACGACGCCGATGGGAAAGGGCGTCCCTTTGCGACCGGCCTGCGCAATGCAAACGGCTTCGACTTTGATCCCGCTACTGGCCGCTTGTGGGCCGGCGACAACGGCCAGGACGGACTCGGCCCGGATTTTCCTCCCGACGAGATCAACCTCGTCGAAGAGGGAAGGCATTACGGCTTCCCGTTTTTCATCGGCAACAATCGTCCAAACCCAACCCCGGTCACTGAAAGCGTGCCGGCGTCGTTGTCGCCCGTCGCGCCGGCGCTCGAACTCCCGGCACACGTGGCATCGACCGATGTGCGTTTCTACACCGGGACGCAGTTTCCCTCGGCGTATCGAAACGCGATGTTCCTCGCCATGCACGGCTCGACGGCGATTCCCGCGAAGGTTGGCTACAAGGTGATCCGCGTTCGAATGAAGGGCGGGCGCCCCGATGGTTTCGACGATTTCGTGACGGGCTGGGTCAAGGACGGTGTGGTGTCCGGGCGCCCCGCGGGTCTGGCCACCGGCGCCGACGGCGCGCTCTACATCTCCGACGACAACAAGGGCTTCATCTATCGGATTAGCTACGGCGCGCGATAGGCTCGAGCGCGGGCGCTTTCTTGAGCAGCCCGCGGCCGACGCCCCACGCGCCGGCCGCGGCAATCACCACGACCAGGGTAAACAGCGTGTTGGTGGTCCGGAGCAACTCCGGATCGTCGAGCGACCGCGCCGCGAGAGCTTCCGGCAGGAGGAACGCGACGAAGCTCGCCAGGAACGCCGCCAGGAATCCGCGGCTGCGGTAGATCACACACAGAATCGCCGCTGCGAGCGCATAGCCGGCTGACAAGGCCAATGCCGGCAGCAGCGTTTCCTGATCCGATGCGGACGTGAACCCGGCCGCCATGCTGACGACGATGGTTGACACCATCGACGGGACCCTGAACCTGTCGAAGACTTCAATCGCGAACGCAATCGCGAGCGCGAGGAAGATCGCCGCCGACAGCGTGTTGCCGATGACCGATCCGATTCCGGCGTCGACGATGTTCAGCTCGCGTGAGATCGACGGCTCGAAGCCGGGCACGCTCAGCGCCGCCCAATCGGCCAGCACGCTCAGACCCGCCATGATGGCGCCGGCACTCACACCGACGACGATTGACGCCGGTACGGAAGGCGCGAAAAAGCGGCCGCGCGTGATCTGCTCGGCGGCCCACATGCGCGCCGGGTTCTGACGGCCAATCCACAGCATCACGCCGCTGAGCGCGGGCAGCACGGTGCCGAGCATCAGAATCGCAATTGCGACCATCGCGAGCAGCGTTCCGAGCGGACCCGAATTGCCGTTGTTGCCGAGCGCGACCTGGATGATGACGAGGAGGCAGATCGCCAGAGGCATGCGCCGGGTCAGCGCGTCCCAATTCTTCGTCTTGAACAGGTAGTACAACCCGAAGCCCCAACCCGCAACGAATACGCCCACGACCACCACCGGGGTGATGCCCTGGAAAATGCGCATCACTATCGGGGTGTCAGGCGATTTGTAGCCGCGCGGCCGCTCGAGCGATCGGTCGATCAAGATCAGCTTCTCGCCTTGCAAGCTGACTTGCAGCTGCTCGACGTGCCCGTACTTCGTCGCCGGGCTCCGCCACGCCATTTCCGTTTTACCGGCGGGGAAGGATCGTTCGATGACTTCGAGGTCGTAGCCGGACGCGTCGATGCCGAATGCGTTCTTGATCGCCTCGAGGCCAATCGAGGTTGCTTTCGCGCGATCGGCGTGCGTCAGGCTGGCGTCGGTCGCATAGCCCGTCGCAAACATGACGAGCTCGCCCTTCGGATCGAAGCGAACCGCGTAATCGCCGGCGGCCAGTGACTCGAAGCTGCTCGATGGATTCGCGGTATGCGTGATGCCGGCGCGCCAGTAGGCGACCGGCGTGCCCTCGCGCACCGCGTCGCGGGCGGCGGCCAGGCCGGCCATTGCCGTGATCGCCTCGATGTCCACGGCGTCGCTGAAGGTCACGCTCGTTCGCTGCCCCATCCCCGAGTAGCCAAAAGTCTCCACGGCGTCGCGCGCTTTCGTGAGCACGGCGCCCTCTGGCAGCGTCAATGGCAGATCGGCGCCAGGCCGGGCCAGAGAGTAGTAGGCCATCGCCACGCCGAACACGACTGCGCCGGCGACGGCGACGGCGGCGGTCATCCACGACACGCCGCTGACAGCGGTTACTTCCGGGCTGTCCTCGGTGAGCGCGCGTTCGATCTCGGCATCGACCGCCTTCGGCGCATCGGCGCTTGCCGAGGTTGTCAGGCGTCCGGTTTCGAGCGCGCTCTTCAAGCGCTGCAGATCGACGCGCAGATCCGCGATGCTCTGGTAGCGGAGGTTCGGATCTTTTTCGAGCGCCTTCTCGATGATCCATTCGAGCTGCAGCGGCAGTCCGCGCGCCACCGATCGAATCGGCGGCGGCTCGCGGTCGAGGATCGCGACGAGGAGATCCGAGGTGGTCGGCGCCGTGAATGGCGCGCGTCCGGTGACGAGTTCATAGAGGACGACGCCGAGGCTGTAGCAATCCGAACGTCCGTCGACCGGAAGCCCGCGGGCTTGCTCTGGCGACATGTAGGCGATCGTCCCGACGATCATCCCTTCGCCGGTCTCGACCTGCGGCGCGATCGTCGCGTCCGCATCGGCGGACGATCCGTGGCGGCGGCCGAACGTGGCCACGCCGAAGTCGAGCACCTTCAGGTAGCCATCGGGCCGCAGCATCAGGTTGTCGGGCTTGATGTCGCGATGCACGATCGACGCGGCATGCGCGGCCGCGAACGCCGACGCCGCCTGGATCGTGATGTCGAGGATTTCGCGCAGCGTCAGCGGCGCCCGGGCGACGCGCTGGCGCAGCGTCTCGCCGTCGACGAATTCCGACACCAGGAAGCGCGAGCCGTCGTGATCGCCGACCTCGTGAATCGTGAGGATGTTCGGGTGGTTGAGTGCCGACGCCGCCCGCGCTTCGTGCAGGAAACGGCTCAATCGTTCCGGATCGCCGCTCAGCTCAGGCCGCAATACCTTGAGCGCGACCGATCGCCCGAGCGTCGGATCGACGGCCTTGTAGACCTCGCCCATCCCGCCGGTGCCGAGGAGGCCGAGGATCTGATAACGGCCGACGGTGCCGCCGGCGGTCAGGGACATGACGAGAAACTCTATTACATAATGGCGCTATGACATTGCATCGTCGCCCTCCTACGCCGAGGCTTCGGAGGACGGGCCTGGCCGTCAGCGTGGTTGTTTGCACGGCGTTACTGACCGCCGCCATTGGCGCGCAGCAGGATGAGCGCTGGCGCGCGCTCGAATCGCAGATCGATCGCATCTACGCGCAGAACGAGTACAGCCTGCCGCGATTCGGCCCGGCGCGATGGCTCGCCGACGGTGTGTCGTACACGACCGTCGAGCGCGCCAACGGCGGATCGGAAATCATCCGTTACGACGCGGCGACCGGCACCCGTGGCGTCCTGATTTCCTCCGCGCAACTGACGCCGGCCGGCGGCCAGAAGCCGCTCAACATCGCCGACTATGTCTGGTCAGACGATGATGCCAGGCTGCTGATCTTCACCAACACGCAGAAGGTGTGGCGGCAGAATACGCGCGGCGACTATTGGGTCTTGAACGTCAAGAGTGGCGGCCTCAAGCAGGTCGGCACCAGCCATCCGCCGTCATCGCTGATGTTCGCGAAGTTCTCGCCGGATGCGACGCGCGTCGGCTACGTGCGCGGCAACAACCTCTTCGTCGAGCGGCTCGAGGACGGCACGGTCACGCAGCTGACCAACGACGGATCGGAGACGATCATCAACGGCACGTCGGACTGGGTTTACGAGGAGGAGTTCGGCGTTCGCGACGGCTTCCGCTTCAGTCCCGACGGCAAGTCGATCGTGTACTGGCAATTCGATAGTTCGGGCGTCGGCATCTTCTCGCTGATCAACAACACCGACGCGTTGTATCCGACGATCACGAAGATTCCGTATCCAAAGGCGGGCACGACCAATTCGGCGGCGCGAGTCGGCGTGGTGAGCGCCGCAGGCGGCCCGACGATGTGGATCAAGACCGAAGGCGATCCGCGCAATACGTATCTCGCGCGCATCGGCTGGATCGATTCGAACACCGTCTCGATCCAGCAGCTCAATCGCCAGCAGAACCGCAACGACTTCCTGACCGCCGACATCAAGACCGGCGCGGTCAAGCGCGTGTTCCGCGACGAATCCAAGGAGTGGGTCGACATCGTCGAGGAGGTGCCGTGGGTCGATGGCGGCCGCACCTTCCTGTGGTTGAGCGAGCGCGATGGCTGGCAGCACGTCTATCGCGTGCCTCGCGAGGGCGGCACGGGGCAGTTGATCACCAAGTTCGATGCCGATGTGACCGAGATCGCCGGCTTCGACGAGAAGGCGGGCTGGATGTATTTCCGTGCCTCGCCCGACAACGCGGGGCAGCGGTATCTGTATCGATCGCGTCTCGACGGCAGCGGCGCGCCCGAGCGCGTCACGCCTGCCGATCAGCCGGGCACGCATCGCTACGACATCTCGCCGAACGGCAAGATGGCGTTCCACACGTATTCACAATTCGAGACGCTGCCGATCACGGAAGTGATCGAGCTGCCCGGTCACAAGGCGGTGCGCGCGCTCACCGATCCATCCGCGGTGATCGCGAAGGTGAAGCCGCTGCTCAATCCGCCCGCGGAGTTTTTCCGCGTCGACATCGGCGAAGGTGTTCAGCTCGATGGTTACATGCTGAGGCCGTCGACGTTCGATGCCTCGAAGAAGTATCCGTTCATCACGCACGTCTACGGCGAGCCGGCGGGGCAGACCGTGAACGATTCGTGGGGCGGCTCACAGTTGTTGTTCCATCGCGCGCTTGCCGAAGCGGGCTACATCATCATCAGCATCGACAATCGCGGCACCCCGGCGCCGCGCGGGACCGCGTGGCGCAAGATCGTTTACGGCACCGTCGGCGATCTGTCGTCGAAGGACCAGGCCGCGGCCGTGCGTGCCCTGATCGCGAAGCATCCATATCTCGATCGCGATCGCGTCGGCGTGTGGGGCTGGAGCGGCGGCGGCACCAACACGCTGAATGCGATGTTCCGTTTCCCTGACGTCTACAAGGTCGGCGTCTCGGTCGCGCCGGTGCCCGATCAGCGTCTCTACGACACGATCTATCAGGAGCGCTACATGGGCCTGCCGCAGGAGAACGTGGCCGGCTACAAGGTTGGCTCGGCGATCAACTTCGCTGAAGGATTGCAGGGCAAGCTGCTGATCGTGCACGGCTCGGGTGACGACAACGTGCACGCGCAGGGCACCGAGAAGTTGATCAACCGCCTGATCGAGCTGGGCAAGCCGTTCGATTCGATGATCTATCCGAATCGCACGCACAGCATTTCGGAAGGTCCCGGCACCACGCCGCACGTCTACAAGCTGATCGCGCGGTACTTCTATACGAATCTTGCTCCGGGACCGCGGTAGCGCGTGCGACGCTTTTCGATCGTGGTGCTGCTAGCCATGGCGGCGGGCTGCCGACCCAGTGCTCCTGAGAAGGTGTGTGCCATCGACATGGGCAGCAACAGCTTCCGCCGCATCGTCGGCCACTTTGCCGGCGGCAAGTACACCGAGCTCAGCCTCGATTCGAACACCATGGGCGTTGGCGATGATGTCGCGACCAACGGTCAAATCAGCGACACCAAGTTGCTTCAGATTCTCAACGTGTTGCAGGCGTACAAGGCGGCTTGCTCCACGGATGGCGCGCCCAATCCGGTGGCCGTCGGCACGGCGGCATTCAGAGATGCGCCGAACGGCGACGCGGTTGTCGGGCTCGCCGAAAAAGCCGGCATTCGAATGGAGATTGCCAGCGAGCAGCGCGAATCGGAGCTGGCGTACCTGGTCGCGTCTCTCGGCCGTGACGGCTATGCCGTTGTCGACAACGGCAGCCGCAGCATCGAGCTCGTGGCGAAGTCAGGCGGCGACCTGAAGCACCACGTGTTCAATCTTGGCTACCGCGTCGCCTACCAGCAGTTCTTCGCCAAAGCGAACGATCCGGCCGAGGCGATCCGCGCGTTTCGCGAGCGCTTGAAGCCGGAAACCGCGAAAGCCCCCTTCATGAGAGGCCAAACGACGCTCGCCGGCGTGGAATTCATGGAGATGGCGGAAGTCCTGTTCAAGGAAGTGCCGGATGGTCACGTCTTCACGCTTGCCGAGCTCAAGGCGCGGCTCGACTCGATTGCCGCCGCGACTCCTGAATTTTCGAAGCTGCAGTCGACCGAAGATATCGATCGGGCGTTGCCGAGGCTCGTCGTTGCCGTCGATCTGATGGAAACGTTTGGCTACAACGAACTGATGGTGACCTCGCGGCAGCTGGGCAGCGGGCTGATCATAGAAGCCGGCCTGCGTTAGTCCCGGCGAAGCCTTGGCGAGGGCGGACGATAGTTATCGCGGCAGGCGGGCCTGTGCGGCTCTCACCTCATCCTCGGTAAACGCCGCTTCGAACGCCTCGAGCCCCTCGAGGAACGCCGCGACATCCTTCAACGAGAAACCGAGTGACTGCAGTCGTGCCGTGTCGAGGTGCAGCTGGTTGTTCGCGGCATCGTTGTAGTAGTTGATGAACTTGCCTTCGGCATCGAACTTCTTGTTCAACTGCGCGATCACTTCATCGAGATAGACGCGGCCGCCGGGCGGCGGCTCCGGCGGCGCGCCGTGATCGGCGGTGACGATCGTGACGCTGCGTTGCGGGCCTGCCTTCTTGTCGATCAACGCGAGATACGCGGTCAGCTGGCGATCGAGCTCGGCAAGGGTTTCGCGCTGCTCGGCCGAGTCGGGTCCGTGCGCGTGAGCGGTGTAATCCGGTCCCTTCATGTTCACGAACACCAGGTCCGTGACCTCGTCGGCTCCCACGGCGGAATCGTTGACCACCGCGCGCAGCGCCTCGGCCTCGTATTTCTGGAACGGTGCCGACGCGCGGAATTTCTGCGCGCTCGCGATGTCGTGACCCATCCACTGGCCGCCCGCGGCCTCCCAGACCTTCCGGCCGACGAACTGCTTGAGCACCTCCGGCATCGTGTAGCAGGTGGGATTGGTTTCCCATCCGCCATCGGCGCCGCCGTAGCTGGCGGCGATGATCTTCTTGCCGCTGATCAGACAGGCGCCGCGGCCGACGAGTCCGGCCACCGCGCGAATCGCGCCGCCCTGGCCGATGATGACGGCTTGGCCGTCGGTCGCGAGATTCCATTGATCGGCGAGCGTCAGCGCCATCAGCTCGCGCGTGTCGAGTTGATCGTAGGCTTCCTGCGACTTGCCGGTGGCGCGGTTGAACAGGTTGTTGACGACGATGCCGTGGAAGCGCGGATCGCTGCCGGTGCCGATGTTGGCGTGGCCGACGCCGGTCACCGTCGGCAGGATGATCGTGCGCGCTTCGGAAAACCACGCGCCTTCCTTGCGCATGCGCGTGAGCGTCGGCATCACCGACGCGTATTTGTCGAAATAGTCGGCGCGCATCGCATCCAGCACCAGCACGGTGACGACGCGCGGACGTCCGTTGCCGGCAGCGATCGCCTCAGTGAGCGCGCGTCCCGTGTAGGTCGGCAGCGG
>Ga0310884_10000375_pt1 | contig 11532 bp, 7 predicted proteins | sample T60D1metaG_FD_203446 | JGI IMG/M metagenome (GOLD analysis project Ga0310884, IMG submission 203446) | Lab incubated soil microbial communities from West Virginia University Organic Research Farm, Morgantown, WV, United States - T60D1 | ecosystem: Environmental > Terrestrial > Soil >...
AAGCCCACCTGGCCTTCGGCCTTTCGGCGCTGCCCGGTTTCATCACCAACCTCAAACACTCCAGCTGGTACGACACAGCGCCGGTCGGTGTGTCGCCCGATCAGCCGCGTTATCTCAATGGCGTGGTGGTGGGGGAGACATTGCTGAGCGCGCGGGAACTGCTCGATCGCCTGTTGCAGATCGAAGAGGCAGCGGGGCGCAGGCGCCCGTCGCCGATGGCGCCGCGCACGCTCGACCTGGATTTGATTCTGTTTGGGGATCAGGTGATCGACGAGGCGGGGCTCGCCGTGCCGCATCCGCGATTCCGCGAACGGCTCTTCGTGCTCGAGCCGCTCGCAGAAGTCGCGCCGGGTTGGATTGACCCGGGAACGGGAAAAACGATCAGTGTGCTGCTTCGGGAGCAGCAGGCGTCGCGGCAGAACGCTTCTTGAAGACGCCGCTCCAGCCTTCTTCGAACAACGTATACATCGCCGGCACGAACACCAGCGTGATCATCGTCGACGTCAGCAGGCCGCCGATGACGACGCGCGCCAGCGGCGCCTGGAGCTCGGCGCCTTCGCCGACGCCGATCGCCATCGGCACGAGGCCGAGGCCGGTGCAGAGCGACGTCATCAGAATCGGGCGGAGACGATGGCGTCCCGCGAGCTCGATCGCGGCGCGCAGCTCCATCTTGTCGCGATGGCGCAGCGTGTTGGTGTAGTCGACCAGCAGAATCGCGTTGCTGACGACGATGCCCGCGAGCATGATGACGCCGATGTAGGCCTGCATGCTGAACGGCGTGCCGGTCAGCATCAGCGCGCCGACGACGCCGATTGCCGCCAGCGGAATCGAGAAGATGATGATGAACGGATCGCGCAGCGATTCGTACTGCGACGCCATCACGGTGTAGACCAGCACGATCGCGAGGATCAGCACGAGCTGCAATTCGCGGAACGACCGGTTCTGCTCTTCGACCTCGTTGCCGAAGCCGACCGCGAAGTCCTTCGGGACCTTGATCTCGCTCAGCCGCGCCTGCACGTTCTTGACCGCTTCGCTCAGCGTCACTTCCGTTTCGGCGTTGACGCGCTGGACGCGCTCCTGGTTCTTGCGCTCGATCGACTGCGGCCCGGTACCGCGATCGATGACCATCACGCTCTTCGCCGGCAGCACCTGGCCGCCCGAGCCGCTCAGCAGCACGTCGCCGACCTCGGATACTTCCTCGCGATCGGACTGCCGCAGCCGGACGACGATCGGGTATTCGTTGCCGGCGTCCCGGAACATCGCGGCCTGCGTGCCGGCGACGTTCGTGCGGATGGTATTGGCGATGCCGGTCACGGTCAGGCCGAGGAGCGCCGCCTTGTCACGATCGACGCGCACCGAGAGCTCGGGCCGTCCTTCCTGTTGCTGCAGCCGCGAGTCGGCGATGCCCGGGGTTGAATCCAGCAAGGTCTTCAAGTCCTGCGCGATCTGCGTCGAGGTCTGCAGATCGTGGCCGAGGATCTCGATCGACAGGCGGCCGTCGCCGCCGCCGCCGCCCATGCCGCGCATCATGTTCTGCTGGCCGCCGGAGGGCCGCGCGCGCACGATCACACCCGGAATGCCGGAGAGCTGACGGCGCAGCTCCATGGCGATCTGATCGTTGCTGCGCTGACGCTCGTCCTTCGGGGTGAGACGCACGTTGATGTTGGCGCGGCTGGTGTTGCCGCCGCCGAACCCGCCGCCACCGCCGCCGCCGTTCGCCTGCGTAATCAACATGATCGCTTCAGGCACGGCCGTCTTGATCTTCTCCTCGAGCCCGATCGCGACCGCCTCGGTGCGTTCGATGCGCGAGCCCTGCGCCAGCTCGATGTCGACCGTCACTTCGCCTTCATCGGTTTGCGGCTGGAACTCGAAGCCGATGCGTCCCATCAGGAGCAGCGCCACCGCAAACAGCGCAAAGCCGGTGGCAAACACCGTCGGCCGATGCTGGAGCGCCAGGTGCAGCATGCGCGCGTAGAACTCGTCGACCTTGTTCAACCAGCCGTCGATCAGGCGGTTGAAGCCGGCCATCGCGCCGGTCTTGGCGTGGATGACATGCGGCGGATCGAGCAGCCGCGAGCACAGCACCGGCACGATCGTCACGGCGACCAGCAGCGACATGGCGAGCGAGAACGACACCACCGCGGCGAGCTGGCCGAACATGATGCTCGACACGCCGGTGAGGAACAGCATCGGCACGAACACGGCGATGTGGGTGAGCGTCGAGGCGAGAATCGCCGACCACACTTCTTCCGAGCCGTCGATGGCCGCGGTGATGCGGTCCTTGCCCATTTCGAGATGGCGATAGGTGTTCTCGAGCACGACGATCGCCGCGTCGACGATCATGCCGATGCCCAGGGCGAGGCCGCCAAAGGTCAGCGTGTTCAGCGTATAGCCGCCGAAGTAGAGCAGGGCGAACGTGCCGATCACCGACACCGGGATCGACGTGCAGATGATCAGCGTCGACTTGATGTCGCGCAGGAAGATGTAAATGATCGCGATGACCAGCAGGCCGCCGAGCATGGCGTGCTCCTGCACGCTGCCGATCGCCCGGCGGATGAAGCGCGACTGATCGTCGAGCAGTTGCAGCCGCATGCCCTGGATTTCGGCGTTGATCTTTTCGACTTCCTTCTTCACGCCGTCGGCCACCTGAATGGTGTTGGTGCCCGACTGCTTCGACACCTGCATGCGGATGCCGTTGATGGGCTCGGCTTCTCCGGCCGCGATGTCCCAGATGCGCATGAACGAACGGCGATCCTCGGTCGAGTCGCTCACCTCGGCGATGTCGCGCAGATACACCGGTACGCCCTCGCGCGACACGACGACGATGTTCTTGATCTCCTCGAGGCTCTTGAACTGACCCGGGCTGCGCAGCAGCAGCGTGCGGTCGGCGTCGTTGATTTCACCGAGCGGCAGGTTCTGGTTCTCCGTGCGCAGGATCTGGACGACGCGATCCGGCGAGAGATTGAGCGCCTGGATTTTTTCTCGCGACAGGTCGACGTGAATCTGGCGCCGCAATCCGCCGTTGATCGTGACCGCGGCGACGCCGGCGACGCGCTCGAGGCGCGGCGACAAATCGTTCTGCGCGATCTCCCGGAGCGTGACCGGATCGAAGTCGCCCTGAACGCCGATGCCCATGATCGGCATCGCGTTCGAGTCGAACTTGAAGACGGTGGGCGGGTCCGCATCTTCCGGCAGACGTCCGCGCACGCGATCGAGGCGGGTGCGGACTTCATCCGCCGCTTCGCTCAGATCGGTGCCCCACGCGAAGTTCAGCCGCAGGTTGGCGTTGCCTTCAGAGGACGTGGCATCGACGCGCTCGAGGCCGGCGACGGCGCTGACCGCCTGTTCGATCGGACGCGTGACCAGTTCCTCCATCTCGAGCGGCCCGACGCCCTGGTAGCCGACGCGAACGGTAATCGTCGGCACCTGTGTATCCGGCATCAGGTCGACCGGCAGGCGAGTCAGCGAGATGCCGCCCAGCAGGATGATGACGCCCGAAATCATGAACATCGTGACCGGGCGCTCAATCGCTATTCGAGGAATACTCATAGGAGTCCTAATCCGAAAACCGGCAATCGAAAATTGATCGGCAAGCTCACATCAGCAATCTGAAATCTACTCCGGCCGTTTCCGTGGCTGGCCGCCTTCACCACCCGGCCGCTGTCCCTGTCCTTGAGACTTGCGCGCGCCGTCGCCGCCAAAGCTGCCCCGGCCCTGGCCGCCTCCGCCGCCATTCGGCCCGCCGGCCTGGCCGGCGTAGAGCAGTTGATCGTTGTTGCGCACCGCAGCGGCGCCGACATTCACGAACCTCGCGCCCTCCTCCATGCCGCCAACGACTTCGATCTGCTCGCTGTTCTCGATACCAAGCTTGAGCGGCACGAACATCGCGCGCTCGCTCTCGTTCGGGACCCACACGCCGCGCTGGTTCTGATAGTCGACAATGGCGGTCTTCGGCATCACCAGTGCCTTGTCGTGCTCTTCGATCGTGAGGTTGATGCGCGCATACATGCCCGGCTTCAGCCTGTAGTCGCCATTCGGGATCTCAACTTCCATCGCGGCCGTGCGCGTCGATGGATCGAGCACGGGCGACACGCGCGCGATCTTGCCGTTGAACTTTTCGCCCGGATACGCATCGACTTCGACGACGGCCGCGTCACCAGCGCTGACCATCCGCAAATCCTTCTCGACGACATTGGCCACGAGACGCATCTTCGAGATATCCACGACCGATGCGATCGCGGTGTTGGTGTTGACCATGGCGCCCGGATCGACGCTGCGCTTGCCGACGAAGCCGTCGACAGGTGATACCACCTGCGTGTTTTGAAGATTGATGCGCAGCTCCTGGAGCCGCGAATCGTTCTGCATGAGCTGCGCCTTGGAAAGGTCGAACTGCGCGACCGCCGCCATATAACGCGACTCGGCGTCATCGAGCGCCTGCTTGGCGAGCAACTGCCGTTGATACAGATTCTTCGAGCGCTCGAAGTTGAGCTCGGCGACCTTGAGGTCGGCTTCGCGCTGACGAATCGTCGCCTTCGACACTTCCTGCGACGCTTCGGCCTGTCGCACCTGTTCGACGATCTCCCGATCCTCGACCTTCGCGAGTACCTGGCCCCGGCGCACGCGATCACCAAGCTTCACGTTGACGTCGAGAAGCCGGCCACCGGTGCGTGGAGCGATGTCAACCGTTTGCTCGCCGATAAGATTGCCGACGACGGTGAGGAACGCCGAAACCTTGCCGCGCTTCAACGTGCCGAGTTCAACCGTCATCGGGACGCGCGGGCCACCGCCGCCGCCGCCGGGTCCACCACCCGGGAATCCGCCGCCCCCGAATCCACCGGCGCCGCCGCCCTGGGCGCCGCGTCCAGCGCGGCCGCTCGCACCCGGTGCACCGCCGCCGCCGGGCCCGCCGGCTTGCGGTCCCGCCGCCGCGGCGGCATCACCCTCGCGCGAGAAGACGCCGAAATATGCTGCGGCGCCACCGGCGACAGCCACCACGATTGCGATCACGACAAATTTACGCATAAACCTTTCCGTCTCTGTCTCCGCTACTGAAAACCTACTGCTGCTGGGCGAAGTTTCCGCCGCCGCCGCCCGCGGGCGACTGCTGCGAGCGCTCGAAGTTGACGAGCGACTTGCGATAGTCGGCCAGCGCGCGCAGTTCGGTGTTGGCCGCATCGCGCAAATCGCGCTGCGCCTGCACGACGAAGAAGTTGGTCGTCATGCCGACGTCGAACTTGCTCTGCTCGGCTTCGAGACGCTTCTGCGCCAGCTCGCGTGCCGCGGTCGCGGCTTCGACGCGCTTCAGGTTGCTCTGCACCGTCAGCGCCGCATTCGCGACTTCGGCGGCGATCTGCACTTCGAGCGCGCGGATGCGGGTCATCGACTGATTGCGCTGCAACCGCGCCCGCGCGTGCTGCGCGGTCGCCTGGCTCCCGAACAGCGGATAACTCATCACGACGTTGAAATTCCAGTTCGGGTAATCCATCTGGCGAAGCAGGCCCAGCGCCTGGGAATAGCTGCCCGGACGGATCGAGCTCACACTGGCGTCGAGGCCGCCACTCGCACGAACGAGCTCGGGACCGCCCAGCCCCTGCGCGCCGTAGCTCGCGGTCACGTCCAGCGCGGGCATCGACAGGTCCTTGAAATACTTGATGTTGACGTCGTTAGAGTCGAGGCCTTTGCGGGCGTTGATGATGTCGGTGCGCTCGGCCAGCGCCCGGCGCACCGCGCCCTCGACATCCGTCGGCGGCGGCGCGAGAGACGGCAGGTCCACGGGACGAATCGTCTGCCGCCACATCGGATCGTCGGTGCCGCTGACAAGGAAGCGCTTCAGGGCGAGTTCCGCCGTCTGCGCAGCGGCTTCCGCGACGGCCAGGTTCTGCCGGCGCGTCGCGGCCTCCGCCTGCGCCTGGACGATGTCGAGCGGCGCAAGCGTGCCGACTTCGACGCGCGCCTGGTTGTCTTCGACCAGCTTGTCGGCGAGCTCGGTGGCCCGCACGGCCACGTCCACCGCACTCTGTGCGAAGACGAGGTCCCAGTATGCGTTGCGCACGTTGGCGAGCGTCTGCGTGACGGTCGCCCGCGCGCTCTCCTCCGAAATCTCGCGATTGATCAGGTTGATTTCCAACTGCTGCCGGAGGTTGTCGATCTTGAAGCCGCGGAGGACGGGCTGCACGTAGCTCGCGACCAGACCCGTGGTGTACAGCGGATTACGCGTGGCGAGCGCGTCCGACGAGGCCACCCGCTGGTTGCTCCACGACACGCTGTAGTTGCCGCCAAACTTCGAGACTTCTTGCGAGATCGACGCGTTGTAGGTCGTGGTCGCCTGGTTCACGCGGGTGCCGCCGTTGATGGTGCGCGTCGGCAACTGGAACAGGTCGCGCTGGCCGACGGTCGACGCGAGGACCGGCTGGAATTGGTTTCGGAAACCCGCGACCACGAAATCCACCGATTGCGGCTCGAGCTTCGCGACCTGGATATCCAGGTTCTTCTCGAGCGCCAGGGAGACCGCTTCCTCGAGGCGCAGCTCGCGAAAATCGCCGGACGACGTTCCGGGCTGGACGGCGCGGGAGCTCGCCGGTTCCTTGATGTCGTTGAGGCCCTGCTGATACGTGCGCATGGCCTGCTTGACGACGGAGTCCTGACGCGCCGCGTCGTTGGCAACGGGTTGCTGCGCGAAGGCGGTGGCGCCGAGCGAAATGACGAGAGCGATAGCGAACGAGGTAACGCGCTTCATGATCTTCTTTTTCCTGCGATGTGCTTGAGAGTTACTGACAGTCCGAGTGGTCGTGATCGTCCTGGCCCGGGCCCTTGTTGTTGCCTTTACGTTCGCGTTCGGATTTTTCGCGCTCGGCGCGATCCTTGGCGTGCATGGCGTTGATCTTGAGGTTCTGCTCGTCCGTGAGGACGCGGCGGATGCGGAACAACATCAGCGTGCGGGTGCGGCTGACTTCATTTCGCGCCGCCTCGAGGCGATCGGTCGCCTGGAGCAGCAGGGCCTCGTCGGACTTGGGATCCTGAATCACCTTCGAGAGCTTTTCCTCGTGGCGATCGATCGCCTTTTTCTGCGCGCGCAGGAGCGGCTCGCTGGCCTGATAGATGCCTTCGATGCGCGTGATTTGGTCGCTGGTCAGCGCCAGTTCCTTCTTGAACCGGTCGGTCTGCCACCACTTGAAACCCTGGGCGGACGCGGGCGCCGCCACGGACACCACAATCAGAGACAACACCAGACAAGTGAATAAGTTACGTAGGGTCTTCATGGTCTTGATTGCCTTACGACCGGGGGCGAGCTGGTGTTTACGAAAAAGTCCGGGGAAATAGAGCGTCCGGACAGGGGCAATTGCTTATTAAGCAAGGGGTAAGCACGGCTCCGGGACCGGAGCGCTCAGCGTGGATCGGCCAGCGGCGTGATTTCGTCGAGGGCGCGCAGTTCGGCGGCGCCCCGAAGCTGCATCGCGAGCTCGATTTCGCCCAGCAGCCCGTCGTCGGTCGAGGCCGAGACCGGCACAAACGCGGGGCCGGACGGCGCGCTCGGCGCGATGGACGTGGCCATAGGCGCGAGGCGGCGATTCGATTGCGGCACCAGGTGGACGAGCTGTCCGCCCAGCAGGCCGATGAGCAGGCCGGCGGCAGCGGCGACGCTGATCCAGCGGCGGTTGACGCCGCCCATGGGCACCTCAACGTTGCCGGCCTTCGGGAACCGGATGACCTTCGCGGGATGTCCGAGATGGGCGAGACGCGCGAGAATCTTGTGACGCTGCGTTTCGAGCGCGCGGTCGTCGAAATGCGCATCGGCCTCCGCGCAGGCGGCCGCCCGATACGCCTCGAGTGTGGCGTTCTGGTCCAGCTCGCTGATGTCGCGTCGGTTCATGCCTGACTCCCCAGCACTCCTCGTAGTTTCCGCAACGCCCTGAACAAATGCACCCGCACCGTGGCCTGGCTCATGCCGGTCGAGGCGCTGATTTCCGCCGGCGTCCGCTCGTCGAGATGACAGAGCGTAAACACCAGCCTTTGCCGATCGGGCAGGGCCGCCACCGCTCGAGTGACCTGCTCCCACCGTTCCTTCGCGAGAAGGCGCCGCTCGTGCGAGGCCTCCGTAGCCGGCACCTGCTCGACGGGCCGGCCGTTCTCTTCGTCCGTCGAGTGACTGATCCAGCGCTGCTGCCGGCCGCGCGCCTTCAGGCGATCGAGCGCGGCATTCACCAGGATGCGCGTGAACCAGACATCGAACGGCAAATCGCTGCGGTACTGTTCGATGTGCAGGAACACCTTTACGAACGCGTCCTGCACCGCCTCGTCCGCGTCGGCCGCATCCCGCAAATACTGGAACGCAATCCGGATCGCCCGCCGCTGTAACAACGCCACCAGCGCGCCGAAGCGCTCCCGCGCCGCGTCACGATCGCCGGCCTCGATGAGTGCCTTGATCTCGGCGGCCAGCACCGATGTCGGCGACGGATGCGCGGCATCAGTCGGACGGGGCTGCCGTTCGACGGCACGGTCGGCGTTGGTCTGTCCTGCCATTGTTTACGGGAGTGGCGTTACCTTCGTTTACACCTTGGTAGGCCGCTGGTAGACATAGTGTAGCAGGGCTCGGGCCAAGTCCGTATAGCGTATTGACTTAGCCTGACAGCCATCTGTACCATCGATGGTTTCGATGCGGCCCGCATGCCGTTCGAGTTTGGAGTCATATTTTTATGAGTACGACCCAGGTGGGGCGGGGCCTCGAGGCGCACGGCGTGCAGACCTCGAAGCCTGTCCATTTCAACCTGTCAGCGGCGGCCCTCTATGAGCACGCGATCCGCCGCCAGGAAGGGCTGATCGCTCCCGAGGGCCCGCTGGTGTGCCGCACCGGCGCGCATACCGGACGCTCGCCGAACGACAAGTTCACGGTCAAAGAACCGTCCAGCGAGTCGAACATCTGGTGGGGCAAGGTCAACAAGCCGATCGATCCCGCACACTTCGACGTCCTGCGCCGCGACGTCATCGCGCACCTCAAGGGACAGGAACTGTTCGTCCAGGATCTCTACGCGGGCGCCGATCCGGAATATCGCCTGCCGGTCAGGTTTATCCACGAGCTCGCCTGGCAGAACCTGTTCGTGCGCAATCTCTTCATCGTGCCGCCCGCCGCGGACCTTGCCGGCTTCCAGCCGCAGTTCACCGTCATGACGGCGCCGTCGTTCAAAGCGGATCCGGCGCGTCACGGCACGCGCTCCGACGTCGGCATCGTCGTCAACCTGGCGTCGCGCGAAGTGCTGATCTGCGGCACGAGCTACGCCGGCGAAAACAAGAAGTCGATCTTCAGCGTGCTGAACTACCTGCTGCCGCTGAAGGGCGTGTTGTCGATGCACTGCTCGGCCAACATCGGCGAAGGCGGCGACACGGCGTTGTTCTTCGGGCTCTCGGGCACCGGCAAGACGACGCTGTCTAGCGATCCTCATCGCCGGTTGATTGGCGACGATGAACATGGCTGGTCGGATCGCGGAGTGTTCAACTTCGAAGGTGGCTGCTACGCCAAGACGATTCGTCTATCGGCCGAAGCGGAGCCGCAAATCTTCGCGACGACGCGGCGTTTCGGGACCGTGCTCGAGAACGTGGTGATGGACCCGGCGACCCGCAGCCTGGATTTCGACGATGCCTCGCTGACGGAGAACAGCCGCGCCGCCTATCCGATCGAGTTCATCGACAATGCCGTGCTCTCGGGCACCGGCGGCCATCCCAGGACGATCGTGATGCTGACGGCGGACGCGTACGGCGTGCTGCCGCCGATTGCGAAGCTGTCGGCCGAAGGCGCGATGTATCACTACCTCTCGGGCTACACCGCGAAGGTGGCGGGCACTGAGAAGGGCGTCACCGAACCGAGCGCGACATTCAGCACTTGTTTCGGCGCCCCGTTCCTGCCGCTCAATCCCAACGTGTACGCGAAGCAGCTCGGCGACCGCATCGCGAAGTACAGCTCCCACGTGTGGCTCGTCAACACGGGCTGGACCGGCGGGCCGCACGGCGTCGGCAGCCGCATGAAGATTGCCTACACGCGCGCGATGATTCGCGCCGCGCTGTCGGGTCAGCTCGACAACGTCGGCTATCAGCGCCACCCGATCTTCAACATCGAAGTGCCGACGAGCTGTCCCGATGTGCCGGGCGCGGTGCTCGATCCGCGCGGCACGTGGGCGGACAAGGCGGCCTACGACGCGCAGGCGGCGAAGCTGGCGAAGATGTTCATCGAGAACTTCAAGACGAACTTTGCCGACGCCGAGCCCAAAGTGGTCGCCGCCGGTCCCCGTGTCTAGCTACGAAGCTGTTATCGGCCTCGAGATCCATGCGCAGCTGCTGACAGCCACGAAGATTTTCTGTGGCTGTCCGACCGCGTTCGGCGCGCCGCCGAATGCGCATTCGTGCCCGGTGTGCGTGGGACTCCCCGGCGCCCTGCCGGTCCTCAACCGCAAGGCCGTCGATCTGGCGGTGACCGCGGCGGTCGCGCTCGGCTGCGAGGTCCAGGAGCGATCGGTCTTCGCGCGCAAGAACTATTTCTATCCCGATCTGCCGAAGGGTTATCAGATCTCCCAGTACGAACAGCCGTTGGCGCTGGGCGGCGGCGTGACGCTGCCGGCCTCGCTGGGATCGAAGTTCGTGAAGCTGACCCGCATCCACATGGAAGAGGACGCGGGCAAGTCGCTGCACGAAGGCTTTCCCGATTCCGATCGCAAGACCTACCTTGATTACAACCGCAGCGGCGTGCCGCTGATCGAGATCGTCAGCGAGCCCGACATGCGGTCGGCGGAAGAGGCCGCGGCCTTCTTCGAGACGCTGCGGCAGATCCTGGTGTGGCTCGGCGTCAACGACGGCAACATGGACGAGGGCAGCCTGCGCTGCGACGCGAACGTGTCGGTGCGGCCGGCCGGATCGGAGAAGCTCGGCACCAAGACCGAGGTCAAGAACGTCAACTCGTTTCGCTATCTCGAGAAGGCGATTCAGTACGAGATCGGCCGCCACATCGACGTGATCGATCACGGCGGCACGATCGTGCAGGAGACGCGGCTGTTCGACGCCGCGCAGGGCAAGACCTACTCGATGCGCAGCAAGGAAGAGGCGCACGACTACCGCTACTTTCCGGATCCGGACCTGCCGGCGCTGGTCGTCGACGCGGAGCGCCGGCAGGCGATCCAGCGGTCGCTGCCGGAGCTGCCCGAGGCGCGCCGCCGCCGCTTCATTGCGGCATACGCGCTGCCCGAGTACGACGCGGCTCTGCTCACGCAGACGCGCGGTCTCGCGGACTACTTCGAAGCGACCGCCCGCGAGTCCGCCAGCCCGAAAGCGGCCAGCAACTGGGTGATGGGCGAGGTGCTGCGCAACATGAAGGAGCGCGCCATCGACATCGCCGGCGTCCCGATCACCCCGGCGGCGCTGGCGGGACTGATCGCGATCGTCGAAAAGGGCACGATCAGCTCCACGGTCGCGAAGGACGTGTTCGCGAAGATGTACGAGACCGGCCGCAGCGCATCCGATATCGTCGCCGCCGACGGCCTCGCGCAGATT
>Ga0310884_10000377_pt1 | contig 11517 bp, 17 predicted proteins | sample T60D1metaG_FD_203446 | JGI IMG/M metagenome (GOLD analysis project Ga0310884, IMG submission 203446) | Lab incubated soil microbial communities from West Virginia University Organic Research Farm, Morgantown, WV, United States - T60D1 | ecosystem: Environmental > Terrestrial > Soil >...
GTTGTTCGAGTTGACCGTGAGAATGTCGGACAACAAGGCGTATCGCGCCGCTGTTGGCTTGGCCCTGGCAGCCGGGTTGCTGACCATCTGGGCAAGCGGCGCGGTCGGCATGATCGGCGATGAGGACAATCCCCTCAACCTGATGTTTGCTGCCGTCCTGGCGATTGCACTTTTCGGTTCTGCGATCGCCGGGTTCCGGGCGGCCGGCATGGCGCGCGCCATGGCCGTCACCGCAGCAGCCCAGTTGGCGGCAAGCCTGATCGGTATGTTCACCGATCTCCGCAGCGGGATCTTCTCGGCGCTGTTCGCACTGATCTGGCTGGCCTCTGCCGCCATGTTCGGCAGGGCGGAGCGGAAGCAGGGGTAGGGCTAAAGGCTATGGCCCTATTGCAGTTGCTCGGCGGCCAATGTCCGCTTTCGACCCATTGTGGTCATGAGAGAGGGATGCTTGGAACCGAGCTGGGCCCAATGCGCTCTATGACCATGGCTGATCACAAGATCTACGACGAGCCAAGTTCGGTCAAAGCTGAAGATGGCGAAGTGGTGCTCGATGGCCCAGACGGTGTCGATGTGAAAATGACACCGGACGCAGCGGTGGAAACGTCGGATCGCTTGTTCCAGAGTTCGCTCAAGGCACAAGGACAACGTGTCCGGAAATCAAAACCGGTCTAACGTCCGTTCTCCACCCGTTGCAGACATTAAAGCAGGGCAGGCCACTTCGCTATCCTGCGAGTCCGGCACCATAATTCTATCGGCGCATTGCCGCGCAGCCGGTCCGCCTCAACGGTGGCTGCACTGTCGTCTTCAGCCTCAAACTCTTGGTGGTTTTTGACGTCACCAGTGAATAGGTCGACGAAATAGAGCCGGTAATTGCGCATTTGCTGCCTCTCCGAGAAGCTCGACGGAGAATGGCAGAAATTTTAATCTAGGTTAGTCAGTTTAAACCCGTACCTCCCAGATTGGGACCAGGGGACGGTGGTCTTCCACCCATTCCAGCCACAAGCGACCGATTGCGGTCATTAGCAAGTCCCAACGCTTGACCCGACTCGTTGTGTTGAGTCAGGGCGTTTTTGAGGCCGCCAGTAGGTAGCGTTCCCGCATTTCCCAACGGTTGAGCACGCGTTGCGTTCGCGTTCGATTCTCAACTCGCGCTGGGGGAATGCCGATGCGCAACTTCATCACGATACTTGCGATGGCCGCAACCGCGACCGCACTCACAGCGGGCGCCTATGCCCAAACTGCATGGCAGGGTGGCGCCACACCTTACATAGAAATCAAGAATGAACCCCCGCCCAAACTGATTGTCGATCCGCCGCTTCCCGAAGGCCTGCCCAAGGGCCTGGTCTGGATTCAATACCGAGCGGAAAATGTTCGCATCGGCCCTGTACTTGGGCAGGGTGCGCTGCAAGCGTCGCCACGCGTGGGACATTTGCACATAACGGTCGACGACTTGCCATGGTTATGGGCGGACACGAGTAACAGCAATACCATCGACATATATGGCTTGCCGCCCGGACCGCACAAAGTGAAGATCGACTTGGTCGACGCAAACCACAATCTCTTCCCTGGACAGAGCAAGGTGGTGAGCTTCACCATGCCTAATTGGGGCGGTGGCCATCACTAAAGCCGCTCACCGAAATCTTCCGATGGCGGACGGGTCCAAGGACGGGTTGATGCTCCCGTCGGAGTTAAAGCCGACCAACCGCCGCATCGAGGCTTTTTCTGACGCGGTATTCGCGATCGTCGTGACGATCATGATCCTCGAAATCCACATACCGGATGAACTCGCCTTCGGTAGTGATAACGCTGCGTTGATGCGGTTCTCGGCGGTCATCGCCACCTATGCGTTGAGTTTCGTTGTCATCGCGATCTTCTGGAGCAACCATCATTATCTGATCTTCACCCTGCCGAAGGCGGACCGCGCGACCGTCTGGCTCAACAACAATGCGCTGTTCTGGATAACGCTGATCCCGATTGTTGCACGCTTCTTTGGACAGCATCCGTTTTCGCCGCGTGCCGCGGCCTCTTATGCGTTCGTGATCATGACGTGCACGGTATCCTTCAGCCTGCTGCGGAGGCATGCTGCGAAGATTAGCCGCAACGAGTTCCACCGTTCACTCCATCGCCGGGTGTTCCGAAGGATTTGGCCCGCCGTGGCGGTCTATGCCGCAGCCATACCATTGGCCTTCCTGGATATCCGGCTCGCCTGGGTCTGCTTGGTCGTGCTGCCCGCGCTCTTCTTCCTGCCGGTAACCCGGGTTACGCAGAGTTGACGGCTGCCTGACGCGAAATGACCGCTTTCCACCCATTTCGGACATTCGCCGCCCATAGCCAGTTACCGCCCCGGCCGCGCCGCCAAACTCCTATGATGGCGGCCCTTTCCTGATCGCGGGTGACCCCCTATAGGCACGCGCGTGACCAGCGTCCCCCTGACCCGAGACGAGCAGTTGCCGGCCGATTGGCGCGACCTGCTCGCGCTGACCAAGCCGCGCGTAATGAGCCTGGTGGTCTTCACCGGACTGTGCGGTCTTCTCGCTGCGCCCGGGCCGGTCCATCCGGTGCTGGGGTTCACCGCCGTGCTGTGCATCGCGCTCGGCGCCGGCGCGGCCGGAGCGCTTAACCAATGGTATGAGGCCGATCTCGATGCCAAGATGAAGCGCACCGCCAAACGTCCGCTGCCGGCTGGCCGGATGAGCCGCCAGACGGCACTCCACTTCGGGGTCGGCCTGGCAGTGTTTTCGGTGATCCTGATGGACCTGGCGGCCAATCATCTGGCCGCCGCGGTGCTGGCCATTTCGATCCTGTTCTACGTGCTGGTCTACACCGTCTGGCTCAAGCGGCGGACTGCTCAGAACATCGTCATTGGTGGCGCGGCCGGGGCCTTTCCGCCGCTGATCGGCTGGGCCGCGGTGACCGGCGACGTGACGACGCTGCCGATCCTGCTGTTTGCGATCATCTTCCTCTGGACCCCGCCGCATTTCTGGGCGCTGTCGCTGTTCGTCAGGACCGATTACGCCAACGCAGGTGTGCCGATGCTGCCGGTGGTGGCGGGCGTCGAAAGCACGCGCCGGCATATCCTCCTCTACACGCTGCCGATGATCGCTGCGGCAATCGCCCCTTGGCCGCTTGGCCTGACTGGCTGGGTGTATGGCTTCTCTTCGACCATATTCAGCGCGATTTTCCTTCTGCTCGCGCTCAACGTGTTCGCCAACAAGGCCACCGAACCCAAGTCGATGGGACCGGAAAAGAAGCTTTTCGGCTTTTCGATCCTCTATCTGTTCGGCCTGTTCGCGGCGCTGGTCGTCGACCGGTGGCTGATCTGATGCCGACCGAGGAAGATGAAATCATCCGCAAGCGGCAGCGCGAGCGTTCCCGCCTGCTGGCCATTTTGCTCGGGCTATTCGTGGTGCTGATGTTCGCCATCACCATCGCCAAGCTGGGCATCAACCGGTGACTTCGCTGACCCAGAAGAACCGGGTCGTCGGGATCCGCGCGGGTCTTTTCGGCCTGGCAATGCTCGGCCTCGCCTTTGCCGCCGTGCCGCTTTACCGGGTGTTCTGCCAGGTCACCGGTTTCGGCGGGACGACGATGAAGGCCGATGCTGCCCCCGGCGCGGTGGCCGGCCAGATCGGCGTGCGGTTCGACGCCAATATCGATCCCCGGCTGCCATGGAAGTTCGTTCCCGGGCAGGAGACGGTCCGGATCCATCCTGGCGCCCGGACGACCATCTATTACGACGCCACCAATTACACCGCGCGGTCCACCACCGGACAGGCGATCTTCAATGTGACGCCGGAATCGGCGGGCAAATATTTCAGCAAGATCGAGTGCTTCTGCTTCACCGAGCAGACCCTCAAACCGGGCGAAAGCGTGCGCATGCCGGTGGTCTTCTTTGTCGACCCCAAGCTACGCAAGGACCCCGACACCAAGGGCATCGACGAGATCACGCTCAGCTACACATTTTATCCGGTGGAAAATCCGGAAACGCCCCGCTAGAGCCGCTGGCAACCACAGGGAATTCACACGTCATGGCATCGACCAAGAATCACGATTATCATATTCTTCCGCCCGACCAGTGGCCGCTGATCGGGGCCACCGCCGCGCTGTCTTTCTTCGGCGGCACCGTGATGTGGATGCATGACAATCCCTACGGCAAATTCCTCATGCTGCTTGGGTTCATCGGCATCGGCGTGACGATGTTCAACTGGTGGGCCAATGTCATCCGCGAGGGCAAGGCGGGCGACCATACGCCGGTCGTCCAGCTTCACCTGCGCTACGGCATGATCATGTTCATCGCCTCGGAGGTGATGTTCTTCGTCGCCTGGTTCTGGGCCTTCTTCTCCTCCGCCCTGTTCCCGGCGCCGGTCGAGTGGGTCGATGGAGCGGTCCAGCATATTACCGACACGGCGACCATCGCCCAATGGCCGATGAAGGGTCTGGAAGTCCTCGACCCGTTCGGCTTCCCGCTGCTCAACACCTTCATCCTGCTCTGCTCGGGTACCACCGTGACCTGGGCCCATCACGCCATGATCCATGGCCATCGCGGCGGCGAAAAGAAGGGGCTGTGGGGTGCGCTCGGCGTTGGCGAGAATGACGGCCTCAAGAAGGGGCTTTGGCTAACGATCATTCTCGGCCTGCTGTTCACCTCGATCCAGGCCTATGAATATATCCATGCGCCGTTCAATTTTAAGGCGAACATCTTCGGCGCGACCTTCTTCATGGCGACCGGCTTCCACGGCTTCCATGTAATCATCGGCACCATCTTCCTGATCGTCTGCCTCGCTCGGGCCTACAAGGGCGATTTCACTCCGAAGCACCATTTCGGCTTCGAGGCGGCCGCCTGGTATTGGCATTTCGTCGACGTCGTTTGGCTGTTCCTGTTCGTCTCGATCTATGTGTGGGGCGGGGCGGGCGCGCCGACGCACGGAGGCTAATGGCAGACGCGCCAGCGAATGGCGCCGCGCCGTCGCTGGCGGCGGCGACCATTGAGGGGCTGTGCCCCCGCTGCGGCGCGAGGACGCTGTTCGCGGGCCTCACCAGTTTCGCACCTCACTGCGGTAACTGCGGTCTCGATTTCGCCGCCTATAATGTCGGTGACGGGCCTGCGGCATTCCTGATCCTGATCGTCGGGGCGGTCGTCGCGGGGGGTGCCATACTGCTCGACCAGGCGGTCAGTCCGCCCTGGTGGGTGCATTTGATCTGGCTGCCGGTTGCGGCCGGGCTCACCATCTACGGTCTGCGTCTCGGCAAGGCGGCTCTGATCTACCAGGAACATAAGCACCGTGCCCGCGAGGGGAGGCTTGCCGAATGAGCCGCAAGCTTCCCTTGATCCCGACCATCCTCGTCGCCCTGGCGGTGGCGGCGATGATCGGGCTCGGCATTTGGCAGCTGGAGCGGCGCAAGGAGAAGGAAGCGCTGCTCGCCGCTTATGCCGCCGCCGCGAACCTGCCGCCGATCGGATGGCCGTCGATTCCGCCGAAGGAGCCGCTGCCCTTGTTCCGGTCGGCCACCGCCAATTGCCTGTCGGTGATCGGTTTCCGGACGGCCGCGGGGCAGAACCTGGGGGGTGAACCGGGCTATCTGATCATCGCCGATTGCCGCACCGGCGCTGAAGGACCGGGAGTTTCCGTCGAAATTGGCTGGTCGAAGGATCCTAATGCCGGCCGTGCCTATCGCGGCGGATTGGTCAGCGGAGTGATCGCACCCGACAAGCTGAGCCGGATGCGGCTGGTTGCGGCGTCGGCAGGGCCGGGGCTGACGGCCAGCGCGCCGCCATCCCCGTCGACTATCCCCAACAATCATTTGAGCTACGCCATCCAGTGGTTCCTGTTCGCCGGCGTCGCGGTGACAATTTACCTGCTTGCGCTTCGCCAGCGTTGGCGGAAAGAGCGCGCCAGTGGCTGAGCTTACCCGCCTCGCCAATGGCGTCACCGTCGCCATCGACCCGATGCCGGGCGCCCAATCGGTGGCAATCGGCTTGCACGCATTCGTCGGCTCGCGGTCGGAAGCTGATGGCAAGGGCGGGCTGGCGCATTTGGTCGAGCATATGGTGTTCAAGGGCGCTCGCGGCCGCGATGCCCGCGCCATCGCCGAAGCGATTGAGGATGTTGGCGGCTCGCTCAATGCATGGACGTCGCGCGACCAGACGACTTTCCATGCCCGGACACTGGCTGCCAATGTCGGCTTGGCTCTGGAGCTGATCGCCGACCTGGTGAGGGCGCCGAAGCTCGACGAGGCGGAGCTGGAGCGGGAGAAGCTGGTCATTTTGTCGGAGCTCGGGGAATGCCTCGATGCGCCCGACGACCTGATCCATGACCGGCTGTTCGAGGCGGCCTTCGGCGAACAGCCTTTGGCGAGGCCGGTGCTCGGCAGCGAGACGAGCATACTCAGCCTCACGCGGAAAGATTGCGTGGCCTGGCTGGACGATCAGTATCGGCCAGACCGGCTGGTCATTTCGGCCGCAGGCAAGGTCGATCCTGGCCACGTCCTGTTACTGGCCGAGGCGTTGTTCGGCGATTTGGAAGCCAATGCAGTGCCCAATATCGCGCTCGCGAATTTCGTTGGAGGGACTCGCTCCGATCGCAAGCAGGCTGAGCAAACCCATCTGGCCCTGGCCTACCGCGGACTTCCCGCATCGAGCGATGAAGCTCCGGCCTTGTCGCTGTTCGCCCAGGCGGTGGGCGGCGGCATGTCGTCACGACTGTTCCAGGAGCTTCGGGAGGAGCGTGGCCTCGCATATTCGGTCTATTCCTGGACTCAGGGTTTCAGTGACACCGGACTGTTCGCGATCAATCTCGCGGCCGACAAAGGGCGGGCGACAGAGGCATTGAATTTGGCCCGGGAAGTCGTGGAGCAGGCCGCCACCGGCTTATCGGAAGCCGAGCTCAACCGGGCTCGCGCCCAAATCGAAGCGGGCATATTGATGGCCCTGGAGACCCCTCAAGGGCGGGCGGATGCGATGGCGCGTTCGATCGAGATATTCGGTCGGATCATGACCGCCGAGGAAATGCTCGCCGAGATAGGATCGGTCAATGTCGCGGCGGCTCGTGCCGCAGGGCAAGCGATGCTCGACGGCCCAAAGGCCATTGCTTCCATCGGCGGCAAGCTCGCGCTCGCGGCATGACCCTCACAGATCTCAAGACGATCGTCGCGGAGCCTTGGGAAGACTGGGGCCTGATCGATAGCGGCCATGGGCAGAAGTGGGAGCGATACGGTTCCATCAGCGTCGTTCGGCCCGAGCCGCAGGCGATGTGGGCACCCGCCCGCACCGACTGGTCGCCCGACGCAACCTTCGTACCTGGTTCGGACGAGGAGGGAGGCGGCCGCTGGGTTCGCCACCGCGACGTGCCACGCGACTGGCCGCTGTCGCGTGGCGGTGTGCGCTTCCATGCCAGCCTGACGCCGTTCCGCCATCTCGCCTTCTTTCCCGACATGGCGCCACAATGGGACTGGATGCGGGATCGCTCGGCCGATGCCGACGTCATGAACCTGTTCGGCTATACCGGGGTCGGTACCCTGCTGCTCAGCGAAGCTGGTGGTCGCTTGGTCCATGTCGACGCATCGAAGAAGTCGGTAGAGGGCGGCCGGGCCAATGCGGCCCTGTCGGGCCTCGCCGAAAGGCCGATCCGCTGGATCGTCGACGATGCCGCCAAATTCACCGCTCGCGAAGTGCGGCGCGGGCGGCGCTATGACGGCATACTGCTCGATCCGCCCAAGTTCGGCCGGGGGCCGGAAGGCGAAGTGTGGCGGCTGGAAGAGCATCTGGCCCCGTTGCTGGCCGATTGCCGAATGCTGCTCGATGCGGACAGCCGCTTCCTGGTGTTGACGGCCTATGCCGTGCGCATGTCGGCCCTCGCGATCGGCGAATTGCTACGGCAGGTTACGGCTGACCTCGGCGGCCAGGTTGAATGCGGGGAAATGGCGATTCGTGAGGAAGCGCGGGGATTGCTGCTGCCAACCGCAATTTTCGCCCGTTGGTCCAAGTGATCGACTGATTGGATCAGGTTCTGCTGGCACGGATCGCGGCACCGGCAACGAACGGCGCGCCGGCAACCAGCAACAAGGCTACGGCCGCTTCCAGCTTCAACGCCGCGCTTTCCGAATCTCCGGTAGCCGCCGCCCCGAAGATCACTAGCGGGACTGCCAGCGGCATCATCAGCAAGCCAGCCAGGGCGCCTGCGCGCGGAAGCCCGGCGGTCAAGGCGGCAACGGCCACGGCCATCGCGGCGAGGGCTGGTGTCCCAATCGCCAGCGAGATGAGGCACCGGCCGAGAGCCGGCCCGTCGAGACCGACCAGAAAGCTGCCGGGGACTGCCGCGATCAGCAAAAGCGGCCCGAAGGTCAGCCAGTGACCCGTCATCTTGGCCGCGCCAATCGCCTCTTCTGTCATTCCGGTTAGCGCCAACTGATCGAGTACGCCGTCCGCCCGGTCTGGTTCGACCAACCGCTCGATCGGCATCAGCGCAGCGGTCAGCGCCGCGATCCACAGCGCCCCTCCGCCAATCCTCGCCAACAGCCGTGCATCAGGCCCGACCGCAAACGGCACGATCGTCGCTACCAACAGGAAGAATGCGACTGGCAGCCATGCTGCTCCTTGCAATCCGCGGCGAACCTCACGGCGGATCAGCCGTCCGGTCATGCGCCAAGTTCCAATGATCGCCAATCACCGGCAAGCGGCAGATGGCTAGCAGCCAGGACGGCGCCGCCATTCGCTCGATGCCCGGCAACGGCGCGATCGAGCTCGCCGGCGCCTTTGCGGTCGAGCCCGTTCAAGGGTTCGTCGAGCAGCCATAGCGGCGCGGCACTCGCCACGGCCCGCGCCAGCTGGGCCCGCTTGGCCTGCCCCGTCGACAGAAGCCGGACCGGCACGTTTGCGAGCTCCTCCAATTCGAAAGCGGCCAGTGCCTGGGTCAATCGCGGCCCCGTCCAGAAGGCCAATGCACGACCAAGCGGCAGTTCGCGGTCGAGCGCCAGGCCCTCGTCGGCAAGCACTGCTTCGGCCCGTACGATCCGTCCGAAGCAGGGTTTAAGCAGGCCCGCTATCAGCCGGATCAGGCTCGATTTTCCGCTGCCATTGGGGCCCGTGACGTGGATCGCCTCCCCTTGCGACAGCGAGATATCGAGTCGTTCGAACAGCAATCTCCCGCCGCGGATCAACGCCAGGTCTTCGCCGATGAGCAACGGGCTCACGCCTGTTCCTCCAGCGCGTGCATGTCGTTGTCGCTAAGGCCGAAATGATGCCCGACTTCGTGGATCAAAATGTGACGGACAAGGTGCTCGAACGCCTCGCCTTCCTCGCACCATTCGGCAAGAATTGCCTGGCGGAACAGGCGGATGCGATCGGGGAGGGACCCCGAGGTCTCGACGCTTCGCTGGGCGATCGGGATCCCTTCATAGACGCCGGTCAGGTCGAGCGGGTGCTCAATGCCCATTTCCTCGAGCAATGCTTCGTCGGCATATTCTTCGATCTGCAACACGACATGCTGCAAGTGGGAGGCAAAGGGCTCGGGCAGCCCCTGCATCGCCCGGCGCGCAATGGCTTCGATCTCATCAGCCGAAGGAGGGTGGTCGAAGCGCCGCGCCATGGCTTGCCGCCATAGAGGTGCGAAGCGCCGCGCGGCAAGCTTGCCCCTTTAGCGAAGCCCCTCTACATGGCCCCGATTCCAGAGCATGCGGAGCGGTGGCCGAGTGGTCGAAGGCGCTCGCCTGGAAAGTGAGTATACGGCAAAACCGTATCGAGGGTTCGAATCCCTCCCGCTCCGCCAGCTACAAATCGCCCAATCGCTTCCAACGAATAAAATAGGCAAAAATATTCAGGCTTTAGAGCCGCAAAGTGTCCGCGCGCGTCCATTGATGTTCGCCCACAGCCACGCTAAGGTGTGGGGAATAACGTGGGGAAACAATATGGGACGCCTTACTGTCACAAACCTGAAAAGTGCTCTCAAGAAGCCAGGACGCCATGGCGACGGAGATGGCCTGTTTCTACAGGTGGGAACAGGCGGAGCAGCTTCCTGGATCGTCCGAGTCCAAAAAGATGGCCGCCGCCGCGACATTGGCTTGGGCAGCGCAAGCAAGATTTCGCTGACCGTGGCACGTGAGCGGGCAGCCGCCGCGCGAACTGACGTAGAGTTGGGAATTGACCCGGTCGCCAAGCGCAAAAAGGCGACGGGCATTCCGACGTTCCGCCAGGCGGCCGCCCAGTTTATTGCCGAGCATCATAAGACCTGGCGAAATGGCAAGCACCATGGGCAGTGGAAGGCCACGCTTCAGACGTATGCTTTTCCATCAATCGGGGACGCGCTGGTCAGCGAGGTCGAAGCGCCAGCCATCCGGGACCTTCTAATTTCAATCTGGGTTGAGAAGCCCGAAACCGCACGACGGGTGAAGCAGCGAATTGGCGCAATTCTCGATTGGGCTCATGCGAAAGGGTACCGCGAAGCCGAGGCGCCCATGCGCGCAATCGGCAAAGGTCTGCCGCGCCAGAAGAAGCAAGCCAGGCACTTTGCAGCCATGCCTTATGCCGACGTCCCTGATTTCATTAGGACGCTGCGCGAGCGCCAGTCGTGGGGGCGGCTGGCATTGGAGGCCACAATTCTGACAGCTGCTCGTTCCGGCGAGATACGCGGGGCTAAGTGGGGCGAGGTCGATTTGGAAAAGGCCCTTTGGACGATCCCGGCCGATCGAATGAAGGCCAAGCGGGAGCACGTAGTCCCACTGTCTCCAGCCGCACTGGGAGTGTTCAAGCGAGCAGCCGTGCTTAAGACAGCGGGCCACCAGTTCATCTTCCATGGCAACAAGCGCGACAAACCAATGAGCGACATGACGCTGACCAAGGTACTGAGAGACCTGGGCAAGGACGTAACCGCGCACGGGTTCCGGTCGAGCTTTCGCGATTGGGTTTCGGAAGAAACCGATTTTCCGGGCGACGTGGCCGAGGCCGCGCTGGCGCATATGGTCTCAAACAAAACCGAGGCCGCATATCGGCGCGGGAAGCTGCTGGAGAAGCGCAGGAAGCTCATGGATGCGTGGGGGGCATACTGTGAGGGTTTCCAAGCGTCCGTGGTCCGGATCGTGGCCTGACGTGATCGAGAGCAGCCTCAACGTCATCAACGACAAGAAGCGCGGCACCTAACGACCCTTACTGCAAGCTGCATGGCGCCATGCTGCGGATGACGGACATCGACATGGAGATGATCGAAGACGTTCTCGAAATTATCCAGGAACTGCGCGAGAAATCTGGGAACGGAACGCCGCGTGCTGGAACTGGTAATTTCCGAGCGGAAACGCTGGACGACCACTAGTTAGTGCACAGGCCCTGTTTGTGAAGAAATGGGGATAAAAAGGCCGACTCGGTTGTGACCCGGCGAATCGCTTAGTACTCTTCCTGTTCCACACAACCGTGGATGGAACAGAAGGAGTACCGAATGGAAGAATTGAAGCCCCTGCTGTGTAGCATTCCCGACGCGGCCCATGCGCTAAGCATCTCCCGCTCCAAAACCTACGAGCTAATCAGCCAAG
>Ga0310884_10000378_pt1 | contig 11508 bp, 6 predicted proteins | sample T60D1metaG_FD_203446 | JGI IMG/M metagenome (GOLD analysis project Ga0310884, IMG submission 203446) | Lab incubated soil microbial communities from West Virginia University Organic Research Farm, Morgantown, WV, United States - T60D1 | ecosystem: Environmental > Terrestrial > Soil >...
TCTGTTCGACGACGGCCCGCAGCCCACCGGGCAGCGCTACTGCATGAACTCGGCGTCAATGCGGTTCATTCCGGTGGCGAAGCTGGCCGAAGAGGGCTACGGCCAGTACCTGCCGCTGTTCGAGAAGGCGAAGCGGTAGAGTCCCGAACGGCGGGAAATGGGGTCAGATTGGATGAAACTCCATCCAGTCTGACCCCATTTCCGTTACGACGGAACGGTGGTCACCTCGTCCCTCACCTTCGGCACGACGCGAGCCGCCGGCTTCTCCGCGCCCCAGCGTTGCGTGATCCACAACAACACCGGCGACGCCACGAAGATCGACGAGAACGTCCCCACGAGGATGCCGAACGCCATCACGAGCGCGAACGGCTTGATCACCTCGCCCGCGAAGAACGACAGCACCAGGGCCGTCGCGAGCGTCGTCCCGCCCGTGAGCACCGTCCGTGGCAGCGTCTCGTTGATCGAGAGATTCAACAGCTCCGCGAGCCGCTTGCGGCCGTGCAGCTTCACGTTCTCACGGACGCGGTCGAAGATCACGATCGTGTCGTTCAGCGAGTAGCCGAGCACCGTGAGTACCGCCGCGACCACGACGAGACTGACCTCGAGGTCGAGATACCGGATGAACGCGATGGTCGCGAGCACGTCATGGGCCGTGGCGACGACCGCCGCGAGGCCGAAGCGCCACTCGAAGCGAAACGCGAGATAGATGAGTGTAGTGACGAAGCTGAACAGGATCGCGATCAGCGCCTTCTGCTGCAGCTCGCTACCGACCTTCGGTCCCACGCCTTCGCTGCGAACGATCTCGTACTCGCCCGCCCCGAGCTCGGCGTCGAGTGCTCTGGTCACGGTCGCTTTTATCGCCGTCGTCTGCGCCTCCGTCACGCCTGTCGCATCGAGTCGAGCCCGGATGATGTAATCCTGCGCGGATCCGAAGCTCTGGATCTCGGGATTGTTTACGCCGCCACGCTCGAGCGCCGTGCGCAGCTGCGTCGTCTGGACCGGCTCCGCCGTGCGCACATGCATCATCGCGCCGCCGGTGAACTCGATGCTGTAGCTGACGCCCGTTGCCGCCAGCATGATCAGGCCCGGCACGATGACCGCGGCCGTCACCGCATACGCCCATCGCCGCACCCTGATGAAGTCGTAGCGCGCGTTCGCGAACAGCCGGATGGTGAAATGCTTGAGCGTCGTCATGTGTGGACGCCGCTTCACCCACACGAGGAAGAACGTGCGCGTGACGAACACCGCGGTCACCATCGACGCCACGAGCCCGATGAGCAGCGTGATCGCGAAGCCCTGGACCGACTCCGTCCCAACGACGTAGAGGATCAGCGCCGTGAGCGCCGTCGTGACGTTCGAATCGACGATGGCGCTCATCGCATGCCTGAATCCTTCGTCGACCGCACGCCTGACGGGCTTCCCCGCGTCGAGCTCCTCCCGCATTCGCTCGAAGATCAGCACGTTCGCATCGACCGCCATTCCGATCGACAGCGCGAACCCGGCGAGCCCGGGCAGCGTAAGCGTGAACCCGAACGCGGCGAGCCCACCCAGACAGTAGAGCACGTAGAGCCCGAGCGCGCCGACCGCGAGCAGTCCGGCGTAGCCGTAGTACACGCCCATGACGAGCAGCACGAATCCGACGGCGAGCAGCGACGCGCGCACGCCTTCGCGAATCGAGTCGGCACCGAGCGACGGACCGATCGCACTCTCCTCGACGACGTGGAGCGGCGCCGGCAGCGCGCCCGCGCGGAGCACCAGCGCGAGATCGTTCGCTTCCTCCAGCGATTTGCCGGCGAGCTCGATGCGCCCGTTCGTGCCGATGCGATCCTGGATCACGGGCGGCTGCCCCTGCACTCGGCCATCCAGCAGGATGGCGAGATGGTTGCCGATGTTGCGGCCCGTCGCGTCGCTGAACTTGCGCCCACCGGGTCGTGTGAGCTCGAACTGCACCTCCGACGCGTTGCTCATCGGGTCGCGACCGGCGACGGCCTTCTGCAACTCCTCGCCAGTGATGATCGCGCGTGACTGCACGGCGTAGAGGGGCCGGAGCTTCGGCACGCCCGGCTCCGAGATGACCGTGCCCCACCGGAGCTCGAGCCCGCGCGGAATGCGCTGCTGAACCTCGGGGAGTGCGATCAGTCGTTCGACTTCCGTCGCCTGCTCGTCGGCGACGTAGAACTCGCCCGGCACTCGCCCCGGCGTCAGCAGCATCGACAGGATGCCGGGACTGGCGCCGGAGACCGTCGTGTCGGCGGAGGCGGTCGCGCTGTCTGCGCGCAGCAATCCGGAGACGACGTCGCGTGATGCCTGCCCTTCGGCTCCGGGCGCCGTGATTCCGGCGCGCCGCAGTGCCCCGTCGATGGACGGAAGCGCGAGACGGAACTGCTCCTTCGCGTCGGTGATCCGGAACTCGAGGAACGCCGTTCGCTCGACGATGGATTTGGCGCGCGCCGGGTCCGTCTCGCCCGGCAGCTCGACGACGAGCCGGCAGTTGCCGGTGATCTGCACGACCGGCTCGGTCGTTCCGAACTCGTCGATGCGCGTGCGCACCACGCGCTCGGCGCGGCGGATGGCGTCGGCACAATCGGCGATGACGCCGCGGGACTGATCGACCTCGAGCGCGAGGTGCACGCCGCCGCGGAGGTCGAGTCCCATCTTGATGGGAACGCGGCGGATGGTCGTGTCGCGCATCTGACCTGTTCGTGAGTCGTAGACGCGCTGCTTGACGCTACGTGGCATGAGCGCGAAGACGCTCGCCACGATGAGGGCGGCGATGGTGATCGCCCGCCACTTGATCGAGTTCATGTGAACGCTCTCTCGTCCGCCGAGGCGGACAGCGATGCGCCGGCCTCGCCGCGTCGCGGGTGCGAGCGGCGTTAGGTGGAGACCGGCAGCGTTGTGAGTGGGCGCGCCGAATGGCGCGGCGGCTCAGGAGAGCGTGGGCGGAGCGCGAGCGGGCGGGAGGACGATCGGATCGCCGGCATGCGGCTGACGATCGTGTGCGACCACCGCCTCTCGACCCACCCCGGTGGGCAGGTCGAGGCGCAGGTGCACCGACGGCGCGAATGGCGTCGTCGGTGTGCGGCGGTGGCTCAGGTCCGGCGGAAGGACACGCTTGCCGAGCGAGACCGATTGGGACTCGGTCTGCGATCGAGCGCCCCGGCTCTCGATTCCCGGCTTTGTGGCAGCCCCCGGGACACCCAGCAGCGCGAGCTGCAGGGCGCCGTAGGCGAGCCAGGCCAGGAACAGGTTGCGGGCGCGGAGGATCATCATTCCCAAGCTAAACCTCTGACATCCGTGTGACTACACCGGGCCGTCATTCCGAGCGGAGCGCCGAAGGCGCGGAGGCGAGGAATCGCAATCATCCCGGTAGAGGGCTGACCCCTCGTTCGGGACGACGGCGATTCCTCGCCTCCGCGCCTTACGGCGCTCCGCTCGGAATGACACGCTAGCCCTGCGGCGCTCCGCTCGGAATGACAACTAGGCCGAGATCGACTCCCGGAGCCGCGTCACGAGCGACTGCAGCGCCGAGATGTCGTCCGCCGTCACACGCCCGGAGCGAACCATCGCCTCGATCTCGTTGAGCAGGGCGCCGAGCTTGCCTGACGCGGCGCTCATGTTGCCGCGCTCGAGCGCCTTGATGGCTCCGTCGAGCTTCGACGTCAGCGAGTTGGCATTGCCGGCGCTGATCTTTCCCGTCGCCGCGAGCGCGTCCACGAGGGCGATGGCGCCCGCTGCCGCCTGAGCCGGCGTGAGCACCGTCACCGTTGTCGTCCGACTGGCGGTGGCGTCGTCGTCGCTCACGCGCACCGTCACGGTGAACGTGCCGGCTGCCGCGTACGTGTGTGAGAGCGAGAACGTCTTGCCCGAGAGCACGAGCGCGCCGGCCCCTGTTCCATCGCCGTAGTCGACCGTCGCCGTCCATGCATCGGCGCCCGGATCCGTGAAGGAGCCTGACCCCGTGTACGTCTCACCCGGCAGCAGCGTCGCGCCGCCGAAGGCGGCGATCACCGGCGCGACGTTGGTGATGGCCGCGGTCGTCGTGACCGTGTCCTCGAGACCGCGGCTGTCGCGCACGATGAGCCTGACCGTGTAGCTGCCGTCCTGCACGTACGTGTGCGACACCGAGAGGCCGGTCGCCGTGCCGCCGTCGCCGAAGCTCCACCGGTACGTCAGCGCATCGCCGTCCTGGTCCGTCGAACCGGCGGCACTCATCGACACGGACGAGCCCTCCTGACCGGTGAACGGCCCATTGACCACCGCGACGGGCGGCCTGGTCCCGCTCTCGACCTGCGCTTCGATGTCGTCGCGGAGCAGCGCCAGCAGGTCGTAGCCGCTCAGCGCCTCGACCGCATCCACCGTCGTCTTGTACGTCTCCCAGCTCACGTTCCGCACGCCGGGTTCGTTAGGCATGTTCACCGCGATGACTTCCAGGTCGCTCGCGTCATCGATGTTCGCGAGCCCCTGGTTGCGCGGCATGACGACAGCGACTTTCCACGTGAATGCCGGGATGACGATCTTCCCCTCGTTCTTCACCGTGCCCCGGTTCCCGGCCACGCCGGCGATGATGTAGACCTCCTTGTTCTGGAGCCGAGCGAGGTCGCCGAGGACGTTTTCGAAGATGGCCCAGGGACCCTGATTGAGGTCCGCTGCCTGCGGGACGATGTTCGTGAAGTAGAACGTGAACGCGTTGTCGAGACTTGCCGATGTGCGGTCGAACGAGCGCGCGAGATGACCGCGGTCGATGCCGAAGCCGGCAATGGCGCCCGCACCCGTGTAGTCCGCGGTGGTGTAGCGTGTGAACGACGCCGGCAGCGCGGGATCGAACGTGAAGCAGTCGCAGCGATCCTCGGCGCCGAAGTGCGTGGCATCGAGGTCGTAGCTCACCCAGTTCGGCGTGTTGCGCGTCGGGTTGTACGACGCCGTGTACTCCGGGTGCCGGACGATGAAGTCGTCGCTCGGGTTGCCGTCGGCCGGTTCGCCGAACTCCGCGTTCCCGGCGTATTGCGCGGTCGTGCTCGCGACGGCGATGCGTGTGGGCAGGACGTACGTGCCCGTCGTTAGGCCGTCGGCGGCTGTCGCGCGGAAGGTCGCGGTCCCGGCGGTCAGTGCGGTGAAGACGCCGTTCTGGTCGATGCTCGCAACGGCCGGCGTCTCGGACGTCCACGTTACCGTCGTCACGATCGTGGCGCCCGATGGGTCTCGCACGGTCGCGAAGATCTGATCCTGGAATCCGACGGGCAGCGCGGGATCGCTTGGCGTCCGTCCCGTGAACGTGATGACGTTGCCGCCAGGCGTTCCTCCGCCCGACCCGTTGCAGGCGCCGAACGTCGACGTTGCCGGCGCGAGCCACGCCCCAGCTGCCGTGCGCTGCAGCGACTGGCCAATTGGCGACGACGACTCCGACGCGCCGATGTCGGTCGCCGTCTTCCCGGCCGCCGGCCCGTCGGTCGCCGCGAATGTGCCCTCGTACGAGAGGAACTCGACGACCTCGCCGGTCGCGTTCACGAGCGCCATGCCGTCAGGGCTTCCGTTCTGGATCCCATCCTGCGGATACGTCACGAACACGACGCCTCGGCCGCTGCACGACTCCGCGATGGTACCGCTCAGGGACTGCGTGTTGTATTGCAGGCCGCCATTGCCGTTGTAGAGCACGATGCTCCACCCCGTGAGCGACGTTCCCGCCGGCCCTTCGACTTCGATGGCCTCGCCAGCGTCGGTGCCGAAGTTGTCGTAGTGCAGCTCGCTGAACCGAACCGCTGGGAGCCCGGGGGTGGTCGGCGCATCGACGTGCAGGGACGCCGAACCGGCCACGGCGTTAGGCGCGGTGGCGGTGATTGTCGCATCGCCGGCCGCGACGCCCGTCGCCACGCCCGTCCCGCTCACCGTCGCGACGGACGTCGCGCTGCTCGACCAGGTGAACGTCACGCCGGTGATCGGCTGGTTCGCGGCGTCGAACGCCGTCGCCGTGAACGTCTGCGTCCCGCCCGACGTAACCGTGGCGGTCGATGGCGCCACCGTGACGCTCGCGACGACCGCGGGCGGCTGTCCACCTGTGTTACATGCGCCGAACGTGTTCGCGACCGGACCACTCCAGACATCGGCGCCACTGCGCTGCAGCGACTGACCGAGTGGCGCACCGTTCTCCAGCACGCCGATGTCGACACCGACGAGCCCGTTCGCCGGGCCGCCCACGGCGGTGAACGAGCCCTCATACGACAGGAACTCGACGACTATCCCAGCGGCATTCACGAGCGCGATGCCATCGGGACTGCCGTTCTGGATACCGTCCTGTGGATACGTGAGGACGATGACGCCGCGCGTGTCGCACGTCGCCGGCACGGTGCCGCTCAGCGTGCGTGTGTTGTAGCTCGCGCCGCCGCTGCCGTTGTACAGCACGACCTGCCAGTTCGTGAGGTCCGTGCCGGCAGGGGCATTGATCTCGATGGCCTCGTTGGCATCGGTACCGACGTTGTCGTAATGCAGCTCGCTGATGTAGACGCTCGGCACCGCGGTGATCGAGACGTCGTGGTGGGGCGTGAGCGTCGTTGGAGGGGCGACGACGTCGCGTCCGGAACAGGCGACGGCAACGACAAACGCGGCGAGTGGAGCGAGCGCGGCAACGCGACGGGGGAGCTGCATCCGAGGCTGGATTCGAGTCAGAAGCGTGGCGCCCGGTGGGGCGCGGGTTCGCACCACGTTGCGCCGGACATGCGGCGAACGAAGGTGCGTTCAGGCGACGAGTCGGCAACGATGGAGTGCGGTCGCGGGGACGGCAACCGCACTCCATTGCCGCTTGGCCGGTGCCGGCGGGCGGGAACCTAGGGGCGCGCGCGATCCGGTCCGGCCGCAGCCGCCGCCCTCGAGGTGGCAACCGCGGGCGACCGGTCGATGAAGGCCCGAACCGCTCGCCCGATCCGTTGCGGTTCGCACCAGAACACCGCGTGTCCGCAGGGGCTTGGTACCGCGAGCGTGTCCGCACGCGCGAGCCGCGCGAAAGCCGCCGTCGGTCGCGAGTCGACGAGGATGTCGTCGGGAGACCAGACGAGCAGCAGCCGCGTCCGAACGGCCGCCGCGGCGCGGGCCATGTCCCCGCCAAACCGTGCCGACACGTCGTGCGACGCGATTGCCCGAAGCTGTGCGGCGTAATCAGCCAACGACCACGACGCGGCGCGGTAGGCCACCGCCATGTCGTGGACCGTACGGGAGAGCACGGCATGCGAGGAGTCGTTCACGAGTCGCGGCGTCCGCATGAACAGCGACTCGAGCCGGCTCGCCTGCATCCAGGCGGAATCGGCGTCCACCGAGGCGACATCCAGTGCCTCGGCTGACCGGCGCCACGTGTCGAAGATGAGGCGATCGTAGGCCGTCGGGCGAGGAGTCGCCACGATGGGCACCGCGGCATCCATGAACGTCGGGTACCGGACGGCCCACTCCAGCGCCTGGAATCCACCCATCGAGATCCCGACCACCGCGCGAACGCCGCGGACTCCGAGGTGCTCCGTGAGGAACCGATGCTGAACATCGACCATATCGCCGACCGTCACGCCATCGAACGCCGAACGCCCAGCGGACGTCGTCGAAGGCGACGCCGAGTAGCCGTCGGCGAGCGCATCGACGATCACGACATGATGGCGGCTCGTGTCGACGTACGTACCGAGCATGAACAGGTGGTCCTCGGACCGGCCGCCGAAGAACGTCGGAATCAGCACGACATTGTCGCGCGCCGGTGAGAGCCGGCCGTACGTGCGATACGCGACCTGACACGGGATAATGACGGCCCCGGTCGACAAGCGGCAGCTGCCTAACGTTGCCGTGAGCGGGGGCGGAAGTGGGGTGGGCGATTGTGCGCCAAGCGGTAAGGCGCCGACGCCGATCGACACCAGTGCATACGCGACGGACCATCGGAAGCGACGGCTGCGCATTGCGACGTTGAAGCAAGCGAGCATGAGCTGAACCTCGTGTGAGAGCCGGGTCGCGGCGGCGCCCGCGAGTCGTGGCGTGCCGGCGGCCCACCATTTCAGCGGAAAAACGGGCCGTTCTCCCGCATGCCGGCTCTCCGCGCCTTTCGGCAGATCGGCTGGTCGCTCGCTGGGCTCGAACGAGCGCTACGCCACCAGGGCAGGGCGGTCGATGCTGACGCGATTGCTGCAAGGCTCGCCGTCGCATGGGAGCGGCGCCGATGTGCCGCCGCTACTGCCGGCGCCGTAACGATCCCCGTTGCCATTCCGAGCCGGCCTCATTTGTCCGAGCTCGGAATGACAGGTCGGTCCATATGGTCCACGCCCCTGGCGAGCGCTATATAAAGGAACGCCACCCGAAGAGAGAGCACCCCACATGACGCGCGATGTCAACCGCCGCGACTTCCTCGGCGCGGCCTCGCTTGCCGCCCTCGCGCTCGGGCTGCCCGCGCGACGCGCGCTCGCGGCCGACCACGAGCGATGGCTCGGCCACGGCGCCACGGCGCCGCGCATCAAGGCCCGCCCGTTCGACCTCCACGACGTTCGCCTCCGACCCGGTGTGCAGCTGACGGGCCTCGAGACGAACCGGAAGTTCATGATGGCCCTCGAGCCGGATCGGCTGCTCCACACCTTTCGCATCACCGCCGGACTGCCGTCGTCTGCGGAACCGTTAGGCGGGTGGGAGTCCCCCGTGAACGAGCTGCGAGGGCATTTCACCGGCCACTATCTGTCGGCGTGCGCGCTGATGTGGGCCCAGACCGGCGACGCCGCGGTGAAGGCGCGCGGCGCACTGATGGTTTCCGAGCTCGGGAAGTGTCAGGCGAAGCACGGCTACGGATATCTGAGCGCGTTTCCAACCGAGTTGTTCGATCGCCTCAAGGCGGGCCAGCGCGTGTGGGCGCCATTCTACACGTATCACAAGATCATGGCCGGCCTGCTCGACAACTGGACGCTCGCGAACAACGCGCAGGCGTTGGACATGGTGAAGGGCATGGCGTCCTGGGTTCGCGACTACGCGCAGCCCGTGCCGGACGAGCAGTGGCAGCGCATGCTCGGCGTCGAGTATGGCGGGATGAACGACATCCTGTACGAGCTCGCGGGCGTCACGAACCACCCCCAGTGGGCCGAGCTCGCGCACCGCTTCGATCACGAGAAGATCCTGGGCCCGCTGGCCGTGGGTCGCGACGAGCTCAAGGGTGTGCACGCGAACACGAACATCCCGAAGGTGTTGGGTGCGGCGCGTCGCTACGAGCGGACGGGAGAGGAGCGGTCGCGCGCGATCGCGACGTTCTTCTGGGACGATGTCACCGGCATGCGCTCATACGCGACCGGCGGCACGTCGAACGGCGAGCAATGGGAGGGGGAGCCGGGGCAGCTGGCGAAGGCGATCGGACCCGAGTCGCAGGAGACGTGCGTCACGTACAACATGCTGAAGCTGACGCGCACGCTCTTCGGCTGGAGTCCGGAGGCGCGCTACGCGGACTTCTACGAGCGCGCGTACTTCAACGGGATTCTGCCCACCCAACATCCGGCCGACGGCGAGAAGGCGTACTACACGCCGCTCGCGGCCGGCTACTGGAAGCTGTTCGGCGCGCCTAACGCCGGATTCTGGTGCTGTCACGGCTCCGGCGTCGAGAACTTCTCCAAGCTGGCCGACAGCGTGTACTTCCACGACGACGACGGGATCTGGGTGAACCTGTTCGTCCCGTCCGAAGTGACGTGGAAAGAGAGGGGCGTTCGTCTCGTGCAGGAGACGCGCTTCCCGGAGAGCGACACCACGGCGCTGACCGTCCGCGTGGCGAAGCCGGCGCGTATGGCGCTTCGCGTTCGCGTTCCGTACTGGGTCACCGGAGGTGGCTCGGCCAGGCTCGACGGGCGCACGATCGACGCGTTCGCCGGGCCGGGCAGCTACCTCGTGCTCGACCGCATGTGGCACGACGGCGAGCGGCTCGAGGTTCGTCTTCCGATGCAGCTGCACGCGCACCCGATGCCTGACGACAGCTCCGTGCAGGCCGTGATGTACGGGCCGCTCGTGCTCGTCGGGCGGCTCGGTACGGCGGGCATCACGCCCGAGAATCGTCGCGCCGAGCCGACGAAGCCGAGGATGGTGCCGGAGTTCAAGGATCCCTCGCCTCCATCGACGCCGGGGATCCGGGCGTCGTCTGACGACGTCGCGAGCTGGGTGGCCCCCGTGGCCGGGAAGACACTGGAGTTCCGCACGGTCGGTCAGCCGACAAGCCACACGCTCGTGCCGCTCTACCGGTTGTTCGATGAGCGCTATGTGGTGTACTGGAACGTCGACCGCGCATGAGCACGCGGGAGACGGGAGACGGCAGACGGGAGACGGAAACCCCTCGGGACGTCGTACCTACTTCAGAAATCTCGCGACGCGACTGGCTCAAGGTCGTCGGGGTTGTCGGTGCCGCGAGCATCGTTTCTGGCACCGCGGATGCGGCGGGAGTGATCGCGCCCCTCGCCGCACCTGACGCCGGCTCCGTGGCGAAAGCGGCCGAGGTACTGCCGCTCACGTCCACGAGCGACGTGTTCGTGCCGCCGCGCGGACACGCGTTCATGAAGTTCAGCTTTGACTTTCCCGAGCCGTCCGTCGCATTCGGGGGACTGCGGTTCGGGTTCCTCGTCTTCACCGACGAGAATACGTACGGCCTCGACGCATCGCGCACGACCGCCGCCGACACCGGGGACACGCTGCGCATCACCTGCACCGGGTTCGTCTGGGCCGGGGGACAGGAGAAGGCGCCCGGCTCGCTCGTCGCGACGTTCCGCCGCAATGGCTCGACGGTCGAATGGGGTGCCGTGGTCGAGATGCAACGGCCGGTCAAGACCGTCACCACGATCATCCGCGACGTCCCGCGCGGCAACATCTCGCTTGCCGGCGGGGCGCCGTTCGAGACGCGCGACAACGAAACGTTAGGCGGCTACACGTTCGGCGCTGGCGATCTTCACGGCCCCGGTGCCGCGAACGGCATGACGACCGCGCTCGCCGTCGTGCAGGCCAGCGACCAGGACTTCTGGTACCTCTCGTCGCTCGACGAGCGCGTGCGCCCGAAGCGCTTCCACTTCCAGCCCGGCGAGCGCGCGTATCGCGTCGAGGCCGTCTACGAGCACGACGCGTGGCGCAACGACCGGCGCGTCGTCGTGCCGACGTGGCGGGTGGGCCGAGCGACGTCGCTGGATGGAGCGGGCCTACGCGCTGCCCCAATGGGATACGCGATCCGATGTGCAGCCATGGATGCGGAACGTCGCGCTGGTCACGACGCTGCACGGCATGCACTACACGGGCTTCATGTTCAACGACTACGCCCGCATGCTGGAAATCCTCCGCTGGATCGCCACGCAGATCCCCGCGGACCGTGTGCTGGCCTTCATCTCGGCGTGGGATGGCCGCTATTACTGGGATTACCCGAACTACGTCGCGCCCGCGCGCATGGGCGGCGAGGCCGGCTTCAGGCGACTCATCAGCGAGGGGCAGAAGCTCGGCTTCCGGATGATGCCGATGTTCGGCGCCAATTCCGCGAACCGGCAACAG
>Ga0310884_10000382_pt1 | contig 11471 bp, 9 predicted proteins | sample T60D1metaG_FD_203446 | JGI IMG/M metagenome (GOLD analysis project Ga0310884, IMG submission 203446) | Lab incubated soil microbial communities from West Virginia University Organic Research Farm, Morgantown, WV, United States - T60D1 | ecosystem: Environmental > Terrestrial > Soil >...
GATAAGGAAAGCATCCAAAATAATTGATAAACTTTTTGAAGTTGCTACCAATGAAATTAGAGTAAATAGGACCGAGGAGGAAATTCAGGCCATACTTGTATATGAAGCCATGAAGATGGGTGCCAAATTTCCTTTTTATGAATTTACCTCTAACCCGTTAATAATTGCAAGTGGGTCCCAATCGTCATTTCCACATGCTGAGACATCCAGAAGGATAATTAGAAAGGATGAATTTATTGTAATAGACATTACTTTAAGTTATGATCATTATGTTTCTGATGCGACCAGAACCTTTGGAATAGGAAGGATATCAAATAAGATGAAAAGTGTTTATGAAATAGTAAAAACTTCTCAGGAAAACGGAATCAGACGATTATCAGAAACTGATAATTTCGCATTGGTTGATGCGAGCTGCAGAGATACAATTCAGAAGGAAGGTTATGGAGAATATTTTATTCACTCGACTGGTCACGGCATTGGATTAGAGGTACATGAATCCCCTTGGATAAGACCCAAAATAACTAGTCATATCCAAGAAAATATGACCATAACCATAGAGCCTGGTATATACTTGGAAAATAAATTCGGTGTAAGAATTGAAGATAGTTTATGCATAACTAAAAAGAAGAAAGGACAAATTGGACAACATTTTGATTCGCTTAATCTTAATTCCTTTGACAAAGAGTTGATTATTCTATGAATTGATTTTCAGGAAAGTAATAAAAACGAATAAAGATGACTAAATACCAACAGAAAAGAGATGTATTTGGGGATGAAGTAATTAGCTGCTCCAGTCTGAGTATTACAATGATGACCCTGCGACGAACTGACCCAATCGATCTAAATAAAAACAAACACAAAAGGTTCAGCATCATACACCTTGATATAATAAACTGATTTAAAGGGGCCAAGAACTATCTTAATATGATTATAGTAACCGACTCACATCTACCAAATGAAAGCAGCATCTTGACATAATCATTGGGAGATAAATCTCCGCCCGACCATGTTCGAAAATAAAATTTAACCGGCTTTGTCATCACCATTTCTGCGATAGGTTTAACTCCCTATCTTGCTACTCAAAGTCCATGAAGGGAAAATTGCAGTGGTTCTCACAAGAAATGAATATGGGGATTTTTTGCTTTGGAATCAACACATAAAGTCAAGAAATATCATAACATGAGTTACTCAGAGTTACTCTTTTATTTAGAATCTTCTCAGCATCTTTGGTTTCAGCAATTCTGGATGCTCTTTTAAGTATCCAATTTTCTGTAAAATATCTGTTTTGTTTTTAGGGAGAGTGCCGCCTATGGAGTATACATTAGACGCATGATTTGCTCTAAAAATAACGTTACCAGTAACACTTATACCGTTGATCAAATTGTTCAATTCATCCAATACACCTAGATCATCAAGTGGAATGAAAGGTTCTTTGAATTTTGTATAAAACTCTTGCTCGATATCAGGTTCCATATAAAGAGTTAATGCTCCTATATAATCTGGTTCTATCTCGTTTATTACTTTGGATGTATCTTCTGCATGAACCTTGGAATAATTCTTACCACCCAAGCCCAGTATTATCATACATGACAGAATGAATCCGGTGTCTTTAGCTTTTTTACAACTGTCTACTATCATCTTAGATGTTGCTCCTTTTGTTACCTTTTTAAGTACCGTATTATTGCCGCTTTCTATGCCCAGATAAACCATATCCAACCCTGCTTTTTTTAAGGATTCCAATTCATCGTATGATTTTTCCAGTAAATTCTTAGGCATCGAGTAGCTAGATATCCTCTCTAAGTTTTTGAATTCTTTTCGTATCTTTGAGAGAATATGAATCAGTTTAGTTGTTTCCAAATTTAGCGCGTCACCGTCTGCCAAAAAGATCCGTTTGGTATCTGGAAAATAACTAGCCATCAAATCAATTTCTCTATCGATTTCGTCACTAGATCTTTCGGAATACTCTTTTGTTCTATACATATTACAAAACGAGCATTTGTTGAATGAACATCCTAGTGTAACTTGAAAAATCAAAGATTGTGATTCAGATGGTGGACGATATAAAGGATAATCATAAACCAGTTCCATAAGGTAAAATGGAATGAACCACAATAAATAACTTGTTCGATCAAATCTTTAGACCAATTTTTTACTTATTTTCGAGAAAGCAGATATCTCAGACTCTACTTACAAAAAGAATAAAATAATATAAAATCTATAGCATTTATTTGAAAAAGGCCTCAATACCTTATGCTTGACCTGTATCATAACGGAATTAGTCATTTTGTTCTTAAATTAATAATGTATCGTCACTTTCATGTTATTAGATAGCAATTGTTTTATCTTAAAAAATGTTTTACAAATCAAAAATGAAAGTATAAAAAAGAGTTAAGGATAGATTCCTACTTATTTCCTTTGAACAAATTCATTAACATTTCCAATGGATTCTTGGATTCTGTTGCATTTGTACTGTTTCCGCTTGTTGCATTGTCTGCTGCTTGTCCAACTTCACTTGCGGTGTTGTTTGCTGCTTGGCTTGCGCCTTCTGTTGCATTGTCTGCTGCTTGTCCAACTTCACTTGCGGTGTTGTTTGCTGCTTGGCTTGCGCCTTCTGTTGCATTTCCAGCTGCCTCACCAGTTTCGTTTGCTGCACTACTTAAGGTCTCTGTTACATTACCAGCTGCCTCACCAGCTTGATCCAATGCTCCTCCTATACTATTGCCAACTTGTTCCCCTAAAGATTGAGCATTTACTGATTGGGTGAAATAATTTCCACCACTACCGGCTATTAAAGAGATAATTCCTGCAAAAACGAACATCCCTACTGCATATTTAATAAAATTCATTAGAAAGTATTAGTATGGGGTTGTTTTTAAAATTTACATATAATATTTTTATAGAAAAATTAACAATTCATAAATTATATCTCAATCATATCGAATTTTTTACTACATTTTTGATATTAACCTGAGATTATTGAAAATAATACGTAGATAAATTAATTTTGAAAAAAAGTTAATGTGGTTTGATCTCTACAGGAGCAAAAAATTGGATCACTATGCTAAGTATATAAAGCCCCACAAGAAATATCCCGACGCGGATGCCGATGTATTTTTTAAACAACGGAATCAACGCTACAACAGTAATTGATGTAGCTAGCATCATCTGAAACCACAATAGCTCACTGTTAGGAATGGTAGTAAAGAACCCACCATGATACATGGCAGCTATGATTGCCACACCCAATAGTAGAGAATTATTTAGTATTTTGGACCCAAGGACATTTGCTATAGCGATTGCAGTCCCTGCAGCCCCCTTCCTGGCTAATATCATCATAGAAATTTTTTCTGGCATTTCTCCTGCAATAGGACTGATTATGACTGCTAAAACAATAGTGGATACTCCAATATCTTCAGAAAAGGTCTGAAGAGAATCAATAAATGGACCAGCAGCTACCAAAATACCAATGGTTCCTGCTACGAAAGCCAAAATAGCTTTTGTCATATCATTCTTGTTTGTTAAAATATGAACCGGAGTAGCAACTGATTTACCTTCTATGGTCTTTACAACGGCTGGTTCACTGATCTTTTGTTCTCTCTTCATCTCTATATACGCTATCAATACATAAGCTACGAACATTCCAACAAAAACGAATCCATCTATGAAATTATATCCGTCAAGCAAGAGAATTGCACTGATTAAAGCAGAGACCAATAGGAACACTTTATCAATTTTGAATGTGCTCACATCAATTCTTTTAATCGGTGCTTTTGATAACCTAGTAGTTGCAATTATTAACATTAATGCTAGACCGAGAGTCATCATCAAAATATTACTTCCAAGCCCTGCACCTATTGCAACTTCATAGAGGCCTACTGATGCCGCATAAATGACAATTGCTATTTCTGGAAGCGTTGTTGCAACACTTAGCAAGGTTCTACCGACAAATTTAGCTCCAAATCTTGTAGACAAATGTTCTGCACCGTATGATAAAACCCAGCTTGCCAAGATGAGCCCTCCCAGCCAAGCCAACATTAGTAGAAAATTCTCAATATTCAAAAACAGTTAAATTTATCGCAAAACAGCATATAAATTTAATATTTTGTCTTAAATAATTTGATAATTGAAAGGACAAATAGTCCAGTAAAATCAAATTAAACAGTACATTAAAGAATGATATGGATTTTGCTAGCAGCAATATTAATAAATACAATGAAATAAACCACTTGGTTTCAGCCAGGAAGAATTCATTTGAGGTCACTTTCAGAATGATGGAATTGAAAGAAATACAATCCGATAGTTTGTTGGAAGTAGCAGAAAATAAAGTCCTGCAAGCATTTAGGATCAATAAAAAAGAAATATTTGTCGAAGATGACGGTCTTTTCATAGAAGCCCTAAAAGATTTTCCTGGTGTTTATTCTTCATATGTAAATAAAACAATTGGAAACGTAGGTATTCTAGACCTGCTAGGCAATAAGGTAAATAGAAACGCGAGTTTCAAGTCGATAATTGCATTCCATGATGGTAATAAAATCGAATTATTTACCGGTGAAATAAAAGGTAAAATAGGATTTGAACTTACAACCGGAGGTTGGGGTTTTGATCCGATTTTCATACCTGAAAATTCTGACTTGACATTCGGTCAAATGGATATGAAAACAAAGAATCAAATATCGCATAGAAAGGTTGCTTTAGATAGGTTTCTAAAATGGTATCAATCTCAAGGCTAAAATGAGCATAAGTCCTTTACTGCGGATAAGAATCTATCCATCTTGAAATAAATCTAGCTTTGTTCTGCAAAACAACAATTCTAGATACTATACTCTCATCCATTATAGAGTAATCATCCAAATGGGTTTTTAATCCACTGGAAAACGCCCTCACCTCATCCATCTCTAACATATTTGATTCTTCTAGTCTATTTGTAGACATTCCGATATGCATGTATGATTTCAATTCAATAAAATGTGGATTTCCTATTTCAACTAATTTAGCAAAATCCTCAAGAAATATAGGATTATCGTTGAAATTTCGAATTAAAGTAAACCGTAAGACCGTGCGGGTATTAACTTGGGAAATAAAATCAAGACTCTGAAGCCATCTCTCCCATGCATTTCTATGCCTTGGTCCATTTATTTTATAGAACAGATTCTTGTTTGATGCGTTGGTGGACAAGTAGATTTGAGTTGGTAAAGCATTTTCATTGGCTAGTCGATACAACATTTCAGGTTCTTGTCCGTTAGTCACCAAAAATATAGACTTTGTGGCCTTGAGTCTGGACAAGTATTTTATTAGCTCAGGCAATTTAGGATACATAGTCGGTTCCCCTGAAAGAGAAACTGCGTAATGTTCTGGGAAAAGAGATTCATCTAATTTAGAGAAGTTAACTCCGGTCTTCCCATAATATCCAACGACCAATTTTCGTCGTTCTTCTAAAAGGTTTTGAACAATTATTTCTGGATCATCAACCAAATGGGCTGGCATTTCCATTGTATCGTAAAATTCGGTCGGTCTCCAACAATAAATGCAACGATTCTCACAATTTAGAGCTGTAGGAGTCATTTCCATGCATCTATGAGTAGATATTCCATAAAATTTGTGCTTATAGCATGACCCGCCATCAGAAAAAGATTTTTTTGTCCAATGACATAATTCTACGGCTGAATGATTAAATACTCCATATTTGGCCTTCTTTAATTTTTGTTTAGCAGCAGGTGTAATTTGGATAAGATCAGCATCAGTATTGCTGTGAGAATATATTTCACCAGAACAGCTCATCCCTTTAGTGGATGAATATAGAAATATAAGTTTTATACAGTAGCAGAAGTTTAAGACAAATTTTTGCTATGTATGTAAAGTTAAAACAATTATATATTAATAATCAATATAAAATTTTGATTCAATTAGTGGCCTTCGTAGTATAGCCTGGTTAGTATAGGCGGCTGTGGATTTCACTTAGTTTCTTAAAGAATACGGAAACCGCTTGAGGAGGGTTCAAATCCCTCCGAAGGCCCCTCGGGTCTATAAACAAATTCTCGCGGAAAAATATGTCCTACGGCGGTGACTTTCCTGGCACTTCACTCTAATTTGATAAACTAGATCTACATCATAATCGGTCACCCCTTCGCAATATCCTTGTCAATTATAGTAGAACTTTCATGAAAGTTTGAATAGTTATATCGACATTACTTTCCAAAATTCCAATAAAAATATGAGTTATTTTATTTTGTTTGGTACCTCAGATCTTTTGCCTATAGTTAAAAAAAGACCTCCGCTAGTAATCTTGTCTTGATCAATAATGTCTGAATCGATTGAACTACTAGGTCCATTTTCACTTTCACTATCGAATTCGCCTTTGGCATCTCTGTTGGGATCGACGTATGTAAGATCATCTAATCCATCATAATTTGTACTCAAGCCAAGCCCTGACCCCGCTGTTTGAAATAACATTTTAATCGATCTTAGGAATTCTTAGAATGTGGTTATCATTATAATTAATGTTTTGCCAAGTCGGAATCATATAACAATTGCTCGTGAGTTTTTATTTCTCCATGTCAATAAGTCGTATGATAAATTAATAATAATATAAAAAATAAAAATAAATCAAAATAATCTATTCCGTTATTTCGGATACTACTACGATATATGCATTATTAAAACAAGAAAAAAAATTTGTTGAATGTATATTGAAATTGCATTTTTTCCACTGAATGTCAGGTTTAATATACCACCGGAAGTTAAAAAACGTCAAATGAACAACATAATCTACACATTAAGATCGAGCTGATGAATGAACAAATGTTGATAAGAAAACAATCCGAAATAGTTTTTCATGTAGTTAAGAAATAATACTGGTGAAATCTACAACACAATTTTTCCCCAATCAATATGATGTGTGGCCAAAATAACATAACGCAAAGTCTATGTTAGGACCGGCAACAGGACTTAATTAACAAGGTTATTTCAGAACAGGGAATTTATTATTATTTTCCTGAAAAATTAATATCTTAAAGTCATATAATATGGATATGAATTCAAACAGTTCAAATGCTTTTGATAGCAAAAAACTAGAAGAATTTGTAACTCAGGCAATCAGCGATCTAGGCAGCAGTTTAGGATCCATGATGATTATTCTAGGTGACAGACTTGGTCTTTATAAGGCCCTAAGTCGATTTGGACCCATGACGTCAGAGGAGTTAGCTCATAATACGAACACAGCGGAACGTTATATCAGAGAATGGCTCGCAAGTCAGGCAGCAGCAGGATATCTAACTTATGATCCCGAAAATAAGAAATTTACTTTGTCAGCAGAGAATGCGATGGTCTTGGCAGATGAAAATAGTCCAGCATATCTCCTTGGTGGTTACCAAGTTTTAAGATCCATATTTAAAGATGAAGATAAGTTTGTAAAAATTTTTCAAACTGGGGAGGGACTGAGATGGGGTGATCATCATCACGATCTTTATGAAGGGACTGCAAAATTTTTCAGGCCTAATTATATGAGTAACCTAGTTCAATTCTGGATCCCCGCTCTTGATGGAATCGAACAGATACTGAGAAAAGGGGGGAAAGTTGCAGACATAGGTTGTGGGTATGGTATATCAACAACCATAATGGCACAACAATATCCAAATTCTCGATTCTTTGGATTTGATAACCACCTACCTTCTATTGAGGCTGCAACTGCTAATGCCAAAAACGAAAAGTTAGACAAAAACGTAAAATTTTCACAAGTTTCTGCAAATGAACCCATTGGTAACGACTACGACTTTGTGACTTTTTTTGATTGTCTTCATGACATGGGAGACCCTCTAGGAGCCTTGAAATTTGCTAAACAGTCCCTAAAACCCGATGGATCGTGTATGATAGTAGAACCTATGGCCAATGACAAAATAGAAGACAACCTGAACATGGTAGGAAGGATATACTACGCAGCCTCTTCCATAATTTGTGTCCCCAATTCCCTTGCAGATAAAGGAATTGCCCTTGGTGCACAGGCAGGTGAAAATATGGTTAGGAATTTGGCTCTCGAGGCAGGATTTACAAAATTCAGACGTGCTACTCAAACGCCGTTTAATATTATCTATGAAGCCAAATAAATATGGATTCAACCCATATCTAGTTTGATTCAATAGGGGTTTAGATTCATTGTGAGTATATCCTATTGGAAAAAAATTGTCGAATTGGTGGGAAAAATCTAAGTAGCGTCGTATTTGCACAATTGTCGGGTGACCCCCGCTGAGCTGACAAGACAACTAACGTGTAACTATTCAATCATAGACTTAAAATTAGTATATACTATCTTTGATAACTTTTGCACCTCCGATACGTTTCTATCGATATCTTTAACAAGTCCATCGCTACTTAGATTTTCATTTTTCAACTCTTTATGATACTTGCGAATCCAATTTTGAATCATATTTTTTGTTACCTCCAAATGAAACTGAATCCCAATGGCATTTTTGAATCTAAATGCTTGGATATATAAGTCCGATTCAGACAAAATTTCGGCTTCATTGGGCAAGGTAAACGTATCACCATGCCAGTGGAACACCCGGATTTCATTTCCTCGTATACTATCAAATATACTCGATTGGCCTTTACTTGTTATTCGTACTTCGCCCCACCCGATCTCTTTTTTTGGTCCTGGGTATACATTTCCTCCACAGCTAGAAGCGATTAGTTGTGAACCAAGGCAAATTCCAAAAATCGGGATCCCCAGATCGAAAGAAGAATGGATTAATTTTTTTTCTTCTAGGAGATAATCAAGGTTATCATTAACGGACATTGGTCCACCAAGAATAAAAACCGCATCGTATTCTGGTAAGTTTTGAGATCTTATTGCCTTTGTGGTGGCAAGGATTTCTTTGACCTTGAATCCGTCTGATAAAAAATAACTTTTCATGTTGCCTAAAGTCTCGATGGAAATATTCTTTATGCAAAGAATTTGGTTAGTATGACCCAAATTAACAGATGGTATTCAATTCATATTTAAAAACATTATATAACTAAGAGTCCAACTCCTCATGACTAGACGACATGGATTTTAAAGAGATTCTATTCCTGACATACAGCTCCATTAAGGAGAGAAAAACAAGGAATGCTCTTACTATCCTTATGATCATAATGGGTTGCGGATTATTAGTTTCTCTTAATAGCCTATCTCAAGGTTTAATATACTTTGTAGAACAAAATTTTAAGAAAATTCTTCCTAATCAGATAGTTATATCAAATACTGATAAAATACAAGGGTCAAGTATAGATGGCATACGAAATAAACTGCAAGTGCTTTTCGACCAAAACATGACCTTGGTTGGAAAAAATATCCCTTTTGATGATAAAGCCATGCAATACTTGAAGGAGATTCCCGGCGTTCAAATGATAAATCCGGCTTTTCAGGGTGTAGTAATGTTAAATTATCAAAATCATTCCCAAGTAACTAATGTTTTGGCCGTAGACTTTAATAACTTGACTAACATAATCCCTGATTTAAACAAAGGACTTGATGGTCTAGATTTAGCATCTCAAAATTATGTCGTAATCCCTCAGAAAATAAGTGAAAAAATATTCATGAATACTTCTGATCAAATAATCAACAACGCTGCAGAAAACCAAGAAAGGAACCAATTCATAGATAATAAAAATGAGGTAACATTAAGTAATTTAAAAGGGCTTACTAGCGGCAAATCAGACTTATCTATTAATAGCACTTTTGCAGTATTAGGAATAATAAACTCCACAGGAAATCCTCTCCTAGACAACTCCATCTTCATTGACGTTCAAAAAGGAAAAGAAATTCTGGAAAAATCAGATGACTATGATCTGTTATTTTTAACATATGACAATATTGACAAAGTAGACAACATTGTAAAAGATGTTCAAAAGTACTTTAATAATCAGGTAACCATTCTTAATTCACTTGAAATTATAAAAAGTCTGACTAAATTCATCATTGGAATTAGCACATTTATTTCAAGTATTGCTATATTTTCTCTGATAGTAGGCTCCATTGGGATAATCATCACCATTTACACCTCAGTAGTCGAAAGAACCAGGGAAATCGGGATAATTAAGGCATTAGGTGGAACAAATCGTGTTATACTTGGAATGTTCTTAATGGAATCTGTATTTCTGGGGATAATTGGAGCAATAGTAGGAATTGTATTTGGGTTTTTAGGTTCTCACATTCTTCTTAGTGGCTTTCTTTACTTTCTCAATCTACCCCTAGATATTTATCCAGTTTTTAATATCATAGAAATATCAAAAATTGGTATAACCGTTATAGTTTTGAGTATTTTTTCTGGACTGTATCCGGCTTACAAAGGTTCCAAGATTTCTCCAGTTCATGCCTTGTCAAAATTTTCTTAAGTTATGAGAATGCAAAATATTATCTAGCCGCTAGAATATATAGATTTAGATAAAATTGTTTAACAGATTCTTATTGGTAAGTGACATGGTTTATGAGTTATATTTGAGGTAGTAAGTCTTGGGCAATTTTCAATTATCAAACAATCTAGTTCCCAGTGGAGATCAGCCAAATGCAATTAGAGGATTGATAGATGGATTAGAAAAAAAGAAAAAAAGACAGATACTTCTAGGAGTTACTGGCAGTGGTAAAACGTATACAGTTGCCAATGTAATAGCCAAATACAATAAAAATACATTGGTAATATCACACAACAAAACTTTGTCCGCTCAACTATATACTGAGTTTAAGGAATTTTTCCCAAATAACAATGTAGGGTACTTTGTGAGCTTTTATGATTATTACCAACCAGAAAGTTATTTGCCTCAAACTGATACCTATATAGAAAAGGATACTGAAATAAATGAAAAAATCGAACAAATGCGTCTCGAATCAACATCAATGTTATTGTCAGGGGAACCGACAATTATCATCGCCACTGTTTCATGTATCTATTCATTGGGTTCACCCCATGAATGGAGAGAGCAATCTCTTACACTTAAGAAGGAGATGGAGATAGATAGAAGAAGTATTATCAGGAATTTAATAAAAATAAGATATGAAAGAAATGATATGAATTTGACAAGCGGATCTTTTAGTACCAAAGGAGACATAATAGATATTATTCCAGGATATTCTGATGATATAATAAGGATTAGTCTTTTCGGACATCATATAGAAAAAATTACAATGATCGATAAACTGACTAAAGATATAAAAAAAGAATTAGATTCGATAATCATTTTTCCTGCCAAACACTATATTGTAGATCAAGATAGTCAGAAAAGGGCACTCGTATCAATAAAGAAAGAATTGGAAGAATGGTACCCCAAATTGCCCTCCGAACTTGAAAGGCAAAGGTTGCTATCTAGGACAAATTATGATCTCGAAATGCTATCGGAACTAGGATATTGCAGCGGAATAGAGAATTATTCAAGGCACTTTGATGGCAGAAAGAGGGGTCAACCGGCTTATTGTCTGTTAGATTTTTTTGATAAAGATTTCC
>Ga0310884_10000390_pt1 | contig 11399 bp, 10 predicted proteins | sample T60D1metaG_FD_203446 | JGI IMG/M metagenome (GOLD analysis project Ga0310884, IMG submission 203446) | Lab incubated soil microbial communities from West Virginia University Organic Research Farm, Morgantown, WV, United States - T60D1 | ecosystem: Environmental > Terrestrial > Soil >...
CGAGCGACCGCGCCAGCAGCCGGACCTGCCCGGCAATCTCCGCCGCGCTGAGGTGACGAAGCAATCCCATCTTGCCGGTCAGGCAGAACGCGCAGCCCATCGCGCATCCCACCTGCGTCGAGACGCAGAACGTCTGCTTCGGCGTATCGGGAATGAAGACGGACTCGATCTGCTTGCCGTCGGCGAGGCGCAGCACGAACTTCTGGGTGCCGTCCTCGGAGACCTGGTGCTGGGTGACTTCCGGAAGCGAGACGATCGCCTTCTCAGCGAGCGCGGCGCGCAGCTCGCGGCTCAGGTTCGTCATCTCGGCGAAGGCGGTGACGCCGCGCTTCCAGATCCAGTGGTAGATCTGCTTGGCGTGAAACTTCTTGTGCCCCAGCGACTGGACGAAGGCTTCGAGCTCTTTCAGCTCGAGGCCGGCCAGGTCGGACTTCATGACAGCTATTCTAGCGACGAACCGTGCGGTTCGTCGGCGGCTACATGAATCTGGCCCGCACCGACGCCAGCGTCCTCGTCATCGATTCTCTCGCCGTGCTGTTGACGATCGGCCGGATCAGCGGCCCGATAATCGCCGGCAGGTTGCGGCTGAGCGTCAGGGACTCGATCTCGACGAGCACGCCGTCCTCGAACTGCTTGTAGCGCCAGTACGAATTGAGGCGCCACATATAGCCGCTGTCATTCCCCTCGGGCAGCGCCCGCTCTTTCGGCGTGCCGGCGTTTTCGATCTCGACGACCTTCGTCGAAATGCTGTTGCTGAGCGCGCGATCCGGCGACAGCCGCTTGTAATCGACGTCGTACTCGGTGTCGTAGACCACGGTCACGAACTTGGTGCGCCGCAGCCGTAGATAGACCTTTTGTGAATCGCCGTCACGCGACACGACGCGCGACGACAGCACGTCTTCCTGCTTGTGCTTGTCGCTCTGCGGTTCCTGCAGGACCTTCAACAGGGCGTCGAGCTTCACTTTCGGCACGAACACCGTCCCGCGCCAGTGATTGACCTGCCCGCCGTCGATCGACAGCTCGTTCCCGGATCCGTCACGCTCGCCGCCGCGCGTGACGATCACCTCGCCGCGCTTCAACGAGGCCAGGGTGGTCGCCAGCTGCGCCGCCGGCAGCCGCTCGATGTCGAGAAACGGCTCATGGTTCGTGATGTCGCGGGTCCGCCGCGCCTCAACCGCCGCGACGTACTTCGCAAAATCAGCTTTCGTCTTTGCCTGCAGCGTGGCCTCTTCCGTCGCAGCCTGGGCGGAGGAGGCCGAGACGACCAGCATCACCAGCGCAAGCGTGGCGGTCGCACGAAAGACGAGCGAGTCGGCGCCGACGAAATTGATCACACTGAGAACGATAACGCTAATCACGTTCGCGAGCATCGGCGAAAACGTGAAGTATTCGACGAGAATCCCCGTAATTGCGACACTGCCGATAATCGACGTCGCTGCGGTCAGCGCATTGAACTTCAGGAACCGCGGCAATGCGCCTGACGAACCCGTTCGATCTCGCCACGTCCAGCGCTCGTGCCATAGGAAATTGATGACGATCGCCGCCTCGACGGCGATCGCCGTTGCGGCGAGATAGTAAATGCCGAGCAGGTTCGCGAGCACTCCGACGATCGCGATCTGTGCCGCGAAGCCCGTCGCGCCGGCGATCGAGAACCGCACGAACCGCACAGAGCGATCAGCGAGTAATCGGTGGATCGTTCTGTGGCTCATCGGCGTGTCTCCTCGATGTACAGCGCGCGGACGTTCCGCGCCGAGGAGATGACGAACGTGCCGATCATCCCGATGGCCCCGATCACCCCGCCCAGATCCCAGAGGCGCACCTGGCCCAACCCAAGCGGGTTCACCGTCGGCGTATTGATGAGCGCGAGCGCGCCCGCTGCCAGCAGCACCCGCAGCTCGGTGGGGCCGACGCCCATGAATGCCATCTTGAACACGCCCCGGGCGTGGGTTGCGAGATACGTTTCCGCCGACACCAGGAAGAACGCCGCCACCACGAGCGTGGCGATCATCGGCGACATGTAGCCCGACAGCGCCAGGCCGGTAAACAGCAGCCCCGTGCCCGCCAGATCGATCACGTGATCGACGTAGTAGCCGTAGCGCGGCCGCTGCTGATCGCGGACCCGCGCCACGGTGCCGTCGAGGCTGTCGCCGAACCAGTTCAGGAGCAAGCACAGCACCACAAGTGATGCGCCCGCAACGGGATCCGCCCCGGCGATGACGAACGAGACGCCGGCGCCGGCCATCGCGGCCAGCCCGAGCGCCGACAGGTGGTCGGAGTTGATCCAGCGCGGCAGCCGCTCCGCGATCCAGATGAGAAGCCGCTTCTCGGAAGCGGCGAGCACGCTGTTGTGCTGGCGAACATGAACTGTCAAAGGAATCTCCTTCGGGCCATCTGCGCTTTCTGCGCTATCTGTGCCCTTGACCTGTAATGTGCAAAACCCGCAACAAGCGGCTCAGCCCTATGGCGGGTGAATTCGGCGCATGGGAATCTGATATGATTTTCAGGTAATCCCCTCTGCCGTAATCACTTAAGCGCGGCGGGTTTCCCACGTGACTGAATCGAATATCCGACGAACCGTGCTCGCCAACGGTGTCCGCCTTGCCACCGAGCGGATGCCACATGTTCGGTCGGTCGCCGTCGGAATCTGGCTCACGCGCGGCTCGCGCCACGAACCTGCCGCACACCCTGGCATCGCGCACTTCGTCGAGCACATGCTCTTCAAAGGCACTCCGGGACGCAGTGCAGAAGAAATCGCGCAGCAGGTCGATTCCATCGGCGGGCAGATCGACGCCTTCACCTCGAAGGAATACGCGGGCTATTACCTGAAGGTGCTCGACGAGCATCTGCCGCTCGCCGTCGACATCCTCTCGGATCTGATTTGCAACCCGCTGTTTGCCGTCGAGGACATCGAGCGCGAGAAAAAGGTGATCCTCGAAGAGATCAAGATGGTCGAGGACACCCCCGACGATCTGGTTCACGAGCTCTTCGCGGAAGGCTTCTGGAGCAACCACCCGCTCGGCCGCCCGATTCTTGGCACGCCGCAAAGCGTCAGCGCGCTCGATCAGAAGACTTTAAAGGAATACTTCGCGCAGACCTACGTCGCCGGGAATTTCGTCGTCGTCGCGGTCGGCAATCTCGAGCACGCGCGCGTCCAGGAATTGCTGGAAAAGGCGCTCGCCAACTCGCCGCACACCGGGCCGGACGCCGATCAGTCGGCTCCAGTGGTGGCGCCCGCGATCCAGGTCCGCAGGAAGGAGCTCGAACAGAGCCACATCGTGTTCGGCACCGAGGCGTTGCCCCAGCATCACCCCGAGCGCTATGCCGGCTACGCGCTGAACACCACGCTCGGCGGCTCGATGAGCTCGCGGCTGTTCCAGAACGTGCGCGAAAAGCGCGGTCTCGCCTATTCAGTCTTCTCCGGTCTCTCCGCGTATCAGGATGCCGGCGCGCTCAGCATCTACGCCGGGTGCGCGAACGACGCCGTCGCGGAGCTGATCGACGTTGTCGTCGCCGAGATCCGGCAGATGAAGGCGGGCGGGCTCGATCCGGTGGAGCTGCGCCGCGCGAAGGATCACCTGAAGGGTTCGTTGATGCTCGGTCTCGAGAGCACATCGAGCCGCATGTCGCACCTGGCGCGGCAGGAGATGTATCGCGATCACACCTTCGGCCTCGACGAGATGCTGGCGGCGATTGAAAAGGTGACGGAAGCCGATGTGCTCAGGCTCGCGGATCGGTTCTTCACCAACGGGTCGCTGGCGGTGACGGTCCTCGGCAACGTCAATGGCCTGCACGTGACACAGGAGCAACTAGCGCTTTGATTCCGCGGTACACGCACCCAGAGATGGGTCGCATCTGGAGCGAGCAGCGCCGCTACGAGACCTGGCTCCACGTGGAAATCGCGGCGGCCGAAGCGATGGCCGCCGCCGGCATCGTGCCGGCCGAAGCGGCGCGCGAGTTGCGCGACAAGGGCGCGTTCAACATCGCGCGCATCGACGAGATCGAAAAGACGACGCAGCACGACGTGATTGCGTTCACGACGTCCGTGGCGGAAATCGTCGGTCCGTCCGCCCGGTGGCTGCACTTCGGCCTGACGTCTTCCGACGTGGTCGACACCGCGCAGGCCCTGCAGATGGTCGAGGCCTGCGACCTCATCCTCAAGAACATGACGGCCCTCGGCGAGGCGATCAAGACGCGCGCCGACGAGCACAAGCGCACGCCGATGATCGGCCGCACCCACGGCGTGCATGCCGAGGTGATGACGTTCGGCCTCAAGCTGGCGCTGTGGTACGCCGAGTGGCTGCGCGACATCGAGCGCGTCCGTCGTGCCCGCGAGACCATCCGCGTCGGCAAGATCTCCGGCGCGGTCGGCACCTTCGCGCACCTCGATCCCTCGATCGAAGCCGATGTCTGCAAGCGGCTCGGCCTGATGCCCGCGCCGATCTCGTCGCAGGTCATCCAGCGCGATCGCCACGCCGAGCTGATGACGTCTCTCGCGATCACCGCGGCGTCGCTCGAGAAATTCGCGCTCGAGATTCGTGGATTGCAGAAGACGGAAATCGGCGAAGTCGAAGAGCCGTTCGGCAAGGGACAGAAGGGCTCGTCGGCGATGCCGCACAAGCGCAACCCGATTGGCTGCGAGCAGATTGTCGGCCTGGCGCGCCTGATCCGCGCCAACGCGATGGCGGCGCTCGAAAACGTCGCGCTCTGGCACGAGCGCGACATCTCGCACTCGTCGGTCGAGCGCGTCATCCTGCCGGACAGCTTCATCGCCCTCGATCACATGATTCGCCGCTTCACGAGGATCGTTTCCGGCATGGTCGTCCATCCCGATCGCATGCTCGAGAACCTGAATCGTTCACGCGGCGTGGTGTTTTCGGGACAGGTGCTGCTGGAGCTGGCCCGCCGCGGCATCTCGCGGGAGCAGGCCTATGAATGGGTGCAGCGCAACGCGATGCGCTCGTTCCACGAGCACACGGACTTCAAGGGACTGCTGTTCGCGGATCCCGACGTGACGAAGGTGTTGCCGGCCGCCGAGATCGAGAAGGCGTTCGATTTGAAGGAACAGCTGCGCAACGTCGACGCGGTGTTCAAGCGCGTGTTTTATCTGAGTGCGTAGTCCGTAGAGGCGGGTCTTTAGACCCGCCTGAAAGAGGAGCGATGAAGGCTCGAGTTTACGTCACGCTGAAACCATCGGTGTTCGATCCGCAAGGCCGCGTCGTCGCCGACGCGCTCGTCACGCTCGGGTATCCCGACGTCAAGGACGTCCGCCAGGGCAAGTTCTTCGAGGTCGAGCTCGCCGACGCCGATCCGGCGACCGCGAAGGCCCGCGTCACCGAGATGGCCGACAAGCTGCTCGCCAATCCCGTGATCGAGAGCTACCGCGTCGAGGTGCTGCAATGAAGTTCGCGGTGGTCGTCTTTCCCGGATCGAATTCGGACTACGACGCCTTCTATGCCGCATCGCGGGTGATCGGCGAGCAGGCCGAGCTCGTGTGGCACAAGGACACCGACCTCAAGAGTGCCGACGTGGTGATCCTGCCCGGCGGGTTCGCGCATGGCGATTACCTGCGCACGGGCGCGATCGCGCGCTTCTCGCCGATCATGGCGGCGGTAAAAGCGTTCGCCGATCGCGGCGGACCAGTGCTCGGCATTTGCAATGGCTTCCAGGTCCTGCTCGAAGCGGGGCTGCTCCCCGGAGCGATGGTGCGCAACGATCGCGTCAAGTTCGTGTCGAAGATCGTTCCGGTGCGCGTCGACCAGACCGATACGCCGTTCACGGTTGCGTGCTCGTCGAAGCAGGTTCTGCAACTGCCGATCGCGCACGGCGAGGGCAACTACTACGCGCCGCCTGATCAGCTCGAGCAGCTGGAAGCGAATCGCCAGGTGATCTTCCGCTACACGAACGCGGCCGGCGAAGTTGCGCCGGAGTGGAACCCGAACGGATCGCTCAACAGCATTGCCGGCATTTGTAACCGGCCGCGCAACGTCGTCGGTTTGATGCCGCATCCCGAGCGCGCCTCCGAGCTGGCGCTCGGCAGCGCCGACGGCCGCGTCGTGCTGGCGTCGGCGGTGCGATCGGTCATGGACGGAGTGCGGCTCCATGCCTGACACGATGACGCCGGACCGCCAACCGATCGTCGCGTTTGCGCTGATGTTCAGCGCGATCGCGCTCACCGCGCTGGCCTTCCTGATCTATACCGGCGTTTTGCCGATCCCGGAGGAGACGCGGCCGATCGCCGCGCTGGTCGTCGGCGTCGCTGCATTCGCCGATCTGGTGATCGGTATCTGGTTCTTCCGCAGGGGTCAATCGTCATGACCGTGATCGACACCGCCGTCCTCGAACGGCACGGCATCAAGCCGGATGAGTACGAGCGCATCCAGAAGCTGATGGAGCGCGAGCCCAACCTGCTGGAGCTCGGCCTGTTCTCGGTGATGTGGTCGGAGCACTGCAGCTACAAGAGCTCGCGCGTGCATCTCAAGACGCTGCCGACCACCGGCGCGCGCGTCGTGCAGGGGCCCGGTGAGAACGCCGGCGCCGTCGACATCGGCGACGGGCTGTGCGCCGTCTTCAAGATCGAATCGCACAACCACCCGTCGTTCATCGAGCCGTATCAGGGCGCGGCGACCGGCGTCGGCGGCATCATTCGCGACATCTTCACGATGGGCGCGCGGCCGATCGCGCTGCTCAACGCGCTGCGCTTCGGATCGCTCGACACGCCGCTGGCGCGCCGCATCTTCGAAGGCGTCGTCGCCGGCATCGGCGGCTACGGCAACAGCATCGGCATCCCGACCGTCGGCGGCGAGATCGTCTTCGACGAGATGTATGCCGGCAATCCGCTCGTCAACGTGCTGTGCCTCGGCATCGCGCGCAAGAGCGACATCGTCAAGGGCGCGGCGAAGGGTACCGGCAACCCCGTGTATTACGTCGGCGCGAAGACCGGCCGCGACGGCATCCACGGCGCGACGATGGCCTCGGCGGAGTTCGACGAGAAGTCCGCGGAGAAGCGTCCCGCGGTGCAGGTCGGCGATCCGTTCATGGAAAAGCTGCTGATGGAGGCCTGTCTCGAAGTGATGACGACCGGCGCCGTTGTCGGCATCCAGGACATGGGCGCGGCGGGATTCACGTGCTCGACCTCGGAAATGGGATCGCGCGGCGGTGTCGGCATGTCGGTCGACGTCGTCAACGTGCCGCAGCGAGAGTCCGGCATGACCCCGTACGAGATCATGCTGTCGGAATCGCAGGAGCGCATGCTGCTCGTCGTCGAGCGCGGCCGCGAGCACGAAGTCGAAGCGGTCTTCGAGAAATGGGATCTGCACGCGGTGAGGGTCGGTGAGGTCACCGATGGCCACCGGCTGAAGATCCACGAGCGCGGCGCGCTCGTCGCGGACGTGCCGAATCGCGCCCTCACCGACGAAGCCCCCGTCTACAACCGCCCGATGCAGGTGCCGCTCTGGCAGAAGAGCGTCCAGGAGATTTCGCTCACCGACCTGGCGCCGGCGCCATCACCGCAGAAAGCGTTCGATCAGCTGATCGCGGTGCCGACCATTGCCAGCAAGCGGTGGGCGTATCGCCAGTACGATCACACCGTCGGCACCAACACGATCGCGCAGCCCGGCATGTCCGCGGCGGTCGTGCGCGTGAAAGACACGCCGCGCGGCCTCGCCATCTCCGTCGACGGCAACGGCCGGTTCTGTTATCTCGATCCGTATCAGGGCGCGAGGCTCGCCGTTGCCGAGGCGTCGCGCAACGTCGCGTGCGCCGGCGGCGAGCCGATCGGCGCGACCAACAACCTCAACTTCGGCAATCCCGAGCGGCCCGAGATCATGTGGCAGATCGGCGAAGCGGTCCGCGGCATCGGCGATGCCTGCCGGGCCCTCAACACGCCGATCACCGGCGGCAACGTCAGCCTCTACAACGAAACCGAAGGCCGCGCCATCTTCCCGACGCCCGTGCTCGGCGTCGTCGGCCTGCTCGACGATGCGTCGAAGACGGCGACGCGAGTCTTCAAGACGATCGGTTCAGCGGTCGTGTTACTGGGCGATAATCTTGGCGAGCTCGGCGGCAGCGAGTACCTCGCCACCATGCACAACCTGGTGGCGGGCAAGCCGCCCGTGATCGATCTGAAGCGCGAAGCGGCGCTGCAGGCGTTGATCGTCAAGTTGATCCGCGACGGCTGCGTCGAGTCCGCGCACGATTGTTCGGAAGGCGGCCTGGCGATCACGCTCGCCGAGTGCACGTTCGACAGCGGCGGCATCGGCGTCAGCGCCGACGTCACGGCGGTCGGCGATCCGTTGCCCGACCCAAGTGCCGTCGAAGGATTTTCGGTGAACGCGACGTTGTTCGGTGAGTCGGCATCTCGCATCGTCGTCTCGTGCGCGAGCCGGCACCTCGACGCGGTGATGACGGCGGCGAAGGCAGCGGAAGTGTCGGCGCGGGAGATCGGCCGCGTCGGCGGCGATTCGATCAGGTTGAGCGTCAACGGACAGGTTGCTATCGACAGCAAGGTAGCCGTCGCGGAACAGGCGTGGGCGACGGCGATAGAAAACAAGATGCGGCGAAAGCCGAGAGCTGATAGCTGAAAGCCGAGAGCCGTTATGTTTGACAAGTTCAAGGACGAATGCGGGGTCTTCGGGGTCTACGGACACCCGGAAGCGTCGAAGCTGACGTATCTCGGCCTCTACGCGCTGCAGCATCGCGGCCAGGAGAGCGCCGGCATCGCCTCCGCCGACGGCGAGCGCGTGCGTCTGGTGAAGAGCATGGGCTACGTCAATGAAATCTTCGACGAGGCCACGCTGGCGACGCTGCCCGGTGAAACAGCGATTGGCCACACGCGGTATTCCACGGCCGGTGAAAGCAAGCTGTCCAACGCGCAGCCGATCCTGATCGATTGCGTGCACGGACAGGTCGGCATCTGCCACAACGGCAACATCGTCAACGCCACTGAAATCCGCGAGCGGCTGGTCCGCGCCGGATCGATCTTCCAGACCAACAGCGACACCGAAGTGGTGCTGCACCTGTATGCGCGATCGCGGGCGGGATCGATCGAAGACGCCGTCGTCGAATCGGTCACCCAGCTGACCGGCGCGTTCTCGTTCGCGCTGATCACGAAGGACAGCCTGATCGCCGTGCGCGATCCGCATGGATTCCGTCCGCTGGCGCTCGGCCGGCTTGGTGATTCGTGGGCGGTGACGTCCGAAACGTGCGCGCTCGATCTGATCGGCTTCACCTACGTGCGCGAGGTCGAGCCGGGTGAGGTGTTGATCATCGGCAAGCACGGCGTGCGATCGATCAAGCCTTTCCCCAACGCGCCGCTGTCGCACTGTATCTTCGAGCATGTCTATTTCGCGCGGCCCGACAGCGACGTGTTCGGCCAGAGCGTCAACGAAGTGCGCACCGATCTCGGCCGCGTGCTGGCGCGGGAAACCGGCATCGACGCCGATGTGGTGGTGCCGATTCCGGACTCCGGCGTCTGCGCGGCCATTGGGTATTCCGAAGAATCCAAGGTGCCGATGCGCTTTGGACTGATCCGCAATCATTACGTCGGCAGGACGTTCATCGAGCCGGCGCAATCGATCAGGCATTTCGGCGTCAAGGTGAAGCTGAATACCGTGCGCAGCATCATCGCGGGCCGGCGCGTCGTCCTGATTGACGATTCGATCGTCCGCGGCACCACCAGCCGCAAGATCGTGAAGATGGTACGCGCCGCCGGCGCGGCCGAAGTGCACTTGCGCATCAGCTGCCCGCCGACCGTGTCGCCGTGTTTCTACGGCGTCGACACGCCGCGGCGCCGCGAGCTGATCGCCGCGACCCACACCCAGGAAGAGATCAGGAAATACGTCGGCGCGGATACGCTCGGCTACCTGAGCCTCGGCGGGTTGCTCTCGGCGGTGAAGACCAAGAGCTCGTCGTATTGCACGTCGTGCTACACCGGCAACTATCCGGTCGCCTTCCCGCGCGACGAAAGCGGCTACCTGCAGCTGTCGTTGAAGATCGACGGCAAGCGCGAGCCGCTTCCTGAAGAGGAACCGGAAACGGTCGGCTAATATGCGGCGCGCAGCTCTCTCTTTCGTTGTTTGTTATTCGTTATTGGTTATTTCTCCTGCGCTCGCACAGGAGAGAGGCCCGACTCCGACGTCTCCCGAACAGATCAAGGCGGCGATCGACAAGCTCGCCGATCTCGACTATCCGACGCGCATGGCAGCCGGGCGCACGATTCGCCGGGCGCCGACGGCGCAGGCGGTCACCGCGTTGCTGCAGGCGTTCAACGATCACGCCGACGGCTTCGTGCGGTTCCGGGCGTTGACGCTGCTGACCGGCTTCAGCGATCCGCGCACCGAAGACGCGATGGAAGCGGCGATGGTCTCGCCGAACGATCGGCTTCGCGAAGTCGCCTATGGCTACTTCGAAATCAATCCCAGGCCGTCGCTCGCGCCGAAGTTTCTCGCCGCGCTCGAGAAGGAAGAGGGCGAGTTCGTGCGGCCGGCGCTGATTCGCGCGCTGGCGGCGATTGCCAGGGAACCGAAAGTCACCGACGTGTTGATGCGCGATTCGATGCGCGGCGTCGATTTTTTCCGCAGCACCGTGATCGAAGCGATTGGCGACTACAAGGTCGCCTCGGCGATGCCGCGGCTCACCGAGATTGCGAAGGTCGAAGGTCCGCTGCAGGATGACGCGGCCACGGCGATCGGCAAGATCGGCGACAAGAATCAGCTCGGCACCCTCGCCCAGATGCAGCAATCGGCGCCGAAAGAAACGCAGCCGGCCATTGCCGCGGCAATCTGCCTGATGGGCACGAACTGTTCCGCGCACATCGGATACCTGGAAAAGACCCTCGCGTTTGCCGACACCTATCCCGGCTACCAGGATTTGCTGCGCGGCGCCGCCGCGGGACTCGGCAACATCGCGCGCCAGGGCAACGAAGACGCCCTCCGCATCCTGTTCGACGTCGGCATTCCGTCGCAAGATCCGGTACGCGCGCCGGTGACGCTTGCCATCGGCCTGGTCGCGCTGCGCAACACGCCGCTGCTGTTGAAGACACTGATGGCCCGGCACGATCAGGACGGCGCCCTCGGCATCGTCGCCGAGGCGTTCGACATGCTCGAGGAGGATCTCGAGGAAGAGCGGTTCTTCGTCGCGATCCGCAAGGCGTATTGGGCCGCGCCAGACGGCTCGCCGACCAGGAAGCTGTGCGAGGCCCTGATCGGCAAACTGGACTTCTGATCCCTGATCCCTGATCCCTGATCCCTGATCCCTGACCCCTGACCTCTGATCCTATGGATTACAAAACCTCCGGTGTCGACATTGATGCGGGCAACGAAACGGTGCGCCGCATCAAGCGTCTCGCAAAAGCCACCTTCACGCCCGGCGTCCTGTCCGACATCGGATCGTTCGGCGGCCTC
>Ga0310884_10000391_pt1 | contig 11395 bp, 4 predicted proteins | sample T60D1metaG_FD_203446 | JGI IMG/M metagenome (GOLD analysis project Ga0310884, IMG submission 203446) | Lab incubated soil microbial communities from West Virginia University Organic Research Farm, Morgantown, WV, United States - T60D1 | ecosystem: Environmental > Terrestrial > Soil >...
AACGAACGAATCTTCTTCAACGACAACGGAACCGACAACCTCATCGCGGCCAATCCGTATATGGGCGCGACGGCTTCGGAGCGGTCGTGGTTAACCGCGCCGCCGTACGATGTCAGCGCGTACATGAACCCGAAGAACAATTCCGGCGACGGCTACGGCGAAACAGCGACGACGACGATTAATCACACACCCGGCGGAGGATACGATTGCCTCACATTGGGCGCAGTCGTCTTCAGTACCGCGATCGCGGACGTCGACCAGGACGGCCTGCCGGATGGACTTGAGGCCGGACCAGACGCATACAGCAGCCTACCGCTTAAAGATCCAGACGGCACGCTTCTCCCCGATTTGGCTGGCATGGGCGCGACCACCGCGACCACGATCTTGTCGCCCTTGTCGCCGCAGAAAGATATGTTCGTCGAGGTGCAAGCGCTGCAGGCTCCTCCTAACACGACGTACGGTTCGGTGGCTGGGTGTCCCGATCCCACTCTGGCGAACAAGTCTTGCGCTCCGTACTATGCCACGAACATTCCACCGGCGATCGTGATCCCTTCCAGAACGGACACTGTCGGACACAATCATCTCCCGTCAGCGGATGTGCTCAACACGGTGGCCGGCGTATATGCCTCGCGAAATATCGTCGTGCATTTCGATATTGGTTCTCCGAGTGGCGCGTACGCTTCGGTACCGAACATCGTAACGACCGGTGCCCGTGGCGGAGAGCTCATTCGAGAAACAAAGTGCGATCCCAACGACGCAACCTGTCTGTTTCCGGAATATCCGGGCACCGTCGGATGGTTGAAGGGCGTTCAACACTACATGGACGAAGTGGAGTGCGACAACGGGAAGGAGCTGACGGACCCGGCGTGTGACGCTGTGACCGGGGCAGGCCGACGACGATTCGATCGCAATCGAGTCGGCCTTTTCCACAACATCTTGTACGCGCACGCGCGTGCCAAGCCCAAGTCGCTGCCATGTCTCAGTTCGCAAGGAAGACCGGCGTATTTCAACGGCAAAGATTCCAACGGCGAGCCCGTGAATACGTGTGTGGCGCCGTACACGGCCAACCCAAACTTCAACGCGTTGAACTATCACGTGCCGTCGAGTACCTCGGGTATTGCCAATCTGCCCGGCAGTCGCGTTCTCATCGCGCTGGGCGGCTGGGATGCCAACACGTTCGTTGGCACCGATTTCATGGTTGCCTCGACGACCGTGCACGAGCTCGGGCACAACTTGGAGCTCCATCATGGCGGAGCGATTCCTCTCTGGGGCAACGCCACGACGCCGACCATCACGCAGCCTAACTGCAAACCGGATCACCTGAGCGTCATGAGTTATTTGTTCCAGTCCCGGGGTCTGCTCGACGACCTGAACGGAGTCCACATCGACTATTCCGGGCAGACGCTTGCCGGCATTGATGAAAACATTACGAGCCCATTCACAGTGGGCACCTCGCCATATCGCACGGCATGGTACGAGCCGCTCGTCTCGGGCACCAACGCTTTCAACCAGGGATTCCCCGCGGCGAAGAAGTACTGTAACGGCTTCCCATTCCCGAGTGGCACCATTACGCCGTCGATGGCGCGTATCGATGCCGACAGCACGTCGTCCTCGCTGTACTGGAATCTGGAATCAACCGACGTCAATCTTGACGGTGTCACCAATGCGTACAGCGGTTACAACGACTGGGCGAACGTGCATCTGGACCAGATTGGCGCAGGCCGAAATCTCTGGTTGATTTCACAGGACAATTTCTCCGCCGAGGTCGACGCCTCGGCGGAAGTCGACGCATCATCGGAGGTCGACGCGTCAGCGGAAGTCGATGCATCCTCCGAGGTGGACGCATCCTCCGAGGTCGACGCATCCTCCGAGGTCGACGCGTCGGCCGAGGGGGTCGATTTCGATCCCACTGGAACGCCTCCGAACGGCACGTTGCAAGCGTGCGTGCTCGGCGTGGACTGCTCACCGCTGGGATCGCCCCTGGATAGAATCCAGCTGCATGGCTGGTCGGCACCCAACGCCGCTAACGTGACGAGTTACGTGGGCCTTCGGTCCACGGGCGACCACTTCCTGAGCACGAGCAGCGTCGAAGTGGGACAGACGCCGGATGCGTCGACATTTGTTATCAAAGACCTTGAAGAACTTCCCCACAACACCGCGTTCACGTGGCAGGTGAAGCCGAACCTTCTGGAAGGCGGGCGCGGCCTTCCGACGAACACCGCGACGAAAATCGCGATCAACCTGGCACCGCACGCGAACGACAACAGTTACAGCGTTACCCAAGGCACCGTGCTCAACGTGAGCGCCCGCGGGGTGCTGACGAACGACACGGACGCTGACAGTCCGAGCAACCCCTTGACGGCTATTCTGGTTCCGAACTCCGGACCGTTCCATGGCAGTCTGACTCTGAACGCCAATGGATCGTTCGTCTACACGCCCAATCCAACCTACAGCGGTCCAGACAGCTTCCGGTACGTTGCGAATGACGGCAAGTGGCTCAATAACCCGCCCTCATCACATGGGGATGGCATCACGCCGCTGAGCCCTGATTCAAACGAAGCGACTGTCAACATCACTGTGACGGGCGTCATTTACGCGTTCACTGGCTTCCTGCCACCGTTGGCGATCGCTGCCACGACCGACGGCGCGAGCGCGAGCACAAGCTTCTCGGGCAGCTTCCCACTCGGCAATCCTATCCAGGTGAAATGGAAGCTCAGTCTGAATGGAAACGAAGTCAGCGACCTCAGCACCCTTAACTACGTAGAGATTGTGCGGCGGAGCTCGAACTGCTCGGCTCTGTCGAGTCCACCGCCGCCGATTCCGATTTATCAGAATGGGGCTCCGATCGGGAACAGCACGTTCCTTTGGGACGCAACCAATCATCAGTTCGTCCTGAATGCGGACACGGCCGGAATTACGGTGAAATCCTGCTACCGTATCAGGCTGAAGCTCAACGACGTTGGTACGATTAAAGTGACGGACATCAAGTTCAAGTAGTTTGGCAGCGTTGCGTTCGGGGCGGTACCCACGCCGACGCTCATCGGCGACCACCGTAACGCAACGCTGGGCATTCCGGGAGGCGCGTTTCGTGATCGGCCGAATGCCGGGAAACGTGAGATGCGGGTCGAGGTCGCGTCGCGTTGCGAGAAGGGATCGGCGAGCGCGAGCACGTAGCGCGCGTCCCATCGGTGATCAAGGCGCGCCCCTGCCGCAAGATGTGTTAATTGCCGGCTCGGTTGCGGACTTGTGGCAGGAGCGGATCTTCGGTCGACTTGCCGCGGATCTTGAGATACTCGCGATACGAGTCGGTAAATCCTGGGTTCTTCAGTCCCTCACGTACGCGACCCTGGTAGTAGTAGGCGATCGGGAAGTAGCCGTACGTGGGCTCCTCGTCAACGAGCAGGGACATCGCCTCGCCACGACGCTTGATGCAGCGGTCGAACTCGGAGTCGGCTTGCGGAAACGCTTGGAGCTCCAGGTACGCCCGTCCAAGATCGAAATGACTCAGCCACGTGTCAAGAATTCCATTGGCCTCTGTGAGGAGTTTGATCGCCTGGCGCGGGTCACCATTCTTTAGCGCGATCTCACCCTCAATGATTTTGCCGTAGGCATGAGGCTCGGCCGGGAGCTCGGCCGAGAGGGCGCCCGCGATCGCCCGCGCTTTGGTGATTGCATCCGCTTCGACGAAAATGCGCGCCGCAAGGAATCGGATCGGTACGGCCTTGCTACTCAACAACGCCTTGTCCGCCGCGGCGATCGCCTGGCTCTTTTGCCCTCGCACGAGATGAACGTAGGCGAGCGACGTCAGCTTCCTGGCTGCCCGGTCGGGAGACTTGGCAGCTAGGTCGGCCGCGGCACCCTGCTCGAAGGCACGCGCCGCATCGGAGAGGCGCCCTTCATACAGCGCCATGTCGCCCAGGCCGGAGGCGGCCCACGACGCGCCCCGGGTCCCCATCGTTTCGAGCTTCTTGTACGTTTCGACCGCCTCTGGCAATCGCGCCTGTCCTAGTTGGGCGAAAGCCAACGCGAGCGTCGCCAAGTCGTTCGGCTTCTCCATGTTTTTCGCGTCTCGCTCCCCGGCTTGGAAATCGCCGGAGTAGACCGCGAACATAGAAAGATTCGCTCGGTACATCACACGTTTGGGCAGAATCTGGACTGCCTGCCGCATTTCATCGGCGGCCTCGCGCATGTTTCGCAACTTCGACAGACACAGCCCGCGGTTGTTGTGACCGGAAGCGTCTGCCGCGTACTGGGCGATCAGCTCGCCGTACTCGTTGACGCAATTCTGAAAGTCGCCGGTGTTCATGTAGTGAGACGCGCGAACAGCGAAGCGCTCGCGTTCCGTCATCCCGTCGAGATGCTTAAGCGCTTCAGCGGTGTACTTTTCGGCGTCCTGCAGCTGGCCCAGATTCCGCGACATGAGCGCTAGACCCTGGTAGCCGAGACCGAAGTTGGGATCGAGCTCCACAGTCTTGAGAAAGCTCTGGCGCGCTTCCTCGAATCGGGTGTTGGACTGCGCTTCTATGGCTGCCGCGTAATGGCCGGCCACTTCCATCGAGGCCGTCGAGAGGCTCTTCATCGCGAGCAGCTGTGCCGAGTCCGACTTCTCGTCACCGAGTGCCTTGCGAACCGTGGTGACCAGGTTCGTCGCGGCGCCGAGAACCTGATCCTTGCTCGAGGCTCGACTCCTGGCGGTGACGACGACCTTCCCGGTGACGCTCTGAGTCGCCTTTAAGGTAATGTCGTAGCCGTTGCCTTGAGGCTCGATCGAACCGGAGACAACCACGCCGAGACCCTGATTGACGGCGATCTGCCGCGCGGTCGCCTCGTCCAGTTTCTCAGGCGGCTGGACACCAAATACCGAGCGGATTCTGTTTCGGTCGTAGGCGTTGATGAAGCCTGCGCCTTCCAACGCGAGCTTGAGCATTGGCTCCAGCGTGTGGTCAAACGTCGGATCGTTGGTACTGTTGTTGAAATCTGCGATCAGGACCAATACCGGATCGAGTTTCTTCGGCGGTGGCGGCGTCCGAGTGAACCACCAGGTGGCGGTGACAAGGCTGGCCACGAGCATCACGGCGGCCGCGATCATGCGCGGCGTGAAACGGCGCGGCTCTGGAATCGGTACGCCCTCGTCGTCGAGGCGATTGAGATCCGCCGCGAGCTCAGCGCTCGTTTGGAAACGCTTGTCGGCATCCGGCTCGAGGCACCGCCTAATGATCCGATCGACCTCCTCGGGCACCTCCGGCACGACCGACTTGACAGCGGGCGGGGCATGCTGCATCCGTCCCTGCAGTTCGGCAATTGCGCTGCCCGCATGCTCGGCGCGGCGCCGGCCCACCAGCATGTCGTACAGGATCAGGCCGAACGCATACACGTCCGCGCGCTGATCCACATTCACGCCTCTTGCCTGCTCCGGGGCCATGTATTCGACCGTGCCCACAACGGCGCCGAGCACGGTCGCGTTCTGGTCCGCCGCGGCGCGGTTCAGATTGCCGACAATCGTGTCAGCGCCCGGAACGGGACCCGCGACCTGCGCACTTGTCGATCGCGCGATGCCGAAGTCCATGATCATCGCCTCGTCCTCGGCGCCGATCATGATGTTGGCGGGCTTCAGATCGCGGTGTACCACGCCGACCTTGTGGGCTTCGACGAGCCCCGAGACGACGGCGCGAGCGATGGGCATCACTCGTGAGATGGGCAGACGGCTATCGCGCTTCAGGATCGTCGCGAGATCCGCGCCGGCCACGTACGGCATGGTGATGAACTTGATCCCATCGATCTCACCGAGATCGTGGATGCGCACGACGTTCTTGTGTGTGACCTGGCGGGCCAGCAGCAGCTCGCGTTTGAATCGCCGCTCGATTTCCGCCGCCGTTTTCGGATCCGCCATCACTTCCGGGCGAATCACCTTGATGGCGACCGTCACGCCAAGCTCGGCGTCCCATGCTTGATACACCGCGCCCATGCCGCCAATACCAAGCAGCCGGATGGTGTGATAGCGAGCGCCGAAAGCCGACCCCGGTTCGAGAGGTCCTCGATCCGATGGAGAAGCGCCCCCGCCACTCGGTAGTGGCGTGTGGGACACCTGGTCGCCTGTGGCTGCGATCGGAAACAACATGGTCTGCGGGTCGGCCAGACGCGTCAGCTCGTGCGCGGGCGACGAATTGCCATCAGGAAGCACAGACGATGGGGATGCTTCGGGCATACCGATCGGGAGATCAGTTGATAGCCGTGTTTCGTCGGCGTCCGCCCTAGCGTTTTGTTTGCGAGGCACCGCTTTTCCTCCGGGAACCCATCGCCGGTTGCCCCCTCCCGGTGGTGCAATGTAGAAGCAGGGCTTGGATTATGTCAGAATCGAGCGCAAAATTGGCACGTTTTGTAGCGGCTCAAGGACCAATGTCCCGATTCGGACCACACCTATCCCTTCTATGTAGAACGTAGAAATCGACCAAATCGCACATGTCGGCGTCGTTCCTGACACCAAACCGCCAGGTCAAACCTCCACGTTGGGCGAGCCGAACGAAATAGATTCAGATGTCCGCTAAGCTGTTGGGTTCCCGTCCGCGTCCGCCGGAGCGCGAGCTGTTCACGACATTGATCGAGGCGCGTGCCGGCAAGGCGAAAACAAAGGCGAAAGATTGACGATCAGAGATAGGGATTCGCATGCCAATAGGAACGCCCTTTCACGAACGCACCCTTGCATTGTGCGAGAGCCTGAACTATCGCGAGTGGTCCGGCTACTACACCGTCAGTGCCTACGAAGGACATCACGAGCACGAGTACAACGCGATCAGAAACGCGGCCGCATTGATCGATGTCTCGCCCCTGTTCAAGTACATCATCACCGGCCGGGATGCCTCGCGTTTCGTCGATCGCATCATTACGCGTGACGTGTCGAAGATGTCGGTCGGACAGGTCTACTACACGCCGTGGTGCGACGAACGTGGCCGGGTCATCGATGACGGAACCGTCTCTCGCCTCGATGAACAACGGTTCCGCTGGACCGCTGCCGATCCGAACCTGCGGTGGCTTTCGCAGAATGCCATTGGCATGGACGTCCGGATCGAAGACGTATCCGAGACGATCGCGGCGCTTGCGCTTCAGGGGCCGACATCCGCTGCGCTACTGCGTGCGTCAGCCGACGCCGATATCGAGAGTCTGAAGTACTTCCGTGTGACAAGCGGAACGATCGCCGGCATCAACGTCGACATCTCGCGGACAGGGTATACGGGCGATCTCGGCTACGAGATCTGGATGCCGGCCAACGCGGCCATTCGAGTGTGGGATACGCTGATCGAGCGGGGGAAACCCTTCGACATCAAGCCGGCGGGAATGCTGGCGCTCGACGTCGCCCGGATCGAAGCGGGTCTGTTGCTGATCGAAGTGGATTTTTTCAGCAGCAAGAAAGCGATGATCCGGTCCCAGGCGTACTCGCCATATGAGATGGGTCTGACGCGGCTCGTGAATCACGACAAAGGTCAGTTCATCGGTCAGCGTGCGCTGTCGGCCGAGCACAAGGCGGGACACGCGCGTCAGATCGTCGGCCTCGAAATCGAATGGACGGCCGTCGAACGCCTCTATGAGAAGGTCGGTCTTCCACCGATGGTCGGCGCGACCGCGTCGCGTGTGGCGGTCCCCGTCTTCAAAGAGAATCGGCAGGTCGGCAAAGCTACCTCGACCACATGGTCTCCTGTATTGAAGCGAATGATCGCGCTGGCGACACTGGACCGGCCGCACTATGCAGAAGGGACTGCTCTCGAAATGGAAGTGACGGTCGAGGCCGTGCGACACCATGTCCCGGCACGCGTCGTTGCGGCACCGTTCTTCAATCCCCGCCGGAAAGTCGCGACCCCGCCGCGATAGCCTGCGCCTTCGTATTCGTCCCCTTTGGTGTACGCTTTACCCCCTCCGGTCGTTGTATTGAAGGATGGCTTACCCTGCCGGCCATGCGCTTGTTTGGTCGAATACGGCCTTTTTTCCCGCGTTCCGCGAGTATCATCGTACCCGTACTAAAGTCACGATGCGGGACCCTGGTACCTCTCCAAATTCACTCGAGTCGACTCAGCAGCTGCTTTCTCTCGTCCGGCAGGGCGATCGCGATGCGTTGGAGCGCCTTTATGCGCGATGTCTACCGCCGCTGCGCCGATGGGCGCGTGGACGGCTGCCGGCGGCTGCGCGTGGCGCGCTCGACACACAAGATCTCGTTCAGGAAACGATCCTCAATTCGTTACGGCGGCTCGATCGCTTTGATTCACGGCACGAAGGCGCGCTTCAAGCGTACTTACGGCAAGCCGTGCTCAATCGCATTCGTGACGAGGCGCGGAGATTCACCCGTCGTCCCGCCGCTGCCGAGTTAACCGACTCCTACGAGTCGGAAGCCGCCTCGCCGCTTGACATCGCCATCGGCCGCGAAGGCGTGGCGCGATACGAAGCCGCGCTTCAGTTACTTCGTGCGTCCGATCGCGAAGCGATCATCGGCCGCCTCGAGCTTCAATACGACTATCAGGAACTTGCAGTGATTCTAGGAAAGCCGAACGCCAATGCCGCGCGCGTTGCCGTGACCCGCGCGCTCGCCCGACTGATGGAGCACCTCAATGCTGGCTGAGCGCGATTACGAATCGCTGCTCGAGTCGGTTGCTGATGGCGCCCAGGTTGACTGGGCCGCGCTCGACGCCGCCGCGGCGACGAGTGCCGAACGTACGCGTTACCGAAATCTGCGTCTGGTTGCGCGCGTCGCGGAGTTGCACCGGACACTGGTGCTCGATCAAGATGCGGAGTCTGCGGCCGCGCGTATCGACGAAGCAGCGGTCGCGGATCCCGTAGCCTGGGGACATCTCAGGGTCATGGCCCGGATGGCATCCGGCGCTTTCGGCCGAATCTATCGCGCACATGACTCACAACTGAATCGCGACGTCGCCCTGAAACTGCTGCGGGGCGACATCACGCTGTACCGGCCCGTCGATCGCCTCCTTTCAGAAGCGCGCACGCTTGCACAGGTTCGTCATCCGAACGTCGTCACGGTTTACGGCGCCGATGTGCGCGACGGACGTGCCGGGCTGTGGATGGAACTCGTCGAGGGACAGACGCTCGATGCGTGGCTCAGCGCGCACGGCCGCATGGGAGCCCGTGAAGCGGCGACCATCGGGATGGATCTCTGTGGTGCCCTTGCCGCGGTTCATGCTGCCGGACTGGTTCACGGAGATGTCAAGCCGCCGAACGTCATGCGGGAGAACGGCGGCCGTATTGTCCTCATGGACTTCGGTGCGGGACGCGCGCAGGATGCCGACGGCGGCGGCGTCGCGGGAACCCCGATGTATCTCGCGCCGGAAGTGCTCGCGGGCGGACCGCCGACGACGGAAAGCGATCTCTATAGTCTCGGCGTTTTGTTGTTCCATCTGCTCACACGGACGTTTCCCTTTACCGGTCTCGACGTCGACAGTCTGCGCGACGCGCACGCCGACGCCGACCGTCGCTGGCTTCGCGATCTGCGACCGGATTTGCCATCGGAACTCGTTCAGACGATCGAGCGGGCGCTCGAAACGGATCCCGCGCGGCGATTTACGAGCGCAGGAGCGATGGAGCAGGCACTGCAACGCGGATTTGTGCCACTCGCCGACGCTCGGCCCAGCGAGGCGACGGTCCATGCGCCGAGTCGCTGGCCGCAGCTCAGTTTTGCTGTCATGGCAACCGCCCTCGTAGCCGCCGTGGTCGCGCTCGTCATCTGGTCGAGAACGACGTCAAACCGAGGCACGGTTCTATCCAACATTCGCACCATCGCGGTCCCTATGGTGGAAACCAGTGGGCCGGGAATTCGGACAGGTTTTGCCGCCGGCTTGACCGAGGAACTGATTTCCAGCCTCGGTCAGGTTCATATCCTTACGGTGAAACCGGGATCGTCACTCGGATCGATCAACGGAAAACCCGACAAGGAAATTGTCAGAGCGCTCGACGTCGATGCTCTACTCAAAACCACCGTGTCGGGCTCCGATGGGAGTGACGCCGCTCCACCGCAATTGAAAGTGCGCGCGCGGCTTCTTGCCGCCGGCACGCAGGCGATTGTGTGGTCGCAGGACTTCGACGGACCGCGTGGCAACAGCGGCGCGTTAGCCAACGCCATTGCCGCCGCAGTGACCCGTGCAGTCCAGGGTGTCCTGACACCGGCGGAGGCGACTCGCCTGGCATCGTCTCGCCAAACGAGTCCGCAAGCCGAAGAAGCGTTCCTCGCCGGCCGCTCGTACATCGGGCGATACGGCGGCGGAAACGCGGACGCAGCGCTCAAGTCGTTTCAACGAGCGTTGGAACTCGATTCGCAGCATGCCGCGGCGCATGCGGGCGCGGCGCGAGCCTATGTGACGCTCGGCGCCAATGGGGCGATGCCGAATGCTCAGGCGCGTGCTGCGGCACTCGCCGAGGCTCAGCAATCGTTGGAGCTCGACCCGAATCTTGCGGACGGCCACGCGGTGCTGGCGCATATCCGTTTCGTATACGACTGGGATTGGCCGCGCGCGGAAGCGGAATTCATTCGCAGCCTGGACCTGAATCCCAGCTCGTCATTCGCGCTGGGCTATTACGCGAACTTCCTGGCCGCTCTTGGGCGATTCGACGAATCATTGTCCGTGGCCGATACAGCCCGGCAATTGGATCCTCAATCGAGCGACGCGATTCGCAATTACGCGCTGTACCTGTATTACAAGCGAGACTACGCCCGCGCGGAACGGGAGTTGCTGAAATCCGCACCCCTCGAGCCGAACGAGGTTGGCTTGCCGTTGCTGCGCGCGAGGTTCGCCGAGACGCGTGGTGATTTTGAGGGTGCACTCGCTGATACGCGTGAAGCCCTGCGCCGGTCGAGTGGCCCCGTTGTGCCGCTGAGGGTGGCGGAAATCCGACGCGAAGCGCTGGCCGGAAGAAAGGCCGAGGCGTTGGCGGGCTTGACAAAGCTGCAGCACGAAGCTGACACGCGCGCCATTCGCGTCTACGCAAGAGACCTCGCTTACATCCAGCTGGCGCTGGGCAACAAAACCAAGGCGATTGAACTCTTCGAAGAGGCTGTCAACGAAATGGATCCCACCGTGGTCTGGTTGGGCGTAGATCCGCGCGTCGACGCGCTTCGTGACGAGCCGCGTTTTCATCAGATCCTGAAGACGATTGGATTGCCGGTAGGAGTGGGCAAAGCGCGCTGAGTTTATCCGGCTGTGGTTCGTCGCTCTGCTTGACCGGCGGCGAACGCTGACCTAGACTCCGCTCACACAAATTTCAGAAGGAGCGTCGTGTGGCGAAAAAACGTAAGGCAGCACGTCCAGCGAGGAAGGCGTCGCGTAGCGTGAAGAAGAAGTCAGCGCCGCGAAGAGCAGCGGCCGCGGCACCGCGCACGGGCTTGGAGAAACCAGGAAAGGTC
>Ga0310884_10000397_pt1 | contig 11328 bp, 9 predicted proteins | sample T60D1metaG_FD_203446 | JGI IMG/M metagenome (GOLD analysis project Ga0310884, IMG submission 203446) | Lab incubated soil microbial communities from West Virginia University Organic Research Farm, Morgantown, WV, United States - T60D1 | ecosystem: Environmental > Terrestrial > Soil >...
TCGTGGACTACGGGCGCTCGCTGGCCCGCGCGGGCTTTCGCTACATCCTCGTCGCCAACGGCCACGGCGGCCCCGGGCACCTCACGGCGCTCGAAGAAGCCTCGGCGATCGTCACCCGCCGCCACCACGTGATGATGGCGTCGGTGTCGGGCCATCTGGCCTGGGAGTTCCTGCGCGGCCGCTACGTCGACAAGATCGAGGCCGAGCTCGGACGGCCGCTTTCGGACGCGGAACGCCGCGCGTTCGCCGAGGACGCGCACGGCGGCTGGTGGGAAACGTCGCTCATGCTGCTGATCCGCCCTGATCTCGTCGACCAGTCGTATCGCACGCTTCCGCCGGCGCGCTACTCGCTGCCCGAGAAGGCCGTGCCCAACTTTCCGCTGCGGAACGGCGGCCAGGGCTACGTCGGCCACCCGGCGCTGGCCGATCCGGTGTTCGCCCGGGCGGCGTCCGAGGTGCTGATGGCGGAGACGATGGAGCTCGTCGAGGGCCTGCTCGACGGACGCATCAAGCCGAGCGCCGGCCGGTCGCCGTTCTTTGCGCTGCCGTTCTTCAGGACCGATTTCTGGCCGCTTGCCGCCACCGCGGCCGCCGGCATCGCGCTGGGCGCCGCGGCCTCCCTGGCACTCGTGCTCGGCAGACACCGCCCCGATGGCCCCGGATCCGATCGTCGAGCTTGACGCCGGCGACGGCGTCGCCTGGCTCCGGCTCAACCGCCCGGAGGCGCTGAACGCGCTCAACCGCGAGCTGACGGGCGCGCTCGAAGCCGCGCTCGAGCGCGTGGCCGCGATGGACGGCGCGCGCGTTCTGGTGGTGGCCGGCCGCGGCCGCGCCTTCTGCGCGGGGAACGACATCAAGGAGATGGAGACGGTGTCGTCCGAGGACGCTGAGACGCTGGCCCGGCGCCACGCGGCGATCATGCGGCGCTTCTCGAGCCTGCCCCAGGTGACGATCGCCGCGGTCGACGGCTACGCGCTGGGCGGGGGTCTCATGCTGGCGATCGCGCAGGACCTCCGCGTGGCGTCCGATCGCGCGCGCTTCGGCCTGCCGGAGGTGACGCTCGGGTTTCCGCCGGCGTACGGGATCGGGCGGCTCCTCGACGTGCTGGCGGGCGGCCACGCGCGGGACCTCTTGCTCACGGGCCGGACGATCCACGCCGCCGAGGCGCTCCGGATCGGCCTCGTCAACCGTGTGGTCGCGCCGCCCACCCTGGAGGCGAGCGTCACCGCACTCGCCGGCGAGATCGCGCGCTCGCCGCGCAGCGGTCTCGCGGCCACGAAAGAGATCGTGGCGGCAATTCGATCCGGCGCCCCGGGCCGGGAAGCTGAAGGCTACGCGGCAGCGCTCAGGACGAGCCCGGCGGCGCGGGAGCTGATCCGGGAGTTCGCGAGCCGGAAGAAGAAGTAGACGCTACCGCTTGCGGCGGACCATGTCCTGGTCGGCCACGCGCAAGAGATCCTCGGCGCTCTCCGGGGGCGACTGCGCGTAGGCCACGCCGAAGCTGCACGTGATCGGGACCGGGATCCCGCGCTTGCCCGAGAGGCCCTTGATCTTCTCGTTGACCCTCGCCATGACCGTTTCGATGTCCTCGGCGGCCGCGTCGGGAAAGAACACGAGGAACTCGTCGCCGCCGTGGCGCACGATCAGGTCGGTCGTGCGCGTGGCCTCGACCAGCGCGTCGGCGACCGTCCGCAACACGTCGTCGCCCACGCCGTAGCCGAAGCGGTCGTTGATCGCGCGCAGCTGCAGCACATCGACCATGAGCAGGAGCGCGCCGGTCTTGCGGCGCCGCGCGACGGCGGCGAGCCGCCGATACTGGTCGTGGAAGGCGCGGCGGCCCGCCAGTCCGGTGACCGGATCGGGGGCGAAGCGCGACAGGCGCCGGTCGGTCTCGTAGAGCCGGCCCGCGAGCATGCGCAGCATCGACACCGCCAGCTCCGCCGAGCTCTGGAGCACCCGGAGAAATTCGGTCTGGGGGATCACGAGGCAGTGCGTCCGCTCGACCGCGACGACCGTCGCCGAGCGCGGCTGGTTGCGAAGCACGCTGAGCTCGCCGAGGATCTCGCCCTCGCCGAGCTCGCCCACGATGAGCTCGACCGGCGAATCGGGCGCGACCTCGAGCACGCGGACCCGCCCGCTCAGGATGATGAACACGCGATCGGGCGGGTCGTTCTCGCGGATCAGCACGTGGCCCGCCGTGAAGGACTGCTCGGTCGCGGTGGCCAGGAGGAGCTCGCGCTGCTCGGCGCTGAGCGTTTTAAAGAGCGGCAGCGCGGCGAGCAGGCTCGATCGCCGGCTTCGGCTGTCGCCGAGGGTCGCCGTCGGCTCGCCGCGCGGAAGGGCGCGGTCGACCGGGTCGAAGACCATCAAGGTCCGCGCGAGCCACGCGCGCACCCGGGTTCTTAGCATCGGGGGGCTGAACGGCTTCGAGAGATAGTCGGTCCACGAGGCCTCGCCACGGTACACGGCGTCGGATGGGATCGAGCTGTCGGCGAGCACGACGATCGGAAAGTTGCGCCGTCCCAGCCGGTCGCGCATCACGTCGAGTACCGCGTCGCCGTCGCCGTCGAGGACATCCCGGTCGATGATCGCGATGTCGGGCATGAGCTCGGGACCACGCGAGAGCGCGGACCGCACATCGGGCTCGCGCAGGAACACCAGCCCGTCGTCGCCGAGGACTTCCTCGATCTCGGCGACCTCAGGCTCGTTCGCGCTCACCAGCAGCACGCGGCCGCCGATGATCTGCCGGTGCTGTAGCGCGGAGGCCTCGGCCATGTCCGGGACCGCGCTGCTGCCGCGCACCGCGAGCTCGAGACCCTCGCGCGCCGCCAGGACGTCCAGCGCCTGACCGCGCCGGCCGACGTGGGCACGCGCGGCCGCCTCCATGCGCTCCATCGTCGAGTCGTCGTGCGCGGGATCGTGATGGAAGAGCACCAGGCGCTCGACGCCGGCGGCCAGGGCGACGTCGACCGCGTACTCGAGGCTGCTGTGCCCCCAGCCGACCTTGTCGCGGTACTCCGCGTCGGTGTACTGGGCGTCGTGGATCACGAGATTCGCGCCCTTGAGGAAGGCGATGTGCCGCTCGTCACCCGGATGCTGCGAGACCCGGCCCGAGGCGTTCCAGAACGGCTCGTGGTCGGTCGCGTAGGCGATGGTCGCGCCGTCGCTGGTCATGCGGTACGCGATCGTAGGCGCGGTGTGGTTCAGGAACTGCGTCTCGACCAGCACACCGCCGACCCGGAAGAAGCCCTCGTCGAGCTCGGTGAAGTGGATGCGCGAGCGCAGGTCGCGCATCTTCACCGGGAAGTACGAGTACTCCATCTGGCCGGCCATCGCTTCTTCGAGCCCGCGCTGAAAGCCGAGCGGCGCGTAGATGTTGAGCTCGGAGCCGGGCAGGAACGCGGGGACGAAGAACGGAAAGCCCTGGATGTGGTCCCAGTGGGTGTGGCCGATGAAGAGGTGCAGGCGAATCGGATGCGGCATCGTCTGGGCCAGGTGAAGGCCCAGCTCGCGGGCGCCGGTGCCGCAGTCGAGGACGATCACGGTGCCGTCGGAGGCCCTCACCTCGACGCAGGAGGTGTTTCCGCCATACCGGGCCGTGTTCGGCCCGGGCGCGGCGATCGACCCACGCGTCCCCCAAAAGCGCACCTGCATGGCGGATAGTCTTATCATACCGTGCGGTCCCGAACGCATTTCTCCAACAAATTCCGGAACTCACGCTCCACTCGCCCAGACGGACGGTCGAAACGCGCCCCGGACTTGCGTCAAATCGCGGCCGGCACCCGTGACATGCCGTGCCGCCATTGCCAAGGGCGAGGCCCTCTGATAAACAACAGCGCGTGACCGCCGCCTCTCTGCCGCCGATTCCGACTCACGTCATGGGCAGCCACGGCTTCCCGGGCTGGTTCTGGACCGCGCTCGACCGCATCAAGGCCGGCGACTACGGCCAGACCGACGCGAAGGAGACGTTCGACGACGCGACCCAGCTCGCGATCCGCGACCAGGAGCGCGCCGGCGTCGACGTCATCTGCGACGGCGAGATGCGGCGCTTCTTCTTCGTCCAGACCTTCTACGCGAAGATGGACGGCCTCGAGTCGGTCGAGCCGCTCCGCAAGACCGGGCTCTACGCGTACGACTCGGCGCCGCGCTATCGCCCGCGCGAACGCATCAAGGTGCCGCGCGGACTCGGCGTGGTCGACGAGTTTCGATATCTGAAGACCCAGACCGACAAGCCCGTGAAGGCGACCTGCCCCGGACCGGTCACCTTGTCGATCCACGTCCAGCTCCGGCCCGGCGACGCGTACGGCAACGACCGCCTGGCACTCTGCTGGGACTTCGTCCCGGCGATCAACGCCGAGCTGCGCGCGCTTGTCGACGCCGGCGCCGACTACATCCAGATCGACGAGCCGTCGGCCGCGATCGTGCCGGGACAGATCGGCGAGTACGTCAAGATGTTCAACGCCTGCGTCGAGGGCGTCCGCGCGCGGATCGCCTATCACGTGTGCTTTGGAAATCTCCTGTCGCGCCCGCGCGGCAAGCGGTCGTATCGCTGGATGTTCCCGGCGCTGCTCGAGACGAAGTGCCAGCAGTTCGTCTTCGAGTACGCCAACCGCGAGATGGCGGAGATCGAGCTGTGGAAAGAGGTCGGCGTCGACCGCGACGTGGCGTGCGGCGTCGTCGACGTGAAGTCGTTTTACATGGAGAGCCCGGAAGACGTGGCCGAGCGTCTCGAGCTCTGCGCCAAGTTCATTCCGGTCGAGCGGCTGTCGGCCGTGCCCGATTGCGGGTTCTTCCCGGTGCCCCGCTGGGTCGCGTTCGAGAAGCTCAAGCGCCTGGTCGCCGGCACGCGCCTGGCACGCCGCCGGCTGGGCCTTGCCTAGATCGTGTCGACGAGGAGCCTCACGATGACGTCCATTCCCCGCTCACGACGACAGTTCCTGAAGCTCCTCGGCGCCGGAGCCGGCGCGGCCGCAGCAGCCCGGCTCGACGCGCCGCCCGTGTCGGCTCAGGCGACCGGCCCGGTGAAGATCGGCGTCTTGACAATCCGAGCGGGCGTGGCAGCCCCGGTCGGCGCGGCGGGACTTCGCGGCACCGAATGGTGGGCCGAGCGAACGAACAAGGCCGGCGGAATCCTCGGGCGGCAGGTCCAGCTGGTCGTCGAGGAGGAGTCGAATCCCAAGGACACGGTCGAGCGCTACAGAAAGCTCATTCTTCAAGATCAGGTCGAGGCGGTCCTGGGCGGCATCTCGACGGGCGTCACGCTCGCGCTCGGACCGGTCGCGGAAGACCTCGGCACGCCGTGGCTCTCCTGGGACGGCACGACCCAGAAGGGCGTCGAGGAGACGATGCCCAATCCCAAATGGGCGTTCAAGAGCGTCGACAACGAGGTCGAGGCGATCGTGGCCGGCATCCTCACGCCGAAGTACTTCAAGGGCATCAAGACCGTCGCCGGGATCGGCAACGATTACTCGTACGGCCACGACTGCTGGGAGTCGTACCAGGCCGTGCTGAAGCGCTACATCCCGGACGTGAAGTTCGTGCTCGAGCTGTTCCCCAAGCTCGGCGTGACCGATTTCACCTCGCACATCGCGACCATCCAGCAGTCGAAGGCCGATCTCCTGATGTGCTCGTTCTGGTCGGGCGACGCGACGATCATCATGAAGCAGGCCGCCGCGGTCGGTCTGTTCAAGACCATGAAGGGCGTCTTCACGACCGCCGGCGGCGTGCACGACTCGTTGAAGAAGGAATTCACGCCCGAAGGGCTCCTGCTCGGCTACAACACGATGTACTTCGACGACCCCAAGGCAAGCCCGCTCCTCAAGCAGTTCGTGCGCGAGTACAAGGCGAAGTACAACGAGTATCCGCCCTACGAGTGCGACCACGCGTTCTTCAACGCCGAGTCGTACAAGGTGGCCGTCGAGAAGGCCGCCGGATCCAGCAAGAAGTGGCCGGAGAAGGCGCAGGTCGTCAAGGCGCTGGAAGGGCTCGAGATCGAATCGCTCTCGGGCAAGCGCAGCTGGCGTGAGGACCACGTCCAGATGTGCAACTTCTATCAAGGGATCACGACACACAAGAACGCGTACGACTTCGTCACGATCAACCCGATCGAGACCATCTCGACGAAGCAGGCGATGAAGCCCGCGGGCACAAAGCTCTTCGACTGGATCGCCGGCTGGAAAGTCTGACGGCCCACGTCGTCAACGTCCTGCTCGGGGGCCTCTTTCACGCCGCCATCCTGTTCCTCGTCTCCGCGGGACTGCAAGTCGTCTTCGGCGTGCAAAGGATCTTCAATCTCGCTTGCGGCTCGTTCTACGCGCTCGGCGCGTACGCGGGCGTGTCGGCGGTCGGCTGGTACGTGGGCGCCGGCGGTCCGCCGGCTCTCTTCATCGTGCCGCTCGTGCTGGCCGGCCTGGCGGTCGGGGCCGTGGGCTTCGTCGTCGAGCGCGGGCTCCTGCGCTTCGTCTACGATCGCGACGAGACCTTCCAGCTGCTGATGACCTTCGCAATCGTGCTGGTCATGGAGGATGCGATCCGCATGACGTGGGGCACGGCGCCGCGCTCGACCGGCGGGCTCTATCTGGCCTACGGACAGATCCGCGTCCTCGGCGCCACGGCTCCGGTCTACAACCTGATCGTGATCTTGGCGAGCCTCGCCATCGCGCTCGCGATCGGCTGGCTGCTCACGCGCACCGCGTTCGGCCGGATCATCCGCGCCACCGCCGACAACCGCGACATGGCCGAAGCGCTCGGGATCGACATGCGGCGCGTCTACGCGAAGGTGTTCACGCTCGGGACGATGCTCGGCACGCTCGGCGGCGCGCTCGTGATCCCGGCGACGGCCGCGATGAGTGAAATGGGGATCGAGCTGATCGTCGAGGCCTTCGCGGTGGTCGTCATCGGCGGGCTCGGCTCGATGCGCGGCGCCTTCGTGGGCGCGCTGGCCGTCGGCATCCTGCGCGCGATCGCGATCTCCGTGTACCCGGAGCTCGAGATGCTGCTGATCTACCTCATCGTGATCGCGGTGCTGGTCGTCCGCCCGCGCGGCCTGTTCGGCGCGGCCGAGGCGTGATGGGCGCCGCCGTGGTCATCCTGGCCGTCGCGGCGATCGCCGCCGCGCCGCTCGTGGTCTCGACCTACCACGCGCTGCTCATGCTGCCGTTCATGGCCTACGCGGTCGTTCTGCTCGGGCTGAATCTCCTGTTCGGCTACACGGGCCTGGTCTCGTTCGGCCACGCGCTGTTCATCGGGCTCGGTGCCTATACCGGCGCGTTCCTCACGACGCACGCCAAGATCCGCTCGCTCGAGCTGATCTTGATCACGGCCGCTGCCCTCGGGGCGCTGGTGGCCGCGCCGATCGCGGCGCTCTGCGTGCGCTACGTGAAGATCTACTTCGGGATGCTCACGCTCGCCTTCGGGATGGTGTTCTACACGTTCGTGCTGAAGTTCTATCGCCTCACCGGAGGCGACGAGGGCATGCCGTTCCTGCGCCCGTCGCTGCTCGGTCTCTCGCTCGACGCCATGCCGAAGATCGACTACCTGGTGGGCCCGTACTATTACTACTCGCTGGCCGTCCTGGCGCTGGCCGCGCTGGCGATGTGGCGCATCGTGCACTCACCGTTCGGCCTCTGCCTGAAGACGATTCGCGACAATCCCACGAAGGCCGAGACGCTCGGGATCGGCGTCACGCGCTATCGGTTCTACGCCTTCGTGATCTCGGCGGTCTACGCCGCGGTCGGCGGCGCCCTGCTCGGCCCGCCGACCGGGAACGTCGATCCGACCCTCGCCTACTGGACCCATTCGGGCAACATCGTGTTCATGACGCTCCTCGGCGGGTTCACGAGCTTCTTCGGCCCGGTGGTCGGCGCGTTCGTGTTCATTTATCTGCAGAACTGGGTGATGTCGGTCGTGCCCTACTGGCGGCTGATCTTCGGCGCCATGCTGGCCCTCATCGTGATCGTCGCGCCGGAGGGGCTCCTGGGCCTCGTGTCCCGCCGCCGCGCGGTGCCTGCGGCGCGCGTGTGATCCTCCGCGCGAGCGGCCTCACCAAGCTCTACGGCGATTTCCTCGCGCTCGACGACGTGAGCCTCGAGGTCGACGCGGGTGAGTTCGTCTCGATCGTCGGCCCCAACGGCGCGGGCAAGTCGACCTTGATCAACATTCTCACTGGCGTCACGCGGCCGAGCGCGGGCAGCGTGCGCGTGCGAGACCGGGAGGTCACCGGCCTTCCGCCGGCGAGTCTGGCGCGCCTCGGCGTGGCCCGCTCGTTCCAGCTCGTCCAGGTGTTTCCCGATCTCACGGTGCTCGAGACCCTGCAAGCGGCCGTCGTCGCGCGGCTCGGCCGCGGGCGCCGCTTCTTCGCCTCGCTCGCGCGCGACCGCGAAGTCCAGGAAGGCGCGCTCGAGGTCGCCGAGCTCTTTGGTTTGGGCGACGAGCGCCACGTGCCGTCGCGACAGCTGCCGCAAGGGGACAAGAAGCTCCTCGACGTCGCCTCCGCGTTCGCGCTCAAGCCCGAGATCATCCTGCTCGACGAGCCGACGTCGGGCGTGAGCACCGCCGACAAGACCGCGATCATGGACACCCTGGTGGCGGCGTCGAAGCGGGTCGGCCTCAAGGCGATCGTCCAGGTCGAGCACGACATGGACATCGTGTTCGGCTACTCCGACCGGATCGTTGCGCTCCATCAGGGCAAGGTGCTGGCCGACGCGGCACCCGCCGCGATTCGCGCGGACCAGCGCGTGATGGACACCGTCGTCGGCCGGAAGGCCGGCGTCTCGCGGGCTCCGGCATGCTGACCGTGTCGAAGGTCGACGTGTTCATCCAGTCGAGCCACATCCTGCGCGGCGTGTCGCTCGAGGTGGGCGCGCGCGAGGTCGTGTGCCTGGTCGGTCGCAACGGATCGGGCAAGACGACGACCTTGCGGACGATCATGGGCTACCTGCGGCCGCGCGCGGGCTCGATCGAGTTGCGCGGAGAGCCGATCCACGGCCGCCGCACCCACGAGATCGCGATGCGCGGGCTCGGCTGGGCGCCGGAAGACTCGGGGATCTTCGCCGACCTGACCGTTGGCGAAAACGTCGAGATCGCAACGTGGACCCGGCGCGGCGGCCGCCCCGCCGCCGAGCGCATCGAGCTAGCCTACGGTGTCTTCCCCGTGCTCCGCCGCTACACGGCGCGCAAGGGCCCGCAGCTGAGCGGCGGCGAGCGCAAGATGCTCTCGATCGCGCGCGCGCTGGCGCTCGATCCGGACATGCTCTTGCTCGACGAGCCGTTCGAGGGGCTCTCGCCCGCGATCATCCCGGCCGTGAGCGCCGGCATCGCCGCGATCACCGAGCTCGGCCGGGCGATCCTGATCGCCGAGTCGAACATCCACCACGTACCCGAGTACACCACCAGGCTCTACGTCATCGAGCGCGGCGAGATCATCTTCGGCGGCGCTCCCGAGGACGCCTGGCGCGACGCGAGCGTTTCGCGGATAATCGGAGGACCTTCGCGATGACGTTGCCCCTGATCCCGACCGCGGTCGTCGGCTCTCACGGAAAACCCAGCTGGTGGTTCGCCTCGGTGAAGGCGTTCGAGCAGGGCGAGCTCGGCCCGGGCGACATGGACGAGATGTTCGACGACGCCGCCAACACCGCCATCCGCGACATGGAGTGGGCGGGGATCGACATCATCACCGACGGCGAGGTCCGCCGGCTCGACGGCTACGTCGACTCGTACTACGCGATCATCAAGGGCATCGAGCCCTTGCCGGTGCGGCGCAAGGCCGGCCCGTGGGGCTACGACCAGCAGACGCGCTACGAGGCAGTCGGGCGCATCGAGACGCCGAGCGGCGGGCTCGGCATCGTGAAGGAGTTCGAATACCTCCGGGCGCATACCAAGCGGCACCTGAAGGCGACCTGCGCCGGCCCCCTCACCTTCGGCTCGCGCATCCATCCCGGCGGGGTCTACAAGGGCGTCGTCGACGTCGCCGAGCGCTTCGCCGAAGTGATCAACGCCGAGCTCCGCGGCCTCGTCGCGGCGGGCGCGGACTTCATCCAGCTCGACGAGCCCGCGCGCGGCAACGTGTCCGGCGAGGAGATGGCCCGGCTTTTCAACCTGGCCACGACCGGCATCAACGTGAAGCTCGCCTTCCACGTCTGCTTTGGCAATCGCTTCGGCCGCTCGCGCTTCAGCCGCTCGTACGAGCCGTACTTCCCGGGGCTCTTGAAGGCGCGCGCCGACCAGTTCGTGCTCGAGTTCGCCGGCCGCGAGCTCAGCGAGGTCGACCTGTGGAAGAAATACGGTGAGGGCCGCGAGCTCGGCGCCGGCGTCATCGACGTGAAGGGGTTCAACCAGGACACCGTCGACGAGGTCGCCTCGCGCATCCGGCGCGTGCTCCAGGTGTGCCCGGCCGAGAAGCTGACCGTGAACCCCGACTGCGGCTTCGGCTGGTCGCCGCGCTACATGTGCAATCAGAAGCTCACGGCGCTGGCCGCGGGCACCGCACTCGTGCGCAAGGAGCTGTCAGGCCGGAGCTGAGCCGCGCCGAGCGCATCGCGCGGCGGCAGGTCGCGAGGCGATCAGACGCAGGCGTGCGACGAGGCTCTTCCGCGCAGGCGCTCCATCCCCGCCAGCATGCGCGGCAGATCCATCGGCTGGTCCAGCTCGTTCCGAAACTCCTGGTAGCAGCGCATCACGTTCGGCAGGATCCGCTCAGCGTCGCTCCACGACGCGTAGACGCCGAGCTTGATGTCCGCGGCGGCCGCCTCCGCCGGCATGCCGGCGTCGAACCGCTGCTTGGCCTCGCGGCGCACCAGCGCGAGATAGTCGCGCATGTGCTTGAGATCCTTCTTGGTGCCGATGGGGCCGTGGCCCGGCACGATGACGTCCGCGTCGAAGCGCATCAGGCGATCGGCCGCCTTGATCCAGTGGCCGACGTGGCCCTGGAACGCCAGCGGCGTCACGTAGAGGAACGCGATGTCCCCCGCGAAGAGGATCCGCTCTTTGGGCAGATACGCGACCGCGTCTCCGGCGGTGTGCGCGGCGAAACCCGGGTGCCAGAGCTGGATCTCTCGCTCGCCGTCGTGCAAGACCATGCGGTCTTCGAACGTCACCGTCGGCAGCACCACCTGGAGCTTCGGGAACTCCGCGGCGAACTTCGGCATGAACCGCTGCAGCAGCGGCACGGGCGGAAATCCTGGCGCGAGCTCGGCCCGACATTTCTCGGTCGCGACGATCGTGGCGCCGCGAAAGAACCGGTTGCCGCCGGTGTGGTCCAGATGGTGGTGCGTGTTGATGAGCTGGGCGACCGGCTTGCGCGTGGTCTTCTGGATGGCCGTCACGAGCCGC
>Ga0310884_10000401_pt1 | contig 11296 bp, 7 predicted proteins | sample T60D1metaG_FD_203446 | JGI IMG/M metagenome (GOLD analysis project Ga0310884, IMG submission 203446) | Lab incubated soil microbial communities from West Virginia University Organic Research Farm, Morgantown, WV, United States - T60D1 | ecosystem: Environmental > Terrestrial > Soil >...
GCGATGGCGCTTACCATTCCTTCAAGGAGTTGATTAGTAAATGCTCGCTCTCGACGCGACTCAAACATGCTACGGCGCATCTGCTTGAATCTTCGCTGCACTTCCAAAAGAGTTCCAATCGCAACCAATGCACCAACCAGCAAAGCAATCACGCTCCACATGCGAATCTGTCTGCGCCCCTCTGCTTCGACGGCTTGCATACGAGTAAAGATCTGCTCCTGCTGCGTTTGAGACGCCACAAACAGATCATTCAGTTCACCATCGACTGTACGAAACGAAGGAAACCCCTCGAGGCTGTATCGCCTGATGTCGCGCGTAATATCCACGTAGTTTTGGAGGTCATTGCGGAACTGTATCCACGAAGCATCTTCGGAGAGCGGCGGACGGTCCAGCTGGCCCATGAACTCCGTCACATCATCACGAGCCGTCAAAAGCCTGAGTTCAAAAGGCGGATTCAGTACCCCGCGCGATTCAAAGTCAGATCTTGTTCTTGCTTCGTTGTCGAGTTTTGTTATCGCGAGCCGCAAATTCAGCAACAGGCTAAGCCGCGCCGTGTACTGTGTCTCCAGGCTCCGGGCTTCAAAGCTGACGTCGGTCATGATTTGCACGCTCCACAGAGACAGCGTTGCAATCAGTGCCAGCAATAAAAGGAATCCGATCACAAGTGGAGTGATCGCGGGTGCGATTTCACGAGCACGAACTTGAAGCGACTCAGTTAAGGGTTCAGAGTCAGGCGAAGGCACACGACGGTAAACAACTTCCGCGGGCTTGTCTGACGGGGGAGGTTGTCTTGCGGGCTCTGCCATAAATTCGCTACGCGAATCGTAAATCGTCAATCGTGAATCGTGAATCGAAATCCTGGCTCGCGAACGCTCGATTCACTATTCACTATTCACTATTCACGGCTTGGCGTCCATCCAATTGTCGCCTACACCTACGTCTGCAACAAGCGGCACATCGAGGCTCACCGCCGATTCCATCTCGCGCTTCAGTATCGCACTGACCTCTTCGACTTCCTTTTCCGGCACTTCTACTAACAACTCATCGTGAACCTGCATCAATAGTCGCGCGCCAAAACCCGCGCGTTTGAACTCTTCATCCACATGCAACATCGCGATTTTAACGATATCACTTGCCGTGCCCTGAATCGGCATGTTGATGGCTTCGCGTTCGGCCGCTTTACGTATGTTCGCATTGCGATCGGTAATTCCCGGAAGCGGACGAATGCGGCCATAGATCGATCTCACGTATCCATGTTCACGCGCGCGCACAGGCACTTCTTCCATGTAACGTCGCACACCTTTGTAGGTGTTGTAATAGTCTTCGATTACTTTCTTCGCTTCCTGCCGCGAAATACCGACGCGTTGCGACAGTCCCCACGGCTCAATTGCGTAGGCGATAGCGAAGTTCACAATCTTCGCAAAGCGTCGCGCCTCTTTCAGTTCTTCGTCGGTCTTGGCTCCGAAAACCAGGCGAGCAGTGCGCGCGTGAATGTCTTCGCCGTTCTGAAACGCTTCGAGCATTACGAGGTCTTGCGTAATGTGCGCCAGCAATCGCAGTTCTAGTTGTGAATAGTCAGCAGATATGATCTTGTTTCCCTTTTCAGCAACAAATGCTCTTCGAATCCTGCGGCCGAGTTCGCTGCGAATCGGAATGTTCTGTAGATTTGGATCGCTCGACGACAAGCGTCCGGTAGCGGCAACCGCCTGATTCAAATGACAGTGGATGCGACCATCCGTAGCGATTTGATGTGGCAATGCGTCCGTGTAGACACTCTTCAGTTTATCGAGCTCGCGATACTCGATTATCAAACGCGGTAATTCGTAAGTTTGGGCCAACTCCTCCAGGACCGCTTTGCTCGTCGAGATTCGTCCGGTCGAAGTCTTCCTACCGGAATTAATATCCAGCTCGGAAAGTACTTCGCCAACTTGCTTCGGTGATCCGATGTTGAATTCTCGTCCCGCGAGCTGGTAAACCTTGACCGTAATCTTGTGCAGTTCCTGGCCCAGGTACGTCGACAACTCCGACAACACACGAGGGTCGACCTTCAATCCGGCGCGCTCCATTCGATAAAGCAACGGCGCAAGCGGCAGCTCGACCTCCGAATAGATCGTCTCCAGTTTCTTTTCGAGTATTCGTTGATGAAGTACGTGCGCGGTCTGTGCGGTTAGATCAGCAGCGCGTGCTGTTTGCCATTGTTCCTGAGACCAGTCAGCGGTTGGGTTGTGGCCGTTTTCCAGACCAAGCGCCTCACGCGCGAGATCATTAAGTTCATACTTACTCCGGTTTGGATCCAGCAGGTAAGCGGCGAGGAAGGTGTCGTCCTTAACGCCTTCCAGTTCAATATCGAAACGCGATAACAGCCCCACCGCGCGCTTCAGATCATGAACCGACTTTTCGACGAGTCCATTGGACAAGACCTCGCGCAACGGCGGTAGAAATGATTCTGAACCACCCTCAAATCTTTGAAGATCGACGTAAGCAGACAGACCTGCCTTAGTGGAGAATGCGATTCCCTGCGTCGACTCCAACTCCGTGAAGCATCCCTGTTCACCGGTTCCCGCAGGAGTGGAGTCGGCAACTGCCACACCCAAGTGCTCAGAATCAAATAGGGTGCGAACGAGATTATCAAGATCACTTCTTGTTTGTATTCGACGATAGTCGAGTGGCGTTGAAATATCTGGCGGCTTAACTTCGACCGCAGCATCGGCATATTCCCGACTTAAATTGGCAAACTCGAGCTCATGGAAGAGTTCGTACGCCGCCGCTCTGTCTGGCGACTTGGTTTTTATCTCTTCGAGATCAAGCGGGACGTCGAGATCGATTCGGATGCGTGCAAGTTCACGCGATTGACGAATCAAATCTGCATTGTCGCGGAGGGACTCCCGATAGGTTTTGTGCTTTATTGCTTCCCAACCCTGGAGAGCATTTTCTATCGACCCAAACTGTTGAATGATCTGTACTGCACCTTTCGAGCCAATGCCGGGTGCGCCAGGGATGTTGTCGATGGAGTCGCCCATTAAACCGAGCAAGTCGACAAGCTTGTCTGCGGTTACACCAAACTTATTCTCCACCCACGCTTCATCACACCATTCTATCGGCGGCACCGGCTCTTTGCGTTTCACGACTTGCGAGTTTTGCCGCATGCAAACGATCAGCGGATCTCGTACGAGCTGACACATGTCTTTGTCGTTAGAAACGATAACTACCTTAAGCCCTTGCTCTGCTGTCTTCTCCGCCAGCGTGCCAATCACGTCGTCAGCTTCGAAGCCAGGCGCGTTGATGACGGGAATATTGAAAGCTTCGCACAGGCGGATGATGTAGGGCATTTGCGAGCTAAGATCGGCGGGCATCTCCAGACGATTAGCTTTGTAGTCGGCGAACGTCTCGTGTCTGAAAGTCTTCTCTTTTGACTCGAAGATGGCGGCGATGTAATCCGGCTTTTCTTCACGCAGCAATTTAATAAGCATGTTGGTGAAGATATAGACGGCGCCTGTGACCTGGCCTCTTGAAGTCGCCAAAGGCGCACCGCGATTCTGCATCGGCGCATAGAAAGCCCGAAAAATGTGCGACATCGAGTCGATTAAGAACACACGTTTGGGCGGTTCATTTTCGGCTGGCGACTGTTTGGCAGGCATGGTGTGAGGTGATCATAGAAATCGAGGTTGAGGGTGTCAAACATGCTGATTGATGATTGATGATTTTAGATTGATGATTGGAATACGCAATCATCAATCATCAATCTAAAATCATCAATGTTCTTAGGGAGGTTTTATCGCAACAAGTACCTTGTTACTGGGCACACCTCGCACTGTAATGCTCAACAGGGCATCCATCGGCCCAACGACGGAGTCAGGTAGTATGATCACTACCATTGTTAACCCTGTCGCCCCGATTAGCGGCCCAACATACTCAACTTGCACCGGCACCACCTGCGGCCCAAGTTCGAATTGGGCGGTAACTACCGAGCTTGATTCTGACGGCGAGAGCTGTGCGTTATGAGCAAAGACAACAATTCGGGTCCGATGATCGGAACTAAAGTTTAGCAACGTTTCCAGCGGAAACGGATCTCGGACCATTGTGACCAAATTTAGCGCGATTGCTCTGTTCGAGCTTGTTTCAGTAACAATCGATGGTGGATCAGGAGTTGGCGTTGGCGTGGGAGTTGGTGTGGGCCCGGCTTCTATCGTCAAATCCCAACGACGAGTCTCGGTGAGTACTTCTTGAACATCTCGTCTGACCGCAGTTGTTTTGTCTTTCACGAGAACATCGACGGTGTGTCCCCCAACACTAAGCGTCGCCGTGTCGAGCAGAAACGTATCTGTGCTGGCGTGGACTTGCCCGTCAACGAACCAGGTAACGTCTAGTGAATGCGTTAATGGAATCAGCTTAATAACAGAGAACGATTGCGTTTGACCGCGCTGAACAGTGAAGCTCGACGAGCTCGGGCTACTAGTATCAAACGGCGACACAAAGTTGTACATCCGCTTGATTAGCTGTTCCGTGTTGATCTGCTCGAACGGTCGATTATTTGATCGCATCTTTGAGTTAAAGGTGGGCCGGTAAAAGCCGCTGTCGCACTGGCCTCCTCCTTCATAAAGACCCGGTACGCCGTTGGCTCCGCCAAAAGTTGGGATTGGAGTAGATGGGTCGATCCAGTAGTTCCACTTGATATTCGAACGAGTGGTCACACGCGTGAGGTTCGGCTGGCTGGGCTCGGAAGTCCCGCATGTATTACCTCCATATTCATCACCCAGAAATCCAAAACTGTGGCCGACTTCATGAAGTATAACTTCTACCGCTAAGCTGTTAACCGAACCGACGGCGAAGACTCCACCTGATCCGCCGTACTCTTGATCATTAACGATCACTAACCGGATGTCGCTCTGAGCAGGAGTAACACTTCTGTTTATGACGGCAAACGCCTTTGTCACGTTTATGCAGATGAGCCGCTCAATACTGCTGCAGTTATAGGCAGCATCCAAAGCAGTGTCTACAAAGGTGCCGTCTTCCGGATGGTCCGCTCCAGATTGATTGCTAACGACGTCAACGCGGATGACGTTGAAGTACACTTGGTATTCACGGTAAGGCTCTTGTGCAAAGAAGGCCTGCATGAACTGTTGGACGTCAGTCCGATACTTCTGCATTTCCGCCACAGTGTACCCATCACCCATAACGACGATATCAACCCGATTGTCAGAGGAACCGTTGTTAATAATGGTCTCGGAGGGTTCTGCGTAGGCTACAAGTGGAGACAGAGATCCAACCAACACCAATAAGAAAAAAGAAAAGACCTTGATAGGTGAGATCGCAGACACAGCTGTTTAGTTACGAATCGAGATCGTGCTAATAAGGACAGGAACAAACTCTTGACCACTCCAACGCGGGTGATATAAACGCAACTCGACCGCATCCTCATCATCCGGTATGTTGACGGTAAAACTAAGACTCGGCCGAAAGATCACCTCACCTGTCAGAGTCCCGTCCGGGCCAGGCCTTTCAGCGCGAAGAATTCTTGGATCCGGAATCGTCGACCACCAACGTAGTCGGTCACCTTCACCAACCGTAAGCAGAAGCAATTGATCAGAAGCGAGTTCAAGTGAGCGATGTTTTGGGAGTGAACCGCGACGAACTTGACTGCTTCGTACTACTGCGATTGCTTCAGTAGACTGCCGCTGCTCCATGGATTTCGTGGCGCTGGTTTGATCAGAATTTGATAATTGAACGTCGATTTGCCGGTACGCAGAAGTCGTTACCGGGTTGGTGGATGCTGGAACCTGAACGCCGATCCTCGACATCAATTGCGCGAGTCGCTCCTTATTGAGTGTTTCTCTTCGTTGTTTTGTACTCAAGGCGTCGTTGGGAGTCGTAGGAGTCTTTTCCCTTTGTGAGTAGACAAGGGAGAAAGCAGCGAACAATGCAAGAGCGAGCGAATACAACCGAAAGTTTTTTAACAAGCGAATGCCTCCGTGTGTAACCTGGCTCACGTAGGACGCGGCACGAAGTATAGAAGGAATCCAAGCTTCAATCCGTGGAGATTCTAGCTTCAACACGAAGTGTTAGGAAACCTTGGACGCTACGGTCCTATCTGAAGTTCTGAATGACTACGAGGTTAGACATCTACGGAAAGCGCACTTTTTCTAACAACTCCTGAAAGCGCGGATCGGATCGCAGAGGGTCAAGCTGAGGTTCAATCTTGAGCCAGCATAAACTGGAGAGTCGTTTATCATAGGCCTCGTTCAATTTCGCAAACGCTCTGTTTTTCTCACCTAAATCCACATAGGCTTTTGCCATCACCCAATCGTTGTTGACGTCCTTGAGCGAAGAGTCCTCCGCGACCACCAATCGCAAGAACCCGCGCCAGCCACGTTTTGCAAAGGTCGCTCGAACCAGGGCCGCGTTTTGAGTCTGCCCCATCAGATCCAAAACTTTCGCCCTTTCTTCGACCGCGTTTGCATAGTCGCCTGTAACACGATAGACCTCGGCCAGAGTACGATGCACGCGCGCGAAACTCGGATCCAGTTCAATCGTCTTCTTGTGTTGCGCGAGGGACTCATCAAATCTTCGCGCATGATATAAGAACCTGCCGTAGTCCCAGTTGAAAGGGATCGAAAGCGGTTCGATCTCCAACGCCCGCCGGAATTCGGCCTCCGCCTCGTCAAACCTACCGGACTGGCTGAGTATCTCTGCGTACCATTGATGCGCAGTTGCATAGTTGGGATTTAGTTCGAGAGCCCGTTTGAATTCGCGCTCTGCTGCCGTGAAGTCATAGTCGTATGAGGCCGACAGGTAGGCGAGCGTGGTCTGCGGCTCTGCCATGCTTTCGTCCAGTGCCAGGGCCTGCCGCGCGAATTCGCGCGCTTTTGGTACTCCTTCGGTTGGTGACATGAAGCCAAAGGTCGCAAGCAAAGCGTAGGCATCGGCCTGGCCTGCGAAAGCCAGAGCATAGTTTGGATCGAGCGCGATTGCCTGGTTGTAGTATTCAGCTGCTTTTCGAAAGTCTTTTTCTTCGCGTTTGTTCCAATAAAAACGGCCTTGCAAATAAAGCCTGTACGCTTCCGCGTTTGTGGTGTAGGTTTTCACCAACTTCTGCTCATCTGTCCCCGCCAGTTTTGTTTTGAGTTTGCTCGAAACGTCGCGTGCAATCTCACTCTGAAGCGCTAGTAGGTCAGACAATTTGCGTTCGTATTGATCTGCCCAGATTACATTCTCAGTTTGGGCGTCGATCAGTTCGAGGTTGAGAAACAACCGACTTCCGCGTTGGATCACTCTGCCGTTCAATAGCGCCTGCACACCCAGTTCTTTGCCAATGGCTCTTCCGTCTGTCTCTCTTCCTTTGTACCGAAATACCGTCGAGCGCGCTTTCACATTCAAATTCGGCAGTTGCGAGAGGCCTTTGATTAGCGTCTCGGTCATGCCATCCGAGAGATAATCGAGCTCAGCGTTGCCGCTGGCGTTGACGAACGGCATCACCGCGATTGATTGAATCGACTTCCCGCTTCTCCCTGAACGATAAGAATTGACAACTATCGCAGTGGTGGCGGCCACGAGCGAGGTGATGATCACAACGATAATGATTTTAGTTTGTCGCGGCTTCGTTCTTGTCAGCGATCCGGCAGCGCTGGCTGTCGGCGTGGAGAGGACAGTTGTGGGCGCGGTTGTTCGAGCGAGGTCGGTATTCGTTTGGTTAGGAAGAATGTTGGTTTCGACCTCGCTCGAAAGCCCGGGCGATCCAAACTTCGCCGTGCCCACGTCGTCAGCAATAGCACCTGATTCGCTAATCAGTGCCGTGCCATCCACGCGACAGAAAGCGAGAGCGTCTTCACTCTCAAGGCGATTGCATTGGGGGCAGCGTTTCATCAAGTAATCTTGGAGACAATCGTGTACTGAGCGATCGTCGTGTTGGGGGAAATGGATTCGCTCAAAGTGTTTTGCTGTTAATTTTTCCTGGGCATCCAGAAAACGGGGCGTTGTGGACTTGTGGGTTAGTCGATTATGACACTTTTCAGAAATCAAGAAGCGCGCAGATCATAACAATTGGGTTAGATTCCCGCTATGCCGTAGATGAGGTTTTCGAAAGTTCTTCCACGTGCCGCCGCACGGTCTCTCCTAAGGTCTCAAGGTTGTAGCCACCTTCGAGACACGAAACTAATCTTCCCTGACACGTCTCGGTGGCCCACTGCTTCATCACTGACGTCATCGCCACAAAGTCTTCGTCCTTGAGAAGCAGCTGACCCAACGGATCCTCACGATGCGAATCGAAGCCTGCAGAGATAATGATCAAATCGGGAGAAAATTTCGCTGACATCTGTTCGACTGCTGCTTCAATGCCTCTTTTGTGTTCATCGGCCGGTGTCGCGGCTCTGAGCGGAAGATTCAACGTATAACCCAAACCGCGGCCTGTCCCGTGTTCGCCGCGGGCGCCGGTGCCTGGATACCAGGGATATTGGTGCGCGGAAAAGAAGAACACCGACGGATCGTCGTAGAAAATACCTTGCGTTCCATTTCCATGATGGACGTCCCAATCCACGATTGCGACCCGCTCAATCTCTCGATACTTGTTTTGGGCATAACGTGCGGCGACGGCGACATTATTAAATAGACAGAAGCCCATCGATCTTTCCGACGTGGCGTGATGTCCCGGCGGCCGCACCGGCACAAACGCGTTCGACGCCTGACCGCTCATGATCAAATCAATCGCCTGGCAAGGAGCACCTGCTGCATATCTCGCCGCATCAAGTGACCGCATCGACACGACGGTGTCCGCGTCGAGATAACCGGAGCCGGCGCGTACCACCTGCTCGATCATCTTGTATACGTTCGGTGAGTGGCAGGCCTGGATATCTCCCTTCGGCGCTTCCTGAGCCTCGACTTCCAGCAGTTTTTCCCAGAGCACGACGTCAGACTTCAGCGCATCCATGACGACGCTGTATCGCGAAGAAGTTTCCGGATGACCCGGACCAGTATCGTGTTGTTGGAAGATTGGGTGATGAACAATCGCTGTGGTCATTTGCGGTAGATGCTAAGTGAACGACAAGCAATTAGTAAATATGCCACGGGCTTGTCACGTGGTGGCTCACGTTCGGCTCTTTGACTCAGAAACGTGAGGCTCCACGGCGCAAGGCCGTGGCATCCAGAGATTTTTCTCATACGAGGAGGTAGCTGCGAACGTGAAGTACCACGGGACAAGCCCGTGGCATCTTTCGACCTTATTGTGCCGAAACCTATTGGAGACCTAAAAGCATACGCCCTGCTAGTCAAATCGAATCAATCTCCGCTCAACCACCACCAAAACCCCTAATTTTGGCTGGTCTACTCAACGGAATAGTGATTGCCAAAGGCTATATGAAGTTTCAAGGTCACTTTGTGCGGTACTAAAAGAAGGAACTGGGATCTTAGAAATTAGTAATCGCAATCAGCTCGCGTAATCGCCAACGCAGATAGTATGGAACTCAAATCTACTTGATTGATACTAGTGATAGCGAACCAACGGAGGAAAGACGAATGTCATACGATGAAGAACAAACTCGAAAGAGCCGCGTCGTGGTCGAAACACCAACGGCCAAGCGAGAGGTAGTTCAAACAGAAGCAGTGCGCACACCGGATCGAAGTGGTGTATCCGCGGGAATGGTCGGAGTTCTGGTTGTTGTAGCGATCGCTCTAATAACGATCCTCGTGTTGTTCTGGATGAGCAACCAGTCAACGACAGATCCAAATGCAAATCTGACCGCGCAACAAACGCAGCCACCCACAACGATCGTGCAGCAACCGGCGCAACAGCCTCCGGTCATTATTCAACAACCTGCACCCGTTACGCAGCCGGCACCGATAATCATTGCGCCAGGCGCACCATCCGGTGGCAGCACAATGCCAGCGAATCAGGATGCAAGTGTCCAGACGGCGATTGATAAAAAGATCGCAGACGATCCGACACTGTCGCAACTGGGCATCACGGCAACTGTAATGGACGGGAAAGTAACACTGCTGGGCGTCGTTAAAACTGAGGAGTTAAAGAAGCAAGTCGAACAGGCAATACAAAGAATTAGAGGAGTGAAAGCCGTCGACAATCAAATCAGTGTCATTTCATAAAAGCGTCAGAGATTAAAAAACGGGACGGAAGTGAAGCACGAGCACGCAACTAATATAATTCTTTCGGTGCGAGCTTCACTCCCGTTCTGTTTCTCCTCAAGTTGCATAACATCCAACCTCCGCTGAACAAGTGCAACGTACAAAACAATCAGCACTCAAGCTCCGCTGAAACCACTCAAGCTGAATTGGTGAGTCATTGATTGTCATTTGGAGACCACCGACTTCAAGTCGGTGGAGTCTCAGTTTCAACCTAATGCGACGACCTCAAAGGACCGCGGCGCGCGGAGCGCGCCGGAAGTAATCCGGACGCTCGTTTCTTAGGTTCGAAATTGAAGTACCACCGACATTAAGTCGGTGGTCTCGCAAAATGACAATTGATAACTGTCAAATGATAACTAATCAATGACTGGTTTATTTGACCTGAGCTATTTCAGTGAAAATTGAGGAGTGATGATTATTTATCTTGACTCAACGATTCACTATTCACTAATAGCTCTCCGTATGTTCGCGCAGCCACTCGTTGAGTTCTTCCTCGGTAGGTTGGCGTCCTAATTCGGCGGCCAGAGTTTGCCGCACAAATTCCCTCTCATCGCTGGCAACGTTAGCCAATTCATTTTGATTGTCGTCGTTTGGCGTTTCCATAACCTTTACCTCGCCTGAATCCAGCGATGTTTCTACGACAATACTTCCTTGCTCACAAGCGATTAGCAGGCGACGTGAGTTTTCACGCACAAAAAAATCAACGCTTTGAATAGGACTGGCATTCGGTAGAGCGTTAAAGAGACTGCTGTGATCGTGTGCCCGTTGTTGTAACGCTGCGTCGACATGCGTTTGCAGTTCAGTCTTCGTCAACTGATCAGTCTCCAGTTCGGCGATGGCAACAGGATGCGGCCGTAATCCCATTTCACCGTCGAGATACATGTGCCAGATGAAGCCAATGTCGAGGAGAAGAAAAGCTGTTTCGTCGAACACAAAATAACCCACGACCGTCGCGCCCACCACGTGCGCAATGACGTGATCCTGGTGTGTGTTTGTTTCAGCTGGAGTCCACACAAGCGTAAAAAGCTTTGACAGGATTTCAGGATTACAAGATTACGAGTGACAGGCGAAAGAGTTATTAGCGAACGCGTGCTGACTCAAGTTCATTCTGCGTTTTTTTTGAAATCTCGTGATTCTGGACTCCTGTCTAAAAGTTATCCTTCGTAGT
>Ga0310884_10000406_pt1 | contig 11240 bp, 8 predicted proteins | sample T60D1metaG_FD_203446 | JGI IMG/M metagenome (GOLD analysis project Ga0310884, IMG submission 203446) | Lab incubated soil microbial communities from West Virginia University Organic Research Farm, Morgantown, WV, United States - T60D1 | ecosystem: Environmental > Terrestrial > Soil >...
GAAGCTGGACGCGCGTGCAGCATGAAATGAATGTGACCGGCGGCGCGATTCGGTGACGAGCGCTCGTGGTCGTAGATGAGATTGAGCCGGATGACGTTGTCGACGACCTCGTGCCACAAGGGAGAGCCGTTCTCGATGCTTGTGTCGATGAAGTCAACCGCGGCTGCAGGATCCTGGGTTGCTTCGGAGGACACGGAACCGAGATGGTTGATCGACAGCGCGACAGCGGTCGCGAGAGACAGAGCAATCAGCCGCAGCATGTTCAATCCTTGCGGAGTTTCGCCGACACCGGGGGGGAATGTCCATCCCGCCGCTCACCCCTCATCCGTTGATGGCAGTTGACGCGCGTTGATCAGGTCGTGTAGAGTCCCATCAATCGCTGATGGGTCTCACGAATACCCCTTCCGATCTCCTCCCCGGGACGCTCGAGCTCCTGATTCTGAAGGCGCTCGCGAGCTGCGCCAAGCACGGCTACGCCATCGTCGAGCACCTGCGCTTGGCCTCCGACGACATTCTCAATATCGGGGAGAGTGCGCTGTATCCGGCGCTCCAGCGGCTGCTGTTCAACGGGTGGGTGAAGGCCGAGTGGGGGACGTCGGAGAACAATCGCCGTGCGCGCTTCTACACGCTGACTGCTGCCGGCCGCCGGCAACTGGCGGCCGAACGCGCCGAGTTCGATCGCATGGTGGGCGCGATCCAGCGTGTCCTCGCATCAACATGAGCGCTGCTGGCCATCGGTGCATGAAAGGTCCGTTGCATGAGCGCGTTCCTCCGCTACCTGCTGTACTTGCTGCGCCGCTCGGATCACGACGCCGAGCTTCGTGAGGAGATCGAGTCGCACCGCGCTCACCGTCAGGACGCGCTTGAGAAGAACGGCATTGCGACACCGGCCGCGGCCTGGGCGAGCCGGCGGGCGATGGGGAACGTGACGCTCGCGATCGAGGACGTGCGCGACGTGTGGATACTGCGCGTGCTCGACAGCGCGCGACAGGACGTTCGCGATGCGGCTCGCGGGTTGCGCAAGAGCGCGGGCTTCTCAGCCGTCGTGATCGGTACGCTCGCCCTTGGGATCGGCGCCAACACGGCGCTGTTCTCGATCTTCAACAGCCTCATCGTGCGCCAGCTGCCTGTGCGCGATCCGGACAGCCTGGCGCTGCTCACCTCCGGATCGTGGTCCTACCCTGTCTGGCAGCAGATCAAGGCGTACGAAACGGATCTCTTCGACGGCGCCTTCGCCTGGTCGCGTGAGAGCTTCGACCTGGTGCAAGGCGGTCGACCTGTGCCGGTGGATGGAGCCTTCGTCAGCGGGCGCTTCTTCGACGTGCTCGCCGTGCAAGCGTTTCGGGGCCGGATGCTCACCCCGTCCGACGACAGGGCCGCTCTGCCGAACGGTCCCGTCGCCGTCATCAGCTATCGCTTCTGGCGTCAACAATTCGTCGGCGCAGACGATGTCGTCGGGCGTCAGCTTACCCTGCACCCGCAGGGTCTCTCGTTCACTATCGTCGGCGTCATGGCACCCGGCTTCTCCGGCGTCGACGTTGGTCGGATGGCGGATGTGATGCTGCCCTTCGCCGCGGAGCCGATTCTGCGGGGCCGAGAGAGCGTGTTGGACGTGGTCGGCCAGTCATGGCTGGAGATCATGGTGCGTCTCAAGCCCGGGCAGAGCGTCGAGCACGCGAACGCCACGCTGCGGAGCGTGCAGCCGCAGATCCGTGCCGCGGTCATGCCCGGTTTTCGTGGAGACCCGGCGTTCGGCAAGCGCTACCTCACTCGTCCGTTGACTCTCGCGCCCGCCGCGGCCGGCGCCTCGCGACTACGCACGCAGTTCCAAACGCCACTGTTCGTAATGGTCGTCGCCGTCGGGCTCGTACTGCTCGTGGCGTGCGCGAACATTGCGAGCCTGCTGCTCGCGCGTGCGCTCGCGCGGCGAGGAGAGTTCAGCGTGCGCCTGGCGCTCGGAGGCTCACGCTGGCGGCTCGCTCGATTGCTCTTCGCTGAGAGCCTCCTGTTGGCGTTGACCGGTGCGGGGCTCGGGCTACTGTTTGCGAAGTGGAGCAGCGGTTTCCTCGTTCAGCAGTTGGGAAGTACCGTCGCGCTAGACCTCCCGCTCGACTGGCGAGTCCTCGTGTTCACAGCGACGCTCACGTGCCTCTGTGCGATCAGCGCGGGCATGGCGCCCATGGTCGGAGTGAAGAGCGTCGCGCCTGGTGAAGCTCTGAAGGACGCTGGTCGCGCCGTGGCGGCCGACCGACGCTTCGCGGTGCGTGGCGCACTCGTCGTCGCGCAGGTGGCCGTATCGTTCGTGCTGGTCATCGCCGCGGGACTGTTCCTGCGCACGTTCGCGTCGCTCAGTCGGTTGCCGCTTGGCTTCGCACCCGAGCCGCTGGTGCTCGTCCAAGTGAACCTCCTCGCGAGTGGGATTCCGCCCGAAGAGCGCACCGCCCGTGTCGCCCGCCTTCGGGACGCGGCGGCGGCGACACCGGGCGTGAGGTCGGCATCCGCGTCTGCGGTTCGGCTGCTGACCGGAGGCGGGTGGTTTTCCAACAACAGGGTGGCCGTCGGCGATGGTCCCATGCTTCCAGAGGACAACCGGAAGCGCGTGTGGCGCAACGCCATCACACCGGGGTGGTTCGAGACGATGGGCATGACGCTGCTGAGCGGACGGGACTTCGACGACCGCGACCGCATCGGCAGTCCACCCGTTGCCGTTGTCAACGAAGCGTTCATCCGCCGGTATCTGCCCGCTCAACAGGTGATCGGCCGGAGTTTGCGGGTGGACGTCGACAGCGGACTGCGCTACGAGATCGTTGGCGTGGTGGCCGATGCCGTCTATACGACGCCGCGCGACGGCATGCTGCCAACGCTGTACGTCTCTCTCGCACAGCGTCAACCGCAGGAGTGGGGCTCCAACGCCGTATTGACGATCAGGCGATGCCCGGGCGACGCGCGCTGGTTGAGCGCGATGTCGCGACGGCTCTGACGAAGGCCGAACCCACCGTCGTGTTCACGTCGCGAACGTTCGATCAGATGGTCGACGCAACGGCGGCGCAGGAACGGCTGATTGCGATGATGTCCGGGTTCTTCGGTGCCCTCGCGATGCTCCTGGCAGCCCTTGGGCTGTACGGCATCGTCGCGCACGCGGTGAGCGCGCGTCGAACGGAGATCGGGTTGCGTATGGCGCTCGGCGCGCGACCGGCAGGCATCGCGCGCCTTGTCTTCCGTCGCGTTGGAGTACTCATTGTGACGGGCCTGGTACTCGGCGTGGCTGGTAGCTGGTGGGCCGCAAAGCTGATCACGCCGCTGCTTTTCCAGGTGGAGGCACGTGATCCGATAACCTTTTCGGGCACGGTCGCCGTATTGGTCGGCGTAGGCGCACTGGCTGCGTGGGTGCCCGCGAGGCGTGCGGCACGGCTTGATCCGGCAACCGTGCTGCGAGAGGGGTAGACCGACGCGCCTACTTGGGCGCGAGAGTCCCGCCTTCCGCGAGCGTCTTCATACTCTGCAGCGCCCGCGTGAATGTGGCGGTGCGCGTCGCCTTGTCCTTCTCTCGCGCGGCATCGTCGGCCAGCATCGAGTTGTCCCACACCAGCGTATAGAGCAGCTTCGATGTCGTTGCCGTCACCGGGCGCGCCTCGAGCGTGCCGTGATAGAGGTTGTACGGCCGCCCGGCGCGGACGGGCTGCGTGTAGGTGTAGGACAGTTCCGTCTTCCCGACCAGAACTTCGTTCGCAATCGAACGAACCGCACCCACGTCGTTGTCAGGGCCCGAGAGGATCTTGCATCCCGCCGCCACCTGAAACCATTCGCCGATATCACAGTACTTGCCGACCCGTTTCCACACATCCGCGGCGGACCGATTCACGTCGACTTCGAGGTGAATCGACACATAGTTGGGATTGGCGACGACGTGCTCGTCAGGCGACGCCGGTGGAGTCGCGCTGCTCTGAGCAGGCTGCGCAGTTCCCTGGGCGTTCACCGTGATCATCGCGGCACCAACAATCGCCGCGCAGCCAGCCAGTGTGCTGATCTTGCGAAACATCATTGCTCCAATCTCAACGACCCGACGCCGCAGTGGTCTTGGCCGCCGGTTTGGTCCGCCATAACTTCGGCAGCATGTAATTGAGGTGCGCACGCCAGGTGCCCCAGTCGTGGCCGCCGTCGCCGCCAATGTAATAGTCGTGCACGATGCCGTGCTTCTCTAGAATCTGGTGAAAGACGACGCTGCGATTGGTCGGCTGGTTTTCGTAGGTGCCAAGACCGACGAAGAGGTAGTCCACCTTCTTATTTGTCGACGGATCGTTCAGAAACTCCGGCGTACTCTTTTCGGATTCCGGATCGCCCGCGCTCAGGATGCCGAATGACGCAAAGAGATCGAGCGCTTTGAACCCGATGAGCTGCGCGTGCCGGCCACCCATCGACAGTCCGGCAATGGCACGTCCGTGCGGACCTGCCTGGGTGCTGTAGGTCTTGTCGACGAGAGGGACGATCTCGGCGCGAAGCTCTTTCTCGAAGAGCGGGAACGTCAACTCGGTGTGCCTGGGGTCGCTGCGATGCACGACCTGGTTATTCGGCATCGCGATGATCATCGGCAGGGCTTTACCTTCTGCGATTAGATTGTCGGCGATGAAGCCAGCCCGTCCATCGATGTTCCATGTCGAAGCCAGCTCGCCGCTGCCACCAAGCAAGTAGAGCACCGGGTATCGGCGATTCCGGTCGTAATTCGGCGGCGTATAGACGTAGATCTCACGCTCGCCGTTCAACACGTCAGAGTGATACACGTGCCGGGTGACGGTCCCGTGCGGCACCGGCTTGGCGTCGTAGTAACTCGGCCCGTCGCTGTGGACAACGAGTGTGCTGTAACCCGGCTGATCGGAAAATCCCGTGAACGTATTGTTTGGATCGACGACGGCGACTCCGTCGAGCAGAAACCGATACACGTACATGTTTGGCTTGAGGGGTCCGACGGTCAGCGTCCAGACGCCGTCGGCGCCTTTCTCGAACGGAATCGGACTGTTGCCCTTTCCAATCGCCAGCAGCACCGGCCCGCCGGTGAGCGCAACGGACCGTGCGTCTGGCGCTTTCACCCGGAAGGTAACGGTGCGGTCGTCTCGAACCTCGGGCGAGATGACGTTTGCCCCATAGGGCGTCAGGTTCTGCGTGTTCTTGTGCGGGTTCCAGTCCAGGTTCACGTTCGCCTGCTGGGCGAATGCGGAAGGCGCCACGCACAAGAAAGTCGAGCACAATAGAGTTGTCGTTCTATTCATAGTAGCCCCGCATATCGGCCCTGACTTTATCACTCAATCGAGTCTCAGCGCTGTCATCGGATCGACTTTCGATGCACGGATCGCCGGGACGACGCACGACACGAACGCAACGACGGCGAGGAGAATCGACACGCCCAGGTAAGTTGATGCGTCGCGCACAGAGACGCCGAATACGAGTGCTCCGATAAGGCGACTGGCCGCGATCGCGGCGGCGATGCCGATGGCAATTCCGGTAAGGCCGGCGGTCATTCCCTCGCGAACGACGAGGCCCCTCACCGTTCCACGTTCGGCGCCAAGTGCCATGCGTAGTCCGATCTCTTTCGTCCGTAACGACACCGAATATGCGAGGACGCCGTAAGTGCCGATCGCGGCAAGCAGGAGCGCGACGACCGCGAACACCCCGAGAATCGTGGCGTTCAACCGCGGCTGCGCCGCGCTGCCTGACACCCACTCGGTCATCGGACGAATGATCGGAACGTCCGGATCCATCGCGTGCACGTGGCGCCGAATCGCCGCGATCACGGGTGCCGGATCACCGGCAGGCCGTACTCTCGACCGCGCAGCAACGGAATTCTCATCGTTCGCCATCGGATATTTCGTCGGCGGTAAGGAGACTTGCAGTGAGATCACGCCTTCCGGATCGAAGCCAAGCGGAACGTGCTGGAGCTGAATCAGGCTTCTGATCAGCAACGTCGCGCCTACGAGCAGAACCGCCGCGAGCGCGAGTTCACCGCTCGCAAGGACACGTCGGACCATGGCCCGGCTGCTTCCGCTCGACGATCGTCCCGCATCGCGCAATGCGGTGCTGACGTCGGTGCGGGCGGCATGCCACGCTGGTGCAAAGCCGAACAGCAGGCCGGTCACGCACGTAACGCCCACGGCAAATGCGAGCACTGTGCGATCGACGCCGATGTTCGGAACGGGCAGCACGTTCGGCGGCAGCGACGATTCGAGCAAGCGGACCGCCCAGAAAGCAGCCGCAATGCCGAGGATACCTCCCGCGGTCGACAGCACCAGGCTCTCGATCAGCAGTTGACGAATCAGACGGCCGGTCCCGGCGCCGAGCGCTGCGCGGACCACGATCTCGGGACGGCGGGCCGTTGCGCGAGCGAGCAGAAGATTGGCGATATTTGCGCTGACGATGAGGAGCACCAAACCGACGGCGCCGAGCAGCATCAGAAGTGCGGTGCGAAGCTGGCTGCTGACAAACGTATCGGTAAAGGTAATGAGGTTGATTCCCCAGTCGCGGACCTCTGGATATTCCTGACCCACGCGCGCGGCGATTGTATCCATCTCCATTTGCGCAGCCTGTCGCGTGACACCAGGTTTCAGCCGGCCGACAACGAACAGAACATGATTGAGCCGCATTTCATTCGGCGGATTGATCACGAGCGGGGCGCTGAACGCGGGCAGACGCAGCTTGTCGTTTTTCTCAGCGACCTGCATCAGCCTCTCCGGGTCCGCAAACGGGAGCGGGCGAACCAGGACCGCGTTGACGACGCTGAAGATCGTCGTCGTGGCGCCGATGCCGAGCGCGCTGGTGAGCACGATGGCGATCGTGAACAGGGGCGACTTGAACAGCAACCGGAGAGCGTAGCGAAGGTCGATCATGGTAGGCTCCGCCAAAAGTGTGCCGCATGAAGCCGCCGGTTGGGCCGGATCACAATCAATTACTTCTCTAATTCTCGACGATTACCTCCGACCGGATGACTGACATCTCGGCGACCCGTGCTGGTTCGATACGTCTGGTGGCCGTGGCCAGCATGATCGGAACCACCATCGAGTGGTACGACTTCTTCCTCTACGGCACTGCCGCGGCGCTCGTTTTCAATCGCCTGTTCTTTCCCACCTTCGATCCGCTCACAGGCACCCTCGCCGCGTTCGGCACCTATGCCGTCGGATTCGTCGCCCGACCGATCGGCGGGATCGTGATCGGCCACTACGGCGACCGAATCGGACGCAAGTCGATGCTGGTCCTGACGCTGATCATCATGGGCGTTGCCACGTTCGGTATTGGCCTGCTCCCGACCTATGCGCAGATCGGCCCATGGGCGGGGGTTGCGCTGGTGATCCTGCGTCTGGCGCAAGGTTTTGGAGTTGGTGGTGAATGGGGCGGCGCGGTGTTGATGGCGGTAGAGCACGCCCCTGCGGGCTCGCGCGGATTCTATGGCAGCTGGCCGCAGATCGGCGTGCCGGCCGGGCTGCTCCTCTCGACGGCGGTCTTTGCGCGGTTCGCGCGTCTTCCCGAAGATCAGTTTCTGTCGTGGGGATGGCGCGTGCCATTTCTGTTGAGCATCGCGCTCGTCGGTGTGGGGCTGATTATCCGGCTGCGGATTGTCGAAACGCCGGCATTTGAGCGCCTTAAAGCCACGCGCACCGAATCGCGGCGGCCCGTTGTTGAGCTTCTTCGCACCCAGCGGCGCGAGGTCGTGCTCGCGATGGGCGCGCGGCTCGCTGAGAACGGCGCGTTTTACATCTACTCGGTGTTTTCGTTGGTCTACGGCACGCAGAAAGTCGGAATCAATCGACAGTTGATCTTGAACGCGGTTCTCCTCGGCTCCGCGTGCGGTATCTTCGCGATCCCTTTCTTTGGCGCCCTGTCCGATCGACTCGGACGACGACCGGTCTATCTTTTCGGCGCCGCGGTTACGGCACTCTTTGCGTATCCCCTCTTTTGGCTGCTGGACACGGGATCCCCACCGCTGGTCCGACTCGCGCTCGTCATTCCGCTCGTGTTCGCGCACGCTCCGATGTACGGACCGCAGGCGGCGTTCTTGTCCGAGCTGTTCGGCACCCGCGTCCGCTACAGTGGCGCGTCACTCGGATCCCAGCTCTCGTCAGTGATCGCAGGCGGACTCTCGCCGTTTATCGCGACCGCGCTGCTCCCGTACGGCCGCGGCGCGCTGGCGTCGTACGTGATTGCGATGGCGGTCGTGACGATCGTTGCGGTGCTGATGGCTTCCGAGACGCGACATCAGACGATGGAATGACGAAGTAGAATGTGCGCGTGAGAGCCGCACTTCTTCTGATTGCCTCCTTAGGCGCCGGACCGGAAACCGCGGACGCACTGAAAGTCAACGCCGACTACCGCGCCGCAAACCAGGGCGCGCAGACCCCCGCGCGTGCGCAGATCCGTGTCTTCCTCGACTGCGAGGACTGCTTCGCGGATTTCCTGCGCTCAGAGATCACCTTTGTCGACTACGTGCGCGACCGTGCGGAAGCCGAAGTCCATCTCCTCATCACGCGCATCACGACCGGCAGCGGCGGACGGGAATACACAGCGGAATTCATTGGCAGCGGCCGCTTCGACGGCACCACGCGCACGCTGAAAGCCAATACCACCACCAGCGATTCCGAGGACACCATCCGACGACAGATCGCCAACATGGTGCGTCTCGGACTGCTCGCGTTCGTTACCGCGGAGGGCGTGCCTTCGACGATGCGGCTCCAGGTCGAGCTTGGCTCGGAGCAGGTGCGCCCGGCCGTCGCCGGCGACCGCTGGGACAACTGGGTCTTCAGCCTGCGCGGGAGTGCCGCCGTCGACGCCGAGGAATCACAGCGTCAGACCCAGGTCAGCGGCGCTGTGAGCGCCGACCGGATCACGCCCGACTGGAAGATCACGCTCGGGGCGGAGGTTGAGCACGAACGCGAGCAGTTCAACCTCGACGACGAGGACGAAGAGCCGTTCGAAGCGACCCGAAGGGAACAGGACTTCAACTGGCTGGTGGTCAAGGGCCTCGGCGAACACTGGTCCGTGGGGGCCATGGGTGACGTCGAATCCTCGACCTTCGAGAATACCGAGCTCGCCGTGAGCGCTTCCCCGGCCATCGAATACAACCTGTTCCCCTACTCGGAGTACACGCGCCGGCAGTTCCGCGTCCAGTATGCCCTCGGTCCGCGGTACGCCAACTATTACGAGGTCACACTGTTCGACGAGACCGAGGAAACACTCGCGCAGCACGAAGTGTCCGCAACCTACGATCAGCGGGAGCGCTGGGGCACGCTCGAGGCACGTGCCGAATGGTCGCAGTACCTCCACGATCTCGATCTCTCGCGTCTGGAGGTCGACGGTGAGGTGTCGCTCAGGATCCTGCGCGGGCTCTCGGTCAATGCCGAAGTGGGCGCTTCGCGCATCCGCGATCAGCTCTCGCTGCCAGCGCGCGGTGCCAACCCGGAAGAGATCCTCCTCCGGCTGCGGGAGCTGAGTAGTGGGTACGAGTTCCAGTTCGCATTCGGAATCACTTACACGTTTGGCTCAATCTTCAGCAGCGTCGTCAATCCACGATTCGGCCAGTAAGCCGCGGCGCATATCTTCATGACTGGCAATCCCCAGAGCACATCGATCGTCGGCAAAACGCTCGGGCCGTATGCGGTCCGGGACAAGATCGGCGAAGGCGGAATGGGTCAGGTCTATCGCGCCCACGATTCGAAACTTGGTCGGGATGTTGCGCTGAAGGTCCTGCCAGATTTATTTGCCATCGATTCGGATCGGCTGGCGCGCTTTCATCGTGAGGCACAGGTTCTTGCCTCGCTCAATCATCCGAACATCGCTCACATCTACGGCTTCGAAGACAGCGGCGCGACGCACGCGCTGGTCATGGAATTAGTCGACGGCCCGACGCTGGCCGATCGAATTGAGCAGGGTCCAATTCCGCTCGCCGAGGCCCTGGCGATCGCGAGGCAAATCGGCTCGGCGCTCGAGGCCGCGCACGAGCAGGGCATCGTCCACCGGGATCTCAAGCCAGCCAACGTGAAGGTCCGTCCGGACGGTACGGTCAAAGTGCTCGACTTCGGCCTGGCCAAGGCGATGGATCCAACATCATCGTCGGACGTCAACGTCATGAACTCGCCGACGCTCACCCAGCACGCGACGCAGCTCGGCCTGATCCTCGGCACTGCCGCCTACATGGCGCCGGAGCAAGCCAAAGGTAAGAAGGTCGATCGCCGCGCCGACATCTGGGCCTTCGGCGTCGTCCTGTTCGAGATGCTCAGCGGAGAGCGTGCGTTCAAAGGAGAGGATGTCTCCGACGTGCTCGCCGCGGTGCTGCGGCAGGACATCGATTGGACCGCGTTGCCGAAGGACACACCTGTGAAGGTGCGGCGCGTGCTCGAACGGTGTCTCGAACGTGATCCCAAACAACGGCTACGCGACATCGGCGATGTGTGGATTCTGATGGACGTGCCCGACGAGCCAGCGGTGGCACCCGCCACGGCCGTCGAGAGGCCGCGCTCGTCTGCGCTCTGGCGTTGGCTGCCGTGGGGCGTCGCGATCGTGATCGCGGGCGCCAGCCTGGCCTGGGGACTCTCACGACGGTCTGAGCCTGGGCCTCAATTGGTGACCCGCTCGATGCAGGTCATCAAGGATCTGTCTCTGTTCGTCGCGACGTCTCGTGACGGCACGAGGATCGCCTATACGGTGGCTGTCGGCCAGAACTCCAGCGCAGGCATCGTGCTGAGGATGCTCGATCAGTTCGATGGCAGCGTCGTACCTGGGACCGAAGGTGGCGCCTTTCCACTTTTCTCTCCCGATGGCCAATGGATTGCCTACGCCGCCGCGGATCAGAAGATCAAGAAGATCCCGATCAGCGGTGGAACGTCAATCGTACTGTGTGAAGGGTCCCTTCAGTCGGGCGGCGCGTGGAGCGACGACGGCATCATCGTGTTCCCGGGAGCGAAGGGGTTGATGCGTGTGTCTGCGGACGGCGGTGTGCCCGAGCCACTCACCACACTGGATAGCTCGAAGGGGGAGACCGCGCACGTCCGTCCTCAGTTCCTGCCCAGCGGGCGGCGCGTGTTGTTCACCGTGACGACGCAGGGGGACGCGCAATTCGCCGTGAGAGATCTGGACACGAGCGGTCACCGAATCGTGACAAAGGGTGGCACGAATGGCCAGTATGTCGCGAGCGGCCACCTGACGTTCGTGCGCGGCACGACGCTGTTCGCGATGCCCTTCGATCTGCCCCGCCTCGAGGTCAC
>Ga0310884_10000413_pt1 | contig 11182 bp, 4 predicted proteins | sample T60D1metaG_FD_203446 | JGI IMG/M metagenome (GOLD analysis project Ga0310884, IMG submission 203446) | Lab incubated soil microbial communities from West Virginia University Organic Research Farm, Morgantown, WV, United States - T60D1 | ecosystem: Environmental > Terrestrial > Soil >...
TATCATATCCTATGAACTTGAGTGTGGTAGTTGCTGTGAGGTGTATAGCACTTGTATACTGGGTACGTGTAGCTGAAGTATCTGGATCAGTTCCATCAGTTGTGTAGAATATTGAAGCAAGATCAGTATCGTCAGAGTTCAGTTCTACATCCAATCCAAGTGGACCAAACGCTGTACTTGTTGGTGAAGCAGTAACTGTTGGACCTGTGCTGTCAATCGTGTAAATTTCTTCTCCTGGCGTACCCGTGTTATCAAAATTATCATATCCTATGAACTTGAGTGTGGTAGTTGCTGTGATGGGTATAGGAGTATTAGTGTCAAGGTCGTACTCTGTACGTGTAGCTGAGGTATCTGGATCAGTTCCATCAGTTGTGTAGAATATTGAAGCAAGATCAGTATCAGGAGATGACAAAGTTACTGATGTTCCTGTTGGTCCAAATGTTCCACTTGTTGGTGAAGCAGTAACTGATGGACCTGTGCTGTCAATAGTGTAAAGTTCGGTCATGACCGGACCAAAGTTACCTGCTGCATCTTTTGCAATGGCCTTAAGTGTGGTGGTTGTTGTAATTGATATAGCAGATGAATACGGTGGACTTGATGCAGTTGGTGTGGTTCCATCTGTTGTGTAAAAGATAAGAGCCCCACTTTCGGAAGATAGTGTTACTGATGTTCCGGCTGCCCCGAAGGTGCCGGTTGTTGGAGAAGCTGTGACTGATGGACCAACGATGTCAATAACTAAAGTGAATGTACTACTATAGGGACCAAAATTATCTATAGTATCCCTGGCTCTTACATGCCAAAAGTACGTATTAGGAGCAAGAGTGTTTGTTGCCTGTTTTTGACTTGAAGGTCCAGGAGGAAAGGTTCCGTCAATATTAGAACTGCCACCTAGCGCTACAATTGGACCTGTGAACGCACCGGTTGTCGGATCCGTAGCCGAACTTGTAGACATTTCAATATTGTATCTGTTGACCCCACAGACATCGCTTGCAGCGTTCCATGTTAGTAATGGAGTTTGATCGTTTGTGAAAGCAGGTTGTCCCCCTGTTGGAGCTGCAGGACCTATATTTGTAGTATCTACGATGAAACTGAACGTAGAGCTAAATGGCCCTAACGCATGTCCAGCTCCCGAACCCTGTGTTGCCACATGCCAAAAATAGGTGTTATCAGGAAATCCACCAACTGGCCCCGCATTGTCGAGTTTACTTTGCGTAGGGTTCGTAGGAGTGTAAAAAATTGGCGGTGCAAAGCTGCTGTCCTGATCTACCTCTACTTTATACGAGGCCACGCCTGAAGTGGCTGAGTTAGCCCAATCCAAATTAGGAGTGCTGTCTTCTGTACATGAACCATTTGGAGGATCCGACAGAACTGGAGCAGCATGGTTTGCCCAAACTTCCTGTGGAGATATAGTTAAAGCCATCAACAAGGTTGATGAAACTGTAGCCCCGATCAAAATAGCAGATAATAGAACAGAAGTGACAAATTTTTTTCGTGAAGGTAGTTCTATTCTTTTTGAATTACTCATTTATTTTACCTCCGTGAATGTTTGCTCCATTACAGTCGAATAAAGTACTAGTGTTTACTAAATTGCAAAAATATTTACAAACATTTGTTTCTCTCGATACATCGTGACGCTCAGCTAACCTGAATCCTAAAGATAATAATTCTCTCACGCTTCACCGCTTCCAGTTGGTTTTATCAAATAGCCCTATATTTAAGATTTCCAAAATATATTTCGGTCTTATTAAGAATTTCTAACTTTATAATACGCGATAAAAGAAAAGGAGGAACGAATGTCGGTCACCAAATTATACAACAATGGCGTTTGTATGCAGAAATTACGACTCCGATTAAACTAATTTTCCAAAAGTGAAATAATTTTTAATATTTCAATTGCATATACAAGTGGAAATTCTCAGAGTTAACGACTATTTCTATGAACCTTTGCTTTTTTCACTATTCCATATTTGGGGTGAATAACCAAATTGGTCAGAAAGCACTTCGTTTTCAATCAATATACTTATCGTTCCTCCTTTAGTTACCCCCATCGTGGTTTTATAACACGAGACTCCAAATCAGTTGAAGCAGTTACTGTAGCACTCAATAATCCCCATAATAATCGGCACTTGCGAAGACTCTACATCCTTTGTGCTGACTGTTCCTGTGCCATTAAACACCAAGACTGATGATGATCCAACTGTAGCAATATCTAACGAGAATAGTTTGAAGTTATAAATTCGTATATTTTTTTCCTCCATAGTATTCCGACTAATTACGTACACTATTCAAGACGATACGCTAGCCAATATATTGATGCCATCAAACCATGTTGTAGCTTCTTTATTTTCTTCAGAAGACCATCCGGCATTCAACACAGCTCTTATTTTGGTGGTATTCTCTGGAATTATTAAAATACAGCTAAATTCATGCCATGCGAGAGGTCCATTAATACCAGAAGGACATTGTACTAGCGGGTACCATTGTTTTGAACTTTCATTGAATCCTTCCAATGCAATATGAGATTGAGTGACCCAATCATTTATTTTCATATGGCTCATTAATTGATATCGCTCTTTTGGTTTGACTTCTATTTCGTTGCCATAAATCGATGACCATGTTTGATTGGTATTATTAGTAGTAGATAATGAGAAACTAACGTAATCATTCCAGCCATCTGTAAATGTAATTGTACAACTAAATGTTGTCCTACAACTTTTTAAAGGGTCGTTCCAATACGACGGCAGGCCGCTTGTATCATTAAAAAATGAGAAATTCGGATTGATTATCAGATCAAATCTTGTTTGATTCACACTAGTTGTGTTTTGACTGCTAGTTATAGCTGTGCTGTTAACACTAGTTTGAGCAGATCCAGAACCCATTGAAACTATATTCATAGGAATAATTAAAGCTATCAAATAACATAAGATCATTACCTCTGCAGATACCATTTAAATTCTTGGCAAGCTCTAATAATTTAAAGTTATATGTTGCTATGAACTATCTGTCAGAAATTTGGGAAACAGGAATCTTTCGATATTTCACTTTGCAAGATACGAATTAAAAAAATAGTGACTAGATAAGGAGGAATCGAACATTCTTTCATATTTACAAGTTAAGTATAAGCAAGAAATTAATAAAAGTAAACTGTTAAGACTAAATCTTGAAATCTATGACGAATATTTAATAGGCATTTCAAATCAGATGAACAGATTCTAAACTAAAAAAAGGAAGATATTATTGTAAAATCAAAATCAAAATTGAAAAGATAGACGCATCTTAAATGTCATTGGATCTAGGGTTAAGTCTTTAAACAAGTAATAAGTGAAACTAATACACGGGAGTAGAATCGATCGTTGATCCAGACGATATTCAAACTATAGGAGTATCAAGATAGTGATAGACAATTGAGTTTTTCTTTCAAGTATCCAGTCCTCGTGACAATAATAAGCTCCATTAGTTCTGGTGTTTTGGTTTACTTTGCACTTTCATACCTACTTATTTCCCCAAGAATTACAATTCCTCTATCTATAATTATGTCTATCCTAGTATTTGGATTGACGAGGTATTATTCAACATCATATGATCTTAATCTCGACGCTCAATACACAAGACCAAACAAAGTAGAGGCTTCTGAGGGTGGGCAGTCTTATACTAATACCGACAAGGGAAATCAATCTCAACATTTAATTATTTTTGTTGCTTTGTATTCTATTCTTCTTCTAACTAGCACGTTCATTTCAAAACCGGATTCAGAAATATTTCTCAATTGGAGCAACATCGATGCGATTGCTGTAATTCAATTAGGTGCTGCGATTATGCTTTCTTTCTTTATGCCTGGTTATGCCGTAGTACTCATCATAACTAAAACACGCAGGATAAATCCTATTGCCAGAGTACTATTTGCATATTTAATTAGCATGCTAATTTCAGGTGCAATTGGATATGCTTTAGCTCTATATCTGGACTATCCCATATCTGAAAGCAAGTATCTGGTTATCGGTATCTATCTTGCGATACTTGTTACTTTCATTATTTGTTATCCCATCTATAGAATTAACTTAAAACTCCATTCCGAAAATGGTTACCATATATCACGTCGATTCGTGTCTTACTTAAATACCAAATTATGGGCATCTGTAAAATCTAAAAATTCGGAGTTATAGATTTTTGGAAGCCTTTTGATGTTACTAATTGTATCTACTTATTACCTTTTTGGAGGAATTACCATTGGTGACCAATGGTTCCATCAAGGTCGAACTCTTCTCTTTCTGTCAGGATCAATCAGAGATGTCGCGCTTTCACACGGAGACGCAACGTATTATCCACCATTCCAATCAGCCATACTTGCCGTACTTACTACCCTTTCAGGCGTTCCCTTAGTAAATACATACGCATCGATTGCTTTTCTTAATATTATCTACATATTTGGATTTTACTTTTTCTTTTCAGCATGGATACCGGCAAATATGCAAAGAGCAAAAATACTTGCATGTACCCTTTTAGCCATAAGTTCAGGATTCGGCTGGATGTATTTGCTTGGACTTTCGGTAACAACTAATCCAGTAGTTTCTGAAAAATCAGTGCTAGACACAATTGTCTCAACAGAGCCATTTGACATATTCCAACCAACTAATTTTTCTCTTTCAGCACACCCAGAGTTTAGCACGGGGCTTATTTACATTGCGTTACCCGCAGGCTTTGTTTTATTAGGTCTGCTAAGAGGATATATAACGAATAAATTCACTTTCACAATTATGGTAACGGTAATTTCAGTTTTGGGGATATTGTCACATGATGAATTTTATTTATTTATTATAATTGCTGCAGTAATACCTTTAGTATTCAGAATCAGACAAGGAAATTATATGTACCTGGGATTTGTTTTGGCAATTTTTATAGTTTATCTAATCGATATAACATCACCTGAAAGGTATTATACTTCAATTGTGATTTTTTCTGGATTTTCGTTACTTAAATTATCCATACTCTTTGTGGGATTGTTGTGGATGTTGTATTTGGTACGACAAAAACTACATGGAATTCCACGCACAATGTTAAATTTTTTGGGAAAATTTAGATTAAAACAGACCAAGCCTAACTCAAGTCATACTCGATTTCAATTTTTAATAGGAGTGCTTGTAGTTGCGATAGTGTTTTACGTATATGGCTTAAGCTTTATTATTTTAGCTCAACTTTCAACCAACGATGTTATAGTTCAAACCGCCGGATACGGAGGTCCTTACAACATCCCTTGGTATCTCTACTCATTGAAGTTTGGGATAATTGGAATTTTTGGTTTGGCATTTGTTCTTTCATATCTTTTCAAGAAATTTCAAAAAGAAGTATTTGTTTTTGGGATAATAATTATTATCCCTCTTTTTGCCGGTCCTTACTATGATGAGTACAGATTCAGCAAATATATCATGGTAGGAATGGTTGGGTTTGCCTCCCTACTACTCTATAAGATTCTAGATTCTTTGAGACCTAAACCAATTGTCAGCAATATTATAATTGCCATAATTATCACAATTGGTAGTCTTTCATCAATCTTATACATAGGATATAATTCATTAATTTTACAGACTCAGGACTTTGTTCATACCCTTGGACGAAGAAATTTTCCAGTATCCGAAATGCCATTGTATCAGACAATGCACGATAAAATGGACATTGAATCAAAAAGATACAACATTCTAAGTTTTCCCAGAGAATATAGCAATTTCGATGACGGACTTATCGCAGCCTTTCAAGGCTTGTCGGGCCTTCCTTTCAGTATAATTTATCAAAATCCATTGACCCTAAACGTATCTACTTTAGATACATTCTATCATCTTCTAGACGATAGTGGTATTAGATACATAGTAATACCAAAGAATAGTATCAATGGAACGCTTGGACTTACAAAACCTTTACAGTTTGCCATAGATAATTTTCAACATGTATATGAGGATGGCAAATATATTGTGCTTGATGTGCCAGAATTAAAATCACCCTCACCAATCTCTAACACTGATAGTGCTCTAGTGTATGATCACAACCAAACAGATGAGACTTTGTTGTCTGATATTTCGGCTTTGGAAATCTTGCAGTACAACAATAGTACTTTTAATTTTGGACAGGAGACTGGTTTTGTAATAATAGAACAAGGCAATAAGTCTGAAAATGCAATTCTCTCTGACTATGGTTCTAGTGAACAAGTAACGCTTTGGTCAAAAGTCATAAATCCCCTGAAGAGGATAAATTTCGTTGAGGTGGAATTTAGGATACTCAACGAAACTATCAAAAGTGACGCTAATGCAGGATTGAAATGGAGAGAAGGAGTGAATAAAGAATATTATCTATCATTGTCAAAGGATGGACTTGCATTGTTTCAAAGATCTAGTAACAATGATGATGACGACAGTAAAGTAATTTATCATAATACGGAAATAGAAGAAAAAGGTCAACACTCCTACAAACTAAAACTACAAAGATTACAAAATTCGATTAATATTTTTCTTGATGACACACTTATATTTCAGATACCAAGGAATGATTCGAGTATTGGTTCTGAACCTATATCCCAGCTTGGAATAAGCGCGACCAATAGCATTGCAGAGTTTGGACCTATAAAAATAACTGAATTATTAGAGCAACCAAACAGCATTGGAACTAAATATGATGATTACTACTATCCACTTAATATCCTTGCATTATCAAAAAGCAGATATGACATTTTCATGGACAAGGATTTATCATCATTTTCAAAAAAGCAACTCATATTAACATTTGATCCAGCTGAGTGGGATAATTTAACATTCAACAGGTACTTAGAATATGCAAGTCAAGGTGGAACACTGGTTATAGTAAATTCCGAACCCAATAATTTTAAAGGGAGATTTTCCCAACTATTTTCACTGAATTCTAATGGCAACAATGAATCGCAGATATTTACAAGAATAAGTGGCGTCGATAATCAATCTATAACTGTCTCGGGTTTGGTAAGGAGAGTTGAAATGAATAATTCTGCAGATGCCGACGTGATAGCTAGCTATAGAGACAAACAAGATAAGATAATCGCGCCATTTGCTGTTGAAAAGCATTTTTCAAATGGGGGCAGAATCATACTAGTCAACAGTGAAGGATATTTCAATTCGTTATCAAAATTACCTAAAAAATATTTCTTGTCTCTTTCAAATATTTCAACGCTATTAAACCTTCAATCAGGAAAAGCTTTACCATCTGAAACTACCTTTGAGCAGGCAAAAAGGTTCATTGGAAATCCGGAAATGTCTGGAAAAATAGGCATAAATAGCTCTTCATTGCTGATGTCTAATGATATTAATGATGATAGTTCACACGAAATATATTCTGACCATATACTGATATCCAATAACAGTAATAATCAGAGTCGCGTTTTTGATAATGTAACTCTTAAAGATTTAAAATTAATAGGTCGATATGATGTAACAATTAATTCGACAGGAACATTAACTTTACCAAGCAAGGATTCACAACGCGAATACATTGGTATATCGATACCAGCTAAATCTAACATGACGGTAAATCTTTACCCAGACGGACGTAACTCTGGCCAAATCGTTACTTTGAATGGCTCATCTGTTAATACTATTAAAGTCGATAATAACTCTACGATAAACTTTTATAATATCAGTGGGGCTGCTTCACAAAAATCTATACCAGTTTTATTGAAGAGCCCAGAAATTAAAGTAATTGGACACATAGGGTTCAATCAATCAAATTTTGATCCATATTTCGTTAATAACGAGATTCCATTGGATCAAGAAGGACGGCTAGAAACCAAGGTTAATTTTGTAGATGATTACAAGCAATTTTACGAAAATGGGACTACGAAAATACAATACATAACCTATCTTCAATCCATTAACGTAGAACCAGGCATCAATTGGGGTGATATAACGCTAAATCTACCTGGAGACATATCCCATCATGCAAAGAGATTCGGTCCACAGATACCTCTCAAAGAAGCATTATTTTCTAGTGCCAATTTAATCCTAATGATATCTATCATTGTGGTAACTATGATAGGAAGCCGGATAAGGTGGTCTAAAATAAAGCGCCAAAATGGAAGCAAGATGCCTTTGTAGGGAGGATTGCTGCATATATGCTATAACTGAAGATTCTAATTCAGATGCACCAATTTCTAATCCGCTAATTCCAAATCGAGTACACGGACGAGCTCACTAAGGGATTCTAATTAATCAACTTCAGAAATATCAAACTGGATACTATAAAAAACAGTACATAATGATACAAAAAATAGAGGATTATGACCGTGAAGATAATTAAATTACCAGCATAGGAAGTTGTTCAATGAAATGATTATACCGTTACAGTGAATTGGGAGTTGAGTTCTTCGCTCCTCGAATGAAATGATGCAATCCGTTTGATAGCAAAATAAGAATAATAATGCGTTATTTGTCGAAGAAACGCAAATGATAACACGCTGCAAAAGAAATAACTAATATTGGAGTTACAAATATGATTCCAGCGTGAGAAGGATAGCAATTCAGATGATATGGCCCATGATGATAGTTATCCTTGTATTAGCGACATCGTTGTATGCAGTATACGCCTTTAACGCGAGTATGACAGCAAGCAGCTCGATAGATAAAACAAGAAGTTACAATGAAACTAGAATTGATTATCACACCGCCGCGGCAGCTCCCCCGGAGGATATCAGTGATATATATAGAAAAACAATTAATTTAGAAGTAATTAATCGAAGCGAACTTCCTAACGGAAAAATACTACCGGAATCTATTGCATCGTTAATCGATGCAAATCGGGCGAGCTCCATTCCCCATTTTATATTAATTGACAATAAATCTGGAATTATTGGTTATGGTTTACCTTCCTATTGGAAGCTTCCATCAAAACCCTGTATCGATAAATTTACTTGTAAGGCCAGCATGACAACGGGTTGGAAAGATAATACGAGTTTACAAGTTTCTACAAAAACTCCGACTAATAACAAAGGACCCTGGTCTTGGATTCGTGGTCAAGAAATAGGGGTTAAGCCGAACGAAAGATACGAATTAGTAACACATATGAAATTGAATGATTTAGCTAGAGAGTCCCATATTAAATTCGAAGGATACGATAAAACTTTAAAAAAATGGCTGGGAATCAAACAATGTCCTCCAGGTATTAATAGATCTCTTGAATGGCATGAATTTAGCTGTGAATTAACAATTCCAATTAATATAACTAAAATGAGGCCGGTATTAAATGCTGGATGGTCTTCTCAGGAAAATAAAGAGGCTACAACGTGGTTTGATGATGTTTACATTATTCAACTTGCTGATGAAAATTTTCAACCAGGTGTACCAACTATTACTAACGATCCTAACTTAAAGATTGAATTGGTAGCTGCAGGACTTGAACAACCAACCAGCATGTCATTTTTAGGTCCAGATGATATTCTAGTCCTGGAGAAAAATAATGGAACTGTTCGGAGGATTATAAATGGTACAGTCTCAGAACCACTGCTTGATTTCAATGTTGGAAATTTGCGTGAAAGAGGTTTGCTAGGAATTGCTATTGCTGCAAAGAATGAAAGTAGCAACACCAATGCAACTAATAATACTGGCAACAGTACCCATGTTTTTCTATACTTATCGGAATCAAAGAACGGTGATACTGACAGGCCCGAGCCTTTAAGCAATCGCCTTTATAGGTATGATTTAGAGAACAATAAATTAGTAAATCCTAAGCTGCTTCTGGAACTGCCAGTAACAGCAAGACCCATTCACAACGGTGGTATACTCTTGATAGGCCCTGATAATAATATCTATACTGTAGTTGGCGACCTAGAGGGTCAAACCAATACAACTAGTACGAAGGCTCAAAACTACAGAGACGGGCCAGAACCTGATGGTAGAGCTGGCATCCTAAGAATGACTCAGAACGGTCAGCCAGTCAATGATACAGGTATACTGGGAGATGAACATCCTTTAGATTTGTACTACGCCTACGGGATACGAAACAGTTTTGGAATGGATTTTGATCCCGTAACAGGGAATCTATGGGACACGGAAAATGGTCCGAGCTATGGTGATGAAATTAATCTTGTTGAACCAGGATTTAATAGTGGATGGAAAGCGATAACAGGAAAGCTGGAATCATCTAATCCAGGAGTTACATCTGCAGTTGCAGGCACTCTAGAGGATTTTGAAGGAAAGGGAAAATACAGCGATCCCGAATACGAATTGAGCGAAACAGTAGGCCCTACCGCTCTCAAGTTTCTTAACTCTGACAAACTGGGAAAACAATACGAAAATGATATGTTTGTAGGAGACTTCAATAATGGAAATATTTACCACTTTAAATTGAACAAAGAGAGAACAGAACTAATCTTTGATAGTGAACTAGAAGGTAGACTAAACGAAAAATTAATCTTTGCAAGAGGCTTCCTAGATAAAGGTGGAGTTACTGATATTGAAGTTGGACCTGATGGTTATCTGTATATTGTTTCATATGGTCAGGATAAAATATTTAGAATAGTTCCTAAATCCTTGCAATAATGTAATTGTAGTCAACATTAAAAAGAGCGCGCATCAATGCGAGAAGTTTAGCCTATTCTGATTATAGAAAGGCAATATAGCTATACAAAATTCAGTCTTGAGTATACCATCAATACGATGTGTTCCTCATGTTGCACGTGCCATTTCATCATTTCTTATGATCTTTTCAATTATTATTTTTATCATCTTTATGAGTCCAGTTACATAGTTCTAGCGAGCAACACCCGTACTTTGATCGCCGTTTTTAAATTTACATTTATTTTTTTATTACCATTACTTCGCTCGACTCAACGCATCGAGAGCTTTCTCTTTGTCCTTCAAAACAGCAGTATTATTTGGATTTATGGCAAGAGCTTTGTCAAATGAAGCAACGGCTTCATCGAAGTTTTTCTGCTTCAAGAGAGCATCACCCTTCTCACTCAACGCTTTAGTATTATTTGGTTTTAAGTCTAGAACTTTATCAAATGAAGCAATCGCCTCATCGAAGTTTTTCAATTTAGCAAGAGCTACACCTTTGCCATTCAAAGCATCAGTATTATTTGGATTTGTGGCTAGAGATTTGTCAAATGAAGCAATCGCCTCATCGAAGTTATTCAATTTAGCAAGAGCTACACCTTTGCCATTCAAAGCATCAG
>Ga0310884_10000414_pt1 | contig 11179 bp, 12 predicted proteins | sample T60D1metaG_FD_203446 | JGI IMG/M metagenome (GOLD analysis project Ga0310884, IMG submission 203446) | Lab incubated soil microbial communities from West Virginia University Organic Research Farm, Morgantown, WV, United States - T60D1 | ecosystem: Environmental > Terrestrial > Soil >...
CATCGGCAGGTAGAAGTACACCCACTTCTTCCACTTGCGCTCAATCAGCACAAATGCCTCGCACTAGGCGTTCTCCATGCGCTTGAGGGAGCGCAGCTGCACCCAGACCACGGCGAACAGCACCGGGAACATGAAGAGCGAGAGCGCCGCGCCTTCGCCGAGCAGGCCCGAGCCGATGCCGATCTGGTAGGCGTAGGTGGCGATCAGGTGCGTCGAGTTCGCCGGCCCGCCGCCGGTGAGCACGTAGATCAGCTGGAAGTCGGAGAAGGTCTGGATCACCGAGAACACCACCACCACCAGCGTCACGGGGAGGAGCAGCGGCCAGGTCACGTGCCAGAAGCGGTGCCAGGCGTTGGCGCCGTCGAGCGCCGCCGCCTCGTGCAGGTCCGGGCTGATGGTCTGCAGGCCGGCGAGCAGCGTGATGGCGAAGAACGGCATGCCGCGCCAGGTGTTGACCGCGACCGCGCACCACATGGCCCAGTCGCCGCTGGAGAGGAACGGCAGGCGGTCGGTGATCATCCCGGCGTGGTACAGCCCCCAGTTCATCACGCTGAAGGTCGGGTCGAACATCCAGCGCCAGGCGAACGCCGACAGCACCGTCGGGATGATGAACGGCAGCAGCATCGAGGCGCGGACGATGCGCTTGAAGCGGAAGTGGCGGTTGAGCAGCAATGCGAGCCACATGCCGAGCACGAGCTTGAAGATCGTCGCCCAGAACGTATAGAACACCGTGTTCTTGAACGCCATCTGGAAGATGGTGTCGTGGATCGCCTTGGTGAAGTTGGCGAGGCCGACGAACTCGCCGGCCTCGCCCACGCGGATGCTGGTGAGCGAGTACCACAGCGCCATCACGAACGGATAGGCGATGAACAGCGCGAGGATCACCACGCCCGGCGCGAGCAGCGCGCTGGCGAGGACCTTCTCGCTTTCCAGCAGGCGCGTCACCCGGGAGACGCGCTCGCGCCTCCCGGTGACGACGGTCGCTTCGTTCAAGCGTGCTCTAGCTGGCGGTGTAGATCTTGCCCAGCTCGCCCGCCGCCCATTTCACCGCTTCCTCGGGCTTGGTGCCGCCGCAGGCGCGTGCATACATGACGGTGACGATGAACTTGTTCCAGGCTTCGGCGGCGCGCTTGTCCGGCTGGCCCTGGTAGCCCATCAGGCGCTTTTGCAGCAGCGGCGCGGTGCGGAACGGCGCCATCACCGGGTCCTGCTTCCACATCGCGTGGTTTTCCCAGGTCTTGGTCGGGCCGACCGCGAAGCCCTTCTGCACGGTGAACCACTTCTCGTAGTTCTCCTTGCGGTGCGCCCAGCGCAGGAACTCGATCGCGCCCTTGGCGTTCTTCGAGTACTTCATCACCATGTGGTTGAACGCGGTGTGGTACCCGTGCTGGCCTTTCGGGCCGGCCGGCAGCGGCGCGTGCAGGATGTCAGTGTGCAGCGGCGCGCCTTTCTCGGTCTTGAATTTCTCGCCGCCGTTGAGCGCCGCGACGTAGATCGAGGCGCCGTTGAGCGAAGCGCTGATGTCGCCGGAAAGGAAGGCGCGGTTGTTGTTGCTGTCGTCCCACGCCAGGCCGCCCTCGTCGTGCGCGTCTTTCCAGAACTGCGCCATGAAGCGCACCGACTCGAGCGTCTCCTTGGAATCGAGCACCACCTTGCCCTTGGCGTCGACTTCCTGCCCGCCGAACGACCACAGCAGCGGATAGGTGAAGGTCGGCGCGTCGCCGAAGGTGTTGCCGAGCGTCTGGCCGATCGGGCGCTTCGCCGCCTTCAGCTTCTTGCCGACGTCGTGATACTCCTTCCAGGTCTTGGGGAAGGTCTTGGCGCCGGCCTCCTCGAACCACGACTTGCGGTAGGCGATGAGCGCCGGAACCATCGACCACGGCATCGAGACCCACTTGCCGCCGATGCGGTTGAGCTGCGTCGCCGCGTCGTAGATCCCGCCCTGCGCCTTGGCCACCTCTTCGGCCACCGCGCTCACATCCACCGCCGCGCTCGAGTAGAGGTGCGGGTAGTTGTTGAGGATCATGATGATGTCCGGGCCGTTGCCCGACTGGATCGACGAGGTCGCGCGCGCCGGGATGTCGTTGGCGTTCACGGTCTCGACGTTCAGCTTGATGCCGAGCGCCTTCTGCACTTCCGGGGCGAACACCTCGCGCAGCACCTTGTCCGCCGCCGGAACGAAATCGTTCCAGCGCAGGATATGAACGGTGTTGGCCTGCGCGAAGACCGGAGCGCGGTGGGAGGCGAGAATTCCCGCCATCCCTGTTGCTCCGGAATACTGCAAAAACTTGCGTCTGGTGATGCGGGCCATCTTCTCCTCCTCCTTGAGGGTTAGGCACATCAACTGTACTACTTAAGCCATGCCTTGGCGCGGGGGTGAACGAGCGCCGCGGCGTTGACGACGAATTCGGGACGGCGGCCGGCCTGCACCGCCATGATCGCGCCGATCGCGGTGCGGGCGATGTTGCCGAACAGCTCGTCGGTCCAGCACAGGGCGTGCGGGGTGACGATGACGTTGTCCAGCCTGAGGATCGGGTTGTCCGGGGGTGTAGGCTCCTGCTCGAACACGTCGAGCCCGGCGCCCGCAATGCGGCCGGCCGCCAGGGTCTCGTAGAGCGCTTTTTCGTTCACGATCGGGCCGCGCGCGACGTTGATGAAGTACGCCGTGGGCTTCATCAGCGCGAGCTCGCGGGCCCCGACCAGCCCGCGGGTCTCTTCGTTGAGCAGACAGGTGACGACGACGAAGTCCGACTCCGCCATCACCTGCGCCAGGCTGGCATGGCGCGCGCCGATGTAGTTCAGCTCGAGCGTTTCCGCGTAGGGATCGGCCGCCAGCAGCTTCAAGTCAAAGGGCCTGGAAAGGCGCAAGAGCTCCTTGCCGATGCGGCCAGCGCCGATGACGCCGAGGGTGCGGCCGGTGAGCCCGGTGCCCATGAGATCGAGCCGCTCGGGCCAGCGTCCCGCGCGCGTGATGCGGTCCTTCGCCATCAGCCGGTGCGCAAGCGCGAGGATGAAGGTGAGCGCGATGGTTGCCACCGGACGGGGCACCGCGTTCGGAGTATTGGCGACGAGCACCCCCGCCCGCGTCATCGCGTCGACGTCGACGCTGTCGTAACCGACGCCGTGGCGCGAGATCAGCTTCAGGCGCAGGTCGGGACGTGCCACTGCAGCGGCCGGCACGCGAGGCGAGTTCACGTACAGGGCGTCGTAGACGGCGGCGTGCTCGGCGGTGATCTCGCGCAGCCCTCGTGGCAGCCATTCCCATCGGACCGCATCAAGCGCCTTCAGCGGCTCGCGGCCGAATGCCGGCTCGCCGCGCGAGTCGAGGATGTCGCTGGTGACGCCTACGCGGAAGTTTTTTTCCATGCGGCAATCAAGTTCCCGATGGCATTCTGCAGCAGGCCCTGGTCGGTGCCGCTGGCGATCATGCGGTAGCCGTGGTCCAGGTATTCGCGGCCAAGGGCTTCGCTCGCTGCCATATAGCCGGCGCTCTTGCCGTGCTTCCTCGCCGCCGCCGCGATGCGCTTCACCGCGTCACGGTAGATCGGGTGCGAGAAGTTGCCCGGGATGCCGAGGAAGTTGGTGAGGTCGAAGTGCCCGAGCCATAGCACGTCCACGCCCGGCACGGCGGCGATCGCATCGACGTTCTCCAGGCCGGCGCGCGTCTCGATCATGCAGATCACGAGCGTGCGCTCGTGGATCGCCTGCATCTTCGCGAGCACGTCGCCGCCCTGGTAGTCGTCGTGCGCGAAGCCGAACGCGGCGCCACGTCGGCCCTGCGGCGGATAACGCGTGAACGATACGATGCGCTCGGCCTGCTCGGCGGTGTCGACCAGCGGCACCATGACGCCGAGCGCGCCCACGTCGAGCGCGCGCGCCACGAAGTGATACTCGGTGGCGGGCACGCGCACCAGGGGGACGATGCCGAGCGCACGGCATAGCGCGAACTGCGGCTTGAGCGTCTCGAAGCCGGCGCCGGTGTGCTCCATGCAGTACATGACGAATTGCGCGCCGGCATTGGCGCAGATGCGGGCGATACCGGGGGTGAAGAACTCGAACACCATCGAGCCGAGGGCCACGCCACCCTCCGCCAGCGCTTGCTTGACGGAATTCACTTCATCAGGCCGGGAAGCCAGAGCGAAATGGCCGGAATGTAGGTGACCAGCAGGAGCGCGATGCACATCGCGCCGTAGAACGGCCACAGCTCCTTCGAGACCTGCTCAATGGTGACCTTGCCGATGGCGCAGCCGACGAACAGCGTCGGCCCGACCGGCGGGGTGATCAGGCCGATGCCCAGGTTGAGGATCATGATCATGCCGAAGTGCACCGGGTCGATGCCGAGCTTGGCGATCACCGGCAGGAAGATCGGCGTGCAGATCAGCAGCATCGGCGCGAGGTCCATGAAGGTGCCGAGCAGCAGCAGCAGGATGTTGACCAGGAACAGGAAGACGTACTTGTTCTCCGAGATGGTGAGGAAGAACGCGGTCACCTTCGCCGGGATCTGCATCAGGGCCATCATGTAGCCGAAGCCGACCGAGAAGCCGATCAGCATCATCACCATCGCCACGGTCTTCACCACGCGGTGGACGAGGTGCGGCAGGTCGCGCCATTTGTAATCGCGGTAGACGAAGAACGTGACCAGGAACGCATACACGCACGCGACCGCGGCCGACTCGGTGGGCGTGAACACGCCCGACAGGATGCCGCCCAGGATGATCACGATCGTCACCAGCCCCCACAGCGCCTCGAGCACGATGCGCGGCACGTCCTTCAGCGGGATCGGGTCCGACTTGGGCATGTTGCGCTTGTGCGCGGTCCACAGCACCAGCCCGATCAGGCACAGGCCGAAGATCAGTCCCGGGAACACGCCGGCGAGGAACAGGCTCGCGACCGAGATCGTGCCGCCGGCGGCCACCGAGTAGATCACCGCGTTGTGCGAGGGCGGGATCAGCAGCGCCTGTACCGAGCCGCAGATCGTGACATTGGTCGCGAACACACGCGTGTACCCCTGTCGCACCATCTGCGGGATCATCACCGAGCCGATCGCCGAGGTATCGGCGACCGACGAGCCCGAGATGCAGCCGAACAAGGTGCTGGCCAGCACGTTCACCACCGCCATGCCGCCGCGGATGAAGCCGACGAACACCTTGGCCAGCATCACCAGGCGCGCCGCCATGCCGCCCTCCGCCATGATGCCGCCCGCCAGCACGAAGAACGGGATCGCGAGCAGCACGAAGTCGTCGGTGCCGTCGGAGATCCTGAGCATCACCGCTTCGAGCGGAATGTCGTACCACAGCGCGCCGAGAAGCGCGCCGAGGCCCAGGGCGTAGGCGACCGGCACGCCGAGCGCGCAGAGCAGCGTGAACGAGCCGAGCAGGACCAGGGTGTCCATGCGCTATTCGAGTTCCGCGGGCGCGTCGCTGTACATGATGTCGTCCTGCGGTGGCTCGCCGAGCCACATCTTCTCGACGATGAACAGCAGGGTGAGCAGCCCGCCGATCGGGATCGGCATGTAGACCACGCCGGTCGACAGCGACGGGAACTCCGCGATGGTGTTGCCCCAGGTGACCACGCACAGGTGCACGCCGTAGCCGAGCATGAACCCGGCGACGAGCAGCATGCAGGCGTGCACGCCCCTTTCCATGCCGGCGCGGCGGCGCGCCCCGACCGCCTTCATCAGCGCCTCGACCGCGATCTGCTGGTTGGCGCGGTATACGGCGGCGCCGCCGATGAAGGAGAAGAACACCATCATGATCACCGAGGCCGGCTCGGGCCACTGCAGCGGGTCGTTCATCACGTAGCGCATGAACACCCCGGAGGGGATCATCAGCGTGATCGCCACCATCGCCAGGCCCGAAAGCACGATGCAGCCGAGGTACAGCCTCTGCATCGCGCGGCGGTAGAACGTTTTCATGGCGAAAAAAGGGCCGCCGCAGTTTTCACTTTGGCGGCCCGTCTTTCCGGATGATCGGCTACTTGGTGTCCCGGATTCGCTGGATCAGCGTGGCGTATTTGGCGCCGTACTTGTCGCGCACCGGCTGCGTGGCCTTGTAGAACGCTTCCTTGTCCGCCGGCACGAACTTGACGCCGGCCGCCTTCAGCTTGCCGGTGGCCTCGGCGACGTAGGCGTCCCACAGCTTGCGCTGCTCGAGCTGCGCCTCGCGCGAGAGCTTCTTGATCAGGTCCTGGTCGGCTTTGGGCAGCTTGTCCCAGCTCGCCTTCGAGTAGACGAAGATCTCGGGGATGATCAGGTGGCCGGTGAGGCTGTAGACCTTGCCCTTGGGCGTCTGGTAGTGGTTCTGCGCGAACAGCGTCGGCTCGTTGTTCTCGGCGCCGTCCACCACGCCGCTCTGCAGCGCCTGGTGCAGCTCGTTGAAGCCCATGGCGATGCCGTTGCCGCCCATCGCGTTCATGGTCTCGACGAACAGCGGGTTGCCCATCATGCGGATCTTCATGCCCTTCAGGTCGGCGGGCTTGGTCACCGGCTTGTCGGAGTAGACGTTGCGCGTGCCGGCGTCCATCCAGCCGAGCGCGATCAGGCGCGCCGAGCTGTTGGAGAGCTTGTCGAGCATCTCGACGCCGATCGGGCCGTCGATCACCTTGCGCATCTGCGCCTCGTCCTTGAAGACGAAGGGCATGTTGAACACGTTGAGCTCGTCCACGATGGGGCCCATCGGGCCGACCGAAATGCGCGCGATCTGCAGCGCGCCGACCTGCGCCTGCTCGATCATCTCCTTCTCGCCGCCGAGCTGCATCGACGGGTACATCTGCACCTTGTACTTGCCGTTGGTGGCCTTCTCGAGCTTGTTGCCCAGGCGCACGATCGCCTCGACGGTCGGATAGCCGAGCGGGTGCACGTCGGTGGCCTTGATGATCTGCTGTGCTTGCGCGGGCAGCGCGCCGAAGCACGCGGCAATGGCCGCGGTCGCCGCGGAGGCGGCGATGAAATGACGGCGGAACATGAATCCTCCTCTGGTAAGATTCTCAGTCATCATACAACCAAGTTGGTTGTCGTCAAGATGCGCATCCGCCCCGTGGCCGCCGAACACAAGCTCTCGCGCCGCCTGTTCGAGCAGCTCGCCGACGAGATCAAGAGCGGCCGCCTGGCGCCGGGCGCGCGCCTGCCCACCGAGCATGCGCTCACGCGCGCCGCGCGCGTGAGCCGGACCGTGGTGCGCGAAGCGGTCGCCGCGCTGCGCGCCGAAGGGCTGGTGATCACGCGCCAGGGCGTCGGCGCCTTCGTTTCCGCCGAGCCGACGCGCGCGCCGTTCCGCATCGAGCCCGAGCGCATGCAGTCGCTGGACGACATCCTCTCGGTGATGGAGCTGCGCCTCGGCGTGGAGATCGAATCGGCCGGGCTCGCCGCCGAGCGCGCCTCGAAGGCGCAGCTGAAGGCCATCGGCGCGGCGCTCGACGAGATTCAACGCGCCGCGGAGTCGGGCCGCTCGGCGGTTGACGAAGACCTCGCTTTCCACCGCGCCATCGCCGAAGCGACCGGCAACCCCGAATTTGCGCGCTTCCTGCAGTTCATCGGCCGCCACCTGATCCCGCGCCGCACGGTGAGCGGCCTCACCGAGCGCATGGGCGGTGAGCGCGCCTACCTCGCCCTGATCCAGGAAGAGCACCGCAAGATCTGCGACGCGATCGAAAGCCGCGATCCGAAGCACGCGCGCGACGCCATGCGCCGCCATCTCACGCGCTCTATCGAGCGCTACCGCAAGCTCGCCGCCGAAACCCAAAAAGCCGCCTGAGCGCTTCGCGCGAACGTCCATGTTGATTCTGCTGACCCATTCGCCGGAAGCGATGGCGAACTATTACGGCGACCGGGCGCTCGCCGCCCTCCGGAACGCGGGCGAGGTCAGGCTGCACACGGGAAAAGAGTCGCTGGAAGGAAAAGCGCTCATCGAAGCCGCGCACGATTGCGACCTCATCGTTTCCTATCGGCAATCGCCCGGCCCGGCCGCGCTGTTCGAGCGCCTGCCGAAGCTGGTCGCCTTCCTGCGCTGCGCGATCGACATCCGCAACGTCGACGTCGCCGCGGCGAGCAAGGCCGGCGTGCTGGTGACGCAGGCGAGCGCCGGCTTCGTCACCTCGGTCAGCGAGCTGGTGCTCGGCTTCCTGGTCGATCTGTCGCGCGGCATCACCGAATCGGCGCACTGGTATCACCACGGCCGCGTGCCCAAGCCGAAGATGGGGCGCGAGCTCAAGGGCAGCACCATCGGCGTGATCGGCTACGGTGCGATCGGCCGCGAGGTCGTGCGCGTATGCAAGGCGCTGGGCATGCGGGTGCTGGTGCATGACCCTTACCAGCAAGTGGAGCAAGTCACCCTGGACCAGCTCCTGCGCGAATCCGACTATGTGGTCCCGCTCGCCGTCGCCACCGCCGAGACCGAGAACCTGATCGGCAAGGACGCCTTCGCCAAGATGAAGCAGGGCGCCTACCTGATCAACGTGTCGCGCGGCAACCTGGTCGACGAGGCCGCGCTCGAGGCGGCGCTCGATTCCGGTCGCCTCGCCGGCTGCGCGATGGATGTCGGCCGAGCCCCCGATCAAATGCCGACGCCGCGCCTCGCCGCGCGCGAGGACGTGATCGCCACGCCGCATACCGCGGGGCTCACGCTGCCGGCCATCGAGCACCAGTCGATGGAGACCGCGGCGCAGGCGCAGGAGATCGTGCAGGGGCGCGTGCCCAAAGGTGCGGTCAACGCGCAACAATGGACGCGCAAGAGCCTGCTCAAGAAATGAAGTGGTCGGAATGAAATTGCGTCGCAACGGCGCCGAGATTCATTACGAGGTGTTCGGAAGCGGGCCGGCGATCGTGTTCGCGCACGGGCTGGGCGGCAATCACCTCTCGTGGTGGCAGCAGGTCGCGCATTTCGCCCCGACGCACACCTGCGTGGTGTTCGCGCACCGCGGCTTTCCGCCGTCGAGCGCGGTGTCGGGCCGGACTGCGCCCGACTCCTATGCCGAGGACTTGGCCGCGCTCATTCAGGAATTGAAACTGCAGGAAGTGAGTTTGGTTGCCCAGTCCATGGGAGGCTGGACCTGCCTCGACTACGCGCTGCGCGAGCCGAAGAAGGTGCGCGCGCTGGTGATGGCGTCGACCTCCGGAGTGCTGGATTTTTCCCAGCTGAAGGACCCCGAGGTCGACGAGTGGTCGCGCCAGTCGCCCGGCAAGCTGAAGGATCTGCAGTCGCGCGGCATCCATCCCGCCGGCGGCGAGCGCCTGGCGAAGGAGCAGCCGGCGCTGGCGCAGCTCTATGGCCAGATCTCCGAGCTCGCCTCGCCCGCGTTCCGCGAAGAGGTGCGAGCGCGGATCCGCGAGCTGCGGATCAAGTCACCGAAGCTGCTCGCGCAATTGCCGATGCCGGTGCTGTTCGTCACCGGCGACGAAGACTGGGTGTTCCCGCCGGCCGCGGGACCGGCGCTGGCCAAGCTCGCGCCGAAAGGCAGCGCGGTGCGCGTGCCGGCCGCCGGGCATTCGGTGTACTTCGAGCGCGCGGCCAGGTTCAACGAAATCATCGGGAGGATCATTTGAAGACCGTACTCATTACCGGTGCCACCGGCGACGTCGGCACGCACCTCGCCCGCGAGCTGGCGGGCAAATACAAATTGCGGCTTTCGGACCGTCGTCCTTTGAAGGCAAAGAATTTCGTCAAGGCCGACATCTCGAAGATGGCCGACTGCCTGCGCATCACCAAGGGCGTGGACGCGATCATCCACCTCGGCGGTTACTCGGTGGAGGGACCGTGGGAGGGAATCCTGCAGGCCAACATCATCGGCTGCTACAACATGTTCGAGGCCGCGCGGCGCAACGGCGTGAAGCGCATCGTGTTCCCGACCAGCAACCACGCCACCGGGTTCTATCGCCGCGACCAGACCATCGACCACCGCGTCTATCCGCGGCCCGACAGCCGCTACGGCGTATCCAAGGTGTTCGGCGAGGCGCTCGGCCGGCTGTACGCCGACAAGTACGGCATGGAATTCCTGATGGTGCGGATCGGCAACGTGCATCCGTTCCCGCTCGACAAGCGCCGCCTGTCGATCTGGATCAGCCCGCGCGACATTGCCCAGCTGGTATCGATCGGCATCGACCGTGCGGACCTCAAGTTCGAGGTCGTGTACGGCGTGTCCGGCAACAAGCGCTCGTGGTACGACAACTCGAACGCCGCGCGCCTCGGCTACCGGCCGCAGGACGACTCCGAGCCTTATGCGCAGGAAGTGCTGGCGAAGGAAAAGCCGAGCGACAACGCGATCGCCGAGGCGCACCAGGGCGGGATCTTCTGTACGGCGGAAGAGGTGCCGAACCCGGCCGCTCCGAAGAAGCCCGCGAAAAAGGCCAGGCGCAAATGAAGCTCAAGACACCGAAGGGCGCGGTCGACACGCATATGCATTTCTACGACGGCGCGTCGAGCGCCAAGCCTGGCGCGCCGAATCCAGGCACGTTCACCGTGCCGATGTATCGCGAGCTGCAGAAGCGCCTCGGCCTCGAACGGGTCGTCGTGGTGCAGCCCAACGCCTACCGCGACGACAACACCGTGACGCTGAAGGCGATGAAGGAGCTGGGTAAGGCCGCGAAAGGCGTCGCGGTGGTCATGCCGGGCACGCCGAAGGCCGAACTCGAGCGCCTGACCAAGGCGGGTATCTGCGCGGTGCGCATCATGACGCTGCATAACGGCACGCTCGGCTTCGACGTCATGGATCAGCTCATGAAGGAAGTGCATCCGTTCGGCTGGCACGCCAACATCCAGCTCGACGGACGCGAGCTGCCGAAATACGAGGCGCAGATCAAGCGCCTGCCGGGCAAGTTCGTGATCGATCACACCGGCAAGTTCCTCGAGCCGGTTGCGCCCGACTCCAAGGAGTTTCGTTCCTTGTTGAGCCTTCTGGACACCGGTCGCTGCTGGGTCAAGCTCTCCGCGCCCTACGAGACCTCGAAGACCGGCGCGCCGAAGTACGAGGACGTCGGCCGCCTCGGCAAGGCGCTGGTGAAGAAGGCGCCCGAGCGCATGCTGTGGGCCTCCAACTGGCCGCATCCCTCGGTGCCGAAGGAGAAGCGGCCGTCGGACGAGGACCTGCTCGACCTGATGCTCGACTGGGCGCCGAACGAAGCCGATCGCCGCAAGATGCTGGTCGACAATCCCGCGGAGCTGTATGGCTTTTAGAGTAGGCATCGTTG
>Ga0310884_10000421_pt1 | contig 11103 bp, 10 predicted proteins | sample T60D1metaG_FD_203446 | JGI IMG/M metagenome (GOLD analysis project Ga0310884, IMG submission 203446) | Lab incubated soil microbial communities from West Virginia University Organic Research Farm, Morgantown, WV, United States - T60D1 | ecosystem: Environmental > Terrestrial > Soil >...
ATCGCCTGCAACGACGCCAGGCTGGAGGAGCGTCCCGACGAGTCGGGCGGACGCTCGTGGACCATCATCGGCGACCCGACCGAGGGCGCGATGATCGTCGCCGCGGCGAAGGGGGGATACCTGCAGGACGACCTGGCGAAGGCGATGCCGCGCGTCCAGGAGATCCCGTTCGACTCCGAGCGCAAGCGCATGACCACGCTCCACCGCAACGACGGATCCGGCGAGTCCGCGTCCGGATTCGCGTACCCGCCGCTGGCGGCCATCGTGAAGGGCGCGCCCGACGTCGTCCTCGAACTGTGCGACGCGATGCTCGACGGCGGCCGCGTCGTCGAGCTCACGCAGGCGATGCGCGGCACGATCCTGGACCAGAACCGCGACATGGCGAGTGGTGCGCTCCGCGTGCTCGGCGTGGCGTTCCGGCCGCTGGACGCGATTCCGTCGCCGGTGAGCCCCGCGACGGTCGAGGCGAACCTCGTCTTCGTGGGCCTCCTGGGGATGATCGATCCGCCGCGGCCCGAGGTGATCGAGGCGCTGAAGGTGGCCAAGGGCGCGGGACTGCGGACCGTGATGGTCACGGGCGATTACAAGGACACGGCAGTCGCGATCGCGCGCGACATCGGACTGCACACTCCCGGCGGGCTGGTGCTCACCGGCACGGAGATCGACCGGCTCTCCGACGAGGAGCTCGCCGGGCACGTCGACCGGCTCGACGTCTGCTGCCGCGTGTCCCCGCAGCACAAGACGCGCATCGTCGAAGCCTTCAAGTCGCGCGACCACGTGGTGGCGATGACCGGCGACGGCGTGAACGACGCGCCTGCGCTGAAGCGGGCCAACATCGGTGTGGCGATGGGCATCACCGGAACGGACGTCGCCAAGCAGACGGCCGACATGGTGCTCACCGACGACAACTTCGCGAGCATCGTCTCCGCCATCGAGCAGGGGCGGATCATCTACTCGAACATCCGCAAGTTCGTGTACTTCCTGCTCGCCTGCAACGTGGGCGAGATCCTCATCGTGTTCGGGGCGATGCTCGTCGGGATGCCGATGCCGCTGCGACCGGTGCAGCTCCTGTGGCTGAACCTGGTGAGCGACGGTGCGCCGGCGCTCGCGCTGGGCCTCGAGAAGGGCGACGACGACATCATGACGCAGCCGGCGCGCTCGCCGAAGGAGCCGGTCATCGACCGCGACATGGCCCTGGGCATCGGCGTCGTGGGCGTCGTGGACATGATCGCGATCCTGGCCGTGTTCTACCTCGCGATGCAGCGCTACCCCGAGCATCTCGAGGCCGCGCAGACGATCGCCTTCGTGACGCTCTGCACGTCCGAGCTCATCCGCGCCTTCGCCGCGCGATCCGAGTACCACAGCGTCTTCTCGATCGGGTTCTTCTCGAATCGCTGGATGGTCGGCGCCGTCGCGCTCTCGTTCGTGCTCGTCCTCGCCGTGGTGTACGTGCCGTTCCTGGCGCCGTTCTTCGATGCCGTGCCGCTCAGCGCGGACGACTGGCTCCTGATGCTGCCGTTCTTCTTCGCGTCGCCGGTCGCCATGGAGCTGCTCAAGTTCTACTTCCGCGGCCGGAAGGCGTCGATCGCGGGCCAACCGCCGTCGACCGGCGCGTCGCCACCGCTGAAGGCAACGTCATTGCCGGTTCCGGCGCCGGCCGGGCAACGCGGCGCGGGATCGCGGTCGATGCTGAAGGTCCTGCTCCCCGTCGGCGGGACGCGCAACGACCGGTTCGCCGTGCAGTACGTCGTCAACCGGTTCATGAACGACACGGCGCTGGAGGTGCACCTGCTCAACGTCCAGGTGCCGTTCTCGCGGTACGTCGCGCGATTCACCAGCCGGGCGAGCCGCCAGGCCTACCACCGCGAGCAGGCCGAGAAGGCGCTCGCGCCCGCCCGCGCGATGCTGGACCGTCATTCGATTCCCTACGCGGTCCACGTCCAGACCGGCGATCGCGCCAAGGAGATCACCGATGCGGCCAGGCGCCTGCGCTGCGACGAGATCGTGCTCGCCACGGCGCGCAAGAACTCGCTGACGCGTCTCGTGGAGAGCTCGGTCACCGACCGGGTGCTCGAGCGCACCTCGGTGCCGGTCGAGGTGGTCGCGGGTGACGCGATGTCGGTCTGGGAGCGTTACGGCATCCCGGCAGCGATTGCCACGGCGCTCGCCTGGGCCGTGATGGACTGAGCCGCGGCTGGACCCGGCAGCTCGCGCGCAGGCAGCGCCGGGCCTCCGCTGTCCTCGATCCCATCCCCCCGTTTCGGGGGCGATGGCGCCGGCCCGAGGGTGTCGATCCATCCGATCCTCGCGCAGCGCTGCCGGCTCGAAGGGCTGTGCGCCGCCGCGCTCCTCGTCACCACGGTAGCGTCGTTCGCGACGATCAACGCCGCCCTGTGGCTGTTGGGGCCCGTGCGCTAGCCTCGCCTGGCTCGCGACCCTCTACAATCGCCTCCACGATGGACACCGCCCGCGATCTCGACCGCATCGCCGAGCAGGAGCGCCGGCTCGTCCTCGAGCGCTTCGAGTCCTCCGCCGCCTGGACGCTCGGCTCGTCGCTCAGGGAGGCCGCCGAGGCGCGCGGCGCGGCGCTCGCGATCGAGGTGCGGATCGCCAAGCGCACCGTGTTCTTCCATGCGATGCCCGGCGCCAGGCCATCGAACGGGGACTGGGTGCGCCGCAAGCGCAACACGGTCGAATTGCTCGCGCGGAGCAGTTATGCGGCGGGCCTCGCGCCGCTGCAGGACGGGCTCACGATCGCGCAGCGCATGGGGCTGCCGGTGCGCGACTTCGCGTTTGCCGGGGGCGGGTTCCCCATCGTCCTCGCCGGCACCGGCCTGGTGGGCGCCGTGGCGGTGTCCGGGCTGCCGCAGCGCGACGACCACGAGATGGTCGTCGCCGCGCTCGCCGAGCTCGCGGGCGTGCCGCTCGCGGAGATCGCGCTCGACTGACGGCGCGCGACGCAGCGCTAGCGCGCCGGTGCGAGGTCGAGCAGGTGGTAGGGCAGGTTGAGGTAGGGATGCGGCACGAAGCCCCGCACGCTCGCGCCGTGCAGGTACACGTCGTCGGCGGAAGGCAGCACGCGTGACGGCGTGTGCGCGTCGAGCAGCGCGGTCAGCTGCCTGAAATGCGGCGCGCGCTCCGGCCCGGCCTTCATCACGCGCAGCTTCTCGAATGTCGCGTCGTAGTCGGCGTACTGGTAGCACGACAGGTTGACCGTGCCGATGTGCTTGCCGTAGAAGTTCTCCATCGCGGAGACGCCGTCCGGCGCGCCGCCGCCGAAGTCCATCGTCGTCAGCTGGTGCTTGCAGTTGAACATCTGCTTCAGCCGGTCGCCCGGCGGCATCGAGTCGAACTCGATGCGCACGCCGATGCGATCGAAGCCGCGCTTCATGAACTCGGCCGTGCGCCGCCCGACCGACGTCGTGCTGGTGATCATGTGGACGGCGAGCGGCGAGCCGTCCGGCGCCGTCCGCATCCCGTCCGCGCCGCGCTTGTAGCCGAAGCGGTCGAGCAGCGCGTTCGCGGTCGCCGGGTCGAAGCGGTTGGGATTGCGGTAGCCCGGGTCGTAGCCGACGATGTCGGGCCCGATCAGGTGCTGCTGCGGATAGCCCAGGCCCTGGTCGAAGACGCGCATCCATTCCGCATCGTCGAACGACATCGCGATCGCCCGGCGCAGGGCGACCTTGGCGGGATCGAATCCGCCGACGACCGGATCCTTCATGTTGAACATCAGGAGCAGGAAGCCCTGCGCGCGCGCCCGCGCGGGCACGACGCCTGCGGCCTTCAGCGCCGGCTTGAGCTCGGTCCCGTCGAACGCGACCGGCGGATCGACGAAGGCGATGAAGTCGATCTCCCCCTTCTGCAGCGCGAGCACGGCGGTCGACGGCTCGGCGATGCGCGTCATCTCGACCCGATCGGCCGCGGGGACCATGACGCCGCGCATCGCCTTCAGCACCGGATCGTCCGGCTTCGCGTTCGGCGCGAAGGCGGTCCACGGGAGGTGCCTGAACGCGGGGTTGCGCACCAGCGAGAGGCGCGTGCCGGGCTGGAACCGCTCGACCAGGTACGGCCCGCTGCCGATGGGTTTCCGGGAGAACTCGGCGCCTTCAGCCTCGACGACCTCGCGCGGCACGGCACTCCACCCCGCGTACGCGAGGCCGTAGATGAACGTGGGGTCGGGACGTGTGAGCCGGATCTCCAGCGTGCGCGCGTCGAGCGCCCTGAGGCCGGCGATCGGCGCCGCATAGTCCAGGCCGCGCTTCTCGCGCCGCGCGGCGGCGATCAGATCGTCGAGCCCTTCGATCAGCCCCTCGAACTGCGCGAAGCTCATCGAGAGGCTCGCCGGGTCGGCGATGCGCTGCACGCTGTAGACGAAGTCCTGCGCATTGAGCTCGCGCGGCTTGCCGCCGAACGCAGGATGCGGCGCGAACAGGAGGCCCGGGCGGACGCGCAGCGTATAAGTGCGCCCGTCGGCCGAGACCTGCGGCAAGGCCTCGGCGGCGTACGGAATCAGGCGGACCGGTCGCGCGAGATAATCGTAGGTGAGGAGCTGGTGGTAGAGCGGGGCGACGGTGTTGAGCGCCGAAAGGCTGCCCGCTCGCGCCGGGTCGAGCACCTCGACGTCGGCCAGCATCTGCAGCCGCAGCGTCTTGTCCGCCGCGGACGCGCCGGGCGGCGCCAGCAGCGCCGCGGCCGCGATCGCGCAACCGCCGAGGAAGCCGCGAAGCCGTCGGGCGCTCACAGGATCGTGCACACGTCGTCGAACGCCGGCCGCGGATTGCGCTTGTGGATCTTCGCCGGATTGCCGTGGCCGAGGTTGACGAGGAAGTTCGACCGGATCGATGTGCCGGCGAAGAACGCCTCGTCGACCTTCGCGTTGTCGAAGCCGGACATCGCGCCGCAATCGAGACCGAGCGCACGCGCGGCCAGGATCAGGTACGCGCCCTGCAGCGTGCCGTTGCGAAACGCGGTGGCCTGGATCGCCGCGGGCTTGCCCGCGAACCAGCTCCGCGCATCGACGTGCGGGAAGAGCGTCGGCAGCTTCTCGTGGAACTCGAGGTCGTAGGCGACGATCGCCGTGCACGGCGCGGCCATCGTCTTGTCGTGGTTGCCGGCGGAGAGCGCGGGCGCGAGCCTCGCCTTCGCCTCGGGCGAGCGCACGAACACGAAGCGCGCCGGGTTCGAATTCGCGCTGGTCGGCGCCCACTTGATGAGGTCGTAGAGCTCATGCAGCGTCGCGTCGGTGACCGGCCGGCCGTCGAACCCGTGGAACGTGTGCGCCTTCCCGAACAGCGTTTCGAGGGCGTCGTCGTCGAGCCTCATGCGGTCCTTTCGCCCCGGCGCGGCGTGGCCGGGGGACGCGCCGAGTCTAGCAAGCCGGGACGCCCGCGCGCCCCCCGGCCGGAATAGGAGAAATCTATCGACCGGATTGATCCGGTCAATTGGACGGCGCTGGGTCATCCGCGTACGATCGGACGAGAGCGTCGGGGGCCGCGCACGCGGGCCGCGCGACGCGCCAGCGCCGCAGCATGGACGGCGCGGATGGATGGGTCATCACAGGAGAAGCTCCGATGAAGCCGTTGAAGGGAACCAGGACGCACGACAACCTGAAGGCCGCGTTCGCCGGCGAGTCGCAGGCGAACCGCCGCTACCTCTATTTCGCCAGCAAGGCCGACGTCGAAGGCCAGAACGACGTCGCCGCGCTGTTCCGCTCGACCGCCGAGGGCGAGACCGGGCATGCGCACGGCCACCTCGACTACCTCGCGCAGGTGGGCGACCCGGCCACCGACCTGCCCATCGGCAGCTCGCGCCAGAACCTGAAGGCGGCCGTCGCCGGAGAGACGCACGAGTACACCGACATGTACCCGGGCATGGCGAAGGCGGCGCGCGACGAGCATTTCGAGGAGATCGCCGACTGGTTCGAGACGCTCGCGAAGGCCGAACGGTCGCACGCGAACCGGTTCCAGAAGGCCCTCGACGCATTGGCCGACTGAAGCTGCGTCCCCTGGAGCGGACGCCGGCGCCGCCGGCGCCGCTCGACGACGCGAAAGCCGCTCCGCGGGTGCGCCGTCCCGCACCGCGTGCGCCGCGGCGCACGCGCGGCGCCGGTGCGTGCCGGCGCTTGAGGTCGTCCTGCCCATCCGCTCGTCCTTTCCAGGCACTTCGATGACCGCGCCCTTGGCCGACAAGTAGGAAGGCAACCTCGCCGCGCCGACGCGGCATCCGCTCGACTGGCGCAGCGCGGCGTTCTACGACGGCGACGCGTTCCTGAAGGAAGCCGAGCGGATCTTCGACATCTGCCATGGCTGCCGGCGCTGCGTCAGCCTCTGCAACGCGTTCCCCACGCTGTTCGACCTCGTCGACGAGAGCAAGACGATGGAGGTCGACGGCGTCGCCAAGGCCGACTACTGGAAGGTGATCGACCAGTGCTACCTGTGCGACGTCTGCTACATGACCAAGTGCCCGTACGTGCCGCCGCACCCGTGGAACGTGGACTTTCCGCACACGATGCTGCGCGGCAAGGCGATCAAGTTCCGCGCCGGCGAGACGGCGTTCCGCGACCGGCTCCTCACCAGCACCGATCGCGTCGGGCGCCTCGCGACGATCCCCGTGGTCGTCCAGGCGGTGAACTGGGCGAACCGCAATGGCGCGGCGCGCGCGGTGATGGACAAGGCGCTCGGCGTGGCCGCCGAAGCGGCGCTGCCGCCCTACGACGCGCGGCGCTTCCGCGACAGCGTCGCGCCGTCGGTGGCCTGGCCGGTACGCGACGGCGAGCGCACGCGCGGCAAGGTCGCGCTGTTCGCCACCTGCTACGTCAACTACAACGAGCCCGGGATCGGGCACGACCTCGTCAAGGTCCTCGAGCACAATCAGGTCCCGTACAAGGTGGTCGAGAAGGAGGCGTGCTGCGGGATGCCCAAGCTCGAGCTCGGCGACCTGGCGTCGGTCGAGAAGCTCAAGGACATCAACATTCCCGCGCTCGTGCGTCTCGCGCGTGCGGGCTATGCGATCCTCACCGCGGTGCCGTCGTGCACGCTGATGTTCAAGCTCGAGCTGCCGCTCCTGTTCCCCGACGACGAGGACGTGCGCGCGGTGGCCGACGCGATGGTCGACCCGTTCGAGTACCTGGTGCTGCGCGACCGCGACGGCCTTTTGCGCCGCGACTTCACGCGGCCGCTCGGCAAGGTGAGCTATCACATCCCCTGCCACTCGCGCGTGCAGAACGTCGGGCAGAAGACGCGCGAGGTGCTGGAATGGCTGCCCGGCACCGACGTCAGCACGATCGAGCGTTGCGCGGGCCACGACGGGACGTGGGGCGTGAAACGCGAGTTCTACGCGATCTCGATGAAGATCGGCAAGCCGGTGTTCCGCCAGATGGCGGCGAGCGCGCCCGACTACATCGCGTCCGATTGTCCGATCGCCGGGCGTCGCATCGCCGAGGGCATCGATGCGCTCGGCGAGCCGCGCGGCCGCAAGGAGCATCCGATCACGCTGGTCCGCTACGCCTACGGGCTCGATTGAACGTCCACCGATGACGACGAAGATCTCCCCGACTGCCCCCCGCGGCGGCGCCGGCCGTCGGCCACGCATCACGCCCGAGTCGCTGATGACGCTCGAGGCCTACGCCAGGGCGCGCAAGGACTTTCGCGCGAAGGTGATCGCGCACAAGAAGGACCGGACGGTCCACGTCGGCGAGCACGTCACGCTGCTGTTCGAAGACGAGCTCACGATGCGCTACCAGATCCAGGAGATGCTGCGCATCGAGCGCATCTTCGAGGAGGAGGGCATCCGCGACGAGATCGGCGTCTACGACGCGCTCGTCCCCGACGGCGCCAACTTCAAGGCGACGATGCTGATCGAGTACGAGGACCCCGGCGAGCGCAAGCGCGCGCTCGCGCGCCTCAAGGGCATCGAGGAGCGTACCTGGGTCGCCGTCGAGGGCCACCCGCGCGTCCACGCGATCGCCGACGAGGACCTCGACCGCGAGACCGACGAGAAGACCTCGTCGGTGCATTTCCTGCGCTTCGAGCTCGCCCCCGCGATGGTCGCCGCGCTCAAGGCGGGCGCAGCGCTGGCGATCGGCGTCGACCACCCGGCGCTGACCGCGACGATCGCTTCCGTCGGCGAGGCGACCCGCGCGTCGCTCCTGCGCGACCTCGACTGATCCCCTGGGTCGGGCTTCACCCCGACGCCAGTCGCAGCCGGTACACGCGATCCACGGTCGCCTCGCCACGCAGCGTCTCGGCGATCGGCGCCGCGTCCGGCACGAAGCCCAGCGACGCGGCCGTCGCGCACGACGCGGCGTTGCGCTCGTCCGATTGCGCGACGATCTCCGCCACGCCGAGCTCCCGCAACCATGCCACCACGGCCGCGGCGCCCTCGCGCGCGAACCCGGCACGCCGGTGGGCCGGGAACGTGACCCACGCGATCCACGCGGTGGAGCCGACGATGGTTGCCTGCTGCCACCCGACCAGCGTCCCGCCCTCGCGGGCGCGCGCGAGCCAGTTGCACCAGCGCTGCTCCGGGTCGCGGCTGCCCGCGCACAGGCGCGTGAATTCGTCGCGGAGCGCTTTCGCGTCGGCGGGCGGCTCGCCGACCATGTAGCGGTAGAGCCGCGGGTCGGCGAACGCCTCGAATGCCTCGTCCGCGGCGTCGGGCGCGAGCGGCTGTAGATCGAGCCGCGCGGTCGCCAGCGGCGGTACGGGCACGCGCTTCGGCGCCGTCACTCGAGCTCCAGACGGTCGATCCAGGCGACCTCGCAGTTGCGATCGCCAAGCGCGAGCGAGCTCCGATAGCTCAGGCCGGAGGGACCCTTGGCATCCACCAGCGTCGCCTCGAAGCGAATCACCTGGCCGGGGCGGATCCCGGCGAGCGTCCTGCGGATCGTCGCGTCGCCGGGAATCGTGTGCACGTGCGTGAGCGCGGAGAACAACGCGTCGAGCTCGGGACGCGAGCGCTGCGCCAGCGCGCTGCCGCGACGAAGGTCGGGCGCGACGAAGCGCGCGCTGAACGACTTCATCTGCGCGAACGCGAGCTGGTCGACGACCGTCGGGTCGGAGAGCTCGCCCCAGCCAAGCGCGAGGTCGGTGGGCGCGAGCGCCGCGAACTCGCCGATGTCGTAGTTGCGCCGGGCGAGCACCATCGCGCGGCCGGCGAAACGCCCGAGCGACGCGTAGCTGAACCCCTTGTCGTCGCGCCACGGCTCCCGTGTCGCGCCGACCTCGATGACCGGGGCATCCGCGACCGCCCTGCCCGGCGGGTGGCCGACCCACCGCTCGTGGTGGTACCAGTTCCAGCCGCCCCACAGCGACAGGACCAGGAGCGCCCAGCCGAGCGCGCGCACCGGGAGGCGTCCGGTGTAAGGTCAGTCGCGGAAATTCTGAACCTGCACGGGGAAGTCGGTGACCGTCTTGCGCACCAGTGCGATGGCAGCCTGCAGGTCGTCCTTCTTGGCGCCCGAGACGCGAACCGCGTCGCCCTGGATCGACGCCTGGATCTTGAGCTTGCTGTCCTTCAGCGCCCGCTGGATCTTCTTGGCGAGCTCCTGCTCGATGCCGGTGCGCACCGTGACCACCTGCTTGACCTTGTTGCCCGAGACCTTGTCCGGATCGGCGCTCTTGAGGCAGCGCGTGTCGACGCCACGCTTGGCGAGCTTCGCGACCAGGATGTCGGTCACCTGCTTCAGCTTGAACTCGTCGTCCGCATAGAGCGTCAGCGCCTTGTCGGCGAGCTCCACGCGGGCGTCCGAGCCCTTGAAGTCGAAGCGCGTCGACACTTCCTTGTTGGTCTGGTCGACCGCGTTGCGGACCTCGACCTGGTTCACTTCCGAGACGACGTCGAAGCTGGGCATGGGACGCTCCTGGCGGGGGCGGAACGCTAGCACGGCCGGCGCGGCGCCCGCAAACCGGGCGCGAAGTCGGTGCAGGCCTCGGCAAGGTGCCCTTCGGTGGTGCCGTTGCGTCGCCGGACGGCGACGGACAGGCGCGCGGGGTGTATCCCTCGCGCCACGTTCCGGGGTCCGCGGCGGCGGAGGCCGCGACGCCGCTTGCGGACGACGGCACGCGTTGGCACGCTATGTGCGTTGCTCGCGCCAGGAGGCCCGGCCATGGAAACCGTGATCCCGATTGCCGACCTGCAGCCCATCTACTCGGTGGCGGAAGTCGAGCGCGCCTCGGAAGATGGCGCGGCCAAGCGCAACGAGGGGCTCAAGAGCTGGTACGAGCGCATGCGCGAGCTCGGCGGCTCGCGCTTCATCATCAAGCCGTCGACGACGGCGGCGATCGACGACCTCGCCGACGCCTCGCCCAATTTCACCGACGTCGTCGAGGACCTCCGCAAGTCGCTCGCGCTCGCCATCGCCGGTCACGAGGCGGTGCAGTTCCTGCCGATGCTGCTGCTGGGCGAGCCGGGCCTGGGCAAGACGCATTTCGCGAAGCGGCTCGCGCACGCGCTCGGCACCGGCTACGAGTTCGTCTCGATGAACTCGCTCACCGCGGGCTGGGTGCTCACCGGCGCGTCGTCGCAATGGCACCACGCGCGCCCGGGCCGCGTCGCGCAGACGCTGGTCGAGGGCGAGTACGCGAACCCGGTAATCGTGCTCGACGAGATCGACAAGGCCGGCGGCGACCACCGCTACGACCCGATGGGCGCGCTCTACGCGCTGCTCGAGCGCGACACCGCGTCGCACTTCAAGGACGAGTTCATCGACGTCGACATCGACGCGTCGCACATCCTGTGGATCGCGACCGCCAACGACGAGAGCGCGATCCCCGACCCGATCCTCAACCGGATGAACGTCTACGCGATCGACCGCCCCGACGCCGAGGGGTCGCGCCGGATCGCGCTAGCCGTGTACCGCGAGATCCTCGACGCGCACCGCTGGTCGTTCCCGCCCGAGCCCTCGGAAAGCGTGCTGGAACGGCTCGCGGCGATCCCGCCGCGCGACATGCGCAAGCTCTTGCTCGACGCCTTCGGCACGGCGGAGCTGGCCGGCCGCGACCAGCTCGTGCCCGAGGACATCGACGCGAAGAAGCTCTGCGGGCGGCGCGCGCGGGTCGGGTTCTAGCGGAACGGCCGCTCAGCGGTCGTCCGGGCGGTCGAGGC
>Ga0310884_10000422_pt1 | contig 11096 bp, 10 predicted proteins | sample T60D1metaG_FD_203446 | JGI IMG/M metagenome (GOLD analysis project Ga0310884, IMG submission 203446) | Lab incubated soil microbial communities from West Virginia University Organic Research Farm, Morgantown, WV, United States - T60D1 | ecosystem: Environmental > Terrestrial > Soil >...
GCTCTGCGCCGGCGACGAGGTCCTGCGTGGTGTTGATCTCGACGGTATCGGCGACCTGCCGGCGCTGGTGTTCTTCAACGCCTGCGAAGCGGCGCGCGTGCGGCGCCGCACGGCCGCGCGTCGTACGCCGCCGCGGCAGGCGACGCGGCGGCCGTCGACGAGCCTCGCCGAGGCGTTCCTGGTCGGCGGTGTGGCCAACTTCCTGGGTACGCATTGGCCGGTGGGCGACGATGCGGCGCTGGCGTTCTCGACCAGTCTCTACCCTGCACTCCTCGCCGGGCGACCGCTCGGCGACGCGATCCGCGATGCCCGCCGCGCAGTGCAGGCCAAGGGCTCGAGTGACTGGGCCGACTACGTCCACTACGGCAACGCGGCGTTCGTGCTGGCGCCGCCAGCGCCGTAGGAAAATAGTTCAGTACCATCTTTCCTGACGCCCGCGTGCGTCGGCGAAAATTGGGTTTGCGCTGGTCCAGCCGTGCACCGTTCACGGTCCGCACCCCACCGCCGCGCCGAATCCGTAAATAGACATAAAGAGCGCGAACGGCGTCACAACCGGGGCGACCTGTACCTCGGGAGAATCCCGCGGGTGTGTATCTCACTCGACACCACCACCACAAGGACCAATATGCGAACTTCAAAGATCCTTTCCGGCGTCTCGGCGGGCGTGCTGCTCGCCCTGACCGGCGGGGCGTACGCGGCCACTGCCACGACGACTTTCCCCGTCACCGCAACCGTGGCGCCGAACTGCACGGTCGCTGCGACGCCCATGGCTTTCGGCGCCTACACCGGAGTCGACATCACAACGCCGACGTCCACGATCACCGTGAACTGCACCGCCTTGACGGGGTACGGTATCGCGCTGGACGTAGGCACCGGCGGCGGCACCTACGCCGCGCGCACGATGAGCAACGGCGGCACCGGGACGCTTGTGTACAACCTCTTCACGACGACTGCGCGTAACGTGGTCTGGGGCGACGACTCCGGATCGACAGACATAATCGCGGACATCGGATCAGGGATGGGGACTCCCAAGAACCATACGGTGTATGGCAGCCTGCTCGCTGCCAACAATCCGAACGCCCAGTCCGGCAGCTACGCATCGACGATCAACGTAACAGTCACGTATTGACGTGAGGTCACTGCGCAGCCTGATCTTCGCGCTCCTGGCATCGGCGGCAGTCGCAGGACTGTCGCCGATGCCGGCGCTTGCCGGCAACTTTTCGATCTCGCCGGTTCGCCTTGACCTTTCAGCCGCGGCGCGGACAGCAGCGCTTACCGTGCGCAACAACGACCGAGAAGTCCTGGTCCAGGCCGAGGTGCTGCTGTGGGAACAGCACGCGGGTGAGGATCGGCTCACGCCGACGCGTGATCTGCTCGTATCGCCAGCGGTGTTCACAGTACCGAAGAACGGCTCGCAACTGGTCCGAGTGGCGCTACGCGGAGCGCCCTCCAACCCTGCGCAGGAGTTGAGTTACCGGCTGATTCTGCAGGAGGTGCCTCAACCCGCAAACCCCGATTTTTCCGGCTTGCAGGTCGCCCTGCGCCTCAGCATCCCGATCTTCGTAGCGAACGTCGAAGCCACCGGCCCAGCGCTGGCCTGGTCTGCGACCGCGTCCGGGGACGGGTTGATCATCACCGCGCAGAACTCAGGCGATGTGCACGCCCGTATCCATGGCTTCTCGGTCGCACCGGCCCTGGACGACGGCGCGGCGCTTTCACAGCCGGTAGCCGCATACATCCTGCCCGGCCAGACGCAGAGCTGGACGCTCCGGCCGGCTACGGGAAGCCATGGGTCGACCGCCGACTGGCGGCAGGTGCGGCTCACGGTGACGACCGACGACGGCGAATCCAAGCTCGAACTTGACACGACAGGTGAGTAGTCGATGCGCGCCCGGCAGCTCATCGCCTTGCTGCCAATGTTCGCGGCTCCATGGGCGGCGGCCACCGATGTTTCTCCCGCAGGCGGCGAGGAAATCATCGAGCTGCGCATCAACGGGCAGGAACCAGGATCGACCCTCTTCGTGCGACGCGATACGAGCGGCGCGCTGCTCGTGCGTGCCGAGGACTTCGACGACCTGAGACTGAAGCCGCCGCAGTTGGCAACCATCGTGGTCGACGGGGCGGCCTACTTCCGCATCGATGCAGCGATGGGCGCGGACCTGCGTTTCAACGGCGCCACGCAAAGTGTGGATGTGACCCTGCCCGCCGACGCTTTCCTGCCGACGGTCACTGCTCTTTCCGACGCTCCTCTCAGGCCCGCCACGGTCTCGCCCGGCGCATTCCTCAATTACAACCTTTCGACTCAACAGGTCGCCGGCTTTAACGAGAGCGGCGCGTTGCTTGAACTCGGCTTCTTCAGCAGGCTGGGCGTAGTCACGAATTCGATGGTTGCGCGTGAAGCAGTGGAGCGGCAGGGCTCGACGCGTCTCGACACGACCTTTACCTACGACATGCCGGCGCGGCTGGCCACCGTCCGGGTTGGCGACGGTATCAGCTCCTCGGGAGCATGGGGCCGTGCCGTGCGCTTCGGCGGGCTGCAATTCGGCACGAATTTCGCTACCCAACCCACGCTCGTCACCACGCCGCTCCTCGCGGCTCGGGGCGAAGCGGTCGTACCGTCGACGGTGGACGTGTTCATCAACAGCCGACGGGTTGCAAGCGAGGCGGTCCCACCCGGGCCATTCGCCATCGAGAATCTCCCGGCGATCACCGGAGCCGGCGAACTCCAGGTAGTCGTCACCGACGCGCTTGGCCGGCAGCAGGTCCTCTCTCAACCCTACTACTCGGGGCCCAGCCTGCTTCGCGCTGGCCTGAACGAATTCTCTTTCGAGGCAGGCGCGATTCGCAATGACTATGCGATCGAGAGCTTTGGCTATGGCGACCCTTTCGCCGCTGCGACGTTTCGACATGGAATAACGAACTCGTTCACCGCCGAGGTGCATGCCGAGACACAGACCGGCCACGCGAATGCGGTAGGCGTCGACGCCGCCTGGCAGCTCGGTGCCGTGGGTGTCCTTACCGCGACCACAGCATTCGGAAGCGACCAGGACGATTCAGGTTGGCTCGCCGGCATCGGCGCCGAACGCAGTGGTCACCGGGTGCACGTGTTCGGGCGCACGCAACTCGCCTCCGCGAAGTTCGTGCAGATCGGCCTCTCCGAGTTCGAGCCGCGTCCGAAGCAGCGCACCTTTGCCGGCGTCGGCATCGACCTCGAGCGCTTCGGCACAGTTCAATTCGCCTATGGACACCAGAGCTTCTGGGACTCGAATCCGGTCGAAACGCTGGGCGCGAGCTACTCGGTGACCCTGGGCGCCTACGGCTTCGTCAGCCTGTTTGCGAATCACACGGGCGGCCAGCTACCACAGACCGATGTGTACCTGGGTTGGACGATGCCCTTGGGCAGTCGTCGCAGCGTCGGGTCAAGCGTGGCCTATCGACCGGACACTGCCGCCGGTGAGAGCGTAGAAGCGACGGCTACGCTGCAACAGAACCTGCCGGCCGGCTCGGGCACGGGTTACTACCTGAGCGTCTCCAGCACAGAGGACGCGCAAGCCAGCCTGTCCTACCAGGGTCGCGCTGGCCAGGCGGGTCTCGAGTACTCGCGCCGCAGCGACACCGACGGCTGGCGCGCGACGGCGCTCGGTGGACTTACGCTCACGTCGGCCGGCGTGCTGCCCACGCGCTGGCTGGACCAGAGCTTTGCCGTGGTCCAGGTGGCCGACTACCCCGATCTGACCGTGTACGTCGAGAACCAGCCGATCGGTCGCACCGACCGCAAGGGCCGTGTGCTGCTCGATCGCCTTCGCCCCTACGACACCAACCAGGTGAGCCTGGACCCGGCCGAGTTGCCGCTCGATGCCTCACTTTCGAGTCCGACCGCTTCTCTCACGCCCGCCTACCGCAGCGGTGCGGTCGTGCGATTCCCAATCACCCGTGCGACCGCGGCAACGATGCGGCTTTTGCAGGAAAGCGGTGAGCCCCTGCCGGCAGGCGCGCGAGTTCATGCACCGGGTGGGGAGGCCACCGTCGCACTCCATGGATTGATTTTCCTGACCGACGCTGCGGGCTACAACGAAGCTTCCGCAAGCTGGCCGGGGCACCGCTGTCGTTTCTCCTTCCAGCGACCCGACGACGGCGACCCGATGCCGGACCTCGGCGAGGTGCGGTGCCTTGCAACGAACCCGTGAACTCTGCAGGGGCTCAGGACGCGGAAACCGACAGCCTGACGGGCATCGAATAGCTGCCTGCCGGCAGCCCCGGTCGCAGTTTGAGCCTCAAGCTCAGTCGCAACTCATTGACGTTCGCGGGTGCCTGCTGCAGGACCGTGATATCCGACTCACCAAGCGTAACCGGTGCACCGAGTCCGTCGATGTGGACGTAATCCGCGAGTCCGGCGAGTGGCACGATATTGAGCAGATACCGGGACGTCCCGATCGTGTGCACACGGTAGTGAACGTCCAGAGTCTTATAACCCTGGAGCAGGTCGGTGGACGTCAGCTCGACGGTTGTTGGTTCATAGACCGGTTCGATCCACGTGCGAGCCACGACTTGAGCCGACACACCGAAGCTGGCGTTGCGCATGCTGGCGAAGACCGGTGTTGTCGCCAGGATCATCACAATCGAGCAAGTCGCGACAGGTTGTCGATTTCTGCTCATGAGCTCCCTCCCCAGGTGAGGCAGCAGTTCTCCTTTCGGTCGAACCCCGCCCATCGTTATTGTTGGTCCGGTGCCTGCGGTTTGGCGCCCGGTCTGTTCTTGACGACCACGCTACACCCGACTCGTGGAACCAGCAATCTTGACCGTGCTCCGCGGCGAGCGGCAGAGATACTCCAGGGCAGGACGGCTCCGACGTGACCGGGCGCTCCCAGATGCGGACCTGCTCGACTGCCGCGATCGCGGTCGTCCTGTTTTTCGAGGCGGGAGCGGCCTTGGGTGGCACAAGTTGCTCGGTGGCCGCGACCGGAGTCAGCTTCGGCGCCTATGACATTTCACTGGCGACACCGAATGACTCGACCGGTGACGTTACCTTCACCTGCACGTATGTGCCACCCGGGGGTGCGACGGGCGTGAATATCCAGGCATCCCTCAGCCCAGGCGTGAGCGGGAGCTACTCCCCGCGGCAGATGGCCCTCGGTCCGGGGCGCCTCAATTACAACCTGTTTCTCGACGCCGCCCGCACCTCCATCTGGGGCAATGGCCTGTCTGGCACGGGGATCGCGACTGCCAGCTTTACAGTCGGTCCGGGTGTGGGAAATGGGACACGGAGTGCCCAATTCCCCGTGTACGGCCGCGTGCCTGCCCAGCAGGTGGTTGGCATGGGCGCCTATTCGGACACCATCGTCGTCACCGTGACGTTCTGACGCCGGATTCTGGTGGGTACGGACGGGCCCCTAGCCGGAGCCGGTCGGAGGGCTCGACGATGTGTCTTTGCCACCCGGATGCGCGGCCGCGTCCCGCCGCTCCCTCCGGATAGCCATCACGACGGTAAACGCGGCGACGCCGACGATCATCAGCATGCCCGCCATTAGCACCACCAGCCCACCGGCGACGCGGTAGCCATGGATCAGGCCCACCACGACGCCGATCGGCGTCAGGACGAGCAGCAACGGCTTGGCGATTCTCATGGCACGGGGGTGAGCAAATCCGCGTGCAGGCGGTCAAAGAGGGCGTGATGCGATCTTGTCACGCCCTCTTGCAGCGCACAAACTGCGGTTGCGCCCGCTCGCAGACCCGTTAAGCTCTGCGGCCTGCGATTTTCCCCGGATTCAGCGTGCAACCGACCGATACAGCGAACCCGGACTATTTTCACCGGGTCGTCGACTGCCAGTGGGCCTGTCCCGCGCACACCGACGTCCCCGAATACATCCGCCTGATCGCGCTCGGGGAGTTCTCCGATGCCTACATGGTCAACCGGGAATCGAACGTGTTCCCGGGGATTCTGGGTCGCGTCTGCGACCGCCCCTGCGAGCCCGCCTGCCGGCGCGGCCGGGTCGAGGACAAGCCGGTTGCCATCTGCCGCCTGAAGCGGGTCGCGGCGGATCACAAGGACCCGATCGTCCACCGCCTGCCCACCATCCCGAAGCAGAAGAACGGCAAGCGCGTCGTCTGCATCGGCGCCGGTCCCGCGTCGCTCACGGTGGCGAACGACCTGCTGCCGCTCGGCTACGAGGTCGTTATCCTCGAGCAGTGGGAAATGCCCGGCGGGCTGATGCGCACCAATATTCCCGCCTTCCGCCTGCCGGAGACCGTCCTTGCAGAGGAGATCGGCTACATCACCGGGATGGGCGCCGAGATCCGCTACGGGCAGCGGGTCGACAGCCTGAAGAAGCTCCTCGACACGGGCGGCTACGACGCCGTGTTTGTCGGCAGCGGCGCGCCCAAAGGCAAGGAGCTCGATCTGCCCGGGCGCAAGGAAGGCGACGCCAACATCCACATCGGCATTCAGTGGCTCGAGTCGATCGCGTTCGGCCATCTCGACAAGATTGGCGAACGCGTGCTCATCATCGGTGTCGGCAACACTGCGATGGACTGCTGCCGCTCCTCGCTGCGTCTCGGCGCCAAGGACGTCAAGGTGATGGCGCGCAAGCCGCGCGCGTTTTTCAAGGCCTCGGACTGGGAGCTCGAGGACGCGGAATCCGAGAACGTCGAGATCGTCATCAATCACGCGCCGAAGGAATTCGTCGTCGAGGGGGGCCGCCTGACCGGCATGAAGTTCGACACGATGGAATACGACATCGACGCGAAGGGCCGCATCACCGCTGAGCGTCTCACGGGTGAAGTCTTCATCCCCTGCGACGATGTGATCCTCGCGATCGGCCAGGAGAACGCCTTTCCGTGGATCGAGGAAGGACTCGGGATCGAGTTCGACAAATGGCACGTGCCCAAGGTCGACAAGGTCACTTATCAGTCCACGCGGCCAGGAGTGTATTTCGGCGGCGATTCGGCGTTCGGCCCGAAGAACATCATCTGGGCGGTGGAGCACGGCCACCAGGCCGCAATCTCGATTCACAACCACTGCATGGGTCAGCCGGTCGCTGAGCGCCTGCCGCCGACGATGAACCTCTCCAGCCGCAAGATGGGCCTGCACGAGTGGTCGTACAAGAACGACTACAACGCGGTCGAGCGGCGCATGGTTCCGCACGTGAGCCTCAAGGAGCGATTCAAGAAGCTCAACATCGAGGTCGAGCTCGGCTTCGGGGCCGAGGAGGCCGCCGCGGAGGTGGAGCGCTGCCTCAACTGCGACGTGCAGACCGTGTTCGAGGCAAAGCTCTGCATCGAGTGCGACGCCTGCATCGACATCTGCCCGACCGACTGCCTGACCATCACGGCCAACGGCGAGGAAGCCGAGCTAGCAACCCGCCTCAAGGCGCCGCGGAAGCACCCTGAGCAGCCGCTCTATGTTTCGGGCGCTTTGAAACAGACGGGTCGCGTCATGGTCAAAGATGAAGACCTGTGCGTGCATTGCGGGCTCTGCGCCGAGCGTTGCCCGACCGCGGCCTGGGACATGCAGAAGTCCACGATTAACCTGAAATACGCCACCGACCACACATGGCCCACACCGCGCCAGCGCCAGACCGCCTAAACGACTTCGTCATCAAGCTCGCCAACGTCAACGGCACGGGCTCGGCCAGTGCCAACGCGCTGGTGATGAAGGCGATCTTCCGCATGGGCATCCCGGTGATGGGGAAGAACTACTTCCCGTCGAACATCCAGGGGCTGCCCACCTGGTACGAGATCCGCGTCACCCGCGACGGTTACGTTGCGCGCTCCGGCCGCCTCGACCTGATGGTCGCGATGAACCAGGAGACCTACCCCAAGGACGTCCGCGAGGTAAGCGCGGGCGGATACCTGATCTACGACTCGACCTGGCCGCGCTCGACGCTGCTCACCCGCGAGGACATCACGATCATCGGCGTGCCGCTGGCAAAGATCTGCAACGAAAATTTCGTCGGGGTGCGCAACCGCATCCTGATGAAAAACGTCTGCTACGCAGGTGTCCTTTGTGCGCTGCTCGACATCGAGCTCGACGTGATCCGCCAGCTCCTCGCCGAGACGTTCGCGAAGAAGCAAGCGCTCGTCGACTCCAACATGAAGGCCGTGCAGCTGGGCTACGACTACGCAAAGCAGCACCTCGAGTGCCCGCTGCCGATCCGCGTGTCGCGGATGGACCGTACCGCGGGCCACGTCATGATCGACGGCAACACTGCCGCGGGCCTCGGCTGCGTGTACGCGGGCGCCACCGTCGGCGCCTGGTATCCGATCACGCCCTCGACCTCGCTGATGGATGCGTTCAAGGGCTTCTGCGCCCGGCTGCGCGTCGACCAGGAGACCGGCAACAACAACTACGCGGTGTTGCAGGCCGAGGACGAGCTTTCCGCGATCGGGATGGTGCTCGGCGCCTCGTGGAACGGCGCCCGCGCGTTCACGCCGACCAGCGGTCCGGGCATCTCACTCATGAACGAGTTCATTGGGCTCGCGTACTACGCCGAGATCCCGGCGGTCATCTTCGATATCCAGCGCGTCGGCCCCTCGACTGGCATGCCGACCCGCACTCAACAGGGCGACATCCTGTCTTGCGCCTACGCCTCGCACGGCGACACGCGGCACGTCCTGCTCTTCCCGGCGAACCCGGAAGAGTGCTTCTATCTCACGGTCACGGCCTTCGATCTCGCCGACCGGTTGCAGACGCCGGTGTTCGTGCTGTCGGATCTCGACATCGGCATGAACGACTGGATGTGCCCCGAGCTCAAGTGGGACGACGCGTATCGTCCGGATCGCGGCAAGATCCTCGGGAAGGAGGAAATCGAGAAGCTCACCAAGTTCCATCGCTATCTCGACCGGGACGACGACTGCATTCCCTATCGGACGCTTCCCGGGGTGAGCCCAAAGGGCGCGTATTTCACGCGCGGCTCGGGGCACAACCAGTACGGCGGCTACACCGAGGATTCCGAGGAATACCAGATCGTTCTCGACCGGCTGAAGCGGAAGTTCCTGCGCGCCGCCGCAATGGTGCCGAACGCGCTGATCGAGGGACCGGGCGACCGCGAGGTGGGACTGGTCGCAGTCGGCAGCACCGATGGCGCGGCGTGCGAGGCAATGCACATCCTCGCGCGTCGTGGTGTTGAGGTCGACTACATGCGTATCCGCGCCTTCCCGTTCGGAAAGGACGTCGAGGCGTTTCTCGCCGCGCACCGCACGATATTCGTCATCGAGCAGAACCGCGACGCGCAGCTTCGGTCGCTGCTCACGCTCGAGACAGGGGTCGAGAAATCGAGGCTGCGGTCTATCCTGCACTACAGCGGGCTTTCGATCAGCTCGCAGGTGATCGTCGATGGCGTGATGGCAGAGCTCGGTGAGGGCCGGCGGCCGAGCGTCACCGTTGTCCGGAAGTGAAATCAGATGTCATTTATCAACAAACCGAAGGTCCGCCACCCTGATCTGCCCAGGAACGAGCTGGGGCTGACCCGCCGTGACTACGAGGGCGGCATGTCGACCCTCTGCGCCGGCTGCGGCCACGACACGGTCACCGCGTCGATCATCGAGGCGATCTGGGACTTAGGCATCCGCCCGGAGCAGCTCGTAAAGCTGTCCGGCATCGGCTGCTCATCGAAAACGACAGCGTACTTCGCGAGCGGCGCGCACGGCTTCAACGGCGTGCACGGTCGCATGCCCTCGGTCGCAACCGGCGCGAATGCCGCCAACAAGAACCTGTACTACATCGGCGTGTCGGGCGACGGCGATTCGCTGTCGATCGGCTTCGGGCAGTTCGCGCACGCGATCCGCCGCAACGTCAACATGCTCTACATCTGCGAGAACAACGGCGTCTATGGGTTGACCAAGGGCCAGTTCTCGGCGTCCGCGGATATCGGCAGCAAGACCAAGAAGGGCGAGGAGAACCTGCAGGCGCCGGTCGACCCGGTGCTCGCAGCGCTCTCGCTCGGCGGCTCGTTCATCGCCCGGAGCTTCTCGGGAGATCGCGCGCAATTGATCCCGCTGATCAAGGCGGGGCTGATGCACAAGGGTTTCGCGCTGATCGACGTCATTTCGCCCTGCGTGACCTTCAACGACCACGAGGGCTCCACCAAGAGCTACGCGTACACGCGCGAACATTACGAGCCGGCCGTGAATGCCGACTACATCCCGCCGCAGCGGGAGATTTATGTCGACTACGCGGAAGGCGAGGTCGCGCCGGTCGAGATGCACGACGGCAGCCGGCTTCTGCTCCGCAAGCTCGCCCCGGACTACGACCCGACGCACCGCGGCAAGGCGTTCAATTACCTTCGCGACCGGCTACGCGAGGGTGAGCACGTCACCGGGCTCATCTACATCTCGCACAACCGCCCGGAGATGCACGAGATGAACGCGACGGTGGATGTACCGTTAAATGCCGTGCCGTACGAAAAGCTGCAGCCGGGCGCGGCAGGGCTTGAGAAGATCCTCAAGCGGTACGCATAAAAGCGCGGAGCCGCGCGGCTGCGGCGGACCTGGTCAACGGCCAGCTGATGGCGGCGGTGCCATTCCTTGCGCCTGGAGCAGGCCTCGAGGATCTGCTGCGATTCTCGGAGCTCGCCGAGCGATCGAGCTGACGTCGCGCCCGGGACGCATGGTCGATGCCGGCGGCTCACCCGTGGCCGAGAGCTATGTCACCGACGGGGGCGGAAGGCACTACCCCTCATCCACCGGCCACGAATCGCGTCCAGTTGAGGTTCCGCCGACGTTGACCACCTTCTGGTCGCTGACTGAAGCCAAGACGGTCGGGCTCTTCTCAGTATGCGAGTCGTGCGGACCTGTGCTGCGCCGCAACAAGGTACCGGTTCTTAGCACGAACTACGTGCTAAGCTCGCCGCGTGAAGAACGTCACCATCAAGCTCGACGAGAGAACCGCCGCGTGGGTCCGCGTTTATGCCGCCAGGCACAACACCAGTGTCTCCCGCATCGTAGGCGACATGCTGGCCGACAAGATGAAGTCGGCGCGGCAATACGAGGCGGCGAAACGCCGGTTCCTGGCCCAGGAGCCTGTCCAGTTGCGAAATCCAGGAGACACCTTTCCCTCACGCGACGAGTTGTATGACCGCCGTGGTATTCGTTGACACCAA
>Ga0310884_10000427_pt1 | contig 11035 bp, 12 predicted proteins | sample T60D1metaG_FD_203446 | JGI IMG/M metagenome (GOLD analysis project Ga0310884, IMG submission 203446) | Lab incubated soil microbial communities from West Virginia University Organic Research Farm, Morgantown, WV, United States - T60D1 | ecosystem: Environmental > Terrestrial > Soil >...
GCCAAACCCGACGACGGACGGAGTGGTGCGCGCGCCTTCCTGGTTGACGATGACGGCCGGCTGGCCGTTTTCCATGACCGAGACAACCGAGTTGGTGGTGCCCAGGTCGATTCCGATGACTCTTCCTTTACTCATTACCTGATAGCCCTCCCAGGCCTGTCCCGCCGAAGCGCCTCAGCGCGAAGGCGGAACGGTTTCAAGTATATCACTATGAGTGTTTTTAAATCACTTTACTTTAGTGACAGACACTCATATGACGCCAATGCAGCCTAAGTGGTTACAGAAACTGAGCCTTACGGCGATCCTTCAAATCGGAAGGAATGCCTGATCCCTGATCCCCGATCCCTGATCCCTGATTAGAATGTCTAGATGGCCGCGTTTTCTTCGGGATCGATGGACCAACCGGCGGACCTCGCCCAGGACGTCCATCGGCTGCTCGATGACCTTGCCAAGCGGCGGCCGGACCGGCGGCACGTCGTGGCCGGCGAGTGCATGCCCGTCGTCGACGTCTTCGAGACGGAAAAAACCGTGGAGATCGTGCTCGATCTCCCAGGCGTCGCCGCGGATGCGATCCGCATTCTCTTCAAGGCCGGCGTGGTACTGATCGTCGGCGAGAAGGAGCGGCCCGACCTCACGAAGCGGGGGCCTGCCAGCTTCCACCTCGTCGAGCGCGATTTCGGTCGCTTCGCGCGCGCGGTCAAGATCAACGCCGCCATCGACGGGGCGCAGGCGCGCGCCCGGCTCGCCAACGGCGAACTGCGGGTCGTGTTGCCGCGCATCACCGACCGGCGCGGCGCCGGGCTGATCATTCCGATCGACACGCCGTCACGCGGATGAAGCTGCTGTTTCTCGGGGACATCGTCGGTCGCCCGGGCCGCGATCTGATCCGGCGCCATGTGCGCGCACTGGCGTCGCGGCATGACGCCGACCTGGTGATCGCCAACGGCGAGAATGCGGCCGGCGGCGCCGGCATCACGCGCGAGAACATGCTCGAGATCCTGTCCTCGGGCGTCGACGTCATCACCACCGGCAACCACGTCTGGGACAAGCGCGAGACGCTCGAGTTCATCGGCAACGAGCCGCGGCTGCTGCGTCCCGCCAATTATCCGGAGAGCACGCCCGGCGCCGGCTCCTGCGTCGTCACGGCGAAGAACGGCGTCAAGGTCGGCGTGATCAACGTGATGGGCCGCGTGTTTCTCCACGCCATCGACGACCCGTTCCGCGGCGCCGAGCGCGAGATCGCGCGGGTGCGCGGCGACGGCGCGCTGGTGATCTTCGTCGACATGCACGCCGAGACGACGTCAGAGAAGATCGCGCTCTCCTATTATCTCGACGGCATGGTGACGGCGGTGATCGGCACGCACACGCACGTGCAGACCGCCGACGAACGCATCCTCCCGGGAGGCACCGCGTGCCTGACCGACGTCGGCATGACCGGACCGCACGACGGCGTGATTGGCATCGAGAAGGAGGCGATCATCGGCCGCTTCGTCTCGGGATTGCCGGCACGATTCGAAACCGCCAGCGGCGATCCGCGCATGCATGGCGTGCTGATCACCGTCGATCACACGACAGGCAAGGCAACCGCGATCGAGCGCATCGCGCTCACGGAAGATCAGCTCAAGGAGATCACCGAAGAGGTGACGGCGGCGCGGCCATGAGCCGGCTTCCATTCGACGAACCCAAGTTGCCTAAGGTTTCTAAGGTGCCTGAGGTGCCTGAGGTGCCTGAGGTGCCTGAGGTGCCTAGGGTGCCTAGGGTGCCTGAGGTGCCCAGGACGCCGCCAACTCGAACGATTCTCACCGTCAGTGAGCTGAACGCGACGATTCGCGATCTGCTCGAGAACTCGCTGACCAACGTGTGGGTCGAGGGTGAGATTTCGAATGCGCGCGTGTGGAATACGGGGCACATGTATTTCACGCTGAAGGATGGCGCGTCGCAAATCAAAGCCGTGATGTTCCGCTCGGCGGTGCGCTACCTGAAGTTCAAGCCCGAAGACGGGTTGAAGGTCGTGGCTCGCGGCAAGATCAGCGTCTACGATCCGAAGGGCGAGTATCAGATCCTCTGCGAGCACCTGGAGCCGAAGGGACTTGGTTCCTTACAGCAGGCGTTCGAACAGCTCAAGAAGAAGCTCGCGGCAGAAGGGTTGTTCGATCCGGCCCGCAAACGGCCGCTGCCGGCGCTGCCCCGCCGCATCGGCATCGTCACGTCGCTCGACGGCGCGGCGCTGCGCGACATCATTCGCGTACTGCGGCGCCGCTATCCGAACGCGCACCTCGTGCTGTCGGCGACGCGCGTGCAAGGTGATGGCGCCGCCCGCGAGATCGCGCACGCCATCCGCAAGGTCGAGCGCATCGAGGCCGTCGACGTCATCATCCTCGCGCGCGGCGGCGGCTCGCTCGAAGATCTGTGGGCCTTCAACGAGGAGGTCCTGGCGCGTGTGATTGCGGCGTCGCCAGTGCCGATCATCTCCGGCGTCGGCCATGAAACCGACTTCACCATCGCCGATTTCGTCGCCGATCTGCGCGCCCCGACGCCGTCGGCGGCCGCCGAGCTCGTGGTGCGGCGGAAGGACGAGTTCTTCGCGCACATCGATCGCATCGGCGAGCGGCTCGACGCGGCGATTCATCACCGCCTGCGGCGCATGGAGACGCGCCTGCACGTGCTCGAAGCGCGTCCGGGTTACGCCGGCTTCGAGGGACGACTGGCGGTCCGCGGCCGCCATGTCTCCGAGCTGGCGTCGGCGTTGCGGGAGCGCATCAGCCAGGGCGTCGCGAGGCGCGGCCGGAGACACGAATTACTGCGGCGATCGCTCGATCAGTTCGATCCGCGCCACCGGCTCGCCGCGGTTCGCACGCAGCTGGTGTCGCGCGATGGGCAGCTGAAGGCGGCGGTGCGACGCCGGATGAGCGCGGCGCAGGCCCGGCTCGGCGCGCTGGCCGCACGCATCGACGGCCTCAGCCCGCTTGCCGTCCTCGGCCGCGGCTATTCGGTAACATGGGACGCGTCGCGAACGCGTATCATTCGTGACGCATCGACGTTAAAGGCGGGTGAAGAAGTGACGGTGACGCTGGAACGCGGCGCCTTTGACGCGAAAGTGACGCGAGTGAAAAGTGAACGTGAGTGATCCAACCATCAAGGACTTCGAGGCGGCGATCGCCGAGCTCGAGGGCATCGTCAAGAAGCTCGAAGAAGGCGATCTGGCGCTCGAGAAATCGCTCGAGCTCTACGAGCGCGGCGTGCAGCTCTCGCGGTTCTGTCATTCGCGGCTGGAGGAAGCGGAGCGCCGCATCGAGATCGTCAACGAGCGCGGCGAGCTGAAACCTGCCCCCGCATCTCTCAATCTTCCAGACGACGAAGAGGAATGACCTTCGCGGATTACCTGGACGCGCGCCGCAAGGACGTCGAGTCCGCGCTCGAAGGGTTTCTTTCCAAAGCCCCCGCCGTTCCACCGGTCCTCGTCGAGGCGATGCGCTACAGCCTGCTCGGCGGCGGCAAGCGCTTGCGACCGCTGCTGGTGATGGCGAGCGCGGAAGGCGTCGCGCAGGCGATCGGCGCATCCGAAGCCGCGGCGCGCGATGCCGCGCTGCCGGCGGCGTGCGCGATCGAAATGATCCACACCTATTCGCTGATCCACGACGATCTGCCATCGATGGATGACGACGACCTGCGGCGCGGGCGGCCGACGTCACACGTCGTGCATGGCGAGGGGATGGCGATTCTCGCGGGCGACGGGTTGCAGGCCGAAGCGTTCCGCCTCCTTGCCCGCGAGCCGCAGGGCCATCACCCGACGCTGATGATGCGGAAGCTGAAGGTGATGTCGATCATCGCGGATGCGGCCGGAGCGCCGGGCATGGTTGGGGGACAAGCAATTGATCTCGATGCGATAAAGCCCCCCTTCGCCAAGGCCACGGGGGGCAAACCTTCCGCTGAACTCACGCCGGAAGGTTTGCGCGATATGCACGCGCGGAAAACCGGCGCGCTGATTCGCGCATCGGTGGCCGCCGGCGCCGTGATGGGCGGCGCCACCGACTCGCTCTTCGCCAGCCTCGATCAGTACGGCACCGAGATCGGCCTTGCCTTTCAGATCGTCGACGACATCCTCGACGAGGAAGGATCGGCAGCGTCGCTCGGCAAGACCGCGGGCAAGGATCGCGCGGCCGGCAAGCCGACCTACCCGGCGTTCTTCGGGCTCGATCGATCGCGACAGCTCGCGGCGGAATGTCACACCAACGCCCGTGCGGCGCTCGAGCGGGCCGGCCTCCTCGATTCGCGACTCGCGGATATTGCGAGCTGGATCATTGAAAGAACAACCTGAGGTCTTAGGGTCCTGGGGTCTTAGGGTCTGAAATGAAATCGCCAAGCCGGCAGCGACTCGACACACTGCTCGTCGAGAAGGGACTCGTCGAGACCCGCGAGAAGGCGCGCGCGTTGATTCTCGCCGGACAGATCGACGTCGACGGACACGGCGCGGCAAAAGCCGGGACCATGGTGCCGATCGATGCCGACATCAGGGTCATCGGTCCCGATCATCCGTGGGTCGGGCGCGGCGGGATCAAGCTCGCGGCCGCCCTGGAGGCGTTCGGCATCGACGCCACCGATCGCATCGTGCTGGATGTCGGCGCGTCGACCGGTGGATTTACGGACGTGTGGCTGCAACGCGGCGCGCGCCATGTCATCGCGCTCGATGTTGGACACAGCCAGCTGCACTGGAAAGTGCGCAGCGATCCGCGCGTCACCGTGATCGAAAACACCAACGCGCGGCATCTGAAGCCGGGAGGCTTCCCGGACGTCGGCGCGGCGATCACGCGAATCAGCATCGACGTCTCGTTCATCTCGTTGCGGCACATCTTCCCCGTTCTTCCGGCCCTCGTCGCGAGGCCGACGGAGATCGTCGCGCTGGTGAAGCCGCAATTCGAAGCCGGCCGCAAGGATGTCGGCAAGGGCGGCCTGGTCACGGCCCCCGGCGTGCACGCGCGCGTCATCGCCGAGGTCACCGCCGCCGCGGCTGAAGTAGGATTGGAACGCCTCGGGCTGATCGATTCGCCGATTACCGGCGCCCACGGCAACCAAGAGTTTCTGATGCACCTCCGATGCGCATAGGCATCGCCGTCAAACCGAAGCTCGTCGAAGCGCGCGAGACGCTCGCCGAGATCTCGGCATGGCTCGCCGATCACCGCATCGAGACCGTGTGGACGACGGAAGCGGCGAAGCTCGTCGACGGCGGCGATCGCAAGGTCGCCGAGCGCGAGGCGCTGCCCGCACACGTGGATGTGGTGCTCGTGCTGGGCGGCGACGGCACGTTGCTGTCGATGGCGAAGGCCATCGCCGAAAGCGGCCGCGACATTCCGATCCTGGCCGTGAACTTCGGATCGCTCGGATTCCTGACCGAGATTACGCGGCCCGAGATCTTCACCGCCCTCGAGGCGGCGATCAACGGTCAGGCCACGCACGATCTGCGGATGATGCTGCGCGCGACGGCCACGCGGACGGGACAGCTGCCGCTCTCGCACATGGCGCTGAACGATGTCGTGTTCACGCGCACGGCGCTGTCGCGGATGATCGAGTTATCGGTATCGGTTGGCGATCAGTTCGTGACGGCGGTGAAGGCGGATGGCTTGATCGTCGCGACGCCGACGGGATCCACCGCCTACAACCTGGCGGCCGGCGGGCCGATCGTCCATCCCTCGATGGACGCGCTCGTGCTGACGCCGATCGCGCCGCACATGCTGACCAACCGCCCGATCGTCATTCCCACCGAGCGCGAGGTCCGCGTGCGGTCAACGAGCTCGAATGCCGGCGATGAAGTCTATGTCACGGTCGACGGCCAGACCGGCTTCGGCCTGCACGAAGGCGACGAGATCACGATCGCCAAATCCGACCGCCCGCTGCGGCTCATTCGATCGACGACGCGCAGTTACTTCGAGGTGCTTCGTCAGAAGCTGAAGTGGAACGAACGCTGAATCAATTTGAAAGTTGAAACCTTAAACTTTTAACTACCGTCTTTTCCTGAAGTACTCCACTTGCCACGTATACACGTTGCGGTTGTGCTCGTCGAGCGTTGACGCGAAGACGTGCGTGCCGTCGTTCTTGCTCACGAAGTAGAGATAGTCGGCGTCGGCGGGTTTCGCCGCCGCCTGCAGCGACGCGCGTCCGGGCGCGGCGATCGGTCCCGGCGGCAGGCCGGCGTACTTATAGGTGTTGTACGGCGAATCCAGCTCGCGCAAGTGTTCCCGCGTGAGATTGCCGTTGTACTGGCCGGCTTTCTGCAGCGCGTAGATGACGGTGGGATCTGCCTGCATCGGCATCCGGATTCTCAGGCGGTTGCGGTACACGGCGGCGACCAGCGGCCGCTCGTCGCCGGCGCCGGTTTCCTTTTCAACGAGCGACGCGAGCGTGACGAGCTGACGCACGCTCAAGCCGTCGGTTTCGGCGGCGGCACGCATCTCCGGTGTGAGCGCGTTCTTGAAGCCCGCCACCATCTGTTCGACGACCACCGCGGCCGGCGTGTCGCGCGGCAGCGAATAGGTTTCGGGAAACAGGTAGCCTTCGAGATCCCGCGCGGACGGATCGAGATCGGCGATCAACGTCACGTTCGCGGCCGCCTTCTGAAACTCGTCGGCTTTGCCAAACCCCTTCTCTTCGAACACCTGCGCCATCTCGGCGATGGTCAGGCCTTCGCGAAAGGTCAGCAGGCGCTTGTAGACGTCGCCGCGCGCGATCTTGTCGATCACATCGAGCGCGTGCATCGGCGCGGTGAAGCGATACTCGCCCGCCTTGAGGGCGCGCGCCCGCCCGCTGATGAACAGCGCGACGCGGAAGATCGTCCGATCGCGGACGACGCCGGCGTCGACAAGTTTGTCGCCGATGCGCGCCGGCCCCGAACCGCTTGGAATGTCGACAAACACTTCGGCGCTGTCGTAGCCGCGATACGGCTCGATAACCTGCCGATAGAGCCAGTAGCCGCCGGCGCCCGCGATCACGGCGACGAGGACGGCGAAGAGAAACAGCCGCTTAATCCACTTCATGTATCTCTCGCCGGCGTCCGTCAAGGTAGTCCTGCAGGATAATCGCCGCCGCGGCGGCGTCGAGCTTGGCCTTGCGCTTTCGCCAATCCGACTCGCGCGCCGCAAGCCGCGATTCCGCTTCGTGGCTCGACAGCCGCTCGTCCTGCAGCACGACAGGAACGGTGACCTGCGCCTCGATCGCGCGCGCGAACGCTTCGACGAATTTCGTTTGATCGGTCGCCGAGCCGTCGAGGCGCCGGGGCCACCCGATCACCACGGCTTCGAGGCCATCGTCTTCCCCGGCGAGCGCGGCGATTTCCTTGATCATGAGGCGAAGGGTTTCGGCTTCGGACGGCGGGCGCTGCACGAGGCGCCATGGGGACGCGAGCGTCGCGGTGGCATCGCTCAGCGCGAGGCCAATGCGTCGCGCGCCATAGTCGATACCCAACACCCGCACGCCAGCCAGTATAATTTGTCGCGGGTGTGCGGGTGAAACGGTGATACGGGTGAAACGGGCGCTGGTGGGGCTGTGTGCGATCGCACTCGGCCTCTCCATTCACGCGCAGAGCGATCCCAAGTCGCAGTCCGATCGCATTACCGCGCGAATCAAGGCGCTGCAGGCGGAGTCCGACAAGCTGGCCGCGCAGGCGCGCACCGTGTTCGGCGAGCTGCGGCGGCTCGAGATCGATCGCGAAATCAAGCAGGCGGAACTCGTCAAGACCGATACGGAGCTGGCGCGCGTGACCGCCGATCGCGATCGCGCCGAGCGGCGGCTCAAGGCACTCGAAGCGACGCGCATCGCGGAAACACCCGGCATCAGGGAGCGGCTCGTCGAGCTGTCGAAGCACGGCCGCGCCGGCTACGTGCAGCTGCTCCTCGCCTCCAACGACGTCCGCGCGCTCGGGCGCATGGCCCGCGGCGTGGCCGCCGTCGCCCAAATCGATCGCGTGCGACTCGAAACGCATCGCCGCATCCTGGCCGCCGAGCGTGACGCCCTCAACGATCTCGATCAGAAGTACGACATGGTCGAAGCGCTGCAAAAGGACGCCGCCAAGGCGCGCGCCGCCGTCGTCGCCGCGGTCGCGGCGCGCAACAAGATGATCGAGAATCTCGATCGAGAGCGCGATCTCGCCGCGCAGTACGTCGTCGAGCTCCAGCACGCGCAGCTGCAGCTCGAAGAAAAACTGGCGACGGCGGAAGCCGGATCCTCGGTGGTCGCGCTGCCGATTCGTCCCTTCAAGGGCGATCTGCCGTGGCCGATCACCGGCGACGTCAGCACGCGATTCGGACGCCAGTCATCAGGCCGTTTCGGAACGTCCATCGTCCGAAATGGCATAGAGGTGACCGCGGCCGAGGGGACGGCCGCGACGGCCGTGCATGAAGGCACGGTCGCCTACGCGGCGCCGTTCAGTGGATTCGGGACGCTGGTGATCGTCGATCACGGCAAGGCGGCGTTCACGCTGTATGGCCACTTACGGGATGCGTCCGTGAGCGCGGGGACGAACGTCAGCCGCGGGACGCCGCTCGGGCACGTGGGGCTGTCGCCATCCGGCGGAGCCGCCCTGTATTTCGAAGTCCGCATCGACGGCCGCCCAGTCGACCCGCTACAATGGCTGGCGAGGCGCTGATCATGTGGGCTCGGCCTCGCTAGCCCCCGCGCGGAGCGCGGCAAGGCAACGGTGTGAGTGGCTTGACGCAGTCAAGCCATCTGAGAGGTAAAAGATGAAGATTCGCGGGCGCGTTCTCGTCCTCGCCGTGTCGATGCCGGTCATTGCCTTTGCCGTCGTCGGCGGGTTCATGAGCAAGGCGATGGCGCGTGAAGACAGCTATCAGTACCTGCGCATCTTCGAAGATGTCGTCTCGCTGATCCTCAACAACTACGTCGAAGAAGTGAACGTCGACAAGGTGATGCTGGGCGCGATGCACGGGCTCGCCGACGGCCTCGATCCCGACAGCGCGTATCTCGACGTCAACCAGGTCAAGGTGCTCGACAAGGGCGATCTCGGCGGCACGGCGCAGACCGGCCTCGAGTTGACGCGCCAGTACTATCTCCGCGTGATCGCCGCGCGCGACGGCTCGCCGGCCGCGAAGGCGGGGTTGATGCCGGGCGATTACATCCGCGCCATCGACGGCCAGTCGACGCGCGACACCACGGTGTACGAAGGCCAGCGGCTGCTGCGCGGCAAGCCGGGCACCAAGGTCCATCTCACGGTGCTGCGCGGCAACGCCGCGGAGCCGCATGAAATCGATCTCGCGCGCGAAGAGCTGCCCGCGGTCGCGGTGAAGTCGCGGATCGCCGCGCCGGGCGTGGGCTACCTGCGCATCGCCGAGTTCTCGAAGAGCACGGCCGATCAGATCAAGAGCGAGATCAATTCGGTGACCAAGGCCGGCGCGAAGCACGTCATCATCGACGTGCGCGGCACCGCGTTTGGCGACATCGACGCCGGACTCGCCGCGGCCCGCCTGTTCGTCAAGAACGGCGTGCTGGTGTATCGCCAGGATCGCGGCAAGGAAAAGGAAGCGGTGTCGGCAGTCGCCGGCGACGGCGCGATCACGATCGCGACCGTCATCCTCACCGACAACGGCACGTCGAACGGCGCGGAAGTTTTCGCCGCCGCGCTGGGCGGCAACAAGCGCGCCCAGTTGATCGGCGAGCGCACGCTCGGCCGCGCGGCGCGGCAGAAGCTGGTGCGCCTCCCCGACGGCAGCGGCTTGATGCTGACGCATTTGATCTACCTGACGCCGGCCAGCGTCGCGATCCACGAGAAGGGCATCATCCCTGACGTGGCCGTCGAACAACCCGACCTCGATTTCGGCCAGCCGCCTGCGGCAAAGGACGCGACGCTCGACAAGGCGATCGAGTCGCTGACCGTCAAAGCCGCAGCGTAGGCCACGGAAGGCATAGACCGCACAGAATGAATCGGCAGCAGCTGATCGCACGCATCGTCAAGGACACCGGCGTCAGCAAGTCGGTCGCATCGAAAATGGTGGCGGCGACGCTCGCGACCATCACGAAGTCGCTCAAGAAAGGTGATGCCGTCACCCTCGTCGGCTTCGGCACCTTCAAGACCGCCATCCGCAAGGCCCGCAAGGGGCGGAACCCGCTGACCGGGGGCGCCATCCGGATTCCCCGGCGCAAGACGGTTCGCTTCAGCGCCGGCAAGGCGCTCAAGACCACGCTGAACTAGTCTCTGCTATACTTTTTGTTCGGCCTGCGGTCGAAAATCGATAGAGATAGGCGCGTAGCTCAGTTGGTTAGAGCGCCTCCCTGACACGGAGGAGGTCGATAGTTCGAATCTATTCGCGCCTACCACCCTTCGCTCGCCTGTCACGCGAGCGAGCTACGGGTGGCGAGCCACCTCCAGGCGAAGGGTGTCCACCGTAGCGCGAAGCGCGAAGGTGGACTGCATCTAATGGTCACAATCACGTTACCGGATGGCTCAACGAAACAGGTTGAGAACGGCGCTCCTGTAAAAGCGGTCGCCGAGGCGATCTCGCCACGTCTTGCCGACGCGGCCCTGGCGGCATTTGTCGGCGACAAGATGGTGGACCTCACCTATCCGCTGACCAGGGACGCGTCCGTCCGCATCGTGACGAACAAGAGTCCCGAGGCGCTCGAGCTGTATCGCCATTCCACGGCACACCTGCTCGCGGCGGCGGTGACGGCGCTCTTTCCGAAAGTGCAGTGCGGCATCGGTCCGCCGATCGAAGACGGCTTCTACTACGACTTCATCGTCGAGCGTCCGTTCGTGCCCGAGGACCTCGAGGCGATCGAAGCGAAGATGAAGGATCTCGCGTCGAAGGACTACGTCTACGAGCGCCAGCTGTGGCCGCGGCAGGAAGCGATCGACTTCTTCACGAAGCGCGGCGAGCCGCTCAAGGTGCAGTTGATCGAAGAGAAAACGGCCGGCCAGCCGGACGTCTCGGTCTACACGATCAAGGACAAGGACACGTTCCTCGATTTCTGCGTCGGCCCGCACGTGCCATCGACGGGGCGCCTCAAGGCGTTCAAGCTGACGGCGACGTCC
>Ga0310884_10000434_pt1 | contig 10997 bp, 9 predicted proteins | sample T60D1metaG_FD_203446 | JGI IMG/M metagenome (GOLD analysis project Ga0310884, IMG submission 203446) | Lab incubated soil microbial communities from West Virginia University Organic Research Farm, Morgantown, WV, United States - T60D1 | ecosystem: Environmental > Terrestrial > Soil >...
ACAATCTGTTGTTGGGCGGAGATGCCTTCGGTCGGTCCCATGATGATCAACGTACGCCCAGTATTCTGGGTGATCTTATTCCGTGTTCGTCTGTGGTCCGTCTTATCCGTGTTATTCCGTGTTTTTCCGTGGTTTGTCCGATCCGTGGTCCGTCTTATCCGTGTTAATCCGTGTTGATCCGTGGTTCGTCTTATCCGTGTTGATCCGTGTTGATCCGTGGTTCGTTTAATCCGTGTTCATCCGTGGTGCGTCTTTGCGCCGTATTCGTCCGTGGTCGGTCATTCCGGCACTGACTTGTCCGGCCTTTGACACATTGATTGCAACTGTTTCCGCGTCAGTCGCAGATGAGCCGGATCGGGCTGTTCCATTTCGCGCGCGGCGAGCGTCTGTCGAAGGAGTCCGCCCGATGAATGGTCGGCACTGTCGAGCAGGTAGTGTCCGAGTTCGTGCGCGAGCGCGACGCCCAGCATCCGCAGCAGAATCGCATCGCGTGCCACTGGCGCTTTCGATGTGAACGACTGGCCGTCGCTCGGCGAGTCGCGCGCGAGCAATTCCGCGCCTCCGAGCCACAAATGAATGTATGGAGTGGCGTGTCCCGCTGTGAAGAGCGTATCGCCGACGGCGATCGGCCCGCCGTCGCTCGAACCCCGCATCGTCCCTCCCGAGAGGACCACCGTGATCGCGTCGGCGCTGGTCCCGGTTTCGATACTGACGCCGTATGGTGTCCAGATGCGGTTGGTGACCTCGAGTATGTTGGCGAACACGGACTCGCGCAGGCGCGTCTGGTTAAACATCCGGACATGAACGATCCGCGGGCCGGAATCGTCACTGCACTCGGTGCACGGCCGACATGCGATGGATCCCTGATTCAGGACACGCGCCGCCGCCATTGCTGGAAGTGCGAGCGCCATGACAAACGGAAGGGCCATGATCCGACATTTGAACGTCACAACTACCTCACGAGATCCGTGCTGGAAATGGAATCCGATTGCTTCCGGGTGGCGTGTTCGCGAATCGCGCCGGGTCGCCGAAACGGCCGGCCACTCGATTGCGGCCCGTTCGCTTCGCCCGATAGAGCGCCGCGTCGGCTTCGGCGAGCCAGTCGTCGGCCGACTGCTCGTTAGCGAGTTCGACGACGCCGATGCTGATTGAAACGGCGCGGCCTGGAACGAGACCTGCGTCGTGCACAACGCGGCGGATGTCTTCAGCGACCGACAGCGCATCGGGGAACTTCGCGCCGGCAAGCAGCAGCGCGAATTCCTCTCCGCCGGCACGAAACAAGGCATCGACTTTGCGCATCCGCTGACCGATCAAGGCCACGAGCGTCTTGAGTACCCGATCGCCTTCGGCGTGGCCGAGCGCGTCGTTGATGCGCTTGAATCGATCGATGTCAAATAGCAGGAGTGCCGCGCGCTCGCCTGTCCGGCGCCGACGTTCGACCGCCGTCGCCAGCGTGTCCTGCATGTGCCGCCGATTGAACGCGCCGGTTAACGGGTCGGTGATCGCTTGTTCCTCGAGCGCGCGCAGACGGCGTTGAAGATATGCCATCCGGATCGCCGCTGCGGCAAGCACCGCCGCGAGTGCCGATTCGACCATCGAACCTCCTGCAAAAGTAGGAGGAGCGTGGAGAAATCTTTCAGGGAGTGATGCGAAGGCGCGTCCAGTCGCCGGACTGAATGAAACCGCCCCAGTAGTAGGGATGACGCAGGGATGTATGTCGCAGAATCGCCAGCTTGGCCTGGCGCAGCGCGTCTCCGCGCCCGAAGCCAGCCCGGAGTCGAGCGTAGTACGCGACCATCGTGTCGCGCGCGACCGAGTCGCTCACGGGCCAGAGACTCATGACCAGTGTTTCCGATCCCGCCAGCGTGAATGCGCGTCGGAGTCCGTAGACGCCTTCGCCGTTGCGAACTTCGCCGACGCCGGTGTCGCACGCCGATAACGTGACCAGGCGCGTGCCCCAGAGATCCAGTCCCGCCGCTTCGAGCGCCGTCAGAATACCGTCGCCGTGCGCCTCGCCAGGCAGATTGGCGCCCGCCAGCGCCACACCCGATCGCAGTAACGGATTTTGTGCGATCACGCCGTTCGTCCCGGTGTCGCGGTCATCGAGAAAAAAGCCGTGCGAGGCGATGTGCAAAATGGTCGGTGCGCTGAGCCGCTCGATGGTCGCCTTGGTCGCGTGACGTCCAGTGAGCAGCGTCGCCTTCGGAAAGAACGCCTTGATCGCCCGGGCTTCGAGGGCGCTTCCGGACAGTGGCGCGAAATAGAGGTTCACGATTTCGACGCCGGTTGTGATCGATCGACTCCCTTGCCGCCCGGCGGTCGGGGACGCCTCCGGCGGTGATGGTTCGCCGAAAAGTGGATCCGCCACGATGACGGGATTGCCCGCGGCAGCTCGAGGGATCTGCATCCGAAGCAGATCCCGACCGCTCGTCAAATACGTCGTCGCAAATCGTTCAATCAAATATCGCCCGCGCTTGTCGACCAGCGTCTCGAACGGCACGAGATTGAGCGCACCGTCGGGAGAGATCAGCAATCGCGCCACGTCGTCGAGCGCCCCGCGCAACGGCTGCATGATCTTTTCATCGAGCGTGCGCGCCCGCGTCCTGATGGTCGCATCAGCCGGATTGCGAAGCGCATCGCGCATCTGAACGATCAGGGGATCGATGTCTGCGACGGCACCAAGATCGACGCCCACGGGCGCGCGGTGTTTCGTGATGACGTAGGCGGCATAGTGCGGCGGACTATACGCCTCGTCATTGCGCTCGGCGACAGGACTGAACGGACGGAATACGGCGAACTCGACGAGCGCGGCGTCCCCCGGCATCGCCGCCTGCACAGCCTCGAGAGTCACCGGATTCAGCTCGGCGCGAAACTCGGCGCTCCGTTCGCTCAGTGTGGCTTCAAGTTCTTCCTTGCGTGATTCAAGTTGTGCGATTGAGGCGCGAAGGTCGGCGGCGGCTGCCGTCGGATTGCCGAATACCATGCGCGCGAGACCGGCTGTCGTTTCTCTCAACTCGTCCATCACGGCGCGATCGCGTGGATCGGACACGCGCTGACGCACCGAGGCGAAGACGTCGGTCATCGCGTCCTGGACACGTCCCTTGCGCTGCAGGATCACCAGCGCCGCGAGGGAAGCGGCGTCGGTCCGATGTGCCGCCTGCAACAAATGAAGTGAGATGGTTCGATCGGTGCGGTCGGCGTCGTTGCGAACGAATGCGAGTTTCTGCCTTTCCGATCCGGTCGCGACATACAGCGTCAGCTGCGCTTCCAGAATGGCATCGGCGCGTCGTTGAAAGGCCAGCGCGTTATCGACGTCGCCGCCCGCCGCGTAGGTTCGGGCGATGTTGCCGATGACGAGGAGTGTTTCGCGACCATACGGGCCCACCGTCTCTTCCCACATGCGCAGTGCTTCGAACTGTGTCTCGAGCGCCTTCTGGTAGTTGCGGGTTGCGCGATAAACATTCGCGACGTTGGTCAGGATGCCCGCAACGCTGGGATGATCCGGGCCCAGAAGCCGTCGCCGAATTGACAGCGCCCGATCGTAGGAGGCCAGGGCGGTGGCATAGTCCTTCCGTTCGCGCGCCATGATGCCCAGATTCTGAAATGCCGTTGCCACGAACAGGCTGTCGGACCCGAGGATGGACTCACCAATCGCGAGCGATTGTTCGAAAAGCGGCTCGGCATCAGCGAAGCGATTTCGTGCTCGCAGCACGTCGGCCAGATTGTTCAGGAGCGTCGCATGAAGCAGCCCTCCAGTTTGTCCGGTCTTCTCGACTGCGATGAGCGCGGTGCGGGCGATCCGCTCAGCCTCGTCCAGGTCGCCGGCATCTTGTCGCAGATTGGCCAGCGTGACGAGTGAGCGCAGATACCACGGGTGCTCCGGTCCGAGGGCCCGTTCGAGCAGCGGCAGGACCTGCCGTATACCGGCCTCCGCTTTTTGTCGCTCGCCGGCGCGCTCCTCGAGCAGGGCGAGGCGCGAGCGCGCCATGGCCGCATAGGGGTGCGGTGGTCCCCATTGTTCGTCGAAGGTACGAATGGCTCGCTCGTAGAGCTCGCGCGATCGGGCGTTGTCCAGTCGTTCCAAGGCATTCCCGGCGAGGTCGAACGCGACCAGCGCCACATACGGATCGCGGCAACCGCGAAGCGATTCTGCCGTGGCGAGGGATTGCTCGAACAGGGATCTGGCTGCGGCATATTGCCCGGTCCGCTCGAATTGCCGCGCCCGCGTGCGCAGAACACGCGACCCCTGCATGCGCCGGTCCGAAATTGTCGCGACGCGTCTGGTCTCGAGACGAATCACGTAGTCGCCGCCGTCTACTGTCCCGTCAGCCGGCTTTATTGCCAGGGTGTACGAGCCGGCTCGGTCGGCGACGATCTCGACGTGCTCGCGGCCGTTCCGCCTGATCTCGTCCTGAAAGTCCTCAAGCAGCGCGTTGTTGCTGTCGCGAACCGACACACCGACGTCGATCCCCCGCTGCTCGACAACGATGCTCGCGAACTCGCCGTCAGCGAGAACCAGCAGGTAACGGTGCTCGTCGCCGCGAGCGAGGTGACGTTGGATCGGCTCGGCGGAACTGAGAACGGCATCGAAGTCCTGACCTGCTGCGTTCGAGATGATGAGGGCCGTTAACGGCGGGACGATGAGGTGGTGCAGCAGCAAGAGCCCGCGCATTAATACTCCGAGGGGCTGCGCCCCTCGGACTCCCCTGCACGCTTCCGCCTCCGCGCGAAGCGCTGCGGCGAGAGCATCATTGGCGCACGACCTCGAATGCGTAGCTGCTCACGAACTCTGGCGCACTGCCGGATCGGAGTTCGAAGAGATCGAGCGCGTAATGCTGCGCCTTCAGCAGCCCCGCAGGCAGCGACACCGGCACCGTTGGAATCTTTCGCAAGCGATCGGGTGCGAGCGGAGAACTGCGCCAGATGGTGCGATTGCTGGCCGGATCTCTGAGCGCGACGTCATACGCCGTCCCGGCTGAGGCTTCAAGCGTCAGGTTCACCGGCACGGCTGACGATCCTGGCGGCACGGCCACGATCGATACAGACGTTACGCCCCGTGTTTGAGGAACCAGCACGAGCGAGACAACCGCGAGGGCAGGCGCCGTGCGAGCATCAACGAGCGCCTGTTTTGCAGCCGCCGCAGCCTTTCGTTCAACTTCGATCTGTTGCGAGGCCGCTGCCGCCCGCTGGCTGGCGTCCTCGATCTGGCGCGCCGTCTCGTGCAACTCGCGACGCAACGTGAAGTTCTGAAGGAACAGGACGCCAACTGCCAGAATCAATACCGCCGCTGTCGCAAGCGGCCACCAGGACTCGCGCCAGATGTGACGAGACGGTTGGGTCGTTACCTTCTGAACCGGCCGTGGCTGATGCGTCGCTCGCTCGACGGCTGTCTGCAAACCCTTGGCGAACGCGGCTTTGCCGCGACGCCCCGGTGAGACGAGGTAGAAAGCCTCGAATCGTTGAAGCTGCTCGCCTGTAAGTGTTCCTGCCGCGTACGAATCGACGAGATCGTCCTCGACCAACCGCAGCCGCGCGGCCAGCTCATCGTCCACCATCGTTCGTTCGTCGAGCCGTTCGACCTCGTCGGCCGGCAAAGCGCCGAGAAGATAACGAATAAGGTGGTCGTCGGACATCGGCGGCGTCGGTGGCATGGCCATTCTGGTGTCTATAGGATGCGAGGCGGCGAAGTCTTTCATCTCCGATTCCGACATGCCGCCACGCAAGCCTCGAGACTGGCTCTGAGCCGCCACGTCCGGATCGCGAGCGCATTCATCGTGATTCCCAGGCCGCGCGCGAGTTCCCGCCGCCGATCGATCCGTTGTCGTTTCGCGTCGCGGTAGTACTCGACGATCAGGTTCCGGTCCTCAGGCTTGAGCCTGTTCAGACAGCGGGTGAGGCACTGGAGGGAGCGCTCGGCCGCTTCATCTGTCTCCGCCCGGTTCGCCGCGGGATCGAGCGATATCGGCCGGGTTTCGTCGAATGGGATCTCGCGTTGACTTCGCCGGATGTCTTCGAGCAAGACGAATCGCGCGACGACGTAACAGTAGCGAGCGGGCGGAGTGACCTTGATGCGCCCCGATTCTTCCAGCGTGCGGCTGACGCGGTCCAGCGTTTCGTCGGCAAGAGTGTCCGGTGCCGATCTGTTGCGGCGGTCGAAATACGCGACCAGGCGTCGACGAATCTCGAGATACCGCTCGCCCTTCGAATCAATCCCGTCATCGAGCCAGCGCAACAACCGTGTAAATGAGGTCCCCGAAGTTCCCGAATCACGACGATCAAGCGTAACGACACTCATGGGCGCTTCTTCGCTCTTTGTTGAACACTTGCGTGAGTGAGTGAGATGCATGCTTCCATGCAAGACACGTGACGGCCCTGCAAAATCGAAAGTACCAAGGCCCTCACCTGCGCCTGATCTCGCAAACACACACACTACCTCCCACGTGGCTAATAACCGCCCCCGGCGGCCAAAAATTCCGAACCCGATGGTTACGGTCTGTGTAAGGAGAGATCGTGATTTCGAAAGCAATCACGACACGGCGGTCCAGTGCGCGATTGGGCTGGTCGTCGCGCACCCGACGGGACGAGGACGAAAGACCGATGTCGATCCTTTGTCATTCCAGGGCGACGCGGATGTCTCGCGCCGAGGGCGGGAGTGGCCGAACGCAACCAGCTCTACTGATATGAAAAAAAGTGAATTACTCCGCCACCATCACTGTGCGGAACGGCACACTGATCGAGATGGCGGAAGTTCCTTCTTCGAGATTGAGTCCAACTTCCTGCTTGTCGCCGTACAGGTCCCGGAGACGGTCGCGAATGACCGCCAGTCGTCCTGTCCAAAGTGAGTGCATGGTCTGCGATGTTGAAGGCGACTCTGCAACCGCGCGGCTAATCCGGATGCGCAATCTCGTATCGTCGTGACTCGACTCGATCGTGAGCGCCGTCGTGAGCGGCTGACCGCCCGGATGATTGAGAAGAAGTTCGACAACATTGTGGAGGGTCATCGGTGGAAACTCGGCATCGAGGGTGTCCGGATCAATCTCTAACGTCATTGTCAATTCCGAACCAAGACGCAGTCGCTCGATCTCGACGTAGCGTTCCACACACTCCAATTCGTCCTGGAGCGGCCCGACGATGATGCCGGTTCGGTTGAGGACAAGCCGCAGAAAGTCGGCCAGCTTGCTGATGACGCGGTCGGCACGATCAGGATTGACGTGAACAAGTTTCGAGACGCTATCGAGTGCGCCGTAGAGGAAGTCCGGTTGCAGTTCCCCCGCGAGCGCGCCTAAGCGCGCCTCGACGAGTTCGGTCTCGAGTTTTGCGACCTCGAGCGCCCGCTCGTGGTTCCGGCGCCGGAGATTCAACGCGTATCCAAGTATTGCAATCGAACTGTAGGTCGCGATGGTCCAATTGATGTTGTCGAGATAGATGCTCTGTGCCGACGACAGCAGCGGCATCCCTTGTAGTTTCCCATCGAGCCACCAGAACGTCCCGTACAGGAGAAAGAACGCGACGAAGTGGATGAGTGAAAACGCGAAGAGCGCCCCGACGTGGTACAGCGCGGAGCGGATCCACGACACGCCCGTCCGAAAGAGCCACTCGACCAGCCGGAAGATCGACGGAGCGAGAGCGGCCGGGATCCACCAGAGCGTGAAATTCAAGGCCAGCAGCCGGCCGATCGGGATCGAACTTAGAGGCCGTATTCCAAGCGCGGTCATGCGCGCCGCCTGGAGCGTCGAGGAGAGCGCGAGGATCGTGGCGACGGCGAAGATCCAGCGCCAACGCGGCACCGATGACTCGTGTTTCATTGTCCGATGTCGCCGTCAGCGCGATAACTCGCCCACAAAACAATGGCCGCTCCGAGCATGATCGCCATGTCGGCAACGTTGAAGATGCCGGTCCTCACTGATCCGATACCGACGTTCATGAAATCGATGACGTTTCCATAAATGACGCGATCGAGCAGGTTGGACGCCCCTCCGGCGGCGAACAAACTGACACCGAGCAACGCCGGTCTCCTCCAGCGAAGCCGAATCGCCGTGGCCACCAGCCCGCAGAGGAGCAGGGCGTTGCCGATGCCGAAGATACTCGTGCGCATCCAGGCAGGCCAGTCAGCGCCGAGGCTCAGAAATGCGCCCGTGTTTTCGGCGTACTCGAGCCGGATTGTGTCGGCGACGAATGACAGGCCCGGAGCACCCGCCAGTGCCCTGGTGGCGACGTGCTTGGTAAACCGGTCGCAGCTGATGGTGGCGACAATCGCCGTCAGCAGAATGAGCCGGGTGGCGAGCTTTGGCATGATCGAAGTTGTAAAGCCGTCTTCCAAGCGTATCCGATCTCACCACTCCAGAGCCTGACCCTTCTCGCGAAACATTTTAATGCTACGGCCCTACGTTGATGGGCGCCCGATGGCCCTTCAACCACGCGGTGAGTGACACCGCTTGCATGTCAGCGATTGATCGGAGGTTCCATGTTGTCATCACGGTTTACTCTTGTGCTTGCGGTCACGCTGCTGGCAACCGCATGTGGGGGCGGGTACTCAGGACCATCACCAGTGCCAATGCCATCACCGACGCCCCCGGCGGGATCAACGCCGATCACTATTCCAACCGGCGCCTCGACTCTGGGGAATAGAGCGTTCAATCCAGCCGAACTCGATGTGGCAGTGGGGACGACCGTCACGTGGACGAACACCGATTCCACTGCTCACACGACTACGTCGGATGGCGCAGGATGGAACTCGGGAACGTTGCAGCCGCGAGCGCAGTTCTCGACGACGTTCTCGAATGCCGGGACGTTCCGTTATCACTGCTCGATCCATCCGGACATGGTCGGGACGGTTGTCGTCCGCTAGGCGCGGTCTCCCGCAGAGAGCGCCGAGGCCGCAGAGAAGACGTCTCGCTGCGCGAAACGGGTATTCTTCGCGCTCTCAGCGCGCGATACTCTGTGTTCTCGCGAGGGGTGACCGTCGAAACACGATTCGTCGATGCGGGTTAACCAGCAGCGTCATTGCTGCCCCCGCGAGATAGACGCACGCCATGATCACGAGGGGTGTCGACCACGAGCCCCACAGCTGCACTGAGTAGCCGAAGACGAGAGGACTCAGCGATCCGCCGAGATTGCCGAGCGTATTCATGGCGCCGGTGACGGTTCCGGCGGCTTCGCCGCCGATGTCGTGGCACATCGCCCAGCTCGGACTCAAACACAACTCGGCGCAGAAGAACGCCAAAGCGATGAGCACCGCTGCCAGGCGGGGTGAAGGGGAGAGTGTGGCGGAAACAATCAAGACCGCGCTCAACGGCAGCGCAACGACCGCGATTGAACGACCCGCTTTCAGTCCGTATCGGCTCGTCAATTCATCGGTCAGCCACCCGCCGGCAATTGAGGCAATCGCTCCAGTGAACAGCACCGCACTAGCCAGCCAGGCAGACTGCTGTGGGGTGAATCCACGCGCTTCGGTGAAGTACGTGGGCAGCCAGGTGAGGTAGAAGTACAGCCCGTAGGCGATGCAAAAGTACATGAGACAGATGTACAGCAGATTGAGGTCGAGCAGATCGCGCCAATGGACGTTCGCGTGCGCGGTTGTCGGTGTACCCGACGCAATCAGGGCGAGTTCGTCCGGCCCGACCGAGGGATGCGCGGCGGGGTCGTCGCGGAACCAGCGCCACCACATCACGCTCCACGCGACACCGAGCGATCCAAAGATCCAGAACGACACGCGCCATCCTGCCGCCGCGATAATCAGGATGACGAGCGGAGGCGTCGCCGCCGCGCCAAGGCGGCTGCACATGAACACCGCACCGTGGGCGGCGCCCCGTTCTGTGACGGGAAACCAGCGCGAAAAGCTGCGCGAAATACTCGGGTACGCGCCGGCCTCACCGGCGCCGAACAGGAAGCGCGCAATCACCAGTGATGTGAAGTTCCACGCCAGTCCACTGACCGCCGTGAAGGTGGACCACCACAGCACGATTCTCATCAACGTCTTGCGCGGACCGAACACGTCGGCCATCCAGCCGGTGGGGATTTCAAACACGGCGTAAGCGAACGTAAACGCACTGAAGATCCATCCCATCTGCACGGCATTCAGTCCGAGGTCTCCTCGAATCGCCGGAGCCGACGAAGCGATGCAGACGCGATCGATGTAGGTGATCACAGAGAGCACGCAGGCGAAGTACAGAAGTGTGTAGCGGGTTCTTGTCGAAGACATCAGCGGTGACGCGTTATTATCCAGCACGATGACGATCCGCTGTTTGGTCGTGGCCTGCCTGGCATTGTTCTTCCTGGCTCCGCAGAGGACGGGCGGCACTGACGACACCGATCGACGTCCACGAGTCATCGTCTCGACCGACATCGGTGGAACCGACCCTGATGATTTCCAGTCGATGGTGCATTTCCTCGTATACGCCGACATGTTCGAGGTCGAGGGGTTGATCTCTTCGCCGTATGGCCCTGGCCGCCGGCAGCACATTGAGCAGGTGATCGAGAAGTATGCGGTTGATTATCCGAACCTGAGAACCTACTCGCAGGATTACCCGACACCGGAAGCACTGCGCCGCCTGACCAGGCAAGGCGCCATCGACTCTGGTGCGCCGGCCGCAGGGCGCGCGACTGAAGGATCGAACTGGATTGTCAGCGCCGCTCGCCGCAACGACCCGAGGCCGTTGTGGGTGCTGGTGTGGGGAGGTATCGACGATCTCGCGCAGGCGCTTCATGATGCGCCGGATATCCTCCCGAAACTGCGTGTCTACTTCATCGGCGGTCCAAACAAGATGTGGAGCGTTGATGCGTACGACGATCTCGAACGGAACCATCCGTCGTTATGGATGATCGAAGCCAACTCGACGTATCGCGGATGGTTTACAGGCGGAGACCAGACTGGCGAATGGGACAACAAGACCTTCGTGACGAAACATGTCGCCGGGGGCGGAGCGCTCGGGTCGTTTTTCGCGACGCAACTCCAGGGCACGCTCAAGATGGGAGACAGCCCGTCTGTCGTTTACGCC
>Ga0310884_10000435_pt1 | contig 10981 bp, 8 predicted proteins | sample T60D1metaG_FD_203446 | JGI IMG/M metagenome (GOLD analysis project Ga0310884, IMG submission 203446) | Lab incubated soil microbial communities from West Virginia University Organic Research Farm, Morgantown, WV, United States - T60D1 | ecosystem: Environmental > Terrestrial > Soil >...
CAAGACACGGCCGATGTCGCGTACGAGGTGCGGTCGCAAACGATGCCGGGGATGGCGAGGTTTTTTACCGCAGGACGAGGCATTACCGGGCCGGAGCCAGGGCGGACGACCGCGCCGTACTGGGTCACGACCACCGCGGAAGCACGCAAGGCCGTCGAGGAGAATGCCGCGCGGAAGGTCGACATCATCAAGATCTGGGTCGACGATCGGATGGGGACGGTGAAGAAGCTGCCGCCAGAGCTCTACGCGGCAGTTCTCGACGAGGCGCACAAGCGTGGCATCCGCGTCATCGCGCACATCTATACGCTCGACGATGCCAAGGCGACGCTGCGCGCGGGCCTCGACGCATTTGCCCATGGCGTGCGCGACAAGGATCTCGACGACGAGTTCATGGCACTGGTCAAACAGCATCCGCAACTGGTGCTTGGACCGAACATGCCTGACCGCGGAGTTGTCGCGGACATCGAATGGCTGCGATCGAGTCTTCCCGCCAGCGAGTTCGACGCCCTGCAGAAGACCAACACGGAGCGCCCCGATGCTCAGGCATTCTGGGGCATCCAGGCGCGCAACCTGGCAAAAATGAGCGCAGCGGGAGTCACGATCGTTCTCGGCACCGACGGGAATACGCCATACGCGCCACACGTCGAAATGCTCGACATGGTCAGGGCCGGGATGACGCCGATGCAGGTGCTGGTCGCCGCGACACGTAATGGCGCGCAGTTCCTGAAACTCACCGACACCGGCACGATTGAAGCGAACAAGAGCGCGGACTTCCTGGTCCTCGACGCAAATCCGCTGGATGACATCACCAACACGCGGAAGCTTGCGCGTGTGTACCTGCGCGGGGTTGCCGTCGATCGATCCTCGTATCGATAGCGCATCAAAAATACAATCCGAACCCGACTGTCGGACCATGCGCCGTGAGTTTCAGAGTGAGATCTCTGCTCGCCACCGAATCGGTGACCTTCAGGTACAGGATGTTGTAGCCCCCCGTGAAACCGAAATGCGGGATCGGCTTCCAGTCCACGCCGACTGAAGCGCCGAGATCAACATCCGCGCCGACTCCGAAACCACCACCATCAAACGCGGCGTGCCATTCCACCTTCGGGCGGACGCGATGCCAACCGATCCCCACAATCGGGTCCCACACTCCCGGCTTGCGGGCAAAGTGCGGCAAGTCACCCAACGTGATGTCGTAGTCGAGCGCGAGGCGGCGCACGCCTCCAGTTACGTAGAGGTCAGGCGCGACTCGTCGGCCGAGCCTGGCGGAACCGTAGATGAGATCGAGATCGACGGTGAGGGACGGCCGCTCCGTCCTGTTGCCCCCTAAACTAGCCCACAGGCCGTAGCCGTCGATTCGCCACGGGCCATTGGACGCGGCCACGCCGCCGAAAAACGCTCCATCGAACTGGCTATCGAGGATCTCAGTGGATCCGCCACCGTCAGTGTCTATCGGCGGGACGTTGACCTTGATCCCGATGTCGAGCGGTACCCAGGCGAGGATCGGATACACCGTGACACGCCAGTCTCCATCGCTACTCGATGCCGGAGCGACAGTCTGAGCAAGAGCCGCATGGCTCAGAACCAAGACAGACGCGCCAAGCACGATGATTCGAAGAACCCGCATCATTACCTCCACACGACTGCGACTCCGATATTTCGGAGGCAATCCGGCCACAAGACAGTTACAGCGTGATTCAGCGCTGAGCGCGACAGCAACCGCGCAGAAAAACAGGCGTTTGGCGATGGTCAGACCGTGAAGCCTGGAACAGCGGAAAGCAGGAGCAAATTGCAGGCCACGAATGACGAGTGCCCAATCGCGGGTTCAAATCCGTCAGAGGCGCGAGAAATTCCGTCGGCTGGAAACGCCCTCCTGGCGTCTAACCGCTTGGAATCGGCGCACCTCGTCCGGTCCGGCAATTGCTGATTCCAGTTCATGCGTCCAACCCTCGTTATCAGCCTCATGTTGTCGAGTGCGTCGCTCGCGTGGGCGCAAGAAACACGACAGTCGACGAGAGGCCGGGTCATCGCTGCGCTCGAAACACTCATGATTACCGGAGAGCCGCGACACACGTCACACGACGAAGGTCAGTGGCTCCAGACCGAAGTCAATGCCGCGATCGCCGCCGGCGATGCAGAGATCACCCAACTCGCGCAACGCGCGGCGATCCCGCTCATCGCTGTTGCACCAACACCGGTGTCCAGCCTCGGCTTCAATACGCCCGTGATGATGGAGACGCCGGCGATCTTGACACTTCCAATGGCCGTTGCATATCGCGCTCATCTCTTCGCATCCGTGGACGGCGGCGAACTCATTCCGGCTGGCACAATATCGAGCGACGGAAAGAACGGCAGCCTCGACTGGTCTCTGCTGGAGTCCGCTAAGAAAGCCGGACTTCACCACATCAGGCTGCGCGCGCACATCGTCTACGAGCGCTCCACGCTTTCAGCCGAAACGCGCGACCTCCCGGAGATCGTCTACGCGATCTACGATCCGAAGGAGGACGCGAGATTCGATGCGCGCTTCTACGAAGCGTCCGCCAAGAGCGTTAGTGCGCGCCGACTGGACGCGACGCTACCGGATGTTCCTTTCGCCACATGGCTCCACGATCTCGCTGCTCGATATGGCGACGGCAGGACAAACGACGGAGAGCAGTGGCGCGTCACCTATTGCGACGAGTTCTTCGTCGAGGCAGGATTGCCACCGCGGCGGCGGGACCTCTGTACAGTGGCGTACTTCCAATTACCAAGCGGCTGGGGAGAGATCTGGCTTCGCACGGGACGCATCGAGCTGACCGACAACGAAGTGCGATGGCTTGCTGAAGGGCCAACCTTAGAGGGGATCCGGTTGCGGCACTCGAACTGCAGCGAGGTGAGCGACGGCCTGGCGGCCCTTCCGACTCTCCTGGCTACACCCCCGTCGTCGTGGCCTTCCCCCGACCTTTCTGTCGCTCCGGAAGACATCGCGGTGACACGGACCGCATCGACCGCTCACATCACGGCAATCATCCGAAACTCCGGAAGCGCAGACAGCCACGGCGCCCTTTTCATGATCGGCGCAGCAGCAAACGCAACCGACCGCGGAATCAGCAGAAGTTTCGTTGTCGACGTGCCAAGAGGTGAGACGAAGCAGATCGAGTTGTCTGTACCGTTCGCCGCGCCTTATGGCGCTGTCCTCGCGCAGGTGCTGCAGATATCCGAGCACTCGCCCCACGACACCTGGACGCCGGATCCAACACCGGACGACACCGTTGCCATTCGCATTATCAGCTCGGAGCGGGCGCCCAAAGGGTTCGCCGCGTCATTGCTCCAACAGTGCGCGCCAGTCTGCAGAGGATTCTAAGGTTCGCTATTCATGGCGCAGGGCGCTGGCCGGATCGACGCGGAAGCTGCGAAGCGCCGGAACGAACGCGGCGACGAATGCGGCGCAGAAGAACACGCTGATGGCGGCGCTGAAGGTGGCGGCATCGGTCGCCGGCACGCCGAAGAGAAACGCGGCGAGCAGTCGGCTGCCGGCCAAAGCGCCGACCGTGCCGACCACGATGCCCAGGACGGCGGGAACCAGCGCTTGACGGAGCATCAGCGACACGAGGCGTGAGTAGGTCGCGCCCAGCGCCACTCTCAGGCCGATCTCGCGATGGCGCTGCGCGACGGTGTACGACACCAGCCCGAAGATGCCGATCAGGGCGAGAAACGTCGCCGTACCGGCAAAGACCAAAAGCACTGCGGTGCGGAAGCGCTCGGCCGCAAGCAACTGCCATCGCACCTGCGCCATCGTCAGCACCTCCGGCCGCAAAATGTCCTTCTCCAGATTCATGAGGACTGCTTTCATGCGGTCCGCCATCGCCTGCGCGCCGGGCTTCGTCCGAACCATGATCGCGGAGCTGCCAGCCGCCGCGGGTTGCTGCAGCATCGAGGTGTACATCTGGAGCGATACTTCACCGTCGAGCCGCGTGAGCTTGAAGTCCGGTACGATACCGACCACCCTCAATTTCTGCCTCCCTGCGAGTCGCTTCCCGAGCGGATCCTCACCAGGCCAGAGCGCGGCGGCCGCTGCCCGGTTGAGGACGACAACACCTTCGCTGTCGGCGGTATCTGAGTCGAGAATCGGCCGGCCGGCGACAATCGGAATGCCGAGGGTGCTGAAGTATCCGCCGCCGACGTAACGGAGACTGAGGCTGAATCCGCGGCCTTCGCCTCCGCTCTGCCCCTCCGGAAGGACACCGCCCATCATTATGTCGCCGCCCTCGAGCGGGCCGCCGTCGTTCAGTGCAAGGGCGGCGCTCTCTACGTCCGGCAACTCGCGGACGTACCGCAACGCTGACACCCAGAACTTGCTGTCAGCGGGCTCGCGGTATCTCAGAGGCAGCGTGCCGCGCACGACCCACAGGTCGCGCTCGCGCATCCCGGCGTCTTCGGACATGAGCCGGCCGAAGCTATTGATCAGAAGACTCGCACCCACGAAAAGTACGAGTGCGACTGCCGTCTCGAACGCGATCAGACCGCGTTGAATCCGCGCACGCCGGTAGCCGAGCGTTGCGGTCCGCACGCCTTCGTTGACGCGTTCGATCAACCCGGTTTGGATCGAGCGAAAGGCCGGGATAACACCGATCGTTACGCCGACGAGAGCCGACACGAGTGCGGCAAAGATCCAGATCGCGCTGTCGAGTGCAATCTGGTTTGCGCGGGGAAAGTTCGCGGGGAGCGCGGGGGTCACGAGCCCCACGGCCGTGGATGCGGCGAACAGGCCTCCGGCGCCGCCGACGATGCCAAGCAGCAGGCTTTCGACGAGCAACTGCCGAATGATCCGCCATCGGCTCGCCCCGAGCGCGGCGCGGACAGCAAGTTCTCGTTCGCGAACAGCGTTGCGGACCAGCTGCAGGCTGACAAGGTTCGCGACACCGATGAGCAGCACGCACGCGACCGCGCCAAAGAAGATCCAGAGGACACGCTGGCTATCGCCCACGATGTGGTCGAGCAGCAGCGTGGCGTCAGCAGGGCGACGCGCCCCTGTGTTCGGATCCGTGAGCGGCGGTCTGGCGGCGATCTCCACGTTGGCCGCGTTGACGGATCGACCCGCCTTCAGTCTCGCCAGCACCGTGAATCGGATGTTTGAGGACGTCCGGTCGCTGCCGCGGATCGGGTGCCACACGATGGGAGCCGAGATCCAGTTGCCAGGTACATCTGAGCCGGGCGCGGCGACGCCGACGATGGTCAACGGTTGGCCGGGCCTGAGTTCGACACTCTTACCGAGCACGTCCGCCGTGCCTCCAAACCGCGTCCGCCACAGGTCGTGACCGATGACCGCCACGTCCGGATTGGCATCGATCGCGTCCTCGGAGGTGAGTGGACGACCAAGTGCGACCTTGAGGCCGAGAAGCGGAAACAATTCCGGCGTAATTCGCATGTCTTGAACGCGCAGCGGGTTGTCGGAATTTCGGTCGATCGTGGAGACGTAGCCGGGGCCGCGGTAGACTCCCCAGGCCTCGACGCTCGCGAGCTCGCTCTGGAGCTGTTGAACATCGGGATAAGACAACCCTGGAATGCCGCGCGGATCCTGCGCGCGGACGATAACGAGCCGACCAGATGCCGGATACGGCAGCGGGCGGAGCAGAACCGTGTATACGAGCGTGAACACGGCCGTTGTGCCGCCGACGATCAAGACGATGGTGGCCACCGCAGTCGCAGTGAACGATCGCTGCCGTCCGAGCACGCGAACCGCGTAGCGCAGATCCTGGAAGAAGCGCTCGACGGGACCCCAGCTCCAGACCTCACGCGCATCTTCCTTCGCCAGCGTGACGTTGCCGAGCGAGCGCCGGGCGGCCTGGCGCGCGTTCTCGGCAGGCAGGCCGGTCGCGATCCGCTCCTCGGCCTCAGCCTCGATGTGAAACTGCAGCTCGGCATCGAGTTCGGCCTCTCGCGCGTCTCGATCCCACAGGTTCCTGAGCCGGTACAGCAGCCAGTTTACAGTGCGCATGTCTCACTCCGACGGTAGGAGGACTCGGCTCATCGCGAGAACGAACTGTTCCCAGCGCGAGCGCTCGGCGTTCAAGTGTCGTTTGCCCGCCGGCGTCAATTGGTAGTACTTCGCCCGTTTCCCCTTGTCGGACAAGCGCCACTCGGGGCGGACCAGACCCTGCGCCTCGAGCCGCTGCAAAGCAGGGTAGAGGGAGCCGGTCTCGATCCGCAGCGTCTCCGACGTGCTCTGGATGTGTTTGGCGATGGCGTGACCGTGCGCGGGGCCGTAAATCAACGTGCGCAGAATGAGCAGTTCGAGCGTCCCCTGAATGAACTGTGTCTGGGCATCCTTCATTGTGGAGACAGGCTACTACATATGATGGAGACTGTCTACACAATAAATCGACATCGACCTCAGCCAAACAAATTGAGACATTTTGGCGGCAGGGCCATCTTTTGCTTCCATAGTTCGTCTATGCAAAGGTAGGCTGATGAAGGAGTCACCATTGAAAAACAAGAACGAGCTCCTTCCCGGCACACTCGAGATGTTGATTCTGAAGACGCTGTCGATCGAGTCGATGCACGGCTACGGCATCGCGCAGCACATCCAGATGCTGTCGGCCGACGTGCTGACGATCGAAGAGGGATCGCTGTATCCGGCGCTGCAGCGGATGCTGGTCAAGAAATGGGTCGTGGCCGAATGGAAGATTTCGGCCAACAACCGCCGCGCGCGCTTCTACCGGCTCACCACCGCCGGAAAGAAGCAGCTTGGCGTCGAGGAATCGCGATTCTCCCAGATGTTCGGCGCGATCATGCGCGTCATGAAAACAACCTAGGTCTTCTGACTCTCGAGAGGGTGCCCGTGGGCTCTGTACTCCGACGTCTGCTGTTCTTCTTCCAACGGAATCAGTTCGATCGAGATCTGGAAGACGAGCTGCGCTTTCACGAGGAGATGAAGGCGCACGCCCTCGCCGAGGCGGATGGCATGAGCGGCGACCAGGCGCGGGCGGCTGCGCGGCGGCGGATCGGCAATCCGCTGCGACTCCGCGAACAGTCGCGCGAACCATGGACCTTCCCGCGGGTCGAAACGCTCGCGCAGGACGTGCGTCACACACTGCGCTTGCTGCGGCGTGATCCGGCGTTCACCGTCACCGCCCTGGGCACGCTCGCGCTCGGTATCGGCCTCAACACCGCGATTTTCTCCGTCGCCTACGGCGTGCTCTGGCGTCCGCTGCCGTATCCCGATCCCGATCGCCTCGTTATTTTCACCTCGGCGCAGCAGACGGAGAGGGGCGTCAAAACGTTCACGACCTGGGCGCCCGTGACGTACGAGGGGCTGCGCCCGAGTGTCACCACGCTCGACCATCTCGCGGCCTACGCCTCGATCGACGCGCAGCTCACCGGACGCGGCGAGCCGCTGCAGTTGCGCGCGCTCGACGTGAGCCCGAATTTCCTGGCGACGCTGGGCGTCAATCCCGCGCGCGGCCGCGCATTTTTCACCGGCGCCGCGGCGCCCGACGACGATCGCAGTGCGATCGTCAGCGATCGGCTGTGGCGGACGTCGCTCGCGGCCGATCCGGCGATCGTCGGACAGTCGATCATCGTCGATGGCGTCCCCCGCACCGTCGTCGGCGTGCTGCCGCCCGACTTCAGCTTCAGGCCGGTCGTGCCCCGGCTCGGCGCGCTGCCGGAAGCGGACATCTTTCTGCTCAATCGCTGGCCGGGCGATAGCGGCAGGAACGCGTTTCTCTGGCTGCTCGGCCGAATGAAGTCAGACGTGACACGCGAACGCGCGGTGGCGGAATTGACGGCGCTGGTGAACGATTCGTCGATCGCGTCGGCCGGCGCACTCGCCACCGAGGGCGTCATTGCGCCGGACGTCCGCAGGCTCGTGCGCGCGGTCGGCTTGCAGGAGTATGGCACCGAGTCGGTGCGCACCCTGCTGTTGATCCTGCTCGGCGCGGTCTCGTTCGTGCTGCTGATCGCCTGCGTCAACGTCGCAAACCTGCAGATGGCACGCCTCAGCGCGCGCCGCGGCGAACTGTCCGTACGGATGGCGCTGGGCGCCGGACGCCGGCGGATTGTGCGTCAGCTCTTGACCGAAGCGGTCGTGCTGTCGCTGCTGGGCGCGGCGCTCGGCGTGCTGCTCGCGCAAATCGCGATCGGCGCCACGCTGCCGCTCGTGCCGCAATTCCTGCTGCCACGTGTCGGCGGCATCGTGATTGACGCGCGCGTGATGGCGTTCTGCCTCGGCTTGTCGCTCGTGGCGACGCTGCTCGTCGGCCTCGTGCCGGCGCTGCGCGTCAGCGGCGCCGCCTTCGGCGAAGGCCTCGCGTTGCACGCCGGTGAAACGCGCACGACCGGGGACCGTCAGGGCGAGCGGCTGCGGACGCTGCTGGTCGCCGCGCAGATCGCGATGACGCTCGTGTTGCTGATTGGCGCCGGCCTGCTGATTCACAGCTTCCTCCGTCTCACCTCGGTATCGCCCGGCTTCGAATCGAACGGGCGCGACGGTGTCGTGCAGATCGTCAAGGTGACGCTGCCGGCGCGGCTCTACGATGACCCCGAACGCATCCATGCCTTCGCGCGCGGCGTGCTCGATCGCATCCAGTATCTGCCGGCCGTGACCTCCGCAAGCCTGATCAACTCGGTGCCGTTCGGCATGATGTTCATCCAGGGGGACTTCAGCATCGAGGGTCAGCCAAAACCGACGCTCTTCGCCGGCACGCCGAAGATCGACGCGGGCTATTTCAAGACCATGGGGATTCCGCTGCTGGCGGGACGTGACTTCACCGCAGGGGACGCGGCGGGAGCGCCGAAAGTGGCGATCATCAGCGAGCGCATCGTGCGCGAATGCTTTCCGGGTGGCCCGGGCGACGCACTTGGCCGGCGAGTGCGCTTGGACGACGATGGCGGCGACTGGCTGACGGTGGTGGGTGTGGTCGCGGACGTTCGCCAGAGGGGGCTCGATCAGGAAGTGAAGCCGATGATCTACGCGCCGTTCCAACAGGACCGCAGCGGGTTCGTGCGGTTCGTGGCGTTCGTCGCGCGCACAGCCACTCCCGCCAGTGCGGCCGACGGTATCCGCGCGGAAATCCGCCGCGCCGCGCCCGATCTCCCGATCGAAAGCACGGTGACGATGGACGAAGCGCTCGCGGCGTCGGTGGCGCAGCCGCGGTTCAGAACGGTGCTGCTGGTGCTGTTCGCGGTGACCGCGACGCTGATCGCGACGTGCGGCATCTATGGATTGATGGCGTATGCAGTAACACAGCGCCGCCGCGAGATCGGCGTCCGCATGGCGCTCGGCGCCGAACGTCGCGACGTGCTCCGGCTCGTACTGATGCGCGCCCTCCGCATCGTCGTCGCCGGCCTGATCGTCGGCCTCGCCGGCGCCGCCGGCGTGACTCGCGTGTTACAGCGGTTCCTGTTCGGAGTGACGCCGACCGATCCGCTCGCGTTCACGATCGTCACGGTGCTACTGATGGCCGTCGGCCTGATGGCGGCATGGCTGCCCGCACGTCGCGCGACCCGCATCGATCCGTGCGTTGCGCTGCGTGCGGAGTAGCTGCGACGACGCTGCGAACTCAACGGCGTGTCTCGAGGGACGACATGAACCTGTCGATCTCGAGTTGGACCTCGCGCGGACTGCTGGCGATCAGGTCGTGTGTGCCGGAGAGTTCCACGACGCGACGCAGGCGCGAGGCCAGCGCGACCACGATAACGGTCAGCGTCGCGGACGCGCTGAAGCTGCACCCGCCGCGCTGTGGAGTCGGATCGCTCATGCGCGAGGCGATCAGGCCCTTGTCCTCGAGACGATCGAGTGCGGTATACATCGCACCCGGCGCGACATCGCGACCGGCGCGATCGGCCAGCTCGGCGCGAATCGTCACGCCGTACGCCTCGTCCCCGAGGCGCAAAATCGCGAGAAGGTTGAAGTTCTCTTGCCACAGTGTTATATAGAACTTCTATAAAGGAGTTCTATTCATGCCGGATCCGGTCGCCTCGCTCGTCAAGGGCACCTTGGATCTGCTCGTCCTGCGCACGCTCGAACTGCAGCCGCTCCATGGCGCCGCTATCGCCGAACGCATTTTTCAGACGACGCGAGGGACGTTCCACATCAAGGCGGGATCGCTGTTCCCCGCCCTCCACCGCCTGGAACAGGATGGATGGATTGAGGGGGAGTGGGAGACGCCGCCGAGGGGCCGGCGTATCAAGTCCTACCGTCTGACTCGTGAAGGGCGTCGCCATCTGTCCGCCGAAAAGGCGACGTGGCAGCGCGTTGTGATGGCCATGAGCCTGGTGCTGGAATCGTCGTCGTAATCATGACGATTCTCCGCACCGTCCTCGCAATGGTTCGGGCGTTGCGACGACCCGCACATGCGGATCGCGATCTCGACGACGAGCTTCACGCGTATGTGGACGCGCGCGCCGCCTCATACGAACGGCAAGGGCTCGCCCCGGCGGAAGCAAGGCGGGCGGCGCTCATCGAGCTTGAAGGTGCCGAGCAGGTCAAGGAGCGCGTACGGGACGTGCGCATCGGCTCTGCGCTTGAGGGCGTCGCGCGCGATGCGCGATACGGAGCACGAGTGCTCTGGCGATCCCCTGGCTATGCGGCGGTCGTTATCCTGACCATTGCCCTTGGCATCGGCGTGAACGCCGCGATCTTCAGCGTGGTGCACGCGGTGCTCTGGCGATCGCTCCCGTATCCGGACGCCGGCCGCATCGTGGCCATCGAGGCCGACACTGCCGCCCTGCCCACCGCGTACTCGTCATCCGGGCCTGTTTTCGACCTGCGGACCCAGAGTCATCTGATCACGAACATCGGACAGGTCGAAGGACGTGACGCGAGCCTGATGATCGACGGCGTCATGGAGCGTGTCGCCGCGGCAAGGGTGACAGACGATGTGCTTCCTCTTTTGGGGGCAAAGCCGTTGCCCCTCGGTCGCCAGATCATTATTGCCGAGGATTCGAACGGCTACGTCCTCAGGGGTGTTGTGCTCAGCCACGAGCTTTGGCAACGTCG
>Ga0310884_10000436_pt1 | contig 10981 bp, 10 predicted proteins | sample T60D1metaG_FD_203446 | JGI IMG/M metagenome (GOLD analysis project Ga0310884, IMG submission 203446) | Lab incubated soil microbial communities from West Virginia University Organic Research Farm, Morgantown, WV, United States - T60D1 | ecosystem: Environmental > Terrestrial > Soil >...
CGTGCTCGCCGACCGTCTCGAACAGCGTTTCGAGCCAAATCGCGAGCGCATGGTGCGCATGCCCTGGATCGAGCGCTTCGAAGACGCGCCCGTGTTTCTCCTCGGTGCGGACGATTTCGGCCGCGACGTTCTGTCGCGCCTGCTGTATGGCGCGCGCACCTCGATCGGCCTGTCGCTGGTCGCGACGCTCGGCGCGGTGCTGATCGGCGCGCTCGCCGGCGCGTGGGCGGGCTATCGCGGCGGATGGGTGGACGACGCGATCATGCGCATCGCCGATTTCGTCATCGTGCTCCCGGCGATCTACGTGGTCCTGGTGCTGCGAGCGGTGCTGCCGCTCGTGCTTTCTGCATCAACGGTATTCGTGCTGGTCTCCTGGATCTTCGTCGTCGTCGGCTGGCCGTTCGTCGCGAAAGGCGTGCGCGCGATTGTCGCGGTCGAACGCAGTCGCGAGTACGTGCAGGCGGCCCAGTCACTGGGCGCGCGTCCGCTGCGCATTCTCACCGTGCACTTGATCCCTGCGTGCGCCAGCCACCTGCTCGTCCAAGCAACATTGTTACTGCCGGCTTTCATCCTCGCCGAAGCGACGCTCTCGTTTATCGGCCTCGGTTTTCCTGATCCAGTCGCGAGCTGGGGCACGATGCTCGCAGGTGCGGGAAACTACAACGCGGTCGCAAGATTTCCGTGGACGCTTGCACCGGCTGTCGCAATTTTTGCCATTGTCCTCCTCACCAATCTTCTCGCCTCACAGCCGGCTCGAAATCACCATTGATTCCTCAAGACGACGATGGCATCGTCGTCTTGAGGAGAATGTCATGGCGAGAGTGCCGGTTGGCTTGGCACTACGCGATCGTCTTGGTGATAACGGCGTGCGCGACCTGGAAATCTACATTGAACAGCACGAAGAAAACCGGAGGACCGACGTGGTGAATCAGATTACGGAGCGTCTCGATTTCCGGATGAACGAATGCGCGAAGCGGAACGAGATGACGGATGGCTTTTCGCGCATCGCCAGCCAGATGGCGGACATCAAGGTCGATATTCTGCGCTGGTCGTTTGCCTTCTGGGTCGGTCAGGTCGTTGTGATCGCCGTGCTGTTGTCGTACATGTTGAGAAAGTGATCGGTCTAGAGGGTCGGTTGTATTCGCGTGTATCGGGTTACGGGCCCGTCTGTGGGACGGGCTCGTCTCAAGAACTGGTCGATCTGTTATTGGGATACCCCAAAAAGGCCCTTAATTTGCTGGTACAGGGGTTGCACAAGTCGGGTACATGAGAAAAGGAAGCTGCTTCCTTTTTGCGGCGGTGCTCGCGCTCAGCGTTGCGTGCGCGACCAATCCCGTTACGGGAAAGAAGCAGATGTCGCTCCTCAGCGAGGCCGAGGAGCTGGCCATCGGCCAGCAGCAGGACGTCGAAATCCGCAGGGAGATGGGTGTTTACGACGATCCCGGGCTCCAGCGCTACGTCAACGATCTTGGCCAGGAGCTCGCGCGCAACTCGCACCGCCCCAACCTGCCGTGGTCCTTCACGATCGTCGACAGTCCCGCGATCAACGCGTTTGCGCTCCCCGGTGGTTATGTCTACGTAACCCGAGGATTGCTCGCGTATCTCGACGATGAGTCCGAGCTGGCCGGCGTGCTGGGGCACGAGATCGGCCACGTCACCGCGCGTCACGCCGCGCAGGCGTATACGCGGCAGGCGCAGGCGAGTCTCGGCCTGACCATCCTCAGCATCTTCATCCCGAGCACGGCTCCCTACGCTGATCTGGGTGCCACCGGCTTGGGCGTGTTGTTCCTGAGAAACGGACGCGAAGCGGAGCTCGAAGCAGATCGGCTCGGCGTCGAGTATGGATCCGGAGCCGGCTACGATCCCGCCGGTGTGCCGAGATTCCTCGCTACGCTTGCCCGCGTCAATGCGATGAGCGAACGCGGCGTGCCGAACTGGTTGTCGACGCATCCCGATCCCGGATCGCGCGTCACCAAGGCGGAGCCGGTCGCCGGCAAGTTCGTGTCGGCGGATGCGAAGAAGATCAATCACGATCAGTATCTCGAGCACATTCAGGGCCTCGTGTTCGGCGATAACCCGAAGGACGGCGTTGTCCGCGGCACCGAGTTCCTGCATCCGCTGTTGCGGATCGGCGTGAAGTTCCCGGATGGGTGGGAGCTGACGAATACGCCGGATGCGGTGATGGCGCAGGAGCCGGGCACGCAGCACTTCATGGTCCTGCAGGAAGTGGAGGCCACCCTTCGCCAAGGCTACGGGGGCCAGGCAGCGCGATCGATCGGCGAGATAGCCGTCGAGACGATGCGCAAGGCCGGCTACACCGTCGTCGACGGCACGATGCAGAAGATCAACGGCCATGATGCCCACGTCGGGCTCTATCGCGGCACCGCCAAAGGCGCCGGCAAGGTGATGATGCGCGCCGCCCACATCGCGATCGGACGCCAGCTCTACGTCGTGGCCGGGTTCGCGCCGGAAGCGGACTTCGCGCTCGTCGATCGCGACATCCTGCCGTCAGTGCAGACGTTCCGGCAGCTGTCGATGCAGGAAGCGTCGAACGTCCGGCCGAACCGCCTCGATTTCTATGTCGTCCGCCAGGGCGACTCGTGGCAGTCGATCGCGGCACGGCAGAGCAAGGGATACGTCACTGCGGCGACGCTGGCGATCATGAACGATCGCGAGGTCAGCGTTCAGCCGCAAGCAGGAGATCGCGTCAAGATCGTCGTCGAGGGGTAAGATCGGTGGGTGGCCGCCAAGCGAACGGCGCGATCGATCTTCAAAGCGATCGCCAAGGGTTTCCTGTTCGCGGCGATCCTCGGCTTCGTCTACATCGCTTACGTCTATCTGACTCTCCCGGACGTCAGGTATCTCGCCAAGGAAAACCCGAAGACGACGGCGTTCATGGAGCTGCGCATCGATGAAGCGCACGCGGCAGGCCGGAAGTTTTCCATCCGCCATCAATGGGTGCCGTATTCGCGGATCTCTCCGTTCCTGAAGCGCGCGGTCATCGTCACCGAGGACGCGGCGTTCTTCGATCACGATGGCATCGATCTCGACGAGATCAAAGCGTCGCTGGAGAAGAACTGGGAGGACGGGCAGTTCCTGCGCGGCGCCAGCACCATCACGCAGCAGCTCGCCAAAAATCTCTACCTGTCGCCGTCGCGAAACCCGATGCGCAAGGTGACGGAGCTGCTGATCACGCGGCGGCTCGAGGCGGCGCTCAGCAAGCAGCGCATCTTCGAGATCTACCTGAACATGATCGAGTGGGGCGACGGGATTTTCGGCTGCGAGGCCGCGGCGCGCGCCTACTTCGGAAAGTCGTGCGCCAGCCTCGACGTGCCGGAAGCGGCGTTGATGGCCGGCGCGATCATCAACCCGCGCGAGCACAATCCCGCGAAGCCGACCAGGCGGCTGCTGCGAAGGCAACAAATCATTCTGCGGAGGATGCAGTTCAAGCCGCCGGCGCCGGCAGCACCCGCGCCGTTGAACGAGTCGGCGCCGATCGAGAATCGGTTGATTCCGGTGCCGTCGCCGTTCCCGAGTCCGCCTCCGCCGTCGAATGGGAGCGGTAACGGATCGCCTGGCTCACCTCCGCCTTCGCGCTAACGCGCTTCCACCTTCGCGTCGGACGCTTCCACCTTCGCGTCGGATGCTTCGGCGGACAAGTCGGCGGGGGACAAGCTCGTTCAACTAACGCGCTTGGCACCAATAAAGCGGCTGGCCCAGTACTGCTGGCTGAGATTTTCGACGCGGACCACGCCGCGCTCGCTCGGCGCATGGATGAACTGATCGCCGCCGATCACGATGCCGACGTGCGAGGCGCCCGGCGCGACCGTAGAAAAAAACACCAGGTCGCCTGGCTCCAGCCGATCGCGATCGATGGTCTTGCCGACGCGGAATTGTTCGCGGACCTGTCGCGGCATCTCCACACCGTGTTGCTCGTAGACGTAACGAACGAAGCCGCTGCAGTCGAATCCAGAAGGATCGCCGCCGCCGTTGCGATACGGCGCACCTCGCAGCGAGAGTGCGGTGCCGGAGAGGGCATAGCCGTCCGTCGAGCCGTGGCCGGGCATGTCGGGATTGGATCGACCGGGCGGTGACGGCGGAGGCACGACGGGAGCCGATGCCGGCGGGTTCGCCGCCACGGGAGGCGCCGATGGATCAGCGGGCGCGGGAATCGCCGTCGATCCACCGCCGCCTCCCGGCATCGGAAACGGCCGCGGCGTATAGACGACACCGGAGCTCGCGCAAGCCGCGAACGACCCGGCGACGACGATGATGACGAGGATGCGAGTCATCACGAAGCAGTATCGGCTGTTGTTGCCGAATTGTGTAGTCCTGCGCGATTCATGGCACAATGCAGCGTAAATGGAGCAAACGCTCCTGCTCAACGCAACCTACGAGCCGCTGAAAGTCGTTCATTGGCAAAAGGCGGTGACGTTGTGGTGTCAAGGGAAGGTCGAGATCATCGCGCATCACGACCGCGAGGTCCGTGCTGTCTCGTTTTCCTTTAAGTTGCCGTCCGTCATCCGGCTGCTGCGGTACGTCCGGATAAAAAAACGCTTCGATTATGTCCCGTTCTCGCGCGCGAATATCTACGCGAGAGACGAGTTCAAATGCCAGTACTGCGCTGACGTCTTCCCCACACCAGAGCTCACCTTCGATCACGTGATACCGGTGTCGCAGGGTGGCCGCAAGGACTGGGAGAACATCGTCACCTGTTGCGTGTCGTGCAACCGGCGCAAGGGCGGACGCACGCCCGAAGAGGCGCGCATGCGATTGATCCGTCCGCCGCGACGGCCGATGTCGGCGCCGGCGATTCGCATCACGATCGGTTTGAGGAGCGCGCCCGAAAGCTGGCGCGACTACTTGTACTGGAACCTCGAGCTCGACGAGGACGACGGCTAACCGTCGTCGCCGGATAATTGCCCGTACTTACGAGCCTGGAGCCTGTTCGCGTCGTTGAGGGCGGACGGCTGTGGCTGCGCGGCGACGGATTTCCCCAACCTGAATCAACCGCCGATCTCGTGACCATCGGCGGCGTGTCGGCACGTATGGCGTTTGCCGCGCCCGATCGCATGGCGGTCGTCGTCCCGTCGGGCCTCGACGGCGGCGAAACGCCGGTGAAGGTTTCGTGGCTGCCGGGCGCGACCCTCTACGCGCGCGTCGGCACCTTGCTCGCGACGGGACTGCATCAGGTCGACAACCCGGTGTTCGGCGCCGACGGGCATCTCTACGTCACCTACAGCGGATCGCGCGGGCAGGAAGCGACCGTGTCGATCTTCCGCATCACCGGCAACGGCGCGCGCGAGCCGTTCGTGCACGGGCTCGTGAATCCGACCTCGATGGTCCTTGGCCCCGACGGCTTGCTGTATGTGTCGTCGCGCTTCGAGGGCCGCGTATACCGCGTCTTCGATGACGGACGCTACGAGGTGATGGCGTCCGATCTGGGCGTGGCGTGCGGCCTGGCCTTCGGGGCCGACGGATCGCTCTATGTCGGCGATCGCGCGGGCAGCATCTACCGGATCGATCGAAACGGCCGCACCGAAACGTTCGCCACCATTCCATCCAGCATCGCCGCGTTCCATCTGGCGATGTCGCCGGGCGGCGATCTCTACGTCTCGGCGCCGACGCTGGCGTCGTACGACTCGGTGCGACGGATCGATTCGAAGGGCGGCGTGCACGCGCTGAACATTCCGTTCGGCCGGCCGCAGGGACTCGCGTTCGATGCGAACGGCGTGCTTCATGTGGCGGAAGCGCTCGCCGGATCGAGCGGCGTCTATGCGATCAGGCCCGATCGCGATCCCGAACTGATTCTGGCCGGTGCGGGCCTCGTCGGTCTTGTGTTTGGTCCGTCCGGAGAGATGGTCGTTGCCTCCAACGACTCGGTCTTCTCCTTTCCCTCCGCTGCATGATCGCTGTCGCGGTCGGCGTGCTGCTCGGGCTGGCGGCGCTGTCGCTCGGCCTTCGCGTGACCTCGCTGCTGATGTCGCGCGCGAATCCGATTCTGCGCCTGGCGGTGTCGAGCGTGATCGGAACGATCCTGGTGCTGGCGGCGCTGCAGATTTCCGATCGGTATCGTGTCCACGATCTCGGGCTTGGCCTGCTGCTGTCGCTGTCCCCGGTCGGGTTGTTCGATCTCGCCAAGTGGTGGTTCCTCCGAAAGCGGCGGGAGTAATGGCGTATCGGACGATCGATCATCAGGAAGCCCTTCAACTCCTAGACGCTGGAACGGCGACGGTGATCGATGTGCGAACGCCGGGTGAATACGAGCGGCTCGGGCACATTCCCGGCGCGTGGTTGTTGCCGGTCGATCTAATGGCGTCGGCGCCGGCGGTTCTTCCCGCGGAGCACGGTCCGGTCCTCGTCTACTGCGAGCACGGTGTTCGCAGCCGCGCGGCGTCGGAGCTGCTGTCCGAGGCCGGCATCGACGAGGTGCTGAACCTGGCCGGAGGGCTTGCGGGCTGGCGTGGTCCGCGTGAGTTTGGCCCCGGCGCGTTGCGCGGTCCGGCGACGTGGTTGATCGAGAACGCCGATCTCTTGCCGCGCGGCGGCAAGGCCCTCGATGTAGCGTGCGGCCGCGGCCGTCACGCCTTGCTTCTCGCCAGCGCAGGCTTCGACGTCCATGCGATTGACGCCAATCAAGAGGCCATCGATCGTGTGAAAGAGATCGCGACTCGCCTTCGACTCAAGGTGAGCGCGGACGTCGTCGATCTCGAAACCGATCCGCCGCCGGGCCTCGGCACCCGGGAATATGACGTCGTGCTCGGCTTCAATTACCTGCATCGACCCTTGATGCCGGCGTTGCGAGACGCGGTGAAGCCCGGCGGACGGATTTTTTACGAGACGTTCACCACGCGGCAGGCGGAGCGCGGCCATCCCCGCAATCCGGCGTTCCTGCTGAGGGACGGCGAGCTTGCCGAATTAATGGCGCCGTTTACCGTCCTGCGATCGCGTGCAGGCGATTTTGACGGGCGGTTTATGGCGTCGATCATTGCCGAGCGCAAACTCGAGACGCAGTAGAATCGCGACACTGTGACCACGTTCCCACGATTGATACTCGCTGGGGCGCTTGCGTCGGCGGCCGTCGCGCTCAATGGACAGACAGTCACCAAAGGCGAATGGCCCGCCTACGGCGCCGATCCGGCCAACACTCGCTATTCTGCCCTCGATCAGATCACCGCCGAGAACTTCAGCACGCTCGAGATCGCATGGCGATTCAAGACGGACAATCTCGGTTCGCGGCCTGAATTCAAGTTCGAGTCGACGCCGTTGATGGTCAATGGCCGGCTGTTCTCGACCGCGGGCACGCGGCGCGCGGTGGTCGCGCTCGATGCGGCAACGGGCGAGATGTTGTGGATGCACAGCGAGCAGGAAGGGGCCCGCGGCCAGGCGGCACCTCGACAACTCTCAGGCCGCGGACTGGCGTATTGGACTGATGGCAAGCAGGAGCGAATCCTGTATGTCACGCCCGGCTATCGACTCGCTGCTCTCGATGCGCGCACTGGTCAGCTCGTGAGCGCGTTTGGATTGAACGGCATCGTCGATTTGAAGAAGGATTTCGATCAAAACATCGATCTCCAGAAGGCGCCCGTGGGACTGCATGCCACGCCGCTCGTCGCGAAGGACGTGGTCATCATTGGTGCGGCGTTCGATACCGGTGCGAATCCCTCGAGCAAGACCAACGTCAAGGGCTACATCCGCGGCTTCGACGTTCGCACCGGCAAGCGGCTGTGGATCTTTCACACCGTTCCGCAACCAGGCGAATTCGGCTACGACACCTGGCTGGAGGACTCAGCCTCGTATACAGGCAACACCGGCGTGTGGGCGCAGATGTCGGCTGACGAGGAGCTCGGACTCGCCTACTTACCGACCGAGTTACCGACGCATGACTATTACGGCGGGTTCCGTCCCGGCAACAACCTCTTCAGCGAGAGCCTGGTCGCGGTCGATCTTCGAACCGGGCAGCGGAAGTGGCACTACCAGTTGGTGCACCACGGAATCTGGGACATGGACATTCCGGCGCCGCCGATCCTCGCCGACATCACCGTGAACGGCCGGACGATCAAGGCGCTGGCGCAGCCGACGAAGCAGGCCTTTCTGTATGTGCTGAATCGTGAGACTGGTGAACCGGTCTGGCCGATCGAGGAGCGTCCCGTGCCGAAGGGCGATACGCCGCGCGAGTGGTATTCGCCGACTCAACCCTTCCCGACAAAGCCGCCGGCGTACGACGGCCAGGGCCTCAGCGTCGACGATCTGATCGACTTTACGCCCGAGCTGCGCGCCGAAGCGGAGAAGCTGGTGTCGCGTTACCGGCTCGGCCCGATTTTTACGCCGCCCGCGGTCAGCCGCGCCGAGGGTCCTATCGCGACGCTGACGATGGGCGCGCAGGCGGCCGCGACGAATTGGCCGGGGGGTTCATACGATCCGGAAACGCACACGGTCTTCGTTGCATCGCAAACCGCGGTCGCCACGCTCGGCCTCGTGCCGTCGCCGCCGGGGCGATCGGATCTTCCGTACTTTCAAGGCACGGTATTGTCAGGAGCGCGCCTCACCGGTGGCGCGGGGTCTGACGCAGCAGCTACGGCCGCCCCGTCGGCTTCAGAGCAGCAGAGCGCGGGCCTCAGTGTCCGGGGACTGCCGTTGATCAAGCCGCCGTATAGCCGCATCACCGCGATCAATCTCGACTCAGGCGAGTTCCGATGGCAAGTGCCATTCGGCGCGACGCCTGACACAATCCGCAATCACCCGGCGCTGAAGGGTTTGAATCTTGGGCCCTTGGGACGGCCTGGGAACAACTCAGGAACGATGGTCACACGCACGCTGTTGATCGCCGGTGAGAGCAATTTGGGTCCGACACCCACCGGCGCGCGTGGCGCCATGTTGCGCGCGTTTGACAAGGCGACCGGGCGCGAAGCGGGTGCGGTCTACTTGCCTGCGCCGCAGAGCGGCTCACCGATGACCTACATGGTGAATGGCAAGCAGCTCATCGTCGTCGCCATTAGTGGCAGCACTTTTCCCGGCGAGTTGATCGCATTCCGGCTGCCTCAATGAGCCTTGCCGCGGGCACGCGCCTCGGTCCCTACGAAATCGCCTCGCCACTCGGCGCCGGTGGAATGGGCGAGGTGTATCGCGCGTGCGACGCCAAATTGGGTCGCGAAGTTGCGATCAAGATTCTTCCCGCACAGTTTGCGACCGATCGCGAGCGCGTCGCGAGATTCGAGCGCGAGGCGCGCACGCTCGCGTCGTTGAATCATCCGCACATCGCCCAGATCTACGGCCTGGAGCAATCCGAGCACACCGTGGCCCTCGTCATGGAGCTCGTCGACGGCGAGGATCTGTCACAACGAATCTCGCGAGGGCCGATCGCCCTCGACGAAGCGATCGCGATTGCTCGACAGATTGCCGATGCGCTCGACGCAGCGCACGGGCAAGGGATTGTTCACCGTGACCTGAAGCCCGCGAACGTGAAAGTGCGCGACGACGGCACGGTGAAGGTGCTCGATTTCGGGCTGGCCAAGCCAGTTGAGGGGCCGGCGGCAACGTCTGGCGCAACGATCACCTCGCCGGCGATGTCGATGCCCGGCGTGATTCTCGGAACGGCCGCGTACATGGCGCCGGAGCAGGCGAAAGGCCGGCCGGTCGACAAGCGCGCCGACATCTGGGCGTTTGGCTGCGTGCTCTACGAAATGATCACCGGCCGTCGGGCGTATGCCGGTGACGATATCAGCGAGACGATCGCGTCGATCCTGAGGAGCGACCCGGATTGGGACGGGGTGCCGGCGTCGATCAAGCCGCTGCTCGTCAGCTGCCTGCAGAAGGATCCGCGCCGGCGTCTTCGCGACATCGGTGATGTGACGCTGTTGCTCGATCGTGCGCCGGTCGACGCGCAGCGGTCCGCACCGCCGTCCGCATCGACGGCGGTCAAAGCGCTCGCGGCAATGTCGATCGTCGCGCTGTTGGCGAGCAGCGTGATCCTCTGGCGAGCGCGCGCCATGAGTGCCGTCGCTTCACCGCCGGTGGTGCGGATGTCGCTGCGATTACCCGCCAACTCGCCGCTGCAACTGAGCGCAAGCCAACCATCGTTGGCCGTCTCGTCTGATGGCAAGACCATCGCCTACACCGCGGCCGGTCCGGAGGGAAATCAAGTCTGGACGCACTCGCTGGACGCCTCAGAGCCCAGGCCACTCGAGGGAACCGGCGGCGGCGGCGGACCGCGCAATGTGTTCTTCTCTCCGGACGGCCGCCAGATCGCCTTTTTCTCTGGAACTCAACTCAAGCGCGTGCCGGTGACCGGAGGCACCGTGACCGTCATCTGCGAGGCGCCGTTCTCTCTTGGCGGGACGTGGACCGATCACGACGAGATCGTCTTCACGGCAGGTGGTTCGGGCCCGAACTGAACCGACACCGGCCTGTGGCGGGTCATGGTCAGCGGTGGTGAGAAGCGGGCGGTCACAGCCGGAGTGTTTTTCTATCCCGACGCTTTGCCTGGCGGACGAGTCGTCATCGCGAGCGTCGACAACCCTACAGGACGAACGTCGAGCGATCTGACCATCGTGTCCGTCGATATCGAGTCAGGCGAGGTTCGGCCGTTGATCTCCGGCGGCGCGTATCCCCGCTACGCTGCAACCGGGCACGTGCTGTTTCTCAAGAACGGAGCGATCGTGGCGACACCGATCGACGTCGCCGCGCGAACCGCAAGCGACCAATCGAAGGTCGTGGTCACGGATGTGTTCATGAATCCGGCTGTGGCCGGCGGCAACTTCGCTGTGTCGGCAGCTGGAACCCTTGCCTATGCGCCTGGCACGACAGCCGACTTCAATCAGGGTCTGTTACTGATCGATTCGCAGGGGCAGCGTACGCCGGCGAGCGACGAGCGACGCTACTTCGAGGCGCCGCGAGCTTCTCCCGATGGCGCGAAGATCGCGGTGGGTATTCGAGGGTGGCGTGACACCGTCTGGCTGCTCGATCGCAATCGCAATTCGCT
>Ga0310884_10000440_pt1 | contig 10931 bp, 8 predicted proteins | sample T60D1metaG_FD_203446 | JGI IMG/M metagenome (GOLD analysis project Ga0310884, IMG submission 203446) | Lab incubated soil microbial communities from West Virginia University Organic Research Farm, Morgantown, WV, United States - T60D1 | ecosystem: Environmental > Terrestrial > Soil >...
AAATCGCTGGTCGAGGAGAACAAGCAGGACGCGGCGCGCTCGGTGATCGGCCACGCGAAGGCGCGCGGCGTCGTCCTGCAGCTGCCCGTCGATCACGTCGTCGCCGACAAGATCGATGCAGGCGCAAAGACCGAAGTCTTGAAGGTCGGCGATCCCGCGATCGGCGATCGAATGGGCCTCGACATCGGCCCGGAGAGCGCGCGACTGTACGCAGGATTGCTCGCCGACGCCAAGACGGTGGTCTGGAACGGCCCGATGGGCGTGTTCGAAGTCGCGCCGTTTGCGAAAGGCACGCTCGCGGTGGCCAACGCCGTGGCGGCCGTGAAGGGCACGACGATCATCGGCGGCGGCGATTCGGTGGCCGCGATCAACGCGGCCGGCGTTGCGGATAAGATGACCCACATCTCGACCGGCGGCGGCGCCTCGCTGGAATTCCTGGGCGGCGCTGAGCTGCCGGGTGTTGCTGCTCTTCCGGATCGTACCTAGAACGTACGGCGAACGTACGTAGAACGGCCGTAGAACGACGATGCGCACGCCTTTGATTGCCGGCAACTTCAAGATGTTCAAGACGGTCGCCGAGACCGTTTCCTACGTCAATGACTTGCGCGGGTTGATCACGGACGCTCGCGTTTTCGGAGCCGACGTGGTGATCGCTCCGCCCTTTCCGTCGCTCGCGGCCGCCGCGGACGCCGCCAAAGGCAGCATCGTCGGCGTGGCCGCACAGAATCTGCATTGGGAGCGCGAAGGCGCATTCACCGGAGAAATCAGCGCAGGCATGATTCACGCCACCGGCGCCCGGCTGGTCATCATCGGTCACTCGGAGCGCCGCACGCTGTTCGGCGAGACCAACGACACCGTCAACAAGAAAACGCACGCGGCCATCACCGGCGGCCTCGTGCCGATCGTCTGCATCGGCGAAACGCTCGACCAGCGCGATCGCAACGAGACGATGGCGGTGCTCGATCAGCAGATCAGGCAAGGGCTCGATCGCATCACAGGCGAGCAGCTCTCCAGGATGGTACTGGCCTACGAGCCCGTCTGGGCGATCGGCACCGGGCGGAACGCGACACCGGCACAGGCAGGCGAGGCGCATTTCCACATTCGCCAGCGACTGAAGCAGTGGTTCGGTCTCGACGCGTCCGAGCGTTGCCGCGTTCTGTACGGCGGCAGCGTGAAGCCGGACAACATCGCGAAGCTGATGGCCGAACCAGATGTCGACGGCGCGCTGGTCGGCGGCGCGAGCCTCGATCCGAAATCGTTCTTCGCGATCATCCAAGGCGCTTCAAAAGCGTAGACCGGCAAATGAAGATACTGAGGATCCTGAGGAAGATCGTCCTCGGAGCGCTGGCAGTCATCCTCGGCGTCTATCTCCTCTTCGCGATCGGCCTCACGGCGCTTGAATGGATTGTCCGCGACAATCCCAAGGTCGCGGACAGCCTGCTGGCGCATTCCACCGCGCCGCACATGCTCACGCACTTCGACCAGGGCGCCGCCTCCTTCCACCGCCGGCTGGAGCTCATTCAGTCCGCGAGGAAGTCGATCGAGCTCGAGTTCTTCATCTACAACGTCGATGAAGCCGCGCGCCTCCTCACGCAGGCGTTGATGAGGAAGGCCAGGGAGGGCGTGCAGGTGCGCATCTTGGTCGACTTCTCGGCTCCGGTGTTCGAGCTCAAACCCGCCTACACCAGGGCGATGGGCGAGGCGGGAGTGAAGGTTCGCTACTACAACACCAGCGCCGTTTACAGGCTGGTCAGCATCCAGCACCGCTCTCACCGCAAGCTGCTGATTATCGACGGCGAGACCGTCCTCACCGGCGGCCGCAACGTCGCCAACGACTACTTCGATCTTTCCGACCACTACAACTTCCTCGACTCCGACCTCGAAGTCTCAGGACCGATCGTGAAAACGATGCTCGAGAGCTTCGATGTCTACTGGAATTCGCACCTCGCTACCGAGCCCGTGCCGGACTCAACTCCGAATCCCGAGGTCGCGAAGTTTGTCGTCGAGCACGGGAGTGACGCGATCATGCTCGAGAAGCTGCGCGTCGCTGGCGAAACGTACCGTCTTTCGCATAAGGCGCACGAATGCCGCGACCTCCGCTTCGTCACCGATTTTCCGAATCACGGCGAAGCGAGCCGCAACGTGTTCAACGCAATCGTCGAGGAGCTCGGGCGCGCCACACGCGAAGCCGTCGTCGAATCCCCGTACTTCGTCATCAAGAAGGGCGGCTACGCCGTGCTCGACGATCTGCACAAGCGGGGCGTCAATGTGCGCGTGCTGACCAACAGCCTCGGGTCCACCGATGCGTCTTACGCCGTGGCCGCGCTCTATCCGTGGCTCGGCTCACTGGCCCGGACCGGCCTCACGCTTTCCGCGTACGGTGGAAAGCCCTTGCCCGAACAGAGCAGCAGTCTCGGCGGCGGGAATCCGCGCTGGGGCGTGCATTCCAAGCGCGGCGTGATCGACGGAGAAACGACGCTGCTCGGCACCTACAACATCGATCCGCGATCTGCCAATCTCAATTCCGAGCTGATCCTGGTGTGCCGGGGGCAGAAAGAACTCGCGGCTGAAGTGCTGTCAAGCATCGCCGCCAGAGAAGCGGCGTCTCGCCGGGTCATCGAGCGCGGCAGGATCGTAGAGCGCTCGGCCCTCATCGGCGACTCGCCGGTGTCGCAGCGACTGCGCTTTTGGCTGGAGATGCCAATCGCGAACCTGTTCGATTTCCTCCTCTAAAGACTCGTCGTCTCTCACCGTCGCAGGGGATGGCGCTCAGCGGCGCCTCACGGCTTCGTAGATGCTGGCGGAGCCTCCGCCGATCGCCGCGCCGACGATTGCGAATCGCTGCGTGTTCACCACCGACAACGTGTTGCCGGTGATCTTTCCGAGGTAGAGCGAAGGGTTCACCTCGGAGGCTGGGTCTCACGTCCCCGAGTATGGGGCTGCCCGGGTTGACAAAGCACCAGACCCGATGCGCCACGGCTGCCAGCGCGCGTAGGTCGCTGATCGCCACAGCCATTCCAACGGACCGTATAGGTGGTCACGCAACCACCATCGGCTGAATGCCACGTTGGCCAGGAATAACAGCATGCCTGCCGCCAGCCCACCCAATGGCGTGACGGAGACGCCGAACGCATACTTGTCGAACGTCAGATCGAGCACCACGATCTGGCTCATGTAACTGGTCAGCGCGGTGCGACCCGGCCATCCGAAGACCGCTAGTCGCCGCAGCCACACCGGGTCATGCGCGACGAGCAGCAGAACGACGCCAATGTAGGTGAACGCCAGCCACATTCCGCGGATCAACCCGAAGCCGGACGTCAGTTGCGACAGCAGCATGTCGCGAATGAACGGCGCGCCCTCGGCAGGAGCGCGCTGCGGCGCCCACGTGGCGTAGACCCACGCCGCAAGGCCGAACACCATCAGGCCCGCAATGAACCGACGGTGGCGGGCCGGCTGATCGAACAGGCCAAGGCGCAGGCCGAGTACGCCGAGCAGAAACAGTGTGAAGTTGTTGACGGGAAGAAACGAGTACCACTGCGAGTAGAACCACGGCATCCGCTGCAGCCGCGCCGCGAGAACGGTGCGAAAGTCGTTTGAGTCCTGCGCTGCATTGTTTGCATTCACGAAGGCTCGACTTTCGGCGGCGATGCGGCGAAGCTCGGCGCGCGTCCCGTCCTCGCCGCGCACGGCGACGCTGTACGACGCGCGCGCCAGGAAATAGAGCTCTCCAGACATGGCGCTAAGAATCAGGGCGCAGACGAGCATCCTGATGGACCACTTGCGGACGGCCGGTAGCAGCAGCCCCCACGCGGCATAGCCGAGCAGCACGTTGTACCCCAACACGCCATGAGCGATGAACCCGAAGGCGGCAAGCGCCGCCAGGCGCCGCAGGTACTTCGGGAGGAATGCGCTCCCCTGCGCCTCAGCGCGGCCGAACTGAATCGCGAACCCGACACCAAACAGGATGCCGAACATCGCCCAGAATCGTTCCTCGAAGAAGAGCGCGACGACCTTCTCGTAGGCCTGACCCAACCAGCCACCGCCAGACGAGTAGTAGCTGAAATGAACGAGGAACATCCCCAGCAGCGCAATGCCCCGCAGCACGTCGACGACGTGAAGGCGCACATCAGCCCGGGATTCCATGTTGGTTTTGGCGGCTCAGTGTATCCGAAATTGCCGAGCCGCTAGTCGACGGCGCGGCCGCGCGCGGTCTCAAGCTCTAGTTCGGCTTTCCCATTCCCAGCGCACTGAGCAATCGCTGTCGCCATTGTCCGCGGCCTCCGGCTTGTGCCAGCAGGTGCGAGTGCCAGTAGTCGCGATGCGACGTGACTTGCAGGGGTTCGAGTGCCAGCAGGCCCGTTCGTCCGATCGATCTCCGTAAATACGCTCGTTCGGCAAGCGAGGCATGCAGGTCGTCGTCGACGGGAAGATCCAGGCCGGCTTCGTGCGCAATCAGCCAGGCTTTGGCCTGCACCGCAAGCTCCAGCTCGATCCTGAGCAGGCAAAACATGTCGGCGACCACCGGACCCTCGAAGTGCGACGGCAGCGCCCGCAGGTAGGTGCCAAATCGCGTCGCCTGGAATCCGTCGGACATCACCAATTGCAAGAGCGTGAGGTCGAGGTCGAGGCCGGCGCCGATCCATTCACGCGTCGCCCGTTCGCTCCGCTCGAACACGGCGACCACGACGAACGGAAGGCCGAGGAGCGTGATGATGGCGCCCGCCGCCGGAAAGGCGAGCAGGTGGTTGTAGAGCGAATGAATGATCACGGCGAGCGCCACGCCTGGAACGATCGGCAGCCGGAAGCGTGGATGACGATCGGCCACAGCCTTGGCGACGATGGCCGCCATCGCGGTGGTTGCGCCGTGCAGGACTCCGGTGCCCAGGCCACGCACCGCCCAGAGCATCAGCGGCGCATCGCCGAAATCGCGCAGGTACGTGCCGTTTTCGACGAGGGCGAAGCCCGTGCCGATCGCGAACCCTTGCACCGCCGCATCGACCAGGAAGCCGATCCGTCCGCGGGCGATCAACAGTCCGATGAAGCCGGCCTTTGCGATCTCCTCGGTGAAAGGCGCGACATAGCGAGAGAACATCGTCGCGTTGAGTCCCGAGGCCGGCATCAACCAGACGTGCAGCAACTCGCAACCGAGTGCGGCGGCGGCGCCGTACAGTAGCGCCTTTGCGATGGACAAAGGCCGCACCAGCCTGAAGCTGTCCATGAACCACAGCACGATCAGGAAGATCAGTGCCGGCGCGAGCGCGATGAGCTGGCGCATCTAACGCAGTACCTTCAACGAGATCATCCATTCGTGTCGAGGCCCGTGCCCGTCTTCCACGGCGATCGCGGCGCCGAACGACAGCGTGAGATCGAGCGCCGACAGGGCCGAGATGGCGAGGTCAACCTGCGCGCCGCTGTTGAAGAGGACGCGGCGCAAGAAGCGATTGTCCAGATCCGTGGCCAGGCCTCCGGCAAACACCGCCGGACGCAGCCAGGGCACGTAAAACCCGGACGTGCCGAACCGATCGAAGCGCAGCGGCGGCAGGTTCAACTCGACCATCGACTTGACGAAGTTGCGCCCGCCAATCTCGTTCAGCTCCGCGCCGGGCAGGCTGTACGTTTCGCGATAGCGTTTCTCGTTGCCGCTGTCGACGTAGTTGTTGCCAAAGCCGCCGAAGAAAAAGTTGGCGAACGGCTCCGTCCGATCGTTGGGAGAGAAGCCCGCGGCCTGTCGAAACCAGATCGACATGTGATTGACCGGCAACGCCATTCCGCGATCGTAGCTGCCCTGAACGTTTGCGAACGGCGAACGATCGACGAGCGACCCCTGCGCCGCCACCGTCCACAATGTCCCGGACTCGGCATCGACGGCGCCCAGGGATTTTCTCGTGTCACTGAAACTGAGTTCGGAGTCAAGAATCGCGAGCCGATTGACATCGACCGGAACGTTCTGAAAATCAGGTAGCCGGTCCAGATTGCCCGAAAAGCTGCCGTCCACTGCGAGCGTCAGCCGCCGCGGCTCATCGTAGACGAGCGTCGTCGATCGGCCGACGCCGACGACGTACCCTTTGCGGCCGGTCTTGGTCGGGCCGAACAAGTCGTAGAAGTCCGCCTTGTTGAACGAGGCGTGACCTCGCCAGTCGTAGCGTTCGTATTCGCCCTCGACGTGCAGCCGTTCGCTGGCGGGCAGATCCGTCACCGGCAGGAAAGAGGCCGCGACGCTGGCGCGGTTCAAGCGGATCCGATCCGACATGTTCCATCGCATGCCGACCGCCGCGTTGGTCTTGTAGCCCTGGACGATCGGGTAGAGCGATTCGGTCCGGAGGCCACCGAGCAGCCGATACGGGTGCTGCTGTTTGTCGAGCGAATCGTACGCGATCGCCAGCGGCGAGCCGACATTCCACGTGTGCACGACAGGGTGATCGGCGGCCAGTCGCTCACCGAGGAACGTGATCGGGCTGGCGTCCGCAACCGGAGTAGCGGTAATGCGGGTGGGGACAAAACCGGTCCCCGTATACCTGAAGACCAGCAGGTCATCGCCGCCAAGCGGTACCGGGCGGAAGAACCCGGTATCGGTGTTGCTGACCGCTTCGACGGCACCGGTCGCGAGCTCGTATCGGAAAATATTGGAGACGCCCGTGAGATACGAGCTGCCATACAGATATCGACCGTCAGCGGAGAAGGTAAAGTCGTTCGGCACCGACTGCGAGAAATCAAATTTCGCCAGCGGCGTGGCCTCGCGCTTCTTCAACGCCTCGATGCTCAGCACGCGCACGTCCTGGGCCCCGGTGATCTCGCCAAACGAAGCTACGAGCTTTGTGCCATCAGGCGAGACGTCGAGATCGTAGGCAATCGTCCCGTACGGCAGCGTCACCATCTGTTCCCACGAAGTGTACGGCGCCGGGATGCGCACGATCGTGACCAGGCCATTGAGATGGCGGATGCCCCACAGCGCCTTGTCGGTCTTGCTGAAGACGATGTCGCCGATGCGCGCATCTTTCTGCAGCATGCGGGTCTTGCCGGTCGCCGGATCGAGCTGCATCAGATCACGGTACGACCCATTGTCGGCGGTGTAGAAGAGCGCGCGCGCCTCCGGATCCCACGCCAGCGAGGTCACGGTATAGATCACCGGTCCCTTGATCGGCGTGATGCGCTGCATGACGCCGGTGTCGATGTCGATCGCGCCGACATGCGCGACGACGCCCGGGTAGTTGAAAGCCGCATAGATTTTTCTCGAACCGGAATCGAAATATGCCCGGGACACCGAACCCAGCGCGCGGCTGGTGACGTCGCGATACTGCGTGACCGGAAATTTCCGAATAGCGGCGAGGTTCGCCTGCTGGAAGGTTCGCTCGTCGGCGATCCACTGCGCCCACGCCTCCTCCAGGGTGACGCCGAAGACCTTGTGGAATTGGGATGCGTAGTAGGCTTTGCTGCCTTCGCGCCTGGCGGTCCACTCGATTAGTTGTTCGGGAGAGTATCGGCGCGCCAGCCACGTCATGAAGCGCGCGCCATAAAGGTACGAATTGATCTCGAGCTGAAAGTCGGCGTCGGTACCCTTCGAGACCAGGCCGAGCGGGTTGTAGAAGACCGCGTTGTCGCGCACCATCGCGCGGAAGACCATCTCGTCATAGCCGCTTTGCACGCGGCCGAGTCCTCCCGCCATCCACGTGTCCACGAACACGGCGATGCCTTCGTGAAACCAGCGCGGCGCCGCCACTCGCGGCGAGGTCAGATAGAAATACAGGATCGATTCCGGCTGCTCCTTGATCGGAAGCACCTTGCCGCCGAACAGACTCCGGAACATCCGGTCCGATCCGGCCGCCTGGTCCATCGTCGCCACGTGAACCAGCTCGTGATTCATGATCGTGTTGAGGCGCTCGTTGGCGGCAAGCGTTTCGAACGAAAACCCAAGGGGCGCAATCTGGACGCTGACCAGGTCGTTGGGCACCGAGGACGCGCCGGCGTTGCCGGAATCGGTCAGGTCCAACAGCAGCACCGTCACATCTTCTTTTGGATCGAAGCCGAATAGTTTCTTTTGGAAGGCGAGCGAATTGAGGGCGGTTCGCGTCGCGTGGGGCAGGAGGTAGCCCTCGGTGCCGTCGAAGTAGATGACGCGCAGGCCCGGCGAACGTTCCTCGGTGAGCTGGGCGGCGGCGGGTCGCACTGCGACCGAGAAGGCAAATAGGAATGCCACCGACAACCCGCACGGAAAACGCATCAGTGCGGGGATTTTAGGCCAAAAACGAAGAGGCACCCCAAAGAAGGGGTGCCCCCAGTCGACTCTTATCGATGCGCTTATTGATGTAATTGACGGCCAGCCAGTTGTGCGGCGAACTCCGGGCTGCGCACCGCCGCGTCGAAGCCCCGGTCGAGCAGTGCGCTCTGAAAGGCCGCGCTGGTCAGCCCCGCCCTCACGCTAGTGCGCAAAAGCAAGTTGCGGAACTCAGCTTTGCGCATCGCATCGGCAAACACCCTGTTCGTCAGCAGAATGCGAACATTTGTGTCGTTGAATCTGTGGGCCATTTCCGGATTGTTCAGCGCGCTAACGAACGCAGGGTCATTGAGCCAACGGACCATCCCCGGATCGCTGATCGCCCTGATGATGGCATCCTGCTTCAATGAATCCCGCAGCGCCTCGCTCTGCAGAAAGATGCGCATCTCAGCGCTCTGCAACATCGTCCGCACTGCGTCGTCCTTCATGATTGCATCAAAGGTTTCGGTCTGCAGTATGTTCTGCGTGCTGGTGTCGCCGAGCTTCACGTCCTGCGCCGCGATCTGAGGTGTCTGCGCACGCTGGGCCGCGCCAATGGTCGCTTCCGTCCCCTCAATGGGTCGCGGGTAACTCTTATAAGCGAACACGGCAAGGACGATTGCTGCCGCGGCGGCGAGGCCAAATAGGATTTTCTTGTTCACTGTCACACCTCTCTCGAAAGTTGACGGTCGGACTGCATAGGGGCGTTGCGAAACTCGCGCGAGAACGCGCTCGACGAGACCCGGCGGGGGGTTCGCCGGGCCGAGCGATTCGATGAGGCCGGTGAGCTGCTCGAATTCGGCGGCGCGAGCGCGCGCCTCCTGGCTTTCGCTGATCAGCCGGGCCAGCCGGTCCCGTTCTTCCGGAGTGAGCGTGTTGTCGAGCGCGCCTTGAAGCAGCGCGTCGAGGTCGGAGTGAATCATCTGTCTTCGTCCTCTCCGGCTTCTTTCCAGCCGAGCAGCAACTCTCCGAGCTGTTGGCGCGCACTGTAAAGGCGGGATTTCACGGTTTTCTCTGGAATTGACAGCGCCTCGGCGATTTCGCCGTACGACTGCCCGGCGAAATGCCGCAGGACGACGACCGCGCGGTATTCCGGCGTGAGCTGTTCCAACGCCATGTTGATTTGCACGACGCGTTCGGCCGCCAGCGCCGTGTCAAACGGGCTGCCTGCGCCGACGGCGTCAGGGTCGAGCGGTTCCTCGGAGCGGCGGTCCCGACTGACGTTCAGGCACTCGTTCACGAGGATTCGATACATCCAGCTGTAGAAGCGGTATCGCGAGTCAAAGGTTGCCAGGTGCTGGTACGCCTTGACGAAGGCGTCCTGGGTCGCGTCTCTCGCGTCTTCCTGATTGCCGAGCATTCTTAAGGCCACCGTGTACATCACTTTTTGATATCTGGTAACAAGCACCCCGAAAGCCTCGGTCTGGCCTGTGAGGGACTGGCGCACCAAGTCGAGATCATCGGGGTCTTCTGAGAAATACACGCGGGCCATAGAATAGTTGGTGAGAAAATCGGCTCCTAAGCATATGGCGACAAAGCACACCTCGCCGGGCGGCGTTTGACGCAAGACCGGAGCCGCCGCTTATGGCGGTTGCACACAAAAATTTCCGTTGAGAACGGAGTCCCGGTCCTCTTCGTCGAAGGTCGGCTCGGCCACGCGGCTACGGCCGAGCTCGAAGCCGTCGCCACGCGGCACGCCTCCGGTGCCGCCGAGAACGTCGTCATCGACCTGTCCGGTGTCGATTACCTCAGTGGAGCGGCATTGAAAGCCTTCCGAGCGCTCGCCGATCGACAGGTGCAGAAGGGTGGCCGGTTGTGCCTCAGGGCACCGTCAGTCGCGGCGCGACTGGCATTGGAACTCGCCGGACTGCTGGCGCTGGTCGATTCGTAGACGCAGGGGCACGGTTTCAGACCGTACCCCCGAGCCAAACTGCCCTTTATTCAATGAGCGTGCGAGGACTCGACGTGCTCGACAGTCGAATACTCGTCGCACGTCACCGTGGGATTCCAGTCGGCGAACATGCCGCTGGGATTGTGTTGCCACGCCCAGACATGCAGCTCGTAGAACGCCCCCGGGCCATACCGGTTCGGACCATTCACGAGATGGAAATGCTGTCCCAGCAGCACCGGCGGCGTAGCGTGATTCGCGTTCCACAGGTCAGCCGGGACGATGAACTCCACTGCCACGAGCCGCATTCTTCCATTCCGCAGCGGCTCGTAGACGAGCGCTTCGGGCGCGGTGGCGTCGAGCTCGCCATCGCCCACGAGCGGACCGTTAATGAAGTGCACCCCCATCGCGCCTTCCTGTGGACCGCTGACGCACGACTGCGCCGATTGCCATCCAGCATCGCTCGCCGCCGAGGGATCGCGGTACTGCGCGGTCGATGCGCGTACCACATCGACGATGTTGTCGGCGTTGAGCAACGCGGCAGCAGCGGCCGCCATCGACAACGACGTGATGAGCCCGAAGGCAGCTGCGATCTTGTGATGTGTTCGAGTCATATGTCGGCTCCTTTCCGCCTTACCGGAGCCCGTTATAAACCTCGCGCGGGCACGCTGACAAGGGCTCGTGTGGCTGCCATCCTGTGTTCGCAGTTGGGGCGCCTGCGGTGGCTCGTCCAAGTCAACTCGTCAAGCTCTGCGCTATATAATCGCGCCCGTTCACACCGAGTTGGGAGAG
>Ga0310884_10000454_pt1 | contig 10821 bp, 5 predicted proteins | sample T60D1metaG_FD_203446 | JGI IMG/M metagenome (GOLD analysis project Ga0310884, IMG submission 203446) | Lab incubated soil microbial communities from West Virginia University Organic Research Farm, Morgantown, WV, United States - T60D1 | ecosystem: Environmental > Terrestrial > Soil >...
TAGGCTACGAGAGCGACCCTGACCGCAACACGTTCATCGCGGGATTCGACACACCGCGGCTCATCGCGAACAGTGTGGGCGTTGGCGCGTCGTACTCGCAGCGGTCCGACGGGCACTCGGCTGGCGCGGGCGTGCACTATCCGTTCTTCAGTCTCTCGTCTCGTCGCGGGGCCGCGTTGAGCTGGGGATTGTTCGACGGGCGCGTCCTGCACTACGAGGAAGGAACGCGGGTGCCGAAGGATTCCGCGCGTCGCGAGTTCGAGCTGCTGCGCGGCGACGCTGCCGTTGCGGTTCGGGCGAGCCCTCGCGGATACGTGCGCGTCGGCCTCACAGGTCAGGTTCAACGCGATGACTTCGGCCCTGAGGGCGGGACCGCGCCGCTCCCACGCACCGTCACGGTGGCGGCGGGCCCGTTCGTCGCCCTGCGAACGCCGAAGTACATCCAGGTACGCAACTACGAGGCGATGGGTCGCGTGGAGGACGTCGACCTCGGTCCAACCCTCCGTGCGGACGTCGCGCTCGCGCCGGAGGCCTGGGGATACGAGCACAACGGCATCGGCGGTCGCGTGGCGGTGTCGGCCGGACTCGAGATCCCCGGGGGGTTCACCCAACTCGGGGGATCGGTGGGCGGATTGCGATCCAGCGCGGAAGTGGATTCGTCGAGCCTCGACGGCGCCCTGCTGGCGATGACGCAGCCTAACGAGCGCCACCTGTTCGTCGCGCGCGTGTCGGGGGGCCGCCTCAACGACGCGCCATTCGGCGTGGAGTACGACCTCGGTCTCGGCTACGGCGTGCGAGCGTTTCCGTCGCATTCGTTCACGGGCGACCGCTATTACCTCGCGAATGGCGAGTACCGGTGGCTGGCCCTGCCGCGCATCCTCGGGCTCGTGGGCATCGGCGTGGCCGGATTCGTGGATCACGGCGGGGCGTGGTTCCGCGGGCAGGATCGCCGCTCGGGCACCGACGCGGGCGTGGGGCTGCGGATCGGCTCGATCCGCTCGGCTGGCTCGATCGTGGGGCGGCTCGACCTCGCGTACCGGTTCGAGAACGACCGCGAGCCGGGCGGGTGGGTGCTGTCGTTAGGCCGCGGGTTCGGGTGGCAGCGGTTTTAGCCCCCTCTGTCATTCCGAGCGAAGTCGACGAATCGCCGGGGCGTTGTCATTCCGAGCGGAGCACCGCAGGTGCGGAGGCGAGGAATCGCACTCGTCCCGGCCGGGGGCCCCTCTACCGGGACGACGGCGATTCCTCGCCTCCGCACCTGCGGTGCTCCGCTCGGAATGACACACTAGTGGAGTAAGTCCGAGGATGGGATAGTGGCGTGACGTGAAAGGTTTCTCGGTCGGGAGTCTCGCTGAGAAGCGTCATCGCGGACGCACGCAGACGGTTAACTGCCGCGGACGCACGCGGATCAACCGGACGCACCCACGCGAGAGCCTCGCCTCCGGCGCTTCGCGCCTCCGCTCCGAATGACAAGGATCAGGTGATTACCGTCGGTGCGCCGCGACCCGTCCGTTCCGGCAGCTCCGAGATTCGCAGCGCCGCGCCGATCAGCTCCACCAGGGCGACCTGCGCGTCGAGGTCGTGCTTCGACACGTCCGGCTCGAACGACTCGATGTAGACCCGGAGCGTCGCACCGCTCGTGCCGGTTCCCGACAGCCGGTACACGATCCGTGCGCCATCGTCGAACAGGATCCTGAGCCCCTGATGCGCGCTCACGCTGGCATCGATCGGATCGCGGTACGAGAAGTCGTCCGCCTGGCTGACCCGTCGACCCGCCAGCGGCGTGCCCGGCAGCGTCGCGACCTGCGACTGCACGTGACTCATCACGCCACGCGCCGCGTCGCTGGGGACTTCCTCGTAGTCGTGCCGCGTGTAGTAGTTGCGCCCGAACTCCCGCCAATGTCCGCGCACGATCTGCTCCACTGATTCGCCGCGGCGCGCCACGACGTTCAGCCAGAACAGCACGGCCCAGAGCCCGTCCTTCTCCCGGACGTGGTCCGAGCCTGTTCCGAAGCTCTCCTCGCCGCATAACGTGATGCGGCCGGCGTCGAGCAGGTTGCCGAAGAACTTCCACCCCGTCGGCGTTTCGTAGCACGCGATACCGAGGCGCCGGGCGACCTGGTCCGCGGCCTGGCTCGTCGGCATCGATCGGGCAACGCCCGCGAGCCCGCGCGCGTAGCCGGGTGCCAGCGTCGCGTTCGCCGCGAGGATGGCAAGACTATCCGACGGCGTCACGAAGAAGTTGCGGCCGAGGATCATGTTGCGGTCGCCGTCGCCGTCGGAGGCCGCGCCGAAGTCCGGCGCGTCAGGCGCCCGCATCGCCTCGACGAGATCGTGCGCGTACGTGAGGTTCGGGTCGGGGTGGCCACCGCCGAAGTCCGGCAGCGGCTCGCCGTTCATGACCGTCCCGTTAGGCGCGCCGAGCCGGCGCTCGAGAATCTCGCGAGCGTACGGGCCCGTCACCGCGTGCATCGCGTCGAACAGCAAGCGAAAGCGACCGCCGCTGAGGAGCGCGCGAAGGGCCTCGAAATCGAACAGGCGTTCCATCAGCGCCGCGTAATCCTCGACCGGGTCGATCACGTGGACGCGCATGTCACCGAGCTGGTGCTGCCCGTCGCGGTCGAGTGGCACGTCTGGCGCGGACAGGATGCGGTACTGCGAGATCTCGCGCGTGCGAGTCGCGATCGCGGACGTGACGTGCTCCGGAGCCGGGCCACCGTTCGCGAGGTTGTACTTCACGCCGAAATCGCCGTCAGGGCCGCCGGGGTTATGACTCGCGGACAGGATGATCCCGCCGTCGGCCCGTCGTTCGCGGATGACGCACGATGCCGCGGGCGTCGACAGGATCCCGCCGCGCCCCACGAGCACCCGGCCCACTGAATTCGCCGCGGCCATCTTCAGCACGATCTGGATGGCTTCGCGGTTGAAGTAGCGACCGTCGCCGCCGACGACGAGCGTCGCGCCGCGCGCGAGCTGCGCGGCATCGAGCGTCGACTGGATGAAATTCTCCAGGTAGTTCGGCTGCTGGTAGACCGTGACGCGCTTGCGCAGTCCCGATGTTCCCGGCGTTTGATCGGTGAACGGTGTCGTCTGAACGGTGCGGATGGTCATCGGCGGAAGCTACGCAAGGCCGATGGCGGGACTCAATAACACTTTTCGGAATGACACGGTCGATCGCGTCAGCGCGTCTGGAAGCTGGGGTGTCATTCCGAGCGGAGCCGCGCAGCGGCGGAGGCGAGGAATCGCCATCGTCCCGACCGAGGGGTCCCCTCTACCGGGAGGACAGCGATTCCTCGCCTCCGCGCCTTCGGCGCTCCGCTCGGAATGACAGCAGCGCCGGCCTTCGGCGCTCCGCTCGGAATGACAGCAGCGCCGGCCTTCGGCGCTCCGCTCGGAATGACAGCAGCGCCGGCCTTCGGCCTCCGCTCGAAATGACATGGTTGGCCTGCCACCTCCCCGCCCCCCGTCGAGGCGGCCGAGGCCATGGCCCGCATTTCGCCTATTGGGCCATACGACCGAACCCAACCGTCGCCCCCCGGCGCGATTACCAGGAGACTCTCAGCCATGGCGCTCCGCCTTGTACGTCCCGCACGATTCGCTTTCGCTCTTGGCGCCGCACTCGTCTGCGCGTCCGGCTGCGACCGGTTCAGCAGGGAGCCGCGTCCGAGCGCGTCGGGAGGCGAGATCGACGAGTCGTTCAAGCCGGCCAAGATCAAGTCCGTCAAAGGCGTTCCGACCACCGAGGTTCGGACGGCAATCATCAAGCGACTCGATCAGGCGCGGCCGAAGCCGATCACCGAGACGCAGTGGAAGCACGCGAAGAACCTGTACAAGGAGTACGCGGGGAATCCGATCTGGCTCGATAAGGACGGCCTGCGGGAGCGTCGCACGAAGACGCTCATGACGGCCCTGCTCAACGCCGACGCGGATGCACTCGCGCTCGACGCCTATCCGCTCGACGAGCTGCATCGCCTGCTCTCGGCGCTGCTCAAGGCGAAGGAACCGAGCGCGGATCTGCTCGGCGACGTGGACGTCGTGCTGACGGCGACGTACGTGACGCTGGGGCAGGACCTGCTGACGGGGCAGGTCGATCCGAGCACCGTCTCCCAGGATTGGCACATCGAGCCGACGCCGGCGCAGGTGGACTCGGCGCTCGCGCGATACCTTCGCGATACCCGGTTCGACGTGTCGGTCACGCAGATGCGCCCCGAGTACGAGGAGTACAAGGCGCTGCAGAAACAGCTCGTCCGCTATCGGGAGATCATCGCGCGCGGCGCGTGGGAGCCTGTGCCGGAAGGGAAGGCGATCAAGCCGGGACAATCCGCACCGCTCGAGCGACTGACTGCGTTGCGCGAGCGGCTGCGCGCCGAAGGCTATGCGGGCGGTAGCGCCGCGTCAGGCACTGCGACGTACGACCGTGAGTTCGCCGGCGCCGTCGCGCAGTTCCAGCGAGAGCACGGGATTGCCGTGGACAGCGCGCTCGGCAAGGAGACGGTGAACGCGCTCAACGTGCCGGCGTCGTATCGCCTCGGCCAGATCGCCGCGAACATGGAGCGCTACCGCTGGATGCCGCGTGCGCTCGGCGACAAGTACGTGTTCGTGAACGTACCGTCGTTTCGCCTCGACGCGTACGACGACGCGAAGAAGGTGATGGAGATGAAGGTCATCGTCGGCGCGGAGTTCGAGAATCGCAACACGCCAACGTTCAGCGACTCCATGCAATACGTGGTCTTCCGCCCGTACTGGAACGCGACGGATTCCATCATGGAGAAGGAGCTGTGGCCGAAGGTGGAGAGCGATCCGACATTCCTCGAGCGGAACGATTACGAGATCTACACCGAGGGCGGAGAGCAGCGCATCCGTCAGAAGCCCGGCGACAAGAACGCGCTCGGTCACGTCAAGTTCATGTTCCCGAACACGTTCTCGATCTACATGCACGACACGCCCGAGCACACGCTGTTCGCGAAGGACGTGCGTGCGTTCAGCCACGGTTGCATTCGTCTCGAGAAGCCCGAGGAGATGGCGAAGTGGGTATTAGGCTGGACGGATGAGCAGGTGTTTCAGGCGATGCAGAACGGGCCCGATGATCGGCACGTCCGTCTGAAGAAGAAGGTGCCCGTCTACATTGTCTACTTCACGACGTTCATGCGGGACGGGCGCCTGCACTTCGGCAATGATCTCTACGGTCGCGACCGCCCGCTCGTCGAGGTGGTGAAGAACGGAGCGCAGCCGTCGGTCAGCGCGATCCAGGCGGTGCGGCTGCTGCGGGAGCTCGCTGAGGACTGACGCCAGGGTCTGTCATTCCGAGCGGAGCCGCGCAGCAGCGGAGGCGAGGAATCGCCGCACGTGTCATTCCGAGCGGAGCCCGCGCGCAGCGCAGGCGGAGGCGAGGAATCGCAGTCGTCTCGACCGAGCGGCCCCTCTACCGGGACGATGGCGATTCCTCGCCTCCGCACCTTCGGTGCTCCGCTCGGAATGACTGGGCTAGCGCCTCCGGCGCTCCGCTCGGAATGACTGGGCTAGCGCCTCCGGCGCTCGCTCGGAATGACTGGGCTAGCGCCTCCGGCGCTCCGCTCGGAATGACACGCTACTAGCCCGTGGCGACCGGGAAGTAGCCCCATCGCACGAGCAGCGCGACGAACGCGACGGCGTTCAGGGTGACGACCGTAAACAGGAGCATTCCCGGCACGCTCCACCAGCGCCGTCGCCACGCGACGAGGGTTGCGGCCACCAGCAGCGCCGCGAGCGTGGCGAGCACGAGGGGCGCCCACGCCAGCAGTTGCATCATCGGCGGGATTCCGTAGACGAGCTCACCGCCGCCGCGCTCGGCCGCGCGGTTCGTCTGCGCGATGAACCCGAAGCCGAACCACAGCGCGACGGCGACGAAGAGAACAGCGCCCGCCAGCACCTTCGCGCGTGGCGTCCTGCCTAACGGCGATCGCAAGCGGGTGACCAGCCGGGTCCGTCGCCGAATGAGCCAGACGATACCCGCGACAACCGGCCAGGCGAGCAGCGCGAGCAGCGGCAAAATAATGACCCAGGAGAGCGCCTCGTTCAGAAAGTGAGGCGCGTCGAACCACGCAAGCCGCTCGTACGCGGAAGGGAAGCGCGTCCCGAAGAACGATTGCGGGGCGAAAAAGTGGGTGACCTTGCCGTCGCGCACGCGGACCGCGACCTGATCGAACCCGCCGATGCGCCTCCATCGCGTCGGGCCGATCGCCACGTAGCGACCACTGGCGTCGCCGTTGCCCTGGACGTCGAGCGTATCCGCGCCGATCCGGGTCACGTGCAACTGTCCGTTGAACAGCGCCGGAAGATTCTCGACGCCGCGATGCGCATAACGCGTGAGCCGGTACGATCCCGTCGGGTCTGGCGTTGCTGCCGAGGCTCTCGGAGCGGGAAGGGAATCGCTCGTCGCCGCGGGCAGCACCGCGCGCGCGATGGCGGCCGATGCTGCGGCACCGAATCGTGACGAGCCGCCGTTGGCGACGACGAACGCTCCGACATGCTGTTCCGGAACGAGCATGACGAAGCTCGTGTATCCTGATGCGCCGCCGGCGTGTGAGAGTGCCCGATGCCCGGCGAAGTCGTCCTCCGCGAAGCCGTACGTGAGCCCGGGAAGGCCAGACGCGTGGGTGAATTGTCGCTCGTGCATCAACCGCAGCACGCTATCGCTCAGAAAAGCTCCATCGAGCGGAGCGCCCAACTGCGCGAGCATGAACCGCGACATGTCATCCGCCGTCGTCACGAGACCGCCGGGTGGATAGGCGGATCGGTAGTCGGGGGTGATCGCGTCGCAACCCGTGACCGAACACCCGTACGAGAGCGCGGCGTCGCGCGCGAGCTCCTGAGGCATCGGCTGCGCGAACGACGATCGCTTCATGCCGAGCGGCGTGAGAATGCGGGTCCGCACGTAGTCCGCGAACGACACGTGCGCCACCGACTCGACCACGTAGCCGGCCAGTGCGTATCCGTAGTTCGAATATGCGGTGACGTCGCCTGGCGGCCAGCCACGCTTCGGCAGCTTGGCGGCGAGAAACACGCCGAGCGGGCGAATGTCCGCCGGCGTACGGGCCGCGTAGCCGACGATGCTCTCCTCGAAGCCGGCCGTATGGGTGAGAAGGTCGTGGAGCGTGACCGGCCGGTTCCACCCCGCGGGAACCTGCATCGTGGTGAGGTACCGATTCACATCGGCACGAAGGTCCACGACGCCTTGCTCGGCCAACTGGACTGCCGCGAGCGCAACGAACGGTTTGGACACGGACGCGACATGAAAGACGGTCCGGCTCGGGTCGACCGCGACCCCTCGCGCGATGTTCGCGCACCCGTACCCGACGAGCCGCTCGACACGCCCGTCGCGCACGACAGCCATCGCGGCGCCGGGAACGTCGTGTTCGTGCATCGCAGCCACGATGGCCGAGTCGAGCGCGGTGGAGCTGGACTCCACGTGGGCGCTGCATGCCGGTCCCTGCGCATTGGCGGCACCTAACGGGAGGAAGGCCGCGAGCGCAACAATGTACAAAGTGCCTGAGCGCATGAGTTATCCGTCTCCCGCGATTGCCTCCTTGATGATGCCTCGCTCGACGTAGATCGGCCGGACGAACGCCCGGAACCTGGGAAGCCGTACGGCGAACCACACGCCGCCCAGGATGCACGCGACGCCGCCGATGAGAATCGTGTTCGTCGGTCCCACCCGATCGGCGACCACGCCAGCGATCAGACTCCCGATCGGCGCCGTGCCAAGAAAGGCCATCGTGTAGAAGGACATCACGCGACCGCGCAGCCGCTCCTCGACGATCGTCTGCAGCACCGTATTCGTCGACGCCATCGTCACCATCATGCCGCCGCCGACGATCGTGAGCACTACGAGCGACAGCACGAGGTTCCGCGAGAGGCCGAACAGCACCAGCCCGCCGCCGAACGTGCACGCCGCGACCGCGATGATCCGGCCGAGCCCGATGACAGAATGCCGTGACGCCAGATAGAGCGCACCAACCAGAGCGCCGAGGCCTGATGCGGTCATGAGGAACCCGAGCGTGTGCGAGTCACCACCCAGGACGTTTCGCGCGATCGCCGGCATGAGAACGGAGAACGGCATGCCCATCGTGCTCACGAGCGCGAGCAGCAGCAGGGCGGAGCGGATCGCCGGCGAGTGCGTCACGTACCGGAAGCCGTCGACGAGCTCCTCCCGGACATTCGTCGTCGTCGCCGGCCGGGGACGTAGCGCGACGCGCATGGCGAACAGGGACGCGATGACGGCGACGTACGAGACGCCGTCGACGGCGAAGCACCACGCCTCTCCAACGGCCGCGATGATCACGCCACCGATGGACGGGCCAATCACGCGGCTCAGGTTCACCATCGACGAGTTGAGCGCGATGGCGTTAGGCAGGTCCGCCCGGTCCGCGACCATCTCCGACACGAACGACTGACGCGCCGGCGTATCGAACGCGTTGATGATCCCCTGCGCCATCTGCAGCAGCAGCACGTCGCGAACCGTGATGATGCCGGCGAACGAGAGCCCCGCGAGCGCAAACGACTGCAGCATCGACAGGACCTGTGTGACCACGAGAATGCGGTGCCGGTTCCACCGATCCACGAGCACGCCCGCGAACGGCGCGAGGACGAGCGTCGGGATCTGGCCGCAGAACCCCACGACGCCGAGCAGCAGCACCGACCCCGTCAGCCGGTAGACCAGCCAGCCCGTGGCCACGCGCGTGATCCACGACCCGATGAGCGATATCGTCTGCCCACCGAAGAACAGCCGGTAGTTGCGATGCCGAAGTGCCCGAAACACGCCGGTGCGTGGCACGGAGGCTGGCGAAGTCGGTGGCGACGAGGTCATGCTTTCTGCATGACTGAGACCCCAACTACTGCAGGCAAGCACGAGCCGCATCTCGCCGCGCCCGACGTCAACCCGTCATTCACGAAGAGCGTGTTTCTGGGTGAGGTTCGCGAGGAGCTGGTCTTCCCGTTTCCCGTGCTCGGCGATGACGAAAAGGAAGCACTGGGCGCCATCATCGACTCGATGCGCGACTGGGCGGCGTCATCCGTCGACTCGTCGAAATTCGATCACGACGCACGCTTCCCGGACGACGTGCGGCACGGGATGCACGAGCTCGGACTCATGGGACTCAGCATACCGGAGGAGTATGGTGGATTCGGCGCGTCGGCTAAAGTCTACAACCGCATTTTCGGCGAGATCGGCTCGATCGACCCCGCACTCACCGTCTATTTCGGCGCCCACCAGTCCATCGGCTGCAAGGGCATCATCCTCTTCGGCAGCGAGGAGCAGAAGCAGCGCTTTCTGCCGAAGTGTGCGACGGGTGAGTCGATTGCTGCCTTCTGCCTGACCGAGCCCGGCTCGGGATCGGACGCCCAGGCCATGCGGTCCACGGCCGTCCCGAACGCGGACGGCACGCATTACGTCCTCAACGGGACGAAGATCTGGATCTCGAACGCGGGATACGCGGACATCCTCACCGTGTTCGCGAAGGTGCCGGTCGAGGTCGACGGGGTCCGCAAAGCCCGGGTCACCGCCTTCGTCGTGGACGCGCACGCGACGGGCGTCAGCCTGGGCAAGCTGGAAGAGAAGATGGGCATCAAGGCGTCGGACACGCGGGCGATCTCGTTCGAGAACGTGTTGGTTCCGGTCGAGAACCGGCTGGGTGACGTCGGCCAGGGGTTCCGGATCGCGCTCGAGATCCTGAACTCGGGACGACTCGGGCTCGCCGCCGGCTCGGCGCGCGGAACGCGGAAGATCATGAACGACGCGATCGCGTACGCGAGGCAGCGGGAGCAGTTTGGTCGGACGATCGGATCGTTCGAGATGATCCAGCGCAAGATCGCCACCTTGTCGGCCGAGTGCTACGCGCTGGATGCGGCGGTGATGCTGACGGCCGGGATGGTCGACCGCGGCGGCATCGACTTCTCGCTCGAGACCGCGGCCTGCAAGGTCTTCGGCTCCGAGCTGGCGTTCCGGGCGTCGAACGAGGCGCTCCAGATCGCGGGGGGGATCGGGTACTCCAAGGAGTATCCGTACGAGCAGGCCGTTCGCGATTCGCGCATCAACCTGATCTTCGAGGGCACCAACGAGGTCCTGCGGGCCCTGATCGCACTGATGGGCCTGCAGCAGCCCGGCGAGCGGCTCAAGGCGTTAGGTACCGCCTTCAAGGCCCCGATCCGGTCGCTCGGCGCGATTGGGGAGTATCTCGCGGGCCGGGCGCGTCGTCAGATCACGAAGCAACGATTCACCCTGGTGCACGAAGCGCTGGAGCGGGAGGCCGGGTTGGTGGAGACGTTGATCCACAATCTCGCGCTCGGCGTGGAAGACGCCATCCTGCGCCACGGCAGGGGCATCATCGACCGGCAATTTCTGCAGGAGCGCATGGCGAACGCGGCCATCGACATCTACCTCTGCACGGCCGTGCTCTCGCGCACGACGTGGGAGATCGAGCGGCTTGGCGGCGAGGACGCGGCCAAGGCGCAGCTCGACTGTGCCCGCATCTTCATTCCGATGGCCGCACGCCGGGCGCGTCGCAGCATCCGCGGCCTGAGAAAGCATCAGGACGCGCGGCTCAGGGCGATCGCGGAGACGGCCCTCGAGAGCGGGAACCTGAGCCCGGATCTCGGTTGACGTCTGGGATCCGCGCGGCCGTGCTCGCGGCATCCGTGCTCGCGGGCGCGACAGGCGGGCTTCGTGCCCAGTCGCCGGGCGCCGTCGTCGATACGATTGCCGAGGCGCGCCGACTCCGTGATGCGGGACAGTACGGTGCCGCCGCAGCCATCCTGGGGCCGTACGTGGCCGGCCATCCGGACGAC